>OGGJ01000201.1_pt1 | contig 64710 bp, 49 predicted proteins | sample 1571071 | NCBI WGS metagenome assembly OGGJ01 (sample SAMEA2581954, study PRJEB24529) | metagenome | biome: Human gut stool | place: China | collected 2011
GTTGCTCAGGTACTTAAAAAAAATATTTTATAATAGTGTTGCGGAATTAAGGAAACTTATGTTTCACTGTTGATACTATTATCCGTAAAAACGTACCTACCGTATGAAAAGTTTGATTCTCACCGGTGTCCTATTGATCACCCGACAGGCGTTTGCCAGCAGCAACGCCTGTCGGGCAGACTTTTGTATTCGGGAGCACAAACCAACCGCTCAGACCGAACAAACAGACAGCACCTCTCACAAACTACGTCATCATATTGCCTTTGATTTCCGGCCGGACTATACTTTGCCCACCAACAAATATCTGAGAGGACAAAGCGGGGTTCTGCCGCCGCGCACCGCCCTGGCCGTTAATCTGAAGTACGGCTTCCGCTTTGCACCGGACTCCTATTTCGGAAGGAATTATCCGCACACCGTGCAAGGTATCGGTGTGGGCTACCATACGTTCTTCAACCCGTCGGAAATGGGAAATCCGCTGGCCGTCTATGTCTTTCAGACCTCGCGCATCGCCTCACTCACCCCAAAACTGTCGTTGGATTATGAGTGGAATTTCGGGGTGTCGCTGGGCTGGAAAAAATATGATCCGGTGAAGAATCCGTGGAACACGGCCGTGGGCTCTTACGCAAATGCGTACATCAACCTGGGCGTTCTGCTCAACTGGCAGCTTGCATCATCTACAAATCTCAAGGCGGGTGTGGGCTTCACGCATTTCTCCAACGGAAATACACGCTACCCGAATGCGGGTATCAACACGGCGGGCGCCTATATCGGAATCAGTCACGATTTCGGCAAGGAGAACTTCGCAGAGTATTCCCGGAATCTGCCGGTGCAGGAGGACTGCCACGGACGCTTCGGGCAGAGAATGACTTATGACGTGGTCGTTTATGGAGCCGTGCGCAAGAAAGGAGTTTTTCCGGATGGAGTCACACCGGTCATCGCACCGGGAGTGTTCGCCGTGGGTGGACTGAACTTCACACCTCTCTACCGGGTGAACCGCTATTTCCGCACCGGAATCTCTCTGGACGTGCAATATGACGAGAGTGCCAATATCGTGGATCACATTGCCAATCCCGACGGTGCGACGTCTGGCTTCGAAGCGAAATTCTACAAACCTCCTTTCCGCGAACAGTTCGGCGTGGGACTGTCTGCCCGTGCGGAATTGGTCATGCCGATATTTTCCATCAACATCGGTATCGGAAAGAACCTGATCTGCAAAGGGGCCGACACGAATTCATTCTATCAGATTCTGGCTCTGAAAACAGACATCACACAAAGATTCTTCCTGCATGTGGGCTATCAGCTGTATCGTTTCAAGGACCCGAACAATCTGATGCTGGGTATCGGTTATCGTTTCGGACGGTGCACCACAAAACCGGAGAGCAGACACCAGAGTACTCCGGCTCCGGCAAAGAAAATAAAGAACAGAGTGCCCTGACCCAGACAGGTGTAAATACGTCCGGTGTGTATCTCCTGCGCCACATTCCACAGCGGCATGGGAAGAGTGGAAAGTTTCGAGGGCATGGACAGACGGTCTGTGCCCTGATTGTATTCCACGGGGAAAGGTATGCCGGAGAAATCGGAACTGTATCCCGAGACGGCATACTTCCCGAATGGAGGGCCTGCAGTCTCGGGAGCCTTTTCGCCCGTAAAATAGTCCCAGGCAGTCTGTTGCTGCCGGCTCCACAAGTACAAGCCGCTGAACGAACCTACCAGCCAGTTACCCGAAGCATCCTTCTGCCAGACATTCAGCCCCATGACGCTCACGGGAGGCGTATGTGTCAGCACTTGCGGAACAGCTGATAAGGAGGACAGGGAATAAATGCCCTCGGAAGTGGACAGCAGCCAGTCGCCGTAAGCCTCATCATAGCGAAGCATGCGCAACTTGTCCTGCCAGGGGTTGGCATCATCGAGAGAAGTATAGGGACATATCGGGGCGCGTCCGTACACCAGTGCCAGAAGCAACGGCGGACGCAGGCACCAGCCGGTGAGCGCCACCAGAAACAGCAGGATAAACGTATAGCGCCCGAAACGGTCGTGCACATGCAGACTGTATTTCAGCATCCGGAGCGCAACACGCGGATTCCGCCCTTTCCGCTTCTGCCGGCGGACATGCTTCGGCAGAAGCCAGTAAACCACTCCCGTTAAACAAAGGATCATGAAAAGCACCGCCACGGCATCGACCACCAGTTTGCCGCCCAGACCGAACAGTTCGCCGCTGTGCAAAAGCCACACCAGACGGAACAGCGACACCCGTCCGTCATAATCCGACGGAGCCGCCAGACGGATTTTCTGAAAGGATGTATAGGGAGCCGAAGAAAGGTATAAGTAAGAACGTCCCACGGCTATCAGGGTGTCTCCCCGAAAGGTCAGGTCAGAGAGTTTCTCGTCTTCCGGCATAGGCAGGACACAGGATTGCCAGCGCTTGCCGCTCTCCTGATAACGATACAGTCCGAACTGCCCTGCTGCCCATAGCGAACCGTCGGGCAGGCACACCACTCCTTTCACTTGGCGATAATCGGCTCCCGCAGGCAGTCCCGCATTAAAGTCGGTAACCGATTCGCCGTCCGTATCAGACAACCAGATGCCACTGGCTCCGTAAATCAGGATATGCCTCACGGAGTCGCTACCGATATAGGGGCACGTGCCACGCAGCAGTCCGCGGTTCCAGTTCTGATACAGGTAATCGGAGGGCAGCCACGAGCGGCTTACCTGCCAGTCGGCCACTGCCCGACGATGATTCAGAATGATGCCGCTCACCCCGAACATCAGCATAAAAAAACAAAGTATCAGTCCGAACCATTTATGATGTTTCTTCCAGTTTGTCCGTTTCATTTCGTGTATCTATTGTTTTTAACGGTTTCCTAAAGCATATTTAATTTCTCCACAAAAGTATATCGGGCAAGGACACTTTACCAAGCATCCTTTTTTCTTTTAACAGATGTTTTCACGGAATATCCTCATTTGTGAGGATGCCGAACCGTATGGTCAGGCAGACAGCACGGTTTTTCCCCCTGCTTATCCTCATTAATTAGGATTGCACGGATATTTCCCCGTTTCTATTTTTGCAACTCGATTTTTTAATCCGGAGGCTGTTTGGGGAACGAACGAGGCAAAGGATTCTAGGAATGTCAGCAAATCAGACTAAATACAATTATATGCAAAAGAACATCAAAACTGTAGTATTACTGGGAAATATCCTGCTCTGTGCGACAACTGTTGCGGCTGCCCATACCGGCAGCCTGGTCTTATCCGCTCCGGAGAGTCAGAGAAACGACTCTACAGACCGCAGGCACAGACTGGAAGAACTGGTAGTCATGCCTTTCAAGCAGGAAAAAGACCTGAGCCTGTCTCCTATTGCCACCTCTACCTTCAATGCCGGAATGATAAAAAACAGAAACATCACCGACATCAAGGATATCAGTGCCGCCGTACCGAACCTCTTCGTACCGGATTACGGGTCCAGACTGACCTCTCCGGTATATATCCGCGGCATCGGCTCCAAAATCAATTCCCCTTCGGTGGGTCTGTATGTAGACGATATGCCTTACTTCGAGAAATCGGCTTTCGACTTCAATCTGTCGGAAATAGACCGCATTGAGATTCTGCGCGGCCCGCAGGGCACTCTCTACGGCCGAAACACGATGGGCGGACTGATAAAGGTCTATACGCGCTCGCCGCTGAAATATCAGGGCACCATGCTTCGTGCGGGTATGGGAAGCTATCTGGGCATCGATGCCGATGCGGCACACTATGGCAAAATCAATAACCGGTTGGGATACTCGGTGTCTGCCAATTACCACCACACGAACGGATATTTCAAGAACCACTATACGGGAAAAAGTGTCGATGAACAGAATGCTGCCTCGGGCAGAATACGTCTGGAATGGCGCCCATCGGAACAGATGCAGATCGGATACAACACCAATCTGGACTATATCAATCAGGGCGGTTATCCTTATGCCGTATATGATCCGACAAACGGACGCATTGCTGACGTCAGTTACAACGACCCGGGACGTTACCGCCGATTGATGTCTACAAGCGGAGTGTCCGTCAATTATCAGGCGGCAGCATACAGTATCAACAGCCAGACTTCCTTCCAGCATCTCAACGACCGGCAGGCAATTGACCAGGACTTTACGGACGAGGCCTTGTACTATGCACGCCAGTGGCAAAGTCAGAACATGATTTCCGAGGAGTTCAATATCAAATCCAACAGCCACTCCCGATACAGCTGGCTCTTCGGAGCTTTCGCATTCTGGCAACAGATTGACAACTGCGTCTGGCTCGATTATCTGAACAAACGGAAACGCAGTGAGAAGAATTACGAACTGCCGACACAGGGTTTGGCCTTCTATCATCAGTCCGTACTTCAGGATTTGGGACTAAAAGGCCTGAGCCTGACGCTAGGTCTGCGTTATGATCTGGAGTGGGCGCGCATGGATTATTCGGGAGTGATGCGCCAGTGGACCGGAACAGAAACCGATGGCACGGGAGAAAAAACGACACCTCTGGAACCGTTCCTCAGCAAGCTGCATTTCGGACAACTGATTCCCAAGGTAGCCCTGCAGTATAGTTTCCCTTCTTCGGGCATCGTTTATGCGTCCGTGAGTAAAGGATATAAAACCGGAGGATTCAATACTTCCTTTGAATCGCCCGAACAGCGTTCCTTCAAACCGGAGTATAGCTGGAACTATGAAATAGGAGCCAAGCATCCGTTCTTCGACAACCGCATGAGTGCCGAACTGGCTCTTTTCTTCATCGACTGGAGAAACCAGCAGATCACCCAACCGCTCCCTTCGGGAAAAGGCAGCATGCTGACCAATGCCGGACGCTCGCAAAGCAAGGGAGCGGAAGTGAGCATCACGTATAATCTCTGCAAGGGACTGACACTGACCACAAACTATGGATATACGCATGCCACGTTTCTGGACTATAAAAAAGGGGAGGCCGATTACAGGAGAAAGCATCTGCCCTTCGTGCCGGAACATACCTTCACCGCAGCTGCCAACTATACTTTGCCTCATCCTTTTACAGGAGTTGACCGTTTGAACCTCAACATGGACTTTACCGGCAACGGCAGAATATACTGGAAGGAGGACAACATCGTGTCGCAACCTTTCTATGGATTGCTGAATGCCAAAGTAAGTCTCAGCAAAGGCATCCTGACACTCAGTGCCTGGGCCCGCAATATCACGGTAACCGATTATGTGGCCTTTTACTTTGAAAGCGGAAACAAAAAGCTGGCCCAGAAAGGCAAACCGTTTACCGTGGGGGCTGATGTGCAACTGAACTTCTGACCTGCCGGCAGCAACTGGTCTGGGTAATCTTTTCATCTGATAAAATCATTCATCGAAACTGAATCACATAACATGACATCAACTCCTTCAAAACCTTCCCCCAATGCCGGGAAACAATCGGGACGCATCGGCAATCTCTCCACATTCTTCTGTCTGTATATCGCACAGAATCTGCCGATGAGTTTCTTCTCTACCGTCATTCCCGTCATGATGCGCCAGGAAGCATTCTCTCTCACGGCCATCGGTATGCTGCAACTGATCAAGCTCCCCTGGATTCTGAAATTCCTGTGGTCGCCTCTTGTGGACCGGCACACCCGCACCGTGGATGACTACAAACGCTGGATTTTCTCCTCGGAACTGCTTTATGCCTGCCTGATCTTTGCCGTGGCTTTTCTGGATTTCAAGACTGATTTCCCGACGATCATGGTTTTTCTGATTTTGGCCTTTATGGCATCGGCCACACAAGATATTGCCACAGATGCGCTGGCGGTCCTCTCCTTCCGCAAGGAAGACAAGAGTATGATCAACAGCATGCAATCCATGGGCAGTTTCAGCGGCAGTCTGCTGGGTGGCGGGCTGTTGCTGATCTTATTCAAGATGTGGGGATGGAACACGATTGTTCCTTTTCTGGGACTGTTTGTTCTGATTGCCTTGGTGCCGCTCTTCCTGAACCGCAAGATTGCGTTTTGCAGCGAACAGGAACGGCCGCGAGCCCGCAAGATGGACCTGATTTTCTTTTTTACCCAAAAGGGCATCTGGAAACAAATCGTCTTCCTGTTGCTGTATTATGCCGGGCTCATCGGAACGCTGGCCATGCTGAAACCGTATCTGGTGGACCTGGGATATAACATGCACGACATCGGTATCATGAGCGGAGTCATCGGAACATTCACGGGTTTTGCAGCCTCTTTTGCCGGAGGATTCCTCGTGCGCCGCATCGGACTGTTTCGGGCACGCCGCCTGTTTGCCTTCCTGATTGTAGTCACAACGGGCTATTTCTATCTTCTGTCGTACCTGACACCCAACATCGCGCTCCTGCATGCCGGAGTGATGTTGCTTTGGGGAAGCTATGGTCTGGCCACTATCGTGGTCTACACTTCTGCCATGGAACAGGTTCGCCACGGACGTGAAGGCACCGACTTCACCCTGCAAACCGTCATGACTCATCTGAGCGGCATCCTTCTGGCCATAGCCAGCGGAAAGATAGCCGATGCGGCCGGATATCACGGTCTGTTCCTGTTCGAACTGATTGTGGCGCTCACCTCTTTCGTATTTGTATTTTTTGCCTTTAAAAGAAATGACAGATCTATTTAATGATAAACTCCTAGAGACATAGAACAATGAACCAAAACCATATTCCACAAAACCTGATCGAGAAATACAACATTCCCGTACCAAGATATACCAGTTACCCGCCGGCCAATTATTTCACTCCGGAATTCACAGCAACCGATTATCGGGAACAGATTGTGGCATCGAATTCACAGTCGCCATCCCTTCTGTCCTTCTATTTCCATATCCCGTTTTGCCGCCGTCTGTGCCACTATTGCGGCTGTAACGCCTACCCGATGGCTTCGGCCGAATACATCGACCGCTATGTAGACTGTCTGCACCGGGAAATGGATCTCGTGCTGCCATTGCTTGACCGCAATCGGAAAATCGCACAGATTCACTACGGAGGTGGTACCCCGACCATTCTGCCCGTTGAGAAACTCAAAGAGCTCAACCAACATCTGCTGGAGTATTTTCCTCAGATTGAACAGCCGGAGATTGCCATAGAGTGTCACCCGGGCTGGCTCGATGAAACGTATTGGCAAGGACTGGCCGATGCCGGCTTCAACCGGGTGAGCCTCGGCATTCAGGATTTTCAGACGGAGGTGCTGAAGTGTGTCAACCGCAAGCCGTCGCTCCTTCCTGTAGCGGACATTGTGTCTCTCCTCCGGGAAAGAGGAATCCGTATCAATATGGATTTTCTCTATGGTCTGCCTCTTCAGACACCGGCATCCTTCGAAGACACCATCCGGAAGGCTATCGACATCCGTCCCGACCGGTTGGTTACCTTTTCTTATGCTCACGTACCGTGGGTAAACAAGCGGCAACTGATTCTGGAAAAAGCCGGCCTGCCCGACGCGCCTTTAAAAGAAGAGCTGTTCCGCACAGCACAGGAACTGTTGCTTCAGGCCGGATATCTACAAATCGGAATGGATCATTTTGTCTGCGCGCATGATGAGCTTGCTCTGGCCCGACAGAACCATTCGCTGCACCGTAACTTTCAGGGTTATTGCACCCGCCGCACCACAGGACAGGTGTATGCTTTCGGAGTGACCGGCATCAGCCAGTTGTCTACGGCCTACGCGCAGAATACCAAAGACCTGGATGCGTATCTGGAAGCGATGACTCAGGGGAATCTGCCTGTAATAAAAGGCTACAAGCTGAACGAACAGGAGCAGATTGTGCGTCGGGTGATTGATACACTGATGTGCAACAACCTCATCGACTGGCAGGAACTTTCCGACGAATTGCAACTCAGTATTGAGAAAATAAAATATCTTTGCGGCTATGATGCCGGACAACTAGAGGATATGGCCCGCGACGGACTGGTATGCCTCTCGGAAAACCGTCTGGAGGTAACGCCATTCGGTAAGGCTTTTGTCAGAAATGTAGCCTCAACCTTCGACCAACTGACCCGAAACAACCCGAAGAGTTTTTCCAAACCGATTTAACCACCTCCGCTACAAAAACAATATGCAAACGATGGCATCACAACAAAACAGACAGACCCAAGTGGTCATTATCGGAGCCGGACTGACTGGACTGTCGACTGCTTTTTTTCTGAAACAAAAGAATCTGGAAGTAGTCATACTCGAAGAAAAGGATTGTACGGGAGGACAAATACAAAGTTTCTCCGAAAGGGGATTTGTATTTGAAAGCGGTCCCAACACCGGAGTATTGTCTTATCCCGAAGTGGTGGAAATGTTTCAGGCACTCGGCGATGTGGAACTGACCACCGCCCGGGAGGAAGCAAAGAAACGCCTCATCTGGAAAGGCAACCGCTTTCATGCCCTGCCCGCCAGCCTGCCTTCTGCGGTTCTTACCCCTCTGTTTACCTGGAAAGACAAATTCCGCATTCTGGGCGAGCCCTTCCGCAGCAAGGGAAACAACCCGGACGAAACGGTGGCGCAACTGGCCGCACGGCGTCTCGGACGGTCTTTTGTGGATTATGCCGTAGATCCCTTCCTTTCGGGAGTCTATGCCGGCAACCCGAATACCCTGGTTACCCGCTATGCCCTGCCCAAACTCTATAATCTGGAACAGAACTACGGCAGCTTCATCAAGGGAAGTATTGCCAAAGCCAAGAAACCGAAAACCGAGCGAGACCATCTGGCCACCCGCAAGGTCTTTTCTGCACAAGGTGGTCTCAGCACGCTGGTAGAGGCTCTGACCCACCATATCAACGGTAAGGATTCTCAGCAGAATATCATTACCGGAGCCAAAGAGATACGGATAAAGCCGGGAACGGATGGACCGGGAACGACCAGATGGCGCACCGAATTCATACACAACGGAGAGCTCTGCACCCTTCAGTCGGAATATGTCATCACGACGGTGGGCAGCTACAGTCTGCCCGACATGCTGCCTTTTGTAGAGACAGAGCAACTAAACCGGGTGAACAATCTGTTCTATGCTCCGATTGTTCAGGCAGCAGTGGGCTACACCGAGGAGGCGTTGCCCCATTTTCAGGCATTCGGCGGTCTGGTACCTTCCTGTGAGCAACAGGATATTCTGGGTATTCTCAATCCGTCGGCCTGCTTCGGGAACAGAGCACCGCAAGGTGGAAGCACGCTAGCTGTCTTTATGGGAGGAGTCAGACATCCGGATTACGTGCAACGAAGCGACCGCGAACTGGAAGAGATGGTTCTGAGAAACATGCACCGCATGCTGGGCATCCGGAAAGATCCGCAGCTGCTTCGCCTTTTCAAGCACGCACAAGCCATCCCACAGTACGAAGCGAATAGCGGCGAACGGTTTGCTGCCATAGAACAAATAGAACGACAGTATCCCGGTCTGTACCTGAAAGGAAATCTCTGCGGCGGCATCGGCATGGCCGACCGCATCCATCAAGCTTATCAGACCGTACAGGCAATCAATGTATAAACCAAGAACAAGCAAAACTGAATATGGATGAAATGGAACTGATGATGCACCTGCATCTGAACAACGAACGGCAAGGTCCCGGTAGCGAAGCCACTACCCTGCTGGCCTTGCAACTGGCACAAATAGACCGGAACCGCACCTATAAAATCGCGGACATCGGTTGCGGAACAGGTGCCCAAACCCTCACTCTGGCCCAATCTCTTCAAGGAGAGATTCTGGCCGTCGATTTGTTTCCGGAATTCCTGACCAAACTGGAAGAGCGCCTGCAAAGTCAGACACTAACCGCCTCGGTAACCCCAATTTGCGCTTCTATGGACCAGCTGCCTTTTGAGACCGGAACACTGGATCTGATCTGGTCGGAAGGAGCAGTCTATAATATGGGATTCCAAAAAGGCGTTACCTATTGGAAGAGTTTTCTAAAAAGCGGCGGCCTACTGGCTGTTTCCGAAATTTCATGGACAACCAGCCAGCGCCCTCAGGAGTTGGAAGACTTCTGGAACGGAGAATATCCCGAAATGGATACCGCTTCAGGGAAAATAAAGGTTCTGGAGGATGCGGGCTATAAGGTATTAGGACATTTCATGCTGCCCGAAAACTGCTGGATGGAAAACTATTATGAGCCGCTCCTGAAAAGCCATCCTCGCTTTCTCAAAGAATTTGGCAACTGTAACAAGGCCCATAAAATCGTTGCGACTGATTTGCAGGAAGTCGAATTCTATCAGAAGTATAAGGATTATTACAGCTACGGATTCTACATCGCACAAAAACCATAACCACAGACCGTTTCGGACTTAACCTGCCGAAGCGGTCATTTCTTTTTGGATACCCTCAGTTTTCCCAACGCATGATGACGGGCTGCCACGACACTAGGCGCCGGATCTTCGGCAAGGAATTCCAAACACAATTCCAGTTCCTGTTTCAATTCGGGATAGAAACCGCAAAGGCGGGCTGCCAGATGAATCATATAGGAACGGTCGCCTGCCGTGTATTTCCGGTCAGAAAGATGGCACAGACAGAAGTCCAACAAATCGCTCCGGAAGTTCTCTTTTGTAGACAGATCCAGCAACAACGAAAGAAGCAAGCCCAACCGTACCGGCACTTCGGACGACAAAGCCAGACCGACAAGTTCCTCATAGCGGGAGGACAGATACAGCGTTTTGTCCTCCTGACTCAAATGACTGAATATCCAGGCCACATTCGTACAAACCCGAGCATGGTCTGCCCGAAACAAAAGGTCACAAAGTTCCGAAATTCCTGCCTCGTCGTGATGCAAGTCCTGCACCCATACCAGCACTTCGGCCTTGGACATTCTTCTTTCCAAAATATGAATATCTTTCATCGCTTCTCTTTATTGTTTTCAGGAAACAGACCGGGTTCGGCTGCTCGCAGCAGGTCATCTTGCGGGAGCCCATATCCGGCAGTTCCACCTGTTGCCGCAAGGCTCAAGCGTTCTTTCAGACGGGTGTTGCGCTGCTGCACCGTCATATTGCGCACAGCGTAAGCCAAAGCCTTGGCCGTGCCCACCAGCACACAGATCTTCTTGGCGCGGGTGATGCCCGTATAAATCAGGTTGCGTTGCAGCATCACATAGTGCGACATAAGCACCGGCATCACCACAATGGGATATTCCGATCCCTGCGATTTATGGATCGTGGTGGCATAAGCCAGCGTCAACTCGTCGAGTTCCGAATATTCGTACTCCACCAGCTTTCCGTCAAAATCCGCCAGCAGAGTGCGGTCGTCCGTATCAATCTCTTGCACGTAGCCCAAATCTCCGTTGAACACTTCCTTGTCGTAATTGTTGCGTATCTGCATCACGCGGTCGCCCTTACGGAAACTGTATCCGCCCCGGCTCAATGCCGTTTTCGACGGATTCAATGCCTCCTGCAAAAGCATGTTCAGATTGGTGGCACCCACATGGCCCCGCTGCATGGGCGTGAGCACCTGAATCTTGTTCCGGTCCAGATGATAAGCCTTGGGCAGACGGTCGCGCACCAGACTCACGATGGTCTGCGCCACCTGCTCCGGATCTTCCATCGGCATGAAAAAGAAGTCACTGTCCGCTCCATTGCTGACATTCGGATAAAGTCCGCGGTTAATGGCATGGGCATTCATCACGATACGGCTGGACTGTGCCTGACGGAAAATGCGGGTGAGCCGCACCACGGGGATACTCTCCGACTCAATGATGTCGCGCAGCACATTGCCGGCTCCCACACTGGGCAACTGGTCGATATCGCCCACCAGCACCAGACGCATGGAATTGGGCACCGCCTTCATCAGACTGTTCATCAGAATGATGTCTATCATCGAACACTCGTCTACAATCAGCGCATCGCCTTCCAGCGGATTGTCCTCATTGCGTTTGTATCCGTCCATCGGGTTGAACTCCAACAGGCGGTGGATGGTCTTGGCCTCCATGCCCGTAGCTTCAGTCATGCGCTTGGCCGCGCGTCCGGTAGGTGCCGCCAGCAGGATGCGGAGTCCTGCCGACCGCAAAGAGGCGATAATCCCTTGCGTGGTAGTGGTCTTTCCAGTTCCGGGACCTCCTGTCAGTACCATCACTTTGGAGGACAGCGCCTGACGGATGGCTGCCAACTGCACCTCATCATAGATAATGCCGCTCTGCTTGCTCAATTCTTCGGGAGCAAAACAGCCGGTCACCTGCTGATTGCGCGTGTCGGACAAAAGGGTGCGCAAGCGGTTGGCCGTACCGCATTCCGCATAATAGAAAGGAGGCAAATAGATAGCCTCGTCCTCCAGAATCACATCCTTGGTCGCAATCATGTCGGCCAGCGCACGGCGCACCGGTTCCTCCTCGGCTTCGAGCAGCGAACAGGCTGTCTTGACCAACTGTTCCTCCACGGCATACACATGTCCGTCGTTCGACAGTTGGCTCAGCGTATAGGCTATTCCGCTCCGGCAGCGGCGCAGATCGTTTTTCTCATACCCCATCTTTCCGGCAATGGTATCGGCCGTCTTGAAACCGATGCCCCAGATGTCGTCGGCCAGGCGATAGGGATTGTCCTTCACCTGATTGATGCTCTCTTTGCCGTACGCCCGGAATATCTTGGCGGCAAATGCCGTGCTCACACCATAACCTTGCAGAAAGAGCATCACGTTTTTGATCTCTTTCTGCCGCTCCCAACTCTCACGGATTTTCTCCACCCGTTTGGCTCCGATGCCGGGCACCTCGAGCAGACGTTCGATATCGGTTTCGATCACCTCTATCGTATCCAATCCGAACTGGCGCACGATGAGCTGGGCGTATTTCGGACCGATGCCCTTCACCAGTCCGCTTCCCAGGTATTTTTCGATACCATAGAGGGTGGCGGGCATCACTTCTTCCCAACTCTCCACCATGAACTGACCGCCGTATTTCTTGTCCATCTTCCAGTTGCCTTCGCAAAGCAACACACTGCCCACGGACACATCGAGCAACGTACCTACCAGAGTTACCGGTTCGCGATAACCCTTTACCTGAGCCTTCATCACCGAATAACCGTTCTCGGGATTCTGATAGGTGATATGCTCTATGACACAACGGATCTTTATCATGGTTACTTGTTTATTTCTTTTCTAATTGATGAAGCCCAACAGAGGGCACTTTTTCTTTGTCCGGTGCTGCCGGCGATACAGAAACTTCCTTCTCCAGCTCCCGGCGCATGCGGAACTTGAGCGGTGAAAGACCGGCTTTCCGCACAAAGAATTTACCGAAAACCGACTGGTCGGAAAAACCCAGCGCCACGGCGATTTCCTTCACATCCCGGTCCGTACTTTCCAGCATGCGGCGGGCCTCGGCACAAAGCAATTCGGCAATATGGTCGCCTACCGTGCGTCCGGTAATCTGCTTGACCACACGCGACAGATAGGTAGACGAGATATGAAGCCGTGCTGCATAGAAAGAAATGGCATGCTGTTGCTTGTAATGCTGCACCAGCAACTTCTTGAATTGACGGAAAATCTCGTTCGTGCGGCTGACACATACCGGTGTATCGTGGTTTATGCCGCAGAGCAGTTCCGTGAGTTGCAGCAGCAGAAAACTGCAAAGATGGCGCACCATGCCCGCATGATACAAAGGCATGTCCTCCAGGCGCGGCGCAAACAGCGACAGCGTATTCTGCAAATAGGCAGAAGCCGCCGCATCGAGCCGGCATACCGGAGTGCGACGGCTCCCCAAAGTAACGGCCAGCTGATTGTAAAGGGCCTGTCCGTCCGGCAGACTGTCAAAATAGGCCGGACGCAGATACAAGCCGGTAAAGGCAAAATCGGCAGACATCTCCTTCAGAACAACCTGCACACTGGGCGTCAGAACCAGCAAGGTCTGTGCCTTCAGCACATAACTGCGATACACGTCCTCGGCCCGGGCTGCTCCACGGACAACCAGCAGGAAAAAGAAGCCCTGCTCCAGCAGCACTTCCGGATGAGCGGAAATATCTCCTTCCAGACGAATATAGTTTTTGCCCGTTGCACCGTCCGGCCGACGGCCCGACATCAGGTCTGTCAAATGTGGAATCATACTTTTGTTTTCCACAAAATTAAGGCTTGTTTCGTTTTCGACCAAAAAAGGTTGTTCTTTTATGAACCGAAAATCAGAAAATAGCCGGAAATTTGCACGATTTTAAAAGATAGCAAAAAAACTATGAGCAAATTTCTATTGCGGCGGTACCTGCTGTTCTGCGTTTCGCTTTTTGTCAACGCACTGGGTATTGCCTTTATCACCAAAGCAGCGCTGGGCACGTCGCCCATCACCAGTGTCACCTACGTGCTCAGTATGTTTACTCCTTTCACCATCGGACAGTGGACCATCATGCTGAACCTGCTGTTTGTACTCATCGAGCCTCTGCTGATGCAACGTGAGGAACTGAAGAACGATTTGCGCATGTATCTGCTGCAAATCCCCATTTCGTTTTGCTTCGGCATGTTCATCGACCTGTCCATGCAACTGCTCTTCTGGCTCAACCCCACAGAATATGTAAGCATGATTACCGATCTGGTCATAGGATGCGTGATTCTGGCCGTGGGCATCGCTCTGGAGGTGAAGGCCAATGCAGCCATGATGGCCGGAGAATATTTCGTAAAGGTCATCACCCGCTGCTTCAAGGGCGAGTTCGGCTATGTCAAACTGGGCTTTGACATCACTCTGGTGGCTCTGGCCTGTGCGCTGTCCCTGCTCTTCATGTCGGGCATCTACGGCGTGCGCGAAGGAACGGTCATCTCGGCCCTGATTGTCGGTCCGATTGTTCATTTCGTCACTCCCTACTATCGTTTTCTGGACCGCTGGATTACCGCTCCCGCACCACAAGGCGGCGGAACGGAAAAGCCCGAAGCACAGCATACCGTCATCACCATTGCCCGCGAATACGGCAGCGGCGGTCATCTGCTGGGCGAAATGCTGTCGCGGGAACTGGGCATCAAGCTCTACGACAAGGAACTGATCCGTATGGCTGCCCAGCGCAGCGGCATGAACGAGGAATACATCGTCCGCAACGAACAGTCCATCCCCTCTTTCTGGCTGAAATGTATCCTTTCGAAAAACAGCGAGCAGCCGCTCGAAGCCAGTCTTTCTTCGGACGATGTGCTGTTTGTGGCCGAAAGCAGAATCATTCAGGAAATTGCAGAACGGGAATCCTGCATCATCGTGGGCCGCTGTGCCGACTACATTCTGAAAGACTATCCGAAGGTCATCAAGATTTTCTGCTACTCGGATGTGGCCAGTGCCGTGGAGCGCTGCACCAAGGAATACGGTCTGAAACCGGAAAACGCCGAGAAGGAAATCCGCAGCGTAAACCGAAACCGCATCCATCATTATGAATACTATACCGGCGAGCGGTGGGGTGAGCCGCATCACTACCACCTGATGCTGAACACCGGAAGCATCGGACTGGAAACGGCATGCGCTTTGGTAAAAGGAATCTGGGCACGGATGCAGGAGCCTGTTGCCTCATGAAACGGTCAGCCATGCCGGAAGTAAAAAATGTCCTCCGGCAGCTCGAAAAAAATCATCAAAATGATTCTGCATTTTGATTGGGATGATTTTTGAATTTCATCAAAATGATTTTTCCATAGGGTTTATATCAACAGGAAAGCCCTTCAGAAGTTCTGTTTCCGGAACTTTTGAAGGGCTTGATTTTTTAATCGGTAACGGACTTACTGCGAAACCTGTCCCTGACGCAGAATCCGCATGAATTCCTCTCCGGTGATGGTCTCCCGCTCCATCAGATAGGCGGCAGCCTGGTGCATCACCTCCAGATGGGAAGAAATCAGATCACGGGCTTTCTGATGGGCTTCCTGAATCAGACGCAACACTTCGCGGTCGATGTCCGCAGCCGTTTCTCCCGAACAGGTCAGCGAGGTGTCGCCACCCAGATAGGCATTGTTCACAGTTTCCAGTCCCATCATGTCATAGCGGTCGCTCATGCCGTAGCGGGTAATCATGGCCCGTGCCAGACGTGTAGCCTGTTCGATATCGTTGGACGCTCCGGTAGTCACGGTGTGCAGCACCACCTCTTCGGCCGCACGTCCTCCGGTGAAGGTCACAATCCGGTTGAACAACGTATCGCGGTTCATCAGCAGCTGTTCGCCTTCGTCCACCTGCATGGTGTAGCCCAACGCGCCCGAAGTACGCGGTATGATGGTAATCTTGTGCACAGGCGCGGAGTTGGTCTGCAAGGCAGCTACCAGAGCATGACCAATTTCGTGATAGGCCACAATCTTCTTCTCGTCCGCAGAAATCACCTTGTTCTTCTTCTGGGCTCCGGCAATCACCGTCTCCACACTTTCCTCCAGATCGGCTGTCGTTACCTGCGTGCGCCCCAGACGCACCGCACGCAAGGCAGCCTCATTCACCATATTGGCCAGCTCGGCTCCCGAAGAACCGGCAGTGGCTCTGGCCACAATATCCAGATTTATTTCCTCGTGTTTCACATGAGTGAGGTGCACACGCAGGATGGCCTTCCGGCCTTCCAGATCGGGCAATTCCATCTGGATGCGCCGGTCAAAGCGTCCGGGGCGCAACAGGGCCTTGTCCAGTGTCTCCGGCCGGTTGGTGGCAGCCAGAATCACAACACCCTTGCGGCCGTCAAAACCATCCATCTCCGTCAACAGCTGGTTCAAGGTCTGTTCGCGCTCATCATTCCCCGAGAAGCCGTTGTCGCGCTTCTTTCCGATGGCATCAATCTCATCAATAAAAAAAATGCAGGGGGCCTTTTCATTGGCCTGCTTGAACAGGTCGCGCACCTTGGCCGCTCCCATTCCGACAAACATCTGGACAAACTCCGAACCGGATATGGCAAAAAACGGCACTTTGGCCTCACCGGCCACGGCACGGGCTATCAGCGTCTTTCCCGTTCCCGGAGGGCCCACCAACAGAGCGCCTTTGGGAAGCGAGGCACCAATCTCGGTATATTTCTTAGGATTATGCAGAAAATCCACAATCTCACGGAGCGTATCCTTGGCTTCGTCCTGCCCGGCCACATCGGCAAAGGTGGTCTTCACATCGGCATCGGCATAGATTTTGGCCCCGCTGTTGCCGAACGACATGAAATTGCCTCCCGAGCCGAGACGGTTCTGAATGCTTTTGCTGGCCTGTCTCCAAATCAGATAAAAAATAAGTCCCGGCAATACCCACATCAACAGGAAATTAAGGATCGGAGAATTTTCCTGAGGCACAATCTCATTGAAAGCTATCTTTCCATCGGCATTCGGGCTCTTGGCTTCCAGCAGACGATCCACCAGTTTCGGGTCGTCAATCTCGCCTGTCTGGTAGGTACGGACCTCGCCGTTTTCTGCCAATGCAGTAAAGAATATCTGATTGCTCTTGATCATGACATCCTTCACCCGGCCACTGTCCACCAGACTGATGAAGTTGCCATAGTCCGTGGTGACGATGCGCCCTTTTCCGAATCTGGGAAACACCAGACCGTTTAAAAACAAAACAATCAGGATACCCAGTAAAAAACCGTAATAAGGATTTGTCTTCCTTACATTTCGTCTCTCTTTCTTCATACCTTATTCATTATTTGAGAATCGGAACAAAAATAACAATTCGCCCCAAAGAAGCGGTCGTCAAAAAGGAATGAAAAGTGTGCCAAATGTCTCATATTCCAGATACCCACAAAATGGTAACAAAAACCGTAATCGGGGTATCGCCGCATTTCCGTTTTTTCGATATGTTTGCCGCATCAGAAAGAACGGTTTATGACATCAACAACTAACAGACAATGCTTATGAAGAAAACTGCAATCTTTTTACTCATTCTCATGGCCTGCACCTCGCTGCCGGCATGTAGCCCTGCAGAGGATGAGCCGGTGCCTCCTCCCACTCAGGAAAAACAGACCGGAAATGACTCTACGGATGTGCCGGACGACGAAGGAACAACTCCGGAGGACAGCATCCCCGAAAACCCGGCACCCAATGACAGCATTCCAAGTGAGAAGCAACCCGAAGAAGATGATGATGAAAAAGGAGAAATTATGGAGAAGAACAAAATCAAACTGACCGTAAACGGCAAATCCTTTACGGCGACTTTAGAAGAGAACTCCTCGGAAGAAGCCCTGCGCCAGCTGCTTGAAAAAGGAGATCTGAACATACGGATGAGTGATTACGGAAACATGGAGAAAGTGGGTTCTCTGGGTACTTCCCTGCCCCGCAACGACCGGCAGACAACCACACGTCCGGGTGATCTGATTCTCTATCTGGGAAACTCTTTCGTGATCTATTATGATACGAATTCCTGGAACTTTACGCGTCTGGGACGACTGGACGGTGTCTCTACCCGTCAGGAAGTACTGGAACTGCTGGGCGGAAAAGGGGACGTAACAGTACACCTCTCTGTCAAATAGAACTTTGCCCCAAAAATTCATGTCTTGTCTTTGCTACTGTTAAAGTCCCCCTGCAAGGTCCTGATGCCTTTCCGCTCCGGTGGGAAGGAGCAGGACCTTGCTTTTTTTATGAAATAAAAGAGGAAAACAAATTCCCGTTTGCCGAACATTTTGTACCTTTAACTGAAAATACAAGAATGAACGAACTACAAAAAGGAAAGACAATGAAAGGAAAACTGATTTTTATCACCGGAGCCACAAGCGGCATCGGCGAGGCTTGTGCCCGTAAATTTGCCGCAATGGGCAACAACCTGATTCTGAACGGACGAAACACCGAAAAGCTGGAAGCTCTGAAAAAGGAACTTACTGCCCAGGGCGTGGAAGTACTCACCCTGCCGTTTGACGTGCGCAACCGAGAGGAGATGCGCCGCGCCGTGGACTCATTGGAGGGAAAATGGCAACAGATTGACGTGCTGGTGAACAATGCCGGACTGGTGCTCGGCATGGACAAGGAGCATGAAGGCTCGCTCGACGAGTGGGACATCGTTATCGACACCAACATCAAGGCATTGCTGGCCATGACGCGTATGATTGTGCCGGGCATGGTGGAGCGCCAGAGAGGACACATCATCAACATCGGTTCCATTGCGGGCGACGCGGCTTATGCCGGAGGCAGTGTGTATTGTGCCACCAAGGCTGCCGTAAAGGCGCTTTCGGACGGACTGCGCATTGATCTGGTAGACACCCCGCTGCGTGTGACGAATGTCAAGCCGGGTATGGTGGAGACAAACTTCTCCGTGGTGCGTTTCCGCGGCGACAAGGACAAGGCCGATGCGGTCTACAACGGCATCCGTCCGCTCACCGGTGAGGACATTGCCGAGGTGGTGTACTATGCGGCTTCGGCTCCCGAACATGTGCAGATTGCCGAGGTGCTGGTCATGCCGACCTATCAGGCCACAGGCACCGTTTGTCACCGTCAGTTATAGTCACCCTCTGAATCATGACAGAACTGACGAAAGGAAATCTTACCGAGGGAAGTATCACGGGCACGATGCTGCGCTTTGCCTGGCCGCTGATGCTGGGCAATCTGCTGCAACAGTGCTACAACATTGCAGATACACTTATCGTGGGGCGTGTATTGGGAGCGGAAGCACTGGCTGCGGTAGGCTCCTCATACACGCTCATGATATTCATCACTTCTATCTTCATCGGGCTGTGTATGGGATGCAGCGCCGTGTTCTCCATGCAATACGGTGCCGGAGACCTGAAAGCACTGCGGCAGAGTATCTACTCTTCGGTATTGCTGGTGGGCGGCACTACCCTGCTGCTCAATGCCGCTTCCCTGATTTGGCTCTCGCCCATCATCCGCCTGTTGCAGACTCCGGCTGAAATCGTAGACCTGACCTATCGCTATCTGTTCATCATCCTGCTGGGCATGATTCCCGTAGGCATCTATAATTTTTATGCCTTCCTGCTCCGTGCGGTAGGCAATTCGGTGGTGCCGCTTCTCTTTCTGGCCGTGTCGGTAGTGCTCAACATCGGGCTCGACCTTCTGTTTGTAGTGGGCATCAGGATGGGAGTGGAAGGAGCGGCGCTGGCCACGGTCATAGCCCAAAGCATAGCGGCCGGCGGCATTCTGCTCTACACACGCATCCGATTTCCGGAACTCAATCTGACACGAAGCGACTGTGTGGTCAAGGCACAATCCCTGAAACGGGTGGCCTCGTATGCCTTTCTGACGTGTGTGCAACAATCGGTGATGAATTTCGGCATCCTGATGGTGCAGGGCCTTGTCAACAGTTTCGGCACCCGGGTGATGGCCGCCTTTGCAGCCGCAGTCAAGATTGACTCCTTTGCCTATATGCCGGTGCAGGACTTCGGCAACGCCTTCTCAACCTTCGTGGCCCAGAACTACGGTGCCGGACGCACGGAACGCATCCGTCGGGGCATCCGCAGCGCGGTGTGGGTCACCACGGCCTTCTCTCTGGCGGTTTCGGCCATCGTCTACGGCACGGCTCCCGCGCTGATGAAAATCTTCGTGGCTCCGGAGGAAACGGAAATCATTGCCATCGGAACGGAATATCTCCGCATCGAAGGCAGTTTTTATGTGGGCATCGGCTATCTGTTTCTGCTCTACGGACTGTATCGGGCAGTATGCCTGCCTTCCATGTCGGTGGTGCTCACCGTAATCTCTCTGGGCACCCGTGTGGCATTGGCCTATGCACTGGCGGCTGTTCCCGGCATCGGTTATACAGGCATCTGGTGGGCCGTTCCCATTGGTTGGGCCTTGGCCGACATCGTGGGTGTAGCCTATTATCGGCACATCCGGCAACGCCTTTACAGAATAGCTCTATGACTCGATTTCCAGAACCTGCATCTGTTCTTTGGTTATGCCGAATCGTTTGCCGTAATTGGTCCAATATCTGTTGGCCGCCCACTGGAAGATTTTTTTTGGTAAAGGCATCGTGGCGCTGTAGGTACGATAAGTACCCTGCGCCACCGAGCGGGCCAGCTTCCGGATGCTCCGCACCGCAATAAAGCGGAAAGGAGTATCCAGAATGGCTTCGCCGCTACCCAGCATCAACTGCGCTCCCAGGCAGTAGCCGTTGCGACGGCAGAACAGCTCCATCATCTGCAGGGCCACTTTGTTTTGTTCATGCTCCAGAAAACCGCAATTGATCAGGATGGAGATGACCGGTTTGCGCTGCGGCGGATTTGCTTCAAGCACTTTCAAGAATTGAAGCAAACCTGCCGGAAGGGCATCGGCATACAGAGGAAAGACCAATAGCAAATCGGAATATCCGTCCATAGCAGCGCATAAATCCAGATGATTCTTCTGGGTAATATTCTGATAGACTACCTCGCCGGAAGAATAACGCATAAAGATTTCGGCATAGCGTTTGGAATTGGATTTTGGTGCCCGCGGGCTCCCGTTCAGAATCAGAACTTTTCCCATTGTGCAACAATTTCATGAGCCAGGCCGTCCACCTGTGACTCGGTTGTAAACAGTATCTCAAAACTCTCCAGATTCATGTTGTATGCATTGCGCCGGACCAGCTGCCGGAAAATCTGACGCTCCTCCTCTTCTATCATCGTGTCGGCATAGGCAAGTATCGTTGCCTTCTTGGGCAACACGGCACGCTGCACATGATGCGTCTCGCGGCAATGAATGCGAATAAAAGCCTGCTGCACCGGAATGGCCCGTTCGAGCATGGTTTTCATCGGCACATCATAGCTGCCATAGCACACCCGGCTGACATAAAGCAGTGTGTCGCTGGCAGCAATGCAGGGATAAATGCGGGTGGCATCATCCCGAATCACACAACGGCCGGGAGTCTTCGTCCAACAGCCAAAGCAACCGACACAGTTGGAAATCTGCTGTGAAGACAGATCAAAATAATGGATGCCCTCAGCGGGTATGGAGAAAGACAAGGGTCTGTCGCTTAAAATCAGTTTCATGTTTTTAGCGCCGATCAGCATTGTCCGGTGAAAAGACGAGTTTCTGCACACGATGGTTCTTGCCCTGCTTCAGACGAACCAGATATAATCCCTTTTTCAAGGCTGACAGCGAAATGCTGCCTCCGGCCGAAACAACAGCACGCTGCACAAAAGCACCGGCAGCAGAATAGATTTCCACCTGTACCGGACCGGCGGACTGAGGAGCTTTCACCTGCAGACGACCGGCAACGGCCTCTACGGCCAGCGTATTGCCGGACTGGGCCAAAGAAGCGACTCCGACAGTGGCACCCGAATCCCGCAAATCAACCGTTATCTTAGACAACGAGTCGTCCACACGGAATTCCTGCTTCTTCAAAACTTCTCCGCTCGTGGAAAGGACTTCCAGAGTATAGGTCTTATGGGATAACAGACAGGCTTTCAACTTTTCTCTCACAGCCGAATATCCTTCAACAACCCCTGTCTCCGTACCGTCACTGATCCGATAAGTCAAAGGCTGGAACTTCATCGCCTCATCAACCAATACTTCCACCGGTAAAGAAACATAATCCCGATAGTCCAGGGTTACCGAAACATCCGTGTCTCCCACCGTAAAATCTTCTTTACGCAAAAGAGTCAGCAAATCCGGATTGGTATCGGCCAAATCGGCAAACAGACAATAAGATCCCTTTTCCAGAGATTCACCGGAATAGAAGCGGCCATCGATCACCTGATAAAAAGGAGGTAAATAAGAATCGGGCAAATTCAATGATTTGAAAGATACACGATGAAAATCGGACGCCTTCGCTTTCAGGTTCAGATTCTGTGGGGCCGTAGACACCTCAAAATTCTGGAAACGGGTACGAACCGCTTCTCCCGACTGCATCTGGGCATCCAGACTGCAAGCATATTGCCCGGATGGCAGCAGCAAATACATCTGATCGGAAGCAAAAGACATCGACCAGAGCTTGTCCGACTGACTATTTCCCAACAGCAATATACCTTTTGACAGTCCACTCAGGGTAGCCGTCACCGTTACCGGAACCAGCTCATTCAGATCCAGATTTATAATGGTATCGCGACGAAGCGTTTGCGGCAAAGAACAGTTGATATGTGCAAACACTTCGCGCCGGTTGAACTCCAGGTCTGCCAACGAGGCATTTACCTCTACCTCATGAGCTTTTCCGACAGGGACATTTTCCACCGTCAGCACGGCATACTTCTCCGGAGTCAACGTTTCCGTCACAGCCGGCTTCTGGTTGCCAACGATGCAGGTGGCCTCATCAAAATACCAGAACTCATCGCTCTTCATTTTCAGGCGTACTTCCACCCGGATCGTTTCCGAAGCCGGTTGCTCGGACAACGGCTGTGCCTGCATCCGGACATGGGTATATGGCAAAACAAAACTTGCTAAAAGAAAGGAACAAATAATAGTAGATCTTCTCATAATTATGATTTTATTCTTTACATGATACGATAATACAAATTGAAGGGCCAAAAATACATTCCGCAAACGAGCTGAAAAAGAGAAGATTTTGAAGAAAAGAATAAAAAACAATAAATCCAAAAGTTTTTTTACCGGATACTCAACCAACAGAAACATAAAACAACAAAAGTTCGCGATCATACCCCCTTTTCAAAAAAATTAAGAAAACAGACTCTGAAAAAACAGCCACCAATGCAAACAATCTTCAGGATGCTCCGAAAAATCTATTTCGGGATTTCCCACAGCAACAGACCGTGTATGAGATTCATGGTTTTTTAGTTGCGGATATGCCGGTATCTCAAAAGAATTTTCTATCTTTATTCCAAAATAAACGATTATTCGCTATGGAACAAGATCCTCACTTATTAGTATATCGCGCTTCTGCCGGTTCGGGCAAAACATTTACTCTGGCTGTGGAATACATCCGCCAGCTTATCGAAGATCCGTTTGCCTATCGGCGCATTCTGGCCGTGACCTTTACGAACAAGGCTACTACCGAAATGAAAGAACGTATCCTGAGCCAGCTTTACGGCATCGCCCATAAAGACCCGGCCTCGGACGGTTATCTCAACAAAATCCGGGAGCACTCTTCCAAGTCGGATACCGAAATCCGCGAAGCCGCTGCCCAGGCCTTGAAAAACATCATCCATGACTACAGCCGTTTCCGCATCGAAACGATTGACTCTTTCTTCCAGTCGGTGATGCGCAATCTGGCTCGCGAACTGGAACTGGGTGCCAACCTGAATATCGAACTGAACAACGGCGAAGTGCTGAGTGATGCCGTCGACTCGATGATCGAGAAACTGGATCGCCGCTCTCCGGTGCTCCACTGGCTGCTGGAATATATCGAGAACCGCATCAGTGACAACAGCCGTTGGAATGTATCGGGCGAAATCAAGTCGTTCGGAAAAAACATCTTCAACGAGGTGTATCTGGAGAAAGGACAGAATCTGCGCGAGAAACTCGGAAACACGCAATTCATTGCCGGATACCGCAAGCGCCTGAATCAGTTGAAACAGGAAACGGAGGAGATCATGCAGGGATTCAGCCAGCACTTTGAGGAGGTACTGCAACAGCATGGTCTGGAACCCAACGACCTGAAGAGCGGAAGAAACGGCATCGGCAGTTATTTCCGGAAACTGGCCAACGGCAACTTCAAGGAAGACGTGCGGAATGCTACCGTGGAGAAATGTCTCGAAGCACCGGAAAACTGGACCACCAAGACCTCTGTCAACAAGGATGTCATCATCGGACTGGCACAGTCGGAGCTGATGGAAACGCTGGCTACCGCCGAAGAACTGCGACCACGGGCCAACCTCAAGGTAAACTCCTGCTCACTGGCCTCACGCTATCTATATAACCTGCCTCTGCTGGTGCATATCGATCAGGAAGTGCGCCGCATGAACGAAGCGCACAACCGTTTTCTCCTGTCGGATACGAACGCTCTGCTTCACGGACTGATCCGAGAAGGCGACGCCTCGTTCATCTATGAGAAAATCGGTACGACCATCGATGTGGTGATGATCGACGAGTTTCAGGACACCTCGCGCATGCAGTGGGAGAACTTCCATCTGCTGCTGGAAGAGTGTCTGGCACAGAAGGACGGCAGTCTGATTGTGGGCGACATCAAGCAGAGCATCTACCGCTGGCGAAACGGAGACTGGCGTATTCTGGCCGGATTGGACCACGACCCGAGCTTCCGCGTACATACAGAGCCACTGAAGACCAACTGGCGAAGTGAAGCGAACATCATTCATTTCAATAACCTGTTCTTTACGGAAACCTGCCAACAGATGGCTGAGAAGGATGCCAGCACCGGCAAAGAAGGCTATCCGCAAATATTGGATATTTATCAGGATGTGGTTCAGGAAACAGAAAAACAGGAAAAGGGCTTTGTGCGCGTTTCGCTCATTCCCGACAACCGTGACCGGGAGGCTTACCAGGAAACCGTATTGCATGAATTAGGGAAGCAGGTGGATGAACTGGTACAGAGCGGTATCCGTGAGAATGAGATTGCCATTCTGATCCGAAAGAATAACCTGATCCCGCTTATTGCGGACTATTTCGACAAGAATACATCTTATCATATTGTATCGGACGAGGCTTTCTGCATGGATGCCTCTACGGCGGTTTGCATGCTGGTGGACTGCCTGCGCTATCTGGCCAATCCGGACGACCGCATCGCTTGTGCCCGTCTGGCTGTGGCTTACCAGCATGACGTTTTGGAAAAGGATATTGATCTGAACACCGTTTTGCTGAACCGCGTGGAAGACTATCTGCCGCAAGCCTTTACCGAGCAACTGGAGAAATGGCGTCTGTTACCACTGTACGAACTGTTGGAACAGCTCTTCATCCTCTTTGAAATGAAACGGATACAGAAACAGGACGCCTATATCTGTGCGTTCTACGATGCCGTAACCGAATATCTGCAGAACAAATCTTCGGAACTGACAGCTTTCATCACCTATTGGGACGAGACGCTGCATACCAAGACAATCCCTTCGGGAGAACTTTCGGGCATCCGCATCCTTTCCATTCACAAGTCCAAGGGACTGGAATTCCACACGGTACTGTTGCCGTTCTGCGACTGGAAAACGGAGAATGAAACCACCAGTCATCTGATCTGGTGCACTGTGCCGCAAGACCAACAGGTGGCTCCCGTTTTCGATGAACTCGACCTTATTCCGGTAAATTATTCATCGGCCATGAAAGAATCCGTGTTCCGCGACAGTTATCTGGAAGAGCAACACAATCTTTGGGTGGACAATATGAATCTGCTCTACGTGGCGTTTACCCGTGCCTGCCAAAACCTGTTTGTATGGGGACGACAGGAAGGAACGGGCACCGTGTCGCAATGGCTGGAAGAAACCTTGTTGGCTCTCTCGGCACGTGACAAAGTTACCTTGCGCCAGGAAGAAGCAGCCAACGAAACGGACAACGAAAAAGAGTCGGCCACTACAACCATCTTTGAATATGGAACACTTGCGGCTCCTGAACGGAAGGAGAAAGAAAGTGATAAAGCCGCCTCGGCCAATCGTCTGACCGCCCCACGCACAGCCGTTACCATCTCTTTGGATTCCTTGCAGGAACAAACCGACATTGAGTTCCGGCAGTCCAACCGTTCGGCCGCTTTCATTGACACCGAAGGCGATGAGGACGAGGTGAACTATGCCGACCGGGGAAGTCTTCTGCACTATCTCTTTGCCTGCATCAAACAGGCCGATGACTTGGAAGGTGCCTTGGAGCAACTGCGCTTCGAAGGTCTGTTCCGCTCGGAAGAAGAGGAAGCACAGGTGGCCCGCATTGCCCGCAAGGTATTGGATATGCCCCAAATCAAGGATTGGTTCGGTCCGGAATGGGAAGTATATAACGAGTGCACCATCATCAGCCCGACAGCAGACGGCGGTGTCCGCTCCGAGCGACCGGACCGCGTGATGAAAAAGGGCGACCGCCTGGTGGTGATTGATTTCAAGTTTGCCCGCAAGAATCCCCGTCATGCCGAGCAGGTACGCGAATACATGCAACTGCTGCACCAGATGGGTTATGAGCAGGTGAGCGGATTCCTGCTCTACGGATACAGTCAGGAACTGGAAGAGATTACGGAATAAAGTGTCCCACAAAAACAAACAACAAATGGAAACTTTCTTAAAGCAAGTAGCAATAGACCTATATAAGAAGACCGGCGGCGACCTGTCGCACACCGCCGTGGTCTTTCCAAACAAACGTGCGGCCCTGTTCTTCAACGAGTATCTGGCGCAGGAAGCCGGTCACCCCATCTGGTCACCGGCCTATGTGAGCATCAGCGAACTGTTCCGCCAATGCTCTTCCCTACAAATCGGCGACCCGGTGAAACTGGTGTGCGAGCTCTATAAGATTTTCCGGAACGCCACAGGAAGCCAGGAATCTCTCGATGCCTTTTACTACTGGGGCGAGCTGCTTATCAGTGATTTTGACGATGCGGACAAGAATATGGCCGACACAAAAACACTGTTCAGTAACCTGAGCGACTTGAATGAACTGACCGACCGTGAGGAGTTTCTCGAGGAAGGGCAGAAGGAGGCACTGAGCCAGTTCTTCCGGAACTTCTCCATCGAGCAGAGCACGGAACTGAAAGACCGCTTCTCGCGTCTGTGGTCGCAGTTGGGAAACATCTACCGCGAGTTCCGGGATGTGCTGCACCGCCAGGGGCTGGCCTACGAAGGAATGCTCTATCGGGAAGTCATCGAACAACTGGATGTCACGACGCTTCCTCATCAGCGCTATGTGTTCGTGGGATTCAACGTACTGAACAAGGTGGAGCATACACTCTTTACACGTCTTCATGAAGCGGGCATGGCCTCTTTCTACTGGGACTATGATGAATTCTATCTGCAGAAGCATCCGCACGAGGCCGGCGAATTCATCCGTCGCAATCTTCGGGATTTCCCGTCCGAACTGCCGCCGGAACTTTTCAAGAATCTGAACCGTCCGAAGGAAATCACTTATGTGGAGTCCTCGACCGAGAACGCCCAAATCCGTTATCTGCCCCAATGGCTCGGCAAAAATCTTACCGAACAGGAAAAGGAAACGGCGGTAGTCCTCTGCAACGAGGCACTGTTGCCTTCCATGCTTCATGCCCTGCCCGGCGAAGTGCGTCACGTGAACATCACCATGGGATTCCCCATGTCGCAGACACCGGCCTACAGTTTTCTAAACGCGTTGCTGCAACTGCACACCGAAGGCTACAACCCCAACAACGGACGCTTTCTCTTTGCCGAGGTGGTGAGTCTGCTGAAGCATCCTTATACCCGCATGCTTTCGGAGCAAGCCGATGAGCTGGCCCGCAAGCTGACTACGGACAACCGTTTCTTTCCGCACCCTTCCGAACTGCAACAGGATGAGGTGCTCCGATTGCTCTTTACCCCACGCACACAGAATGCCGCCCTGTGCCAACTGGTGAGCGATGCGCTGAAACAGGTGGCCTTGGTGTATAAAAACAAACCGAAGGAAAAGGACAACGAGGCCTTTGACCAGCTCTACCGAGAAGCGCTGTTCAAAGCCTACACCCAGATTAACCGTTTCCACTCTCTGATCGAAAGCGGAGAACTGGAAGTAACGCCACAGACATTTGTGCGACTGGTCAATCGGGTGATGTCTTCCAGCAGCATTCCTTTCCACGGCGAACCGGCCATCGGACTGCAGGTGATGGGTGTGCTCGAAACCCGTAACCTGGACTTCCGTCATCTGATTCTGCTTTCCGTGAACGAAGGACAGTTGCCCAAAGCCGGCGGCGACACGTCCTTTATTCCGTACAATCTGCGCAAGGCTTTCGGCATGACTACCATCGATCATAAGATTGCGGTATTCGCCTACTATTTCTACCGTCTGTTGCAACGCGCCGAAAAGGTCAGTCTGGTTTACAACACCACCAGCGACGGTCTGAACCGTGGAGAAATGTCGCGTTTCATGCTCCAGTTCCTCATCGAATGGGGCTATGACATCAAGCGGGTCAAACTCGAAGCCGCGCAATCCCCACAGGGAAGCGAAGAGATTCTCATCCGCAAGACTCCGGAAATCATGAAGCGTCTGCAAAGCATCTACGACCAGCGGGTGAATCCTCGGGCCCTGATTTCTCCATCGGCTCTGAACTGCTATATGGACTGTTCGCTGAAGTTCTATTATAAATATGTGGCCGGACTCACCGCCCCCGAAGAAGTCAGCGCCGAAATCGACTCGGCTCTGTTCGGAACCATCTTCCACGATGCCGCCGAGCATATCTATAAGGATCTGACTGCCCGCAACGGAGTCATCACCCGCCAGCTGCTGACGGACCTGCTTAGCAAAGAGCAGGAACACACGCTGCGAGAGTATATCGACCGCGGATTCCGTGAGCACTTCTTCAATCTTCCAGAAAACGAGCGACCGGAATATAACGGTATCCAGTACATCAATTCCGAGGTGATCTACCGCTACATCCGTCAGCTTTTGGAGAAAGACCTCCAATACGCTCCTTTCTCATTGGTCGGTTCAGAAGTAAAAGTGCGAGAAAATATCCGCATTTCCACTCCGAAAGGTGAGATTCACAGTTGCATCGGCGGTACGATCGACCGCATGGACTTAAAGGAAAACTGCCTGCGCATCGTAGACTACAAGACGGGAGGAAAGAGCGGTTCCACCACCAGTGTTGAGGCTTTGTTCGAACCGTCGAAAAACCGTTCGGGCTATATTTTCCAGACTTTCCTTTATGCCGCCATTTTGTGTGAGCAGTCTGAAGAGAGATTCAAGGACAAGGACATCACACCGGTATTGCTCTATATCCACGAAGCGGCCAATGAAGATTATTCTCCGGTCATCAAGATGGGTGAAGCCCGCAAGAAAGAAGAGGTAACCGATTTCCGGAAATTCAATACGGACTTCCGCACGCATCTGAAAACACTGCTCGAAGAGATTTTCAATCCCGACGGTGAATTCCGGCAGACCGAGATAGAAGAGAAATGCGCTTACTGCGATTTCAAGAACTTATGTAAGAAATAAACAAGACTCAGATAAGACGATCAACCAGTCATTCTGATAAATGATAAAGAAAAACAGATCATGGAACATCAAACAATACAGAGTCCCGATTTTCAGGGAAAAGTGTGCGTGATTACCGGCGGGGCTGCCGGTATCGGCCGCTGCCTGACCGAAACCTTTGCCACGTTGGGCGCACGCGTGTACTATATCGACAAGCAACTGCATGACGAGCCTCATCCCGAAACCGTACGGGAACGGATATTTCCTTTTGAGGGCGACATTGCCGAAGAAGAAACGCTGAATCGTTTTGCCGACTGGGTACTGGAATGGGAGGATCAGATAGACATTCTCATCAACAATGCCTGTCTGATGCTCGGTGGTGTTCTGTCAGGATGCAGCTATGCCGATTTCCTGTATGTGCAGCGGGTTGGAGTCGCCGCCCCCTACTGGCTGACCCAACGCTTCAAGGAACACTTCCGCAAGGGAGCGAGCATCGTCAACCTCTCCTCTACCCGAGCCTTCCAATCACAGGCCGACACCGAAAGCTATTCGGCCGCCAAAGGAGGCATCACAGCGTTGACTCATGCCTTGGCCGTCAGTCTGCGAGGCAAAGCCCGAGTCAACGCCATAGCACCGGGCTGGATCGAAACCCAGCCTTATCATCCCGAACAGAGTGGTGAAACTCCGAAATATGCTCCGGCCGATCTGTTGCAGCATCCTTCACAGCGCATCGGTACCCCCGAAGACATTGCCCGTGCTGCCGTATTCCTCTGCCAACCGGAAAATGATTTCGTAAACGGAATCTGCCTTACGGTGGACGGAGGCATGACGCATCAGATGATTTACCACAACGACTGTAACTGGAGGATGGACGTATGAAACACATTGAAATCAACACACCCGAAGAAGCTCTCGAACTGCTGAAGAGCAAGAAGCACATCAAAGGATATGCTTTCCAAAGCATCGATTTCAGTCCGTTCAAGGCGGAAGCGGCAGGATGCACTTTCCAGAACTGTCTGTTCTTGGGCGGTCATCTACCATTGGACATGCAGCGGGCCGTGGAAACGGAGAATCTGGTTTTTCCGAACATACAGGTGCCTTTCAATCCTTTTATCGGGCATCTGTATGATGCCTCCATGCTCTATGCCCACTACGTACCCGGACAACCGGAAACTTTCAAGCAGACATTCGATCAGATTGTCTACCGTCATTACCTCACGCTTGGCAAGGAAATGTCATCGGCCATCGACATTAAGGAAACTCTGGCACGCACCCTGCACGACCATTCCATCAGCAACGCCCTACATGAGTTCCTGAGCCAGTACGACGAGCGGAGCATTGTGGGCATCATGGGCGGTCACGGTCTGAAACGCACGGACACCTGTTACCGGCAAATCGTCAACCTCAGCAAACAGCTCACCGAAGAGGGTTTTCTGATGATCAGCGGCGGAGGTCCCGGAGCAATGGAAGCCACTCATCTGGGTGCGTGGATGGCCGGAAAGACCGAAGCAGAGCTGACAACCGCTCTGGAGATTCTGGAACAAGCTCCAACCTTTGACCATCCGCTCTGGCTCGACACCGCCTTCGAGGTGATGCAACGCTTCTCTCAGACACAGTATCGGAGCCTGGGCGTCCCCACATGGCTCTACGGTCATGAACCGGCCACACCCTTTGCCACTCACATAGCCAAGTATTTCGACAACAGCATCCGCGAGGACGGCATTCTGACCATCGCCAAGGGAGGCATCGTCTACACCCCGGGCAGCGCCGGCACCATGCAGGAGATTTTCCAGGACGCCACGCAGAACCATTACGAAAGCTTCGGGTATGCCAGTCCGATGATTTTCATGGGCGAGGAGTTCTGGACACAGGAAATTCCGGTCTACCCCTTGTTGAGTTCTTTGATGAAACGGGGCAGATACCGGAATCTGTTACTTACTCTGACCGACAAGCAAGAGGAGATGGTAAGCGTGCTGAAGGCATTCCGTAACGCATCGCCCCAAGAGTCCTAACTCCATTTAAGCTTGTCATTACTTCGGTCCAGCAGGTTTATATACACCTCTTCAGCAAATACCACTTCCTCCTCAGGACTTCCCTGCAAAAACTGCAGGAAATCCGAAAAACCATAAAAAATATAAGTTGTATGGAGACCGGGGGAAAAATTCCGAAGCCGGTCTATCTGCCGTTTTATCGCCTGGAGTTTATCCAGGCGGTAATACTGTGTCGGAAATTCAATCAGCACCACCTTGGGCATTGATTTCTCCAGTTTCGCAGCCACCTGCTTCCAGCGTACCTCTCCCGAAATCAGATCGTCAATACTCAGTTCTGCTATCGGAGCAGAATAATAAGAATCATCATTCAGATAGGCTCCCAGAATCTTTTCAGCGAAATACCGTGCCTCTTCTTTTTTTCCACTTACGGCCAGAAATCTTTCGGAATCCGTCTGCAGATATCTGCGATGCAGCAGACGGACAAGCTTAAGCAATACAGACCGGTTAAAGTTCTTCTGGCAGAACTCATCCCACGCAGAGCATTTCATCATATAGGCCGCAAAGAACCATTTCTCGGACGACGGATCCAATAATGCCAAATCCGCCCTACTAACCCCTATACCCGGATCAGAAAACTTTCCAAACCAAGTTGGACTACCATTCCGATAAACGAAAATATAAAATTCTATATAATCCAGAGAAGATACTACAGGCACCTGAAAATGGATTCGTCGTGGGCCCTTTCCACCCAAATATCGGACATCTACTCCTTCCAGAATAAAGTTTTCCGAGAAAACACGCACCGCCAGTTCATAGGTTTCGGGAGGAAATTCCGGGAACACGACCTGAATATCATAAAAGTAGTCCAAATATTCAGGCTGATATTTACTATCATCGTCCAAAGACAGTTCAACACGTACATAAGGTTTTCTTTCCATAAAACAACAAATTAATAGGATTAAACATACATTTTTGATAAAAAAAAGGAACCATGCTTCCCAAGCTTATTGTATTTCCTCCAAAACATCTTCCTTGTCGGACACATTCATTAGAAACTTTTCTTGGGAAACATACAAAAAGACCTCTCCTTCCCCAGTCGAAAGAGAGGTGTGTAGCCAGTAAGTCAAAGAGCACAGCAATCCTGTCCGCCACAAACTGCGGCAGCATTCCGGATGATGATTTCCTTTTCATTAATGGAGTTTTCTACCACCGGAATCAGCAAAGCATAAAGAATTGCTTGTTTTGCATCTTTGAATACTGTTTGTTGTTTTATGTTTTTATAAACAGAGCATAAGCGATACTCCTGTCGGCACAAAGATAATCTATGTTTTGATATTCTGCAAGTATATTTGAAAAATTAAAAGATTCTTACTTCCATTGCTATATCTAAATTCTGGGATCAAATATAACGATGTAAGTTTTCTGTCCTCATTCCAAATTACAATTACCACAATACTCCAAATACTTTCTATAAAATTCCTCATAAAAAGCTTTAAGTTCAGGTATTTTATAAGTTCATTTAAAGAAGTTTTAGTCATTAGTTCTCAGATAACTTAGTCAAAATGAAAACATTATTTATTATTTTTCTCTAAGGAAAATATTTACACTTATTTTCTATAAAAACGCCATTGTCTATTACATTTCTTGTAATATTTTCCAGATACTGCAAAATATTCAGATTGCAAAGCAGTTGATAAATTTCTATACTGAACGACACTTATCTCGTCCTTTATATAATTTTTATCACTATCTTTCATATAATAATTATTTTCATCTTTTTTATAAGCAGGAACATTCAATCTACAGTTCGTACCGACTTCTACATAATCCGTATTATTTTTTTCATTAATCCATTCTATTGTCAAGGGATTATTTAACTGCATACCTTTTAATAAATCCTCATAAAGAAAAGTAGGACGTTTTTCATGCTTCTTTTCTTCCTTCCAACATCCATCTACAAAAGACTCCACCTTATATCCTCTTATTAAGAACGAAGCTCTGTATTCCTCTTCTGGATTTTCGAAGGTTATATCAATACCGGACGAATGACAATTAAAGGCTCCCAGAGCAAAGTATAGAAGAGTTTCATTTTTTTCATGATCAGAAGTATGATACATTGCCGGATCCTTCAAACCGTTCTCTTTCTCTTCATGATAATAGAATTCAATATCTTGCAGTGTAATACGTCTTATGCCATTGATCAGAAAATACCCTCCGTACAAAATTTTCTTGGCCAAAACAGTAAACTGTTTCTGCAACACATCTTTCTTTTCCTCTTCCGGCACATTGACCACTCCAGTAAACTCCTTAAGTATGTAGTTAATACCTTCTTTATTATCCAACTCATTCAATATCTTGTCCCATCTGTTTTCTGCACTCACCTTAATAGGATTTATAAAGGCCTCGTGCTTATAGTTGTCCTCTTCTCCCTTTCCCATAAGCCATTTTAATTCGAGGCCACAGGCATTTTTCAGATTCACAGGCTTCGAACGATAAGTCGTTTTCCATCGATTCACATACCAGAAATTACTTTCAGAGGATAAAGCTATCATTTCTTCTCGAGTCAGAATATAATACCGAAACTCCATTTTTACTCCTTCCCCGGAAACGTGAACAAAGACCCAAGGGCCTTTAATTTTTTCTTTCAAATAGTCTTCCGTACATTTGCCTAAAGTCATCCCAATAGGAAAATTACTATCTCTACAGGTTTTAACCTGTATACAAACAGCGTTTTTGCTACCTGGTAATGAACAGATCAGATCTATTGCTTCATAATCCGGTCGAATTATATTTGCATTGACAACATTCAATCCTAACTGCATTAACTTAGTCTGCACCAGATTTTCTCCAATTGCACCTAATTGTTTTTTATTTAAAATCATACTCATCACACCATTCATAAACAAAAATTACCAACCTTACCATTCAACCGATTTCAATTTAGCCACAAGGGTACGTTTCGTTTTCTCTTCGGTTTCATGAATCAAGACATCATCCATAAAAAGAATGTCCGCCGGTTTTCTTCTCCAAGGTTCCTCATTTGTTTTATAGAAAAGATTGATTATACAAATTGACTCTTTTATATTTGCATACACCTTTTTGATATTTTCAGTCAAAACATTATGCCCGTAAGTTCTTATAAAAAGAGTTTCTGCATCTTCTATATTTTCTTCTTTCTGATCCATTTCATTGCCAAAAGCACCAATCCAGATTCTCATATTGTCATTTTCATGAAAATCTTTGTAGTGCGTATGATAACTATTAAGACGTTTCTCAATCCCATCTGCCTTTTTATGAATTCCAAAATATGCATAAGTTCGGGCATTTGAGTAGCCCTTACCTCTTTTATTACCAGAAAAGAAATAAAAATTAAATAAAGAATTGTCGCAGGTTGAATTTTTCTTAAGATAGTCCTTCATTTGCTGTATATCCTTAAAGGGGCCAACCCATTGAATGGCAAATGTTTTAGTAATATCTTCCATAGAATGTATTCATTAAAAAGTTATATTTTCATTGATAATAAGAAAAAAACTATCCTTCTTTCTCATTTCTCAAATCACTCAACTTTTTCCCCTGATAACTGAAATATTTAGGTCCTTGGTAAGTTCCGGAAGCGGTTTGCATTTCTTCCGGAAGGAAATTCGCCGTAAAAGCAGAAAGGCTGTACAAACGTCCGTCGTATTCAATCTTATCATCACTGGCCACACGAACAGAAAGATTCAGAGGATCAAAAGTTACGGTATCACCCACATTCAAACCGATCATGTGGAATTTAAATGGAGGTTTAGGGGCTTTACGCTGTTTCTCTTTCTTCTCCTTTTCGAACTTATGGTCTTCTTCCTTGTTTTTACTGACAACAGGCTTGCCGTCTATGTATATCGTCAGCTCTGCATCATCCAGCAAATCCGCAATATCACGCATGATATCCAAGGCTACAGAAGGAGCAATATTGAAGAACTCACGGTTCTGTCTGATGCGCAAATCGGTCAACCGGTCTATCTGTTTGTGTATTTGTTTCTCAACTTCAGAATACTTGCGTGTTCTTAAAGTGGCATAAATTTCAAAAGGCAAAGGCACCGCCGTATTGTCCAACTCCTTACTGCGAACATCTACCGGCCGGGAACTTTTTCCTATTTTTACCCAATCCGCACGGAAACTGGGATTGGTCAAGATATAAACATAACCTAATTTGTCTTTTTCCATAATTACGTTTTTCATTTCATATTACAAAAATAGGCAAATGAATTTATATGCCTTATAAAAAGACTCTTTTTCTTTGTTTTTGTAAAGCTGTGGCTTTTCTTTTATACCTTTGCATGGAGAAAACAAAAGCAGAAAGTCATGAAGATTGTATTGGCCATAGATTCGTTCAAAGGTTGCCTCAGTTCGCAAGAGGTAGAAGAAACATTTGCCGGAGCTCTGCAACAGCAGGGTGCCGAAGTCATAGCCCTGCCCATGTCGGACGGAGGGGAAGGAATGCTCGAAGCTTTTATCTCGGCTCTGCAAGGCAGCTTTATAGATGCACCAGCTCACGACCCGTTGATGCGCCCTATCCGCGCCCGTTATGGACGGACTACTGACGGTACGGCTGTCATCGAAACGGCACGGGCTTGCGGCCTCACTCTTATGACGGCAGAAGAACGCAATCCGCTTCTCGCCACGACTTACGGTGTCGGTGAGCTGATTGCCCATGCCATAAAACAAGGTTGCCGTAACTTCATCATCGGACTGGGAGGAAGCGGAACCAGTGATGCCGGAATGGGAATGCTTCAGGCCTTGGCTGATATTTTTACCACCAATCAAAAAATAGAAGAGCTTTCAGACAGTTGTCTGAAGGAATGCCATTTCACATTGGCCTGCGACGTTCGAAATCCGTTGTATGGTCCGCACGGAGCCGCGCATATCTTCGGTCCGCAAAAAGGAGCTACCCCCGAAATGGTCTACCAGCTGGATGAACGGGCCAAACGGTTTGCCCAAGAATCGGCCCGACAAATGGGAAAAGATTTGTCGCAACATCCCGGTGCCGGAGCTGCCGGCGGACTGGGTTATGCCTTTCTGCAATATTTCCACACCCGCATGGAATCCGGAGCCGACCTGCTGCTCGATCTCATACATTTTGACCAACAACTACAAGGAGCAGATCTGGTGATTACCGGAGAAGGTCATGCCGACCGCCAAACACTTATGGGTAAACTGCCTGAACGTGTTCTGCGCCGCGCCCAAAAGCAGAACATTCCCGTTTGGCTTCTGGCCGGACAAGCTGACGATACAGCCCGACTGCTTGAAGCCGGCTTTACTAAAGTGGATAGCATTACTCCTAAAGAAATGCCGCTTGAAGAAGCTCTGCAAGCTGAAACGGCAAAGAGGAATATCAGAAAGTTTATATTCGAAAAACTTCTTTCTCCAACCTGAGAACAAGATGTTCCTTTGAATCAGGACTAATGATTATAGCATTTTAATAACAGCAGTTCGTAGATATCTTTTGCTTCCTGCTCCTTAAGACTTCTTATTGTGAATGATGTTCCATTCGTAGAAATAATCAGTTTTAATCGGTGGGTATATGAAGTAAAGGGCGTAGCAACCAACCGTACAACTTCTATATCGTTATACTTTATATAGTTGCATACCTTAGCGAATTTTCCATTACTTACTTTTATGTAATCTTCCTTCAGCTGGATATAACTCTGACGTACCGCCAAAAGTCCCTTAACTAAAGAAATCATCATATATACTAATGGGACAAAAAGCCAAACATATAACCCGTAATAACATAAAACTATAGCAATAGAAAAAGCAATCATGACATCAAGCATAATGGTATATCCCAAGAAGCCATAGCCAGATTGAGCAGATAAAATTGTCGACGACGAATTATAATCTTTTCCCAACCACCAGTTTAGTAAATCACCATCATGTGAAGAGCCGTAAATCTTTATCTCTGTACCATTTTTCTTATCTGTAGCATTAAGTGCTTGCTTGATTATAATCGTACAATAGCCAATCCATCTTTCAATAAAATTTCTCTTTACATAAAGAGTACATACTTTGTCAAAGGAAAACCTGCTACTATTTCGCGAAATCAACCCACTCTCAAAAAAAAGTTGTTTTTCGCTAATCTGTATATCCAGATTGTAATAATGCAGGAATACTGTTCCCAACCAGAAAAGTAACATTACAACGTATAAAATTACAAGTGCTACAAGAACAGAAGGTATAGACCATGTAAAAGAGCCAGACTGCGTACCCACATAATCAATGAAATATTCTGTAGCTTTCTCATTAACCGCTGTTATCTGATTATAAAAAGCAGCAAATGCACTAAACAATATAACCATACCTTTAAAATGATTCTGGCATAAAGCTCCTTTAATCAGACTCTGATTACTGACTTCCAATTTTTTAATTGCAGCATTGGGACACGTTTTTTGTTCGGTAGTTTCATCATCATGTTCTTCGTTTTCACTTTTCTCCTGAATTTTCACGCAATCTAACAAAGCATTCCAATCTTCATCATTAAGAATGAATTCTATTTCTTCTGTTTTGGAAGCAAGCGTATCAAACGATACCCCTTTCATATCAAACAAACGATAAATGAAACCACTTTTAGTACGCAATGAATGTATTTTATTCAATGGTACACTTGTCCTTTCCTGATGAATCACGCCATGAACAAAAATCAGATTATGATCTTTTACATAATATTTCTTGAAATAAAAGTTGAGAAAGGACGTAAGCAATGCCAAGGCCAAGAATCCAGCCACATAAAACAGCAGCATCATTATATTCTCCATAAAAGAGTTCTCACGCAGAGAACCGAAAAATTTGAAAACGACCAATATCAAGAAAAGACTCATATAACTCTGCAGGGCCTTCATGAACAGAATTACAAAAGCGCTTTTACTCATTCGGCGTGGAACAGAAAAATCATTTATTTTCATATTTCATACGTTCTATTATAATTGCTTTAATCTCATTTGCTCTTTCTTCTGTAAGTCCGGGAATACTTATTTCAGAAAGTAACTGTGCACCGTTTACGATGTCAATAACATAAAGTCCGAATATACGAGAAAGCGGATTCTGGCGTATGCTGACTTGTTGTATTTTGCAGAAAGGAATAGAAGTAACCGACAGGAATATAATTCCTGAACGATATGTGATGTCATGTTCGCGAATAGCAAATCCTTTGTTTGCAAAAATCTTAGGCAATAGTAGGAGATTTACAGATAATACAACCAGAAGGACAAATTCAATGCAAACAGTTATCATTAAACGATAGTCAAGACCTTCAGCCAATAGAAGCAACTGTGCGAGTCCCATCAAAACAAGATAAGACAATATTGTTTTGATAAACTGTACTCTTAGATATTTCTTCTCCAAAGGAAGATAAGATAGATTTTCTACTTTATCGAGGTTCTCAAAATATATTTGTTTGTCATATTATTCTTGATTTAAGTTTATTTCTCATAATGTGTCAAAAACAAATATATCATAAATTTCATTGACAGAAACTATTCACAAAGACTGATAAAAAGAACATTATCATTATTTAACATCTCCTTAAATTGAAAATCCCACTGGGAAACAAATATCATGCTGTATGAATTATAGAAACAAAATATCACTATGCAACCAGAAACTCAAGATTTATGTATCTTTTAAAATCAAAAAACGCCTTTCTCTTACCACCCACTTCCTCAAAATCCTTCATCCAGCAGATAATTCTGCATTTTTATACAGATAACATGCAGAAAAACACGGATATTTATGCAAAATACAACGGTTTTATGCACCAAACCGCCACGGCAGTTCTACAGAAGCAGCACAGTGATTCCCAGAAAATGCCCTGTTGTTCCATTAAATTCCTCCTGATCAAGTGTTCCAATCATCAAGAAGAATTTTATTTTTACAAAACATACACTTGTTATTTTCTATTTGATGCGTTTCTCGGAATACTAAATCAGCATATTACATTCTACCAATCAGACTATTATACCTATTTTACGTTTCTCAGACTTCCGTTTTCACTAATCGCTGTCCCCTCCCCTGCATATTTCGCAGTCTCGCACACCCAAAATAACAAAATGACATTTTGAAAAACCGGCTCAGCCTTCGTGATCGGCAGCCACATAACCGCCAGACTCCTTCCGCACCCGCCCCTGCTCCACCAACAGGGAAAGGGCACGCGAGAGCGACGGGCGCGCCACTCCCATAATGAAAGCCACCTCCTGAATATTCTGGATGCAGCCGTGTGTTTTCAAGTAACTCAGGATGCGGGTGGGCAGACTCTGCAAAGCGAACTCGTTCAGCTTGCGACTGAGAAACACACTGCGGTCGGATATGTTTTCCAGAAAACGGCGCAGCACGGTGCGGTCGGCTTCCATCATCTCCAGAAACACTTCACGGGAGATGAACCACACCCGGCTGTCGGTCGCGGCAATGAGCGTCACCGGAAAACGATTCTCGGAACCGTACAGAAAGGCTGGGGCCAGAATCTCGGGAGCATGCAGCGTTTCGATTACGATTTCCTTTCCTTCATCGTGCGTCATGCGGGCTGAGACACTGCCCGAACAGAGCAGCATCAGCGAACGGCAGGGATCGCCTTGCAAAGCTATCAGGTCGCCTTCGTGATAGGTCCGGATGCGGTTGGCCGATTGCTGAAGCAAACGGTCTATGCGGTTGCGGTCGGCTTCGGCAAAAAGCGAAAAATCGTATAAATCGTAGAATGTAGGCATAGTTTAACTTTCATTATTATGGGGTGTAACATAGATTACGCGCCACTTTGGAAACGGCGACTATATTTGCGCCGAAAACAGTTGCCGGAAGCAGTGCCTTATCACCGGCACAAGCAGGCAACGATGGTCCGGGAAGCATCATCCGGAATCGGAAATCCGCAGAGCTTCAGGCAGTGGACGTAATGGCGGTATAAAAATAGCGAAAATTCAATCATCACGGTACAGACCGGACCAGATAAGCAATAAAGATAACAACAATTAAAAAACGATAGGTTATTATGGAACAGAAAATGTTTTGCTTCCAGTGTCAGGAAGCGGCTCAGGGAAAAGGATGTATTTTAAAAGGTGTTTGCGGAAAGACAGCACCAACCTCGGCGGCTATGGATTTGCTGCTTTATGTGGTGAAGGGGATTAGTGTGACAGCGGATGTGCTGCGCGCAAACGGTCAGTCGGTGGATAAGGACGTGAACCGCTTCGTGACGGACGCATTGTTTTCCACCATCACGAACGCCAACTTTGATGAGGCTTCCATCTGGCAACGGGTACAGCGGGGCTTGCTGATGCGCGACAGTCTGGTGCAACAGGCGACGAAAGCCGGTGTGGCTCTGCCGCAAGCAGATGTGCTCACCTGGCACGGAGCGTCGGACGAGGAACTGAAAGCAAAAGCGGCAACCGTGGGAGTAACCAGCGAGACAGACCCCGACAAGCGGTCGCTCAAGGAACTGGTGCTTTACGGACTGAAGGGAATGGCTGCCTATCACGACCATGCCATCCGTTTGGGATATGAGGACGAGAGCATTCATGCGTTCCTGCAACGGACGCTCAGCCAGATAACCGTAGGAAATCTTTCCGTGGCCGAACTGACGGCGCTGGCACTGGAAACGGGTGCCGTAGGCGTACAGGTGATGGCGTTGCTCGACCGAGCGCATACGGAGTCATACGGTCATCCGGAGATTACGGAAGTGAGCATCGGAGTGCGCCAGAACCCGGGTATTCTGATCAGCGGGCATGATTTGCACGATCTGGAGGAACTGTTGCGCCAGACCGAGGGTACGGGTGTGGATGTCTACACGCACGGCGAAATGCTGCCGGCTCATTATTATCCGGCATTCAAGAAATACGCTCACTTTGCAGGCAACTATGGTAATGCGTGGTGGAAGCAGCGCGAGGAGTTTGCCGCCTTCAACGGTCCGATTGTCTTCACCACCAACTGTATCGTACCGCCCGCATCCGACGCGCCTTATCGCGACAAGATTTTCACGGCCAACGCCACCGGTTATCCGGGTTGCCGCCATCTGACGGAGGATGCCGACGGACGGAAGAATTTTTCCGAGGTGATTGCTCTGGCCAAAAACTGCCCGTCGCCGACTCAGATTGAAACCGGAAGCATCGTGGGCGGCTTTGCGCACAACCAGGTGCTGCAACTGGCCGACAAGGTGGTCGAGGCAGTCAAGAGCGGAGCCATCCGTAAGTTTGTGGTGATGGCAGGCTGTGACGGACGCATGAAGAGCCGCAATTATTACACGGACTTTGCACGTGCCTTGCCCCAGGATTGTGTCATTCTGACGGCCGGATGCGCCAAATACAAGTACAACAAGCTGGATTTGGGAAATATCGGAGGCATCCCGCGTGTGCTCGATGCCGGACAGTGCAACGACAGCTACTCGCTGGCGGTCATCGCGCTCAAGCTGAAGGAGGTGTTCGCTCTGGAGGACATCAACGAACTGCCCATCGTCTACAACATCGCGTGGTATGAGCAGAAAGCGGTCATCGTTCTGCTGGCGTTGCTGCATCTGGGTGTGAAGCACATTCATCTGGGGCCAACTCTGCCGGCCTTCCTCTCACCCAACGTAGCTCAGGTGCTCGTAGAGCAGTTCGGCATCGGTGGCATCAACACGGTGGACGAGGATTTGAAAGCGTTCGGACTGACTTGCTGAGCAGTGTAAAAAAGTATTCTTTGAAAAACCTTCAAAAAAGATCATCAAAAAGATCAGAAGGATTCAAAAGGGACACTGAAGATTTCAAAGAAACTTCAGAAAAGGTCCGGAAGTATTCAAAAATACTTCTGTATCAATTCAAGGAGCCACGTCTCATTCTGGAACATTCAAAACTTTCAGAAAGGTCGAAAAAGTCCCCGCAAAACCCGGAATGGCTCAAAAGATTTTCAAAAGGTAGTGAAAGCCTTTTGATCCAAGAAATAAAGAAGTACGGTTGTTATCGTGCAACCTCCATTCAAGAACTTAATAAAAGAAAAACGAAAATGACAAATAAAGAAGATTTGTTGCGTACACCCATCGGAACTCTGGTGGCACGCGATTTCAATACAACAAGAGTGTTCAAACAATTCGGTCTGGATTTCTGCTGCCACGGACAGGATGATCTGGCCACGGCCTGCCGCCGTCAGCAGGCAGATGCCGACGAGGTGGTCCGCAGTCTGGAGCAGTTGCACACCATGCCGCACGAAGGCGGAAGCATCCCCTTTGCTTCATGGCCGCTCGACCTGCTGATGGACTATATTCTGAAGATTCATCATCGCGGCATCCGCACACGTGGTCCGCAGTTGCTGGAGCTGGTCCGCAAGGTGGCTCAGGTGCATGGCAGCACCCATCCGGAATTGCTGGAGTTGCAACAACTGATCGAGGAATCACTCACCGATCTGGAAGCGCATCTCCAAAAGGAGGAACAGGTGCTCTTCCCTTATCTCTATGAGCTGTTCGAGGCTTCGGCTGAAGGGCGCATGCTGGAACCGATGCACTGCGGCAGCATTGCCAACCCCATTCGGGTGATGCATCTGGAGCATGAACATGAGGGCGACCGTTATCTGCACATCCGCAGTCTGACGGACAACTTCACGACACCGGCAGACGGTTGCGCATCCTACCGCCTGATGATGCAGGAACTGGAGGCATTTGTCGATGCGCTCTTCGAGCACATTCATCTGGAGAACAACATCCTCTTCCCGGAATTCCTGAAGCTGGAGGAGCGACACACCGCCGGAGGTCCCGTTTACCGCATTGACTGAGGCTATCATCCAGACGGAAGAATCTGCCGTCTGATAAACGGGAAGCATCACCATCTGTAACTGAAGATTCCCTGTAAGAAAGCCGGATTTTTCCGGCTTTTTTTATAGCTTTGCAGGAAAATCATTTTCATTTGACACACATGGAATATAAAGACTATCTGGCGGCTTTCGAACAGAAACTGCAAAACGAATTGCTGAAATTGTGTACCACCTGTAAGATGCTCGACGGCACCTTGCTGGCTACGGACGATATAGACGAACACTGGAAGAAACTGGGCCCGGAATATCTGGCGGATGCTGTGGGACAGGTACAGCAGTACCCTACCGTTTCGGTGGCGTGGGCTGCTTATCTGGGCATGGCCATTGCCTATGGTTGGGATGCTGATTGGAATACGACGTCAAAGGCTCCTTATCAGGCGTTCTACGGAGAGCAGGGCTTCGATGACATGGATGAGTTTATCGTGCGTGATCTGCTGGGCATAGCGCTCGACAGCGAAGAGGCTGCCATACTGGAACGCATGGTACGCAGTTGCGCCCAGAAATGTGTGGACATGATCCGTCGCGAACAGATCGAACCGCAGAGCCCGCTGGCTTATCATGTGTTTGCCACGGCTTCAAAGACCATGTATCGCATCGGTGCCGCGCTGGAACTGAAGCGTCTGGGATATAAGTTCGAAAAGATGGACCTGCCGAGCTGCTGACCGATAGGAAACGACACATTGGGCCATTCTCCTGCAAAATTTAAAAAGCATTTAAAAGACTTTTAAAAGGTGCCGGGAATGCTTCAATGGTTTCGGGTTCCTCAAAAATTTTCATGAAAGCTTCAAGGCGTTTCAAAGCTTCTTCTAAAAGAAACAGGAAGCTGTTTTTACAGTCCTTCGGGAGGCTCTTCTGTAAACCGAAAAGAATGGGAAGGACTTCAAAAGAAGCAGAAACAAAGATACCGGATTTTTAAAACAGTTAATGGTTTTTATAAAAACAGAACAACAAATATGGAACAGCAACAAAACAGCTCGCAGGAAAAAGAGCGCGTGGACCTGAGGGAGCCGCGGCGCTTCAAGGTGGTGATTCACAATGATGACTTTACGACCATGGACTTCGTGGTGCTGGTACTCAAGACGGTGTTCTATAAATCGGAAGCCGAATCGGAACAGCTCATGCTGTTCGTGCATCAGAAAGGTTCGGCCGTAGTGGGCATCTATTCCTACGACATGGCACGCACCAAGGTGCAGAAGGCTACAGACATGGCGCGCCGCGAAGGATTTCCGCTGCGCCTGAGTGTTTTACCCGAGGACGAAGAACTTTAAACGACATGAAACAGACTTATTATTGCCAGAAGGCACTGAATCGGGCCCGCGATCTGGCGGAATCGATGCGCCACGAATACATCACTCCGGAACATATTCTGGTGGGCATCCTGGTGCAGCAGGGCTTTATGATGGCTCTCGATGATGTAGGCGCCGACCCCGAAGAACTGTCGGCGGCTCTGTATGACTATCTGGATCATAAAATGGAACAGGTACCGGAGGATGTATCCTATGAACTGGAAGTTTCCGTCCAGACCACCCAGCTGATTCAGATGGCTTGCCTCATGGCCGAACATGCCGATAAGGACACAATGGATGTGCCGCATCTGGTGCAGGGGATCATGGCTCTGGAAGATTCACAGGCCAACTATCTGCTGCTGCGGTGCATCAACGGGGAGAAAACGGAGTTCCTCAGCGAACTGGTCACGGAATATGCGGCCATCAAGGATATGAAACTGCCGGACGCCGCGCCGGAAGGGGATTATCCGGACGAGGAAACGCCCGAAGTGGAGCCGTGGCGCCGCATGGTGGTGTGCCTGAACGACCTGGTGGAGCAGCATAATCCGCTCATCGGTCGCGAAGAGGAAATGGAACGCACCATCCGGGTGCTCTGCCGCAAGGACAAGAACAACCCGCTGCACGTGGGCGAACCAGGTGTGGGAAAGACCGCTCTGGCCTATGGACTGGCTGCCCGCATCGAAAGCGGACAGGTGCCGGAACGCCTCATCGGAAACCGGATTTACGAACTGGATCTGGGAGGTATGGTGGCCGGAACGCAGTATCGTGGCGAATTTGAGAAGCGGTTGAAGAACGTGATGGAAGGACTTCGTAAGGAAGGCAATGCCATTGTGTATATCGACGAATTTCATAATCTGGTGGGTGCGGGCAGCTCAAATGAGGGGTCGCTCGATGCTTCCAACCTGTTGAAACCATATATGGAAACAGGGGAAATCCGCTTTATGGGAGCCACCACCTATGAGGAATATAACCGCTATCTGGCCAAGAGCAAGGGACTGATGCGCCGTTTCCAGCAGATCGACATTGCCGAACCGAGCGTGGAAGAGGCTACGGCCATTGTGGAGGGACTGAAGAAACGGTATGAGGACTTTCACGGAGTGACGTACGACGAGGGCGTCGTGGCTTATGCCGTGCAGAGCAGTGCCCGCTTTATCAACGACCGCTTCTTGCCGGACAAGGCTATCGATCTCATCGACGAGGCAGGTGCTTACCGAGAAATGCATCCGGCTGCCGACGGTTCGCGCCGTGTGGACCGGGAGCTGATTCAGGAGATTCTGGCACGGATCTGCAAGGTGGACAACCTGACGGTGCAGGAAGAAGGAGCCGAAGAGCTGATGCATCTGCCGGAACGGATGGCACAGCGCATCTTCGGACAACAGGAGGCCGTACAGGCTGTAGCCGAGGCAGTACAGCTGGCCAAAGCGGGATTGACCGACGAGAACAAACCGATTGCGAGTCTGCTTTTCGTGGGACCGACCGGTGTGGGTAAAACAGAGGTGGCCCGGGTGCTGGCCGACGAACTGCATCTGCCACTCGTGCGCTTCGATATGAGTGAATATACGGAAAAGCATACCGTGGCCAAACTGATCGGTTCGCCGGCAGGTTATGTGGGTTACGACGACGGAGGACTACTCACCGACGCCATCCGCAAAACGCCAAACTGTGTGCTGCTGCTCGATGAGATCGAGAAGGCGCATCCGGACATCTTCAACATTCTGTTGCAGGTGATGGACTATGCCGTGCTGACGGACAACAAGGGACGGAAGTCGGACTGCCGTCATCTGATTCTGCTCATGACTTCGAATGCCGGTGCTCAGTATGCGCATCAGGCTTCGATAGGTTTCGGACGCGTGGTCGAAGCGGGCGAAGCAATGATGAAACAGGTGAAACGGACCTTCAAACCAGAGTTTCTGAACCGTCTGTCAGGCACCATCATTTTCCACGATATGAACGAGGAGATGGCGCACAGCATCCTGAACAAGAAACTGGGTGAACTGAACACGAAGCTGAAAGGCAAAGGTGTAGAAATGACCGTAACCGATGCCGCACACGGCTGGCTCTTGTCGCAGAGTATGACCCGCGAATATGGAGCACGCGAGATGGACCGTGTCATTGGCCGTCACCTCAAACCGTTGCTCATGCGAGCCCTGATTAGCGGAAAACTGAAAGCAGGAAGCACGGCGATTATTGATCTGGCAGAAGGAGCCTTGCAGCTTTCGGTTCAAGAGCCGCAAGCGGTAACAGAAAAGAAGCCGCGTAAAGCGAAAACCAAGGCTACAGAAGAAACGCTGCAGCCTGCCCAGACAACAAAGGTACCGACTTCCAGAAAACAATCTCCGAATAAAGAGGAAACTCAGCTGCTCGCCCGGATAACAGAAACACAAACCGCTTCAAAAAAGATGCCGTCTGAAGAGGAAACAGCATCGCCTGATAAAAAGAAAAAGGCGACTTCCAAGCAAAAGAAACAAGACCAAAAATCCAAACAAGAATAAAAGATATGGTATTCCAACTGACTGATGAAATCGGTTTTCCGGACCCGAAGCTGGGTGATCCGGACGGACTGCTCGCTGTGGGCGGTGACCTCTCGGTGGACCGTCTGCTGCTGGCTTACTCCTACGGTATCTTCCCGTGGTATGCGTTCCGCGACGGGATGATCCAATGGTGGTGCCCGATGGACCGCTTTGTGATCTTCCCGAGCGAGATTCATATCTCCCACTCCATGCGCAATCTGATGAATAAAGGTTGCTATCGGGTGAGCTTCAACGAGGCTTTTGAGGAGGTGATCCACCACTGCGGCGAGCTACGCATGCAGGAAGAAGGGGCATGGCTCGGACCGGAAATGATGGAAGCCTACACCCGCCTGTTCGAACAGAATCTGGCGGCAAGCGTAGAAGTGTGGGAAGGCGACCGACTGGTGGGTGGTCTCTACGGGGTGTGCATCGGAAAATGTTTTTTTGGCGAGAGCATGTTCTCTCTGGTCCCGAGTGCTTCCAAGCTGGCACTCATCCGATTGGCTCAGTTTCTCGACAGCCACGGGGGTACATTAATTGATTGCCAGTTTGAAACGCCTCATCTGAAAAGCATGGGCGGCAGACACATTTCCTATGAGAAATATATGGCTCTGCTGCGTCAGGATGAAGAAGAGGAAACCGATGCCCCGGATTAAACATACGGAGAATCCAATAATATTTCATTACCCCGGAAAAACAACAATGCGGGCAACAATAAACCCTAAAAGAGTAGTATCCAACTCCACATCGGAGTAAGGATACTACTCTTTTAGGGTTTGTTTTAGAAAATCCCAGACTTAACGCACAACGACTTTCTGTCCCTGAACCAGATAGATACCCGGAACAGAAACCGGAATACGGTTCACTCCGGCACGCACAGAGGCATTCTGGATGCGGACACCGGAAATATTATATACCGGAACCGTCTGCGCCTCATTGCTTCGTATCAGGATATATCCGTCACCACCGGTAACGGCAACCTGCTCCGTCTCATCCGGCTGGGTGATGCCTGTTGTAGTCGGGTCATAATGATAGCGTCTGTCCAGATAGGCAATACGGCGGTGAATCCAATCCTTCAGATATTCCAGTTCAGAATCAAAGTCCAGATAAATACCGTTGCTACCGTTCCAGCACTCCATCTCACGGTCGTCCGCTCCACTGGCCTGGAACAGTCTTACATATTTCTCGAAACGCTGATACAGACTTTCTTCATCAAAATAAGTAGCACGCAAGGCTGCATAGCGACCGGCAAGCTGCTCATTCCAGTTGTCATAGTCATACTCCATTAGGCGCTTGTAGAGCGTGTGCTCACCGTGTTCATGCGCCCACAGATAAGTGATGAAATCGGTTGTGGCATAATTTCGGGTAAAGTCACTGCCATCCCACCGGCGTCCCCAAGTTCCGTCCAAATCCCAGGGAGACATACTCATCATCTTGGAATCCTGAACATTATAGTGGTGCAGGAACATATTCTTGCCGTGATTATCGGTTGCCAGCATCAGTTCTATAAACAGATAATAGTCCAGGAAAACGGGCAAATCAAACTGTTCGCCAACTTGAGCCAGGAAAGTCTGTTTGGAAGCGGCAGCCACCACATTGATGCCTTTGGACAACGGTCCCCAATCTATCGGTTCTCCGTCTCCCAGATCAGGATATTGCATTTCCCAGCTGTCCCACGTATCACTATTATTATTATAAGAAGACACTGGGGTCATCGGATAATACCGACTGTTCTGGTCGTGTCCCATAAACACAGAATAGCTCCATTGGTCGGACTTATACAAGGCGCCACGAATCGTTGCCGGCTCACCGGCAACCGTGCTCTCCTTGATTTTCTTCAGCTTCAGCTGCTTGCGGTCCAGTTTCTCGGTCATGCAATACAGACCGTTATACTTGCCGTTCAGGAAAGTCTCCACAAAGCGACCTCTTGTTCCATTGTGCGCCTCCGGCTCATCTGCAAAATGATACGGCGGCATGGAGAAATCGTTCCAAAGGTCTGTAGATACGCGGTTACGCATGCGTCCCGGATCCACAGCCATTGCATCGAGAATCCAGTTGTTGTCTTCACGCAATCCAAAGAAACTGGCATCCAGCGACTCACCAGCCCCGTCCGTGATTTTCACGGCATACGCCTTCTTGTTCATGCCCGAAGCAGTGGCACCGCGATAACGGAACTTGGCCTGATACAAAGGATCTGCCCCTTCGGTATCGGGATCTGTCACGCGAATGGTTCCGGGAACATACTCCACTTTATTGAATCCCGCACCGGTAAACTCAACCACAGGCAGGAAAGTAAACGTAAGTTCTGCCTGAGCCACAGTCTCGCCGGTCTGACGGTTATACACCGTAACCGGGAAATGGGTTCCGTTCTGATAGTTCTCAAAACGGAATGTTCCGGATAACGGCTGGTCACCGACACGTACTTCCATATTTTCCGCATCCTTCGGATAGGCAGAACAGGTTACCTCATAATCCGTTTGTTCGCGGAATTTCTCCGAAACGGTCTGAAGATAACAATTTCCACCGGCATCAAATACAGCACGTTTTCCGTTTATCACAATAGAATCCACCAGCTGGGTAATATCATACTGGCCGTCCTCATCCAGATCAAACACTGGTTTTCCGTCCTCGTCCAGAGCCTTAAAACGTTCGTTATCGCCGGCAGTGGCATACTGCTGATAGGTGCCCACTATGTAAGAATCCTTTCGGGCATCCAGAACCTGAGATTTATCCTGCACATTCCGGATAATGTAATAATCACCTTCCAGGTCAAAAGTCCAGAGAGAAGCATTCCCATTCGGTTCGGCTGTCAAATCCACATAGCGCTTTGTATCCGTACGCTCTCCGTCATAAGTAAGATACTTCTGCGACGTAACGCTCTGAATCGTAAACTGTCCGTTCGAAGTCTCGGTTACATACCAGTATCCGGCTTCTGAGTTTTCATCATGGATATCATAATATACAGGTGTACTCTGACCTATGGCCGGGCCGTCCACCACGCTTCCCTGCTGCCAGAAAGCACACAGAAAGCGGTATTTCTTTCCCTGCTCAAAAAGCGGTTTGGCCCAACTGAGGCTGGGCAACACGGCAAGGAGTAATAAAAAAGTGCGTTTCATGTTTTGTTCGTTTTTTGGATATATAGTATGCAAATCTAATTTTTTCATAAAACATTTGCAACAATTGTGTCCTTTTTCATAAAAAGAGAACTGAAAATACAAGAAAAAAATCGCATTCTGCCCCATTACAGAGCAGAATGCGATTACTCTATGTGGATGAGGGCAAAGCCTCAATCCCAGTCGGAGAAAAGCAACAGCATCAGAATACCATTACTTTCTTTCCATTGACAATATAAATGCCTTTTGCCAAAGACAGGCGTACTGTTCCCTGAACATCGCGGTCGAAGCAAGTCAGACCGGAAACGGAAACGACGCGTACCCGCTGCATGACATCAGAAGTGATATCCAGAGAACCGTTGTGAACAACAATCTGCAAACGAGGTTCTGCCGTTGCTGTCTCGCTGCTTTCGATATCGGTTGTCGGAGTGCCGTACTCTTCAAATACTTTCTTCTCCAGATAAACGCGCTTGAGAGTCAGACAGCTCTTGCCACTCATATTGGCCAGAATACCCAAAGACACTTCCTGATCCTGGTCACTCACGACAAAGCCCACTTCCTGATCGGCCAGCGGTGCATAGGCAATAGAATTGCGGGAAACATTCTCAGTTGTCGGAAGTCCCTTGCCATTGGCTGCTACCAGATAAGAACCACTGGCTGCAAATTCCTGATATCCTTCTACGCCCAATACGTAATAACCTGCCGGCAAAGTTACAGTCTGATAAGCCTTGTGGTCTTTAATCACTTCGGCGAAACCGTCCCATGAAGTAGTCAATGTCATGGCCGAAGCCTTATTCTTATCCACATGGAAACCAGTAGTCACACGAAGACCGCTCACTGAGTTCTCCAATTTCCAGGCAGACTGCGCAGTTCCCTGCTCCAGTTCCACGAAACGGGATGAGTTCATCGGGTTGACTGTCTTGCTGGTACTGCGGAACGGCATGAGATAATTGGTCAGATACTGATCGGTGCAGTCAATACGCTTCAAGGTAGCCAGGCAGAAGATTCCCTTTGATGCGCTCCAAGAGTCGCCGGAAGGACCAAAGTTCACACGGGTACCGGTGTTGGCATTGGTTGTTGCATCCTGCACGTCGCCAGAGTTCTGGTTAAACTGATAGTAAACACTCAGTCCGTCGTTCTGCATGGCAGCCGGCACATCGGCAATCACGTTATTGGCATATTCCAGAATCTTCTCGTCTGTCAGTGCAGAGTTCCAAACGCGGAACTCATCGATAACGGCATTCATCGGCGCATCTTTACCACTCAGGCAGAACGGCGCCTCGGAGCCTTCGTACTTATATCCCGTCACGCTGGTTGCCGTAAGCAATTGAGCATCCTTATAGATATAGACACTGCCCATCTTGAACACAACGGCATAATGATGCCACTGGCCCGTTGTCACGGTTCCTGACGGTGAAGATACCTTTTGATTGTTGATAGTTACGGAAAGCGTACCATCGGCAGCTGTTTCAATCAGCACACCCTTCTCGTCATTTCCGATTCTGTGTGCACGGGCACTGTTGCTCTTGGCATACATCCACCAGTCGATTGTGAAGTTCTTGGCATCGGCTGCAATCGGATCCTTCTGAAGCTGCACATATTCGTTGCCGCCACCGAAGTTCAATCCGGTCTGTCCGTCGGCATTGCAGACGATTACGGCGCGTTCCTTTTCCTGAACGTTTCCTCCCTGCTCGTTGTATGCTGTGAGACGGGCCTTGTAGATACCCGGATACTTCATCTCGACAGCCTGGTTCTGGTCGTGTACCAAGATGCAGTGTGCATCGTTTTCAATCTCCCATTTCCAGAAGGTAGGATGATGCAGGCTGCGGTCTTCGAGGTTCACCTGTTCCCCTTTGATGACAATCTGCGGGTTGATGTTGAAATCAATCTGCGGAGCCACTTCCTCCACGTGTACGGTTTGAGTCAGTGTACTGCTGCCGGCGGCATTCGTCACAGTCAGGGTCACTTCATAATCTCCGGCCTCCAGATAAGCAGCCGAAGCATTGCGAGTGTGAGCCGTTTCGGTCTGTGCTCCCGGCATGCTCCACGTATATTTACAGCCGTCGCCACCCTCAGATTCGTTAATGAGGCTCACAGCCGTACCGGCCGGTATGCTCTCGGCACTCAGTTTGAAGCGTGCTTCCGGTGCCGGCATCTCCTGAACGGTAATACTCTTCTGAGTGGTCCGTACTCTTCCCATCGCATCGGTAACCGTCAGGGCAATGGTCTGCTGACCGGCCTCCGTGAACAGCAATACCGGATTCTCAGTTTCCAATGTCTTTTCTTCGGCGCCGGTAATATCCCATTTCCAGGATACGATACCACCCTTGGAAGTATCTTCAATCTGAACAGCCGAACCTACATAATAAGGACCATCAGAAACGGTGAAGCTGGCCAAAGGCAAACGCTTGTCATTAAAGAGCGTATTGTCTTCCCGCTGCTCCTGAGTACCAAACGTACGGATGGTATAATGTCCGGTTGCATCGGTCAGCCCTTCGGCATCATCCATGCGGATTTCGGTCAAAAGGCCACCGGTTTCCTGAGGATTCTTCAACTCGGTATACATATAACCCTGAATCTGGGTTTGTGTACGTGCATAATTCCACATGCGGAATTCGTCCATCTGTGCATTCAGTCCGTTGGATGATTCGGCACCCACCTTGAGAGAACCGAAGCCTCCGATACCGGAATAAGAAGAGAACAGACTGCCTACCTGTTCGCCATTGACGTATGCAGTCATAGAACTCTTGTCGATCACGACAGCCACATGCGCCCATTTTCCCGGTTGCAGACAGCCTGCCTTTGAGGTAATACGGTTACCGGTATCCCATCCTACCACCAGCTCTCCGGCCGATGTGGTATGCAACAGGAAGTTGCCCCAACCCGGACCCATCTGCTGGTTCCAGTTCGATACGGTGGTCGGCTTAATCCAGAATTCCATAGTAGCCTGATCCAGTTTCTCCTTCAGCAGGTCGACAATCTCAAAACCGGAGGCCGAGAAAGAACGAACCTTGTTGGTTTCCGGAACTACACCGGCAAAGTCAGTTACCGGTTGTCCGACACGAGTAGACAATGCCTCCTCATCATTCAGCAGATACTGTGCGGCAATCTCATAGTTTCCATTGCTCTCGGTCTGATAAGAGAGAGCACCGGCTTCCAGGGTAGCCACTTCGCTGCCGTTGCAATATACCTTATAGCCTTTCAGTTCGTAAGGAGATGTAGCCGGAGCATTCCAGGACAGCTGTCCGTTACGCAGCATCAGGTTGCGCGGTGCATTCAACGGTTCGCCCGGAACAACCACCGAAATGATGGTACGGTTGCCCTTGGTCTCCACCTTCACACCGTCGGCCTTGATATCGAACGGGAACTCAATACCGTTCTTTTCAAATTCATAGTCAATCAGCGAGCAGGCGTGTACTTTTCCGGAACCGCTGGCTGAAGCCTTGGAATCAATGATCAGGAAATACTTCAACGGCTTGCGGGTATCGAAAGAAGCAGACAAATCGGTCATGTCATAGCCGAACTCCATCGGTTCGTAATGCATGCCGTCGGCCCAGCGTCCCAGCATCGGCACTTCGGCATCCACGCCATTGCCGTCACCGTCGCCCGCATATTTGAAATGCTCAAACTGTACCAGCCGTTCAGGAGTGCTGGCGTTTACATCGGCCGATATACCGCCACTGATACAGATTTCGCTTCGTTTGCTGTATTCCATCTTTATTTTAAAGGTACGGAACGGGCGATAATTCTTTCTTACATGATATACTTCGGGATAGTAATAATCGTTTGATCCGTCCCAAGATACCGCATTCTTGTAAGGGCAATAAATGAATCCCTTATTACACCACTGGTTACCCCAGGAGTTGACCACGATCCAGGCTCCCACCTCATCCTTGTCTTTTTCGCCGGCAATGCCGTTGCCGTCCAAATCGAACTCGATGCGGTCATCATAACCTACGATGGTCAAGGCATGGTCTACCGACTTACCCCAGTTCTGCACATAATACTGGTTGGTAACACCGGCCTCGTCGTTAGCCTCTGTCTGTGGGATACGCTGCCAGTTACCACCGCTGGCCACACCAATACCGCAGATACCTCCGGCCTTGAAATCCGTGTCTCCGTTATGATTCCAAATCCAGTTTTTCACCGCCTCACGGCCCTCTTCGGTCTGCACGCTCATCGGGAAGTTTGCGTTGCGGCTGATACGGTTGCACATGGCAGCATACCATTTATCATATCCCTGCATCCATCCGAAATCGGGATCCGAAGTATCCTGATTACCGAACAGGCGCGAATAGGTTCTTCCGCCATAAACCGGCACATTCGGGATACCGTTGGCAGCAGCCATTCCTTCCTTACCGGAGTTGGAATTGGTCAGCAGCCAGGTAAAATGCGTCGGATACTGATTCTCTTCGAGCGAGCCATCCGCTCCCCGGAAAGCGTTGATTTCGTAATTGAACATATAGCCGATACGCGAAGCTGAACCGCACGAACCGCCATCCTGATTAAACACCGGCGGGAAATACGGTGTCTCCGCATTGTTCACCCGGGCCGGACGAGTCTGTGCCGCCTTGGCACGGCTCACGGCACTGCGCTCAATTCCTAAAGTAGGATCGGGCTTGAGCAGTGAAGAATAATCGGGATACTTTTCATAGTTTACCAGCACCTGGGCTGATAAGGAGTCGGCCGTTGTCATCGCGGCCATACACAGTAATGTGGACAGGTACTTATGTTTCATAAGCTTTAAGTGATAATTTATTTAGGTAATTGGTAATTGAGTTAATCGGGAATAAAAGTAGAAAACTTAAAACAAAGGCAATTACTTTTCCCCGAAGATTAACCAAAATTCAACTTACATAAATACTTTTAGCAGAGCTTAACCCCAGATAATCCCTTTTCCAACGGACGGAGCCGCTCTGTGCGTATTGCGCAAAATCAAGAAAGAACAATCTTTCGCTCATTTTCTTTCCGGTTCTTTTTCCTTTTCCATATCTTTGCAGAAACCTAATATACCAAATCTATAAAAACAAAAACAGTCATGATGAAATACACTTTTTCTAAAGGACTTATCCTGATGGCCCTGGCCGGCAGCTTTTCCGCACCGGTAGCGGCACGATATGTCTTTCCGGGAAGCGCTGTTCCGGCAGCCGCTCATCCCCAGTCACCTTTGTACCCTGAATTCAAGGAAACCTCTTTCCGTTTCATGACCTACAATATCCGCAATGGAAAAGGAATGGACAACCGCACGGACTATCAGCGTACGGCTGACGAGATTATCCGTTGCGGAGCCGATTTTGTGGCCGTGCAGGAAGTAGACAGTGCCACCAGCCGCAGCAACGGACGCTATGTGCTGGGCGAACTGGCCTGGCGCACCCGGATGTACCCCGTATTCAGTCAGGCCATCCCGCTCGGAGGCGGTGGCTACGGAGTCGGACTGCTCTGCCGCGAACGCCCGCTGAGCACGCTGCGCATCCCGATGCCGGGACGCGAAGAAGCCCGCACGCTGCTCATTGCGGAGTTCAACTCTTTCTATCTGGCCTGCGCCCACTGGTCGCTGACTGCTGAAGACCGGATGGCTTCTCTGGAAAAAATCCGTCAGGTGGTTCCCACACTGAAAGAAAAGCCGCTGATTCTGGCCGGTGACTTGAACGCCACACCCGACAGTCCGGAGATACAGCAGCTGATGAAAGATTTCACTCTGGTGAGCAACCCCAAGAAACCGACCTTCCCGGCCGACGAACCGACCCAGACCATTGACTATATTGCGGTGTGGAAAGCCACAGCCGCTCCATTATACTGGTCCAACGGACGGACCCGGGTTCTCGAAGCCAAGACCGCTTCAGACCACCGTCCGATTGTCTCCGAATTCCGCATCAAGACACCGGCCCACCGTTTCTTCTACGGCCAGCCGTATTTACAGAACCCCACCGGAAAGGGAATCACCGTGATGTTCCAGACCCGCCGTCCGTCGCACTGCTGGGTGGAATTCACCACCGACTCCCTGCTGGCAGCCCAGGGCAAGGCCGCACCTCAGAAAGTGCGCAGCCTCATCGGCGGACAGGCTATCTGTCATGATATCGAGCAGAAAATCCGCCTGAACCATCTGAAAGAGGGCACCACCTATTATTATCGCGTGTGCGCTCAGGAGATTCTGGAGAATCAGGCCTACTTCAAGGCCTTCGGCGACACGGTGAGCACCCCTTATTACCGCTTCACCCTGCCCACTCCGGACACCGAGAACTTCACAGCCATCGTGCTGAACGACATGCACTGCTCCAACCAGATCGAGCAGAAAATGTCTGCTCTGGCCAAAAAGATTCCGCACGACATGGTGTTCTTCAACGGCGACTGTCTGCCGGAACCGGCCGACCGAAACGAAGCCATCGCCAACATCAACCGTCTGAGCGAGCGTTTTGAGGGCGCCACGCATCCTATTTTCTTCATACGCGGAAACCACGAAATCCGAAACGCCTATTCATCGGGCATGCCCTCGCTGTTTGACTATCCCGTTGTGCCTTATAACCTGGAAACCGAACAGACAGATGCCGACAAGGCAGGCGAAACCAGCGGATGGCTGGCCTCTTCACCACGCGAAGCCCAAAAACCTTATGGAGCCTTCAGTTGGGGAGACACGCGCTTCGTATATCTGGACTGCGGCGAAGACAAGCCCGACGATACGTGGGTGTATTACGGCCTGAATGACTTCACCGAGTTCCGCAAAGAACAGACTGCCTTCCTGAAGCAGGAAACCCGCAGCCGCAATTTCAAGCGCGCCGACCGCCGCATTATTCTGGGCCATATTCCTTTGTGGGGCAACACAGACAAATACCAGCCTTCTGCAACACTCTGGCGCCCTATTCTGGAAAAATCATCCTGGGACTTGGGACTCTTTGGTCATGTCCATGAATTCAAATATTTCGAAAAGGACAGCATTCAGAACCCGTTCCCGATATACCGAGGCGGAGGAGGTGCCGTAGAAGCTGCCACGATGGCCGTACTCCGCAAAGAAGGAAAGCAGCTGACGCTGAAGGTCTACAATGCCGACGGCAAACTGCTGAAAGAATACGATCTGTAACAGATTCAAATAAACGATTCAAAATTCAAGAAAATGAAAAAAGAAAGTCTGAAATGGACTGTTCCGGCCAAGCCACTCATGCTGGCTGCCATCCTGGCCTTAGGATTGGGAAGCGCCTCATGCTCCAACTCCAAAGCGCCACAGGCCGAAGAAACGACCGAACAGGACAACAGCATGGAGGAAGAAGAAGAGGTAATCGAGCCGGAAGAAAAGGAAACGGAGCTGCCGCCTGCTCCCAGAACCGGAAGTCAGGAGGAGAAACCCGAGGTGGTTATTCCGGGAATGAACACCGATGCCGAGAGCGTCACCACATTTCTGAAAGCATTTTATGCCCACTATGTGTTTGATGCCGAAAGTATGGAAAAAATTGCGAATGATGTGTGTACTCCGAAACTCCTGAAGTATCTGGAAAAGGAGTATGACTACGACTGTATGGAGGAACCTTGCTATGCCATGTGGTGTTTCCGCACCGGCATGCAGGACGGACCGAGCGATGTCAGCAAAGTAACCGAGGTGATCGCCGAAAACGACGGTTGGTTCAAAGTATCCTATCTGGATATGGGCAACAAGGGAGTGAGCCGCATCCGCTTCATCATGACGCACGGAAAATACAAGATGGACGAAGTGGTCCGCGTGGAATAATCCCCGCCCCACAGTAATCCCGAAAAAAGAAATCCCCTTACGGAACACGGCCACCTTTTACGGTCACCGTTTCGGTAAGGGGATTTTTATGGGTCGTTCCGCTTTATTTGAGGTAAGTGCGGAAGAAAGTTTCTATCTTGTCATACGGAATCACACCGGCCTGATTGTCGTACAGGTCCACATGACTGGCACCCGGAATGATCATCAGTTCCTTGTTGTCGCCCGTGAGTTTCTTGAAGGCATCCTCAGAGAAATAGCGTGAATGCGCCTTCTCTCCGTGAATCATCAGCACAGCGCTGCGGATTTCGTTGCTGTAGGCCAGCAGCGGTGTGTTGAGGAACGACAAGGAAGAGGTGGTGTTCCATCCCTCGTTGGAGTTGAGCGAGCGCTTGTGATAGCCGCGCGGAGTCTTGTAATAGTCATAATAGTCCTTGACAAACTGCGGTGCATCTGCGGGCAGCGGGTCTACCACACCGCCGGCACGTGCAGCCACTCCCTTGCGGGCATCCTCGGTGCGCTGGGCATTCAGCTTGCGGCGCAGTTCATAGCGAGCGTCGGCATCCATCGCGTCAAAATAACCGTTGGCGGTCACGCGGCTCATGTCGTACATGGTTACCGTCACCGTAGCCTTGATGCGAGTGTCGAGAGCTGCCGCATTGAGCGCCATGCCGCCCCATCCGCAAATGCCGATAATGCCGATGCGCTCCGGATCTACTTCCGGACGCAAGGAAAGGAAATCCACTGCGGCACTGAAGTCCTCGGTATTGATATCCGGCGAAGCCACATAACGGGGCTCGCCGCCGCTCTCACCGGTATAGGAAGGATCGAAAGCAATGGTCAGAAAACCGCGCTCGGCCATGGTCTGCGCATACAGTCCGGACGACTGTTCCTTGACGGCACCGAACGGTCCGCTCACGGCCAGTGCGGGCATGGGGCCCTCCACTCCTTTGGGTTTATACAGATCGGCAGCCAGCGTAATGCCGAAACGGTTCTTGAACTCTACACGCTCCACCGTCACGCGGTCGCTCGGAGCAAAAGTCTTCTCATTTTCCTGTGCTTGGATATGGGTCATCATAAGCGTCATTATTAAAAGAAACAAATAAGTTTTTCGAATCATATACTTTATTTTTCGGGGTTATCTATTCTCTTGATGATTCGTGCCGGCACACCGCCCACAATCGTATTGGCCGGCACATCACGGCTCACCACAGCTCCGGCCGCCACCACAGCATTGTCGCCGATGGTCACTCCCTGCAGGATGGTGGCATTGGAGCCCACCCAAACATTGCGTCCCAGCACTATCGGTGCCGGATAAGTCGTACCGCGGTCGGCCGGTTCCAGTCCGTGGTTCAGAGTGGCAAACACCACATTGTGCCCAATCTGGCACCCGTCGCCCAGTGTCACGCCTCCGTGGTCCTGAAAATGGCAGCAGGCGTTGATAAAGACATTCTCTCCCACATGGATATTCTTACCGAAATCGGAATAGAACGGCGGGAATACCCGCAGAGTATCGGGCACCGGGCGACCGAAAAGTTCGCCCAGCAGGCTGCGTATCTCTTCCTGTGAATGCCAGGCCGAATTCAGGCGGAAAGTCACCCGTCGCGCCTCTTCGCTCATCTCGTTCATCAGGCGGTGCATCCCCTCGGTGTTCAAAGGTCCGCGGGTAGGCACATAGTCCAAAAATTCTTTCAGTGTCATGATTCTTCTTGATTATTGATTCTGTTCTTGTCTTTGATTTTATTTCTGTCGCAGGTACATGCCTTGTCGGTGTCCTGCCTCTGTCGCTGGCAAAAGTACTTCAAAAATCGAAGGGCGCTTGTAGACATATTCAGGAAGAAAGTACCCTTACGGATTTCGTCGGGAAAACTCTTTTTCCTATTTTATAAAAATGTATTTTTGCAACAAGAAATCAAGAAAGCGATATGACAGAGAATATTATCCAGATGAATTCCGTGGACCAGTATTGCCAGCTGTTCGGTCTGCCGGGCGGGCATCCGCTGATCCGGGTGGTCGACCTGCAGGAAGCCACACGATGGCCGGCACACTTCACCATTCATTACGGGGTCTATGCCCTGTTTCTGAAAGATACACGCTGCGGAGACATACGCTACGGCAAACAGACATACGACTATCAGGAGGGCACGGTGACCAGCTTTGCCCCGGGACAGGTGGTGGAAACCATCATGGAAGAAGGCACGCGCCCCAGAGCTCTCGGACTGCTCTTCCATCCCGACCTGATTCAGGGCACGGCCCTGGCCCGCGAAATCAAGACCTACAGTTTCTTTTCTTATGCCTCATCGGAGGCGCTGCACCTTTCCGACGAGGAGAAGGGCCTGTTTCAGGACTGTCTGCAACAGATCCGTCAGGAACTGGAGCGCCCGTCCGACCGACTGAGCAAACGCATCATGGCGCATCACATCCAGCTGCTGCTGGATTATTGCCTACGCTTTTACGAACGCCAGTTCCACACCCGGACACAGGCCAACCGCGATGTGCTAACGCGCTTTGAGAGTCTGCTCGACAATTATTTCCTGAGCGGAACGGCGCAGAAAGAGGGACTGCCCACGGTGCGCTACTTTGCCGACAAGGTATTCCTTTCGCCCAACTATTTCGGCGACCTGATCAAAAAGGAAACCGGCATGACCGCCCAGGAGCTGATCCGCAACAAACTGATCGAGCAGGCCAAGGAATATATCGTGGGCACAGACAAGAAACTGAGCCAGATTGCCTATGAACTGGACTTCCAGTATTCGCAGCATTTCAACCGTCTGTTCAAGAAATCCGTGGGATATACCCCCAACGAATACCGCAAACTGCAAGTGACACCCTGACAGGCTTGAGGCGGATTTTTGCACAGAAGTGTCAGTATTTGGGGCTGTTTCCCGCCCTCCGCATCTGCTGCTCCGGAGGCATCTGGCTCCGGATTTTTATGCTTTATGCAAAACAAGAGGCGTTTTATGCAGTATTTATGCACTTTTCATGCTATTTTGAGGACATGATTCCTGCGAATCTGTCTGCATGCAGTAAAAAAATGTACGGGATGAAATAAGAAAATGGTCTCCATGAACGGTTGCATTCATGGAGACCATTTCATTTTCCGGCACAAAAGTATGGATTTCGGCATACTGGAATCCAACGGTTTTATAAAAGGTTTACTTTAACAAGTCTGCAAATCCCTGCTGTAAACCAAAAGTTTATTCCTCAACAGCATTTTCCAGGAATGCCCCAAATGCATCCGGTTTCCACCCTGCGACCAAAAACCGGAATCTGAAAACGAAAGAAAATACATTTTGTCAGGACGGAACTCCTGTCGGAATCTGCTCTCGGTTCCGAACAGCCTCTATCACCAGTTTCATATTACGCTCGGTACGCCCGAAAGAAAACAGACAACTGCGTTCGGTCAGATCGTTCACACTGTTAATCCAGAATCTACCCTGATCGAAAACCAGAAAAATCTGTTCCCCCCAGGTAGGAGTCCAGAACGTACGGTTGGTGTGCGCCACCAGACAATCCATCCCGGCATGGTCAAGCGTCCACCGGTTTTTCATCCCCACTGATTTAAAAGCCTCAAAAATTTCATCATCGTTCAGTGTGGTTGGCACCTCCCGAAAACGAAGTTTACGATTCTGAATGAAACAAAGGAACAAACCCAGTGACAACAAAAAGAGAATGGCTCCCATACGGTAGTTCAATATGGCAAAGCGCGCCTCTCTCAGATTAGTCAGAAAAGGAGATAGAATAAGGCATGCCGCCACACCAAACAACAAAAGCGGGGCCATAAAATGCGTCGAGGCCCAGGAAACGCTCAAAGGCAAACGCTGCGTACGCAACACAAAAGCAGCCAGTCCTTCATCTGATTCACGATGATAACGCAGCCACAATATCAGATAACCGGAACCGAAACAAATCGCGATCACCAGAATCAGATTGACAGCCAACAAATCACGTCCGGCACCTTCAGGCAGTGAAGCTACCGAGAAGGGCAGTTTGTCATCATAACTCACCTGATTGAAAGTGAGATTCCGGGTGCGGCAGATAAAGGATCCGTTGTCTACAGGTTCAAAATGATACCAGTAGCCATAACGATGTGTTTTCACTCCGTTCTGTATAGACAACGAAGAAGTTCTACTGGTGCACTTCATCTCCCGTCCGTCCACCACCAGTACCGGAGGAACATTATCGGGTGTCCGGTCGCATTCCAAATATATCCGCACATACCTTTCTTCAAGCGTTTTGGGCAGATAGACGGAAAGGTTGCAGTATGCCGTGTCCTCGACCGCCTGATGCGGATACAGGAGCAACAGAAAATCCGGCTTCACGGAATCTTTTTCCATGAAAAAGTTTTTCGAACTGAATCCTGCGGAATCCGACTGTCCGAGGACTGGCAGGTATCCCATAAAAAGGATGCTCAAAATCAGCAATAGATAGTTCCTCATAGGCGTTTCGTTTTAGATATTTTTACCAGGCATAGCGCACCCACGGACTCTTTTCTACCGACAACAGTTCGTCAGCTGTGCTCTTCATCACCGAGTTATAGGCTTCTTTTCCTCCCCAAAGCGAGTTTTACAAGAATCCATCTGCGCCATGACAACGCCATGTAATTCAAATCAGTTAATTCATTTGAGATTATTGATTAAAACAAACTTTATTTCATTCTTTTGCGAATAAAAAGAAATTATGCAGTCAGGCAACCCTACGAAAAGAGTGTGAGCTTTCCGTTGTCATCCAACTTGAAGGAAATGGTATAATAATTGGTCCAGAGGTGTTTTCCATGCATCTCGCTCTCTTCTCCTTTCTTCAGATAATTCTGGTCCATATAGAAGTGCATCGTCTCATTTTTCTTCTCTTTTTTCAAAGGAAAACCACCCATGATATTTCCTATACTCTCCTTATAAACCGGATCCATAGAGAAACGGTAGAATTCAACAGACTTGAATTCATACTGCTCGCTGCCCTCCGTTTCTGAAAACAGTTTCTTGCCTTCGGCCATCATACTCTGAATATAGGCAGGAGTAATGGAATCCAAAGGAAGGCTTTCCGTCAGTTCATACGAAACCGCACGTTTTGCGGGACGGACGTCGTCGGCCTTGAACTCCCCACCCTCGCAAGAGATAATCTGATAAAAGCTTTGATCGTCCTGATTGACAAAACTGATATAAATCTCGCCCAGTTCATTTTTCAGCTTCTTCTCATCCTGACGCTCCGACCACTTCAACTCATACAATTTGTTTTCCTGAAGGTTCACATACTCGGCAACGACTTCCTTTACTTTGAAAACCGTCTCTTCGGAAGACATATCCATGCCTCCACCACCCAAAGAACATGCAGAAAAAGCCAAAAGAACAGCAGAGCTTACAAAAAGGGATTTCATTAAATTAGTCATCATGATACGAATGTTTAAAAGGTTCATACTTTCTGCTTTCCTACAACAAGCCCTAATGATCATCTTCAGAATACGTCGCGCGCCATTAAATATGCATCCTGCAAGTTATTATCAGAACCGGCAAAGAAAGCAGAGATCTCATCGTTTTTTATAAAAATGACCGGCCGGTAACTTTTATGACGACAAATATAGAAAAACAAAAAAGCAAAATATGACCGACCGTTCACATTTTGCTTTTTTTATATAATACAGATTTATATCCTTATGCTTTTAACAACGAATAAATATATTGGAAGCGTCTTTGAAGAACTTCTACATCCAATCCTTCAAAAAAGGACATTTCATAAGACAATCCCACAAATACCTGACGGAAAAGGGCTGTGGCTTCTTCCACATTTGTATCTGCCTTGATTTCTCCCTGTTCACGGGCCTGACCAAGCACGGAATGCCACAGATGATACTCACTGTCGAACACTTCACGTAGTTTGGCCTGAGCATTGGGATAGTAGAACAAGGCTTGCTGGAACAGATGAAAATATCCGGCATTGACCGCCTCTTCGCGCATCGTTTCTTTTTGCAGGCTTCCCAAAGCAACAATCCCTTCCATGGTGCGACGCACTCCCTGCACATAATTCTCCAGAAAGTCGGCCAGACTGGCGTGAGACAAACCGTATTTGTTTTCGGGATTCTGCGCATGAAACAGGTATTTGTCAATCACGGCAATAAACAGATCCTGCTTCGTGGGGTAATAATTGAATATACCGGTTTTCGAAAGTCCTACCGCTTTGGTAATCATTTGCAAACTGACACGCTCATAGTTCATGGACATAAAAAGCTGAAGAGCATGCTGCAAGATAGCTTCCCTGTTTGTTTTCATTGGTTGCAATCGTAATGGGGTGAATATTCTGCAATGGAGAAAAACAAAAAAGGTGATCAAAAATTTGACCACCTTTTGTTCTTTCCGCGGAAAGGGAGGGTTTTGAACCTATAACTCTAACCGCTTATATTTCAGCTACTTTGCTTTCAAAATTTCAAATAGGTAACGAAACAGTAACGATTTTCAGACGTTGGGCTTGTCCAACTTTGACCTCTGTTTGTCTGCCTAACTTTCGGGTTCAAAGATAAGTCTTTCTTTTGAAATACGCAAATCATTGATAATAAATATTCTGCGATTAGTGCAAGGTGCAAGCTATATATATAAATATATACTTGCACCTTGCACTAAAA
>OGGJ01000202.1_pt1 | contig 64283 bp, 56 predicted proteins | sample 1571071 | NCBI WGS metagenome assembly OGGJ01 (sample SAMEA2581954, study PRJEB24529) | metagenome | biome: Human gut stool | place: China | collected 2011
ACGTTCTTTCAGAACGTGCGGACATAATGAATTATGTCCCTACAAAGGATGTTTTTTATACCGAACTCACGTTAGGTTATTCTATTTTTGATATTCTGTTCTCCATCACGTACCATACGAAACCTTTTACATCGGTGTGTCCCATGCGGCGTAGCAGGTCGGCGTATTCGGCCACTTGCGCCGCGTGAGCCTTCTGTGGTTTGCCGAACTTGAAGTCTATGACTATGGTCTGCGTGCCGTCCGTGATTACGCGGTCAGGCCGCCGCTCTATGGTTTTGCTTGTATTCTTGTCATATTCAAGTATGGAGCATTCGTTGAATACGCGCCAACGTGGTGAAAACCAGTCTTTTACATGGTTGTCGTTAAAGCGTTCCGCGAGGAAGCTGCGCAGCTTTTCTGCGGTCAGACTCTCGTCGTAGATGATGCCGTCAAACTCCATCTGCTTCAGTTGAGGCTCGATGTCGTCTATTGTCCGTAAGGAGGAGAACAGCTTGTGCATCACGTTGCCTGCCTCGATGTACCGGCTGCGGCGGCTCTGTCCTTCAGAGATGAAATCCTTGCTCTTGTTGCTCTGCTTGAACTGTGCTGTGAAATGAGGCATAGACATTGTGGCTTCGTGCCGCTGTGCGGGCATCAGGAAAACGTTTTGCGTAGGCTTCCTGTCAGCGTTTTCGCTTTCCACCTTATAATATTGCAGCTGCCCGTATTCGAATATTGTCGGCACGTCGTCGCCTTCGTCTCCGTTGAGGCTTGCCCCGTCGAGCGTTTTTGCTACAACCGGCAGGCATTTCCCCAGCAGCTCTGAGCGGCTGGCTTGTCCTCCTTTTTTCTTGTCCTTGCGCCCTGTCACGAACAGGCTGCGTCCTGCACGGGTGAAGGCCACGTACAGCAGGTTCTGGTTGTCTACGGTGTTTTGTATGTGCTCGTTGCGGTAGTTGTCGGCGTATATTGTTTCGAGCAGCTTTTTTGAATAGTCAACAGGTATGATGGGCAGGTCGCTGAACGGCTGCGTCCCGGGTTTGCACCATAGAGTTGTGTCGCGGTTCTCCAATGCCCAGTCGCAGAACGGGATTATCACGTGTGCGAACTCCAAGCCTTTGCTCTTGTGTATGCTGATTAGGCGCACCCCGGATATGCTGTCGCTTTGTATGGTAGAGCTGCAAATGTCGCTGTTCCAGGCTTCGATGAATTTGTCAATGTTGCCGGGATTGTTTGCTGTAAAGTCGGCGACTTTGTCGTAAAACGCGCAAAGGTAAGCGCCTTGTTCATTGAGCCGTTCGATGTTGAATATGGAGCATATCTTGTCGATGGTCTCCAGAAGTGGCATCCTTTTTAGGCTCTCTTTGTTGTTGATGAAATCATCTGGCAGCAGCTCCTCTATGAATAGGTCTTGCTTGTCGTGTGATGGTGTCAGCAGGTCTCCGTTTCCTTTCGGTGAGGCCAGCACGGTTTTTTGATAGTTTACAGCGAGGCAAGCCTTTGACAATATGTCTTCAGGGTGGATTAGCAGCTTGAGGGCATGTATGATGATGTTGACGGCAGGCGAGGCGTCGAGCCTGAACGCCTCGTCGCTTACTAGGTCAAGTCCAGGCAAGGCGTCGCTAAGATAGTCGGCAATAAGCTGTATATGGCGGTTCTTGCGTAGTATGATTGCTATGTCTGAAGGTTGTACGCCGTGCTTGAGCAGCTCGTTTACGGCTTGAGCTGTCTGTTCCAGAGTCTCTTGTTCGTAGTCTTCACCTGGCAGCATTGTGATTTTGACGTAGCCTCCGTCGCTGCCGTGGGGCGTTTGGCTTACGTCGGAGTATGCAGAAAGTATCTCTTGGGCATGCTCTTCGCCGCCGATGTCGGTCTCTTGGCCGTATTCCGTTTCAGCGGCGGCTTTGAAGAAGCTGTTGTTGAAGTCAACGATGTTGCGCTCCGAGCGGTAGTTTGTGTGCAAGTTCCTGACCTCTAGACTGCTTTCAGGGTGGCTGAATTGTGAATGTATGTTGTTAAGCAGCCTCCAGTCGCCGCCGCGCCAGCGGTAGATACTTTGCTTCACGTCGCCCACTATGAGGTTGCTTGTCAAGTTTTTGCCGTCCTGACTGTGGCTCATACATTCTTTCAGGAGCACCTTGAAGTTGTCCCATTGCACGGAACTGGTGTCCTGGAACTCGTCAATCATTATATGTTCGAGACGGCATCCTACCTTTTCAAATATGAAAGGCGAGTCGCTGTCTTTTATCAATGTGTGCAGCAGATGCTGCGTATCGCTTAAAAGGAAGCGGTTGGCTTCGCCGTTCAGTTCCCTGACTTTGGCCTCTATGCTGCCCAGCAGGCGCAGCTTGTCGAGGTGTTTCAGCGTGCAGTCCGCGGTGGCATACAGTTTCCATTGCTTTTGTCTGTCTGTTTCGGCCTTGCGTAATAAGGGCATCAGTCGGCTTTCGGCCAATGAGATTATTACGTTGCGGTCGGGACTTGTCTTTGAAGTCCAGTTCTCCGCTCCGGCAAGGCATTTCTCCAGGATTTGTTTTTTACAGTTTGTGTCGCTGAAGTCGTCGCCCTTCAGCTTGTTGAAATAGCTGCATATACCCTTGGCCTTGCCTGCGTATGAAGTAGGTTCCAGCCCGGCTTCGGCTGTTATTTTCTCAAAATCCAGCGCGTATCCGGCCATGCGCTTTTTCGCGTCTGTGCGTATTGCTCTAAGGCGTTTGGTGTAATTGTCGAATAAATTTTGGTCTGCAATGGCCTTGCCGAGGTCGTCGCTTACAGCCTTGTAGAAGTCGCGGAATATTGTCTTGCCGAAGCTTTTTATCTGTCCTATTACGTTCCAGCCCTTGTTCTCGCTTATGTTTGAGAATATGTAACTTATGAGCCATTGCAGGATTTTGCTTGTCGATGTAAGTGATTCGATGAGCAGGTCGACGGCCTGTTCCTCCACTTGTGCGTCGTTCAGACCGATTTTCAGGTTGGGTGTGAGGTCGAGTTCACGGGCAAGGTTGCGCATTACGGACTGGAAAAAGGAGTCGATGGTCTCGACGCGGAAATAATGATAGTTGTGTACTAACAGCGCGAGAGCCTGTCCGGCACGCTTGCTGGCCTGCTGCTCGGTGATGTCAAGGCTGCCGCATACGGTTTTCATGTATGTTGCGGAATCGGGCAACATCTTCCAAATGCCGTACAGTTGGCTTAGTATGCGCATTTTCATTTCCTCCGTGGCCTTGTTGGTGAAGGTCACGGCAAGTATGTTCTTGAAGCAAAGCGGGTTGTCAATCAGCAGCTTGATGTACTCTACCGCCAGCGTAAAAGTCTTTCCGCTGCCTGCGCTTGCCTTGTATATGGTCAATGGTTTCATCAGATTTGGCTTTACTTCCTTATATTAATTCTTAACTCTTCACTCTTAATTCTTAATTCTTAACTTCCGTCACCAGTCCCTGAACAGTTCGAAGCCGAAGCGGCAGCCTATGCCTTCAAAGCTTCTGTTGCTTGTCGCCATGAATACGCCCATCGAAAAGAAGCGGTTTGTAAAGCCGTATCCGTATTCGATGTACGGTGTAAGGTGCTCCACGAACAGAACGTTGACGTATATGCGTTCCATTTCAATCATCCTGCCTACGTAAGGAATGCGTGACAGAATCATCAGCGGCGATTCGTATGTGGCGTTGGCCCGTGCGTAATATTCGGACACGTTGTACCAGTTGCTGTTCAGTAGGTGGAACTCTCCGCTCCAGTTGTCGTTCCATCCTCCTGGTATGCTCTCGTCCCTGAAGTTGGTGTAGTCGAGGAAGTAGGAGTTATGGCTCTTCGATGTGTAGAAGCCTCCGCCAAGTCTTAATGACAGGCTTCTTAGGGAGTAAAACGGTTTCAACCACGACACGTCGAACTCGAAACGTTCGTATTCCATGTCGGCCTTGCCCGCGCGCATGCCGCGTTCGTAGTCGGTCGTGATGATTGGCCCGTCCCATCCCGACGGACGGAACTGCACTTGCAGCGAGGGTGCCAGCGAGTAGTATGACACGGGGCGGCCTGCCACCTCGAAGCCGGTCTTGTCTACGGCGGAGCGGCGGTGGAAGACGAGGCCCGGCTTCATGCTCCATTTATCGGAAAAGTCGTAGTTCATGGCGAATTTTACGTAGAAGTCCTTGAAGTAGTCAAGGTTCATCCTGTCCCAGTCAATCGAGTCGAGCGATTCGTGTTTTACTTGGTTTACTATGCTTGAGTTGGTAATCCTGTTGCCGTTTCCTATTTCGATGCCAATGTATCCGTTCCTTTTCTTGTTGAAGTTGAACTTCAACGGGACGTTGAAATACAGTTGTTTTTGCTTGAACGAGTAGCCTGCGTTGAATGCTACGGACAAGTCGCTGTTAAGCGAGAATTTGTAGCTGCCGTTCACCTTGAACTTGTATGTCAGCCCACGGCGGCCGCTGTAGCTCAGGTACAGCGGGTTGAGTATGGGCGAAATCCTGAACGCCCCTTGCCTGTTTGCGCCGAAGTTGCCCTTCGTCCTGTTTACGACATAGTCGCCAAAAGAATTCCATAATACCTTTTTCCACATGTTGTCCGCTTTCTTCTGTTTTACGGAGTCCGTCTTGCTCCTTGCCGAGTCATGTGTGGCGTACAGTTTCCTGATTTCCGCAGGAAGGGGGGCGGGCCTTATGCCGGCCATCAGCCGGCTGTCGTGTGAGTTCTTTATGGTGTCGGGCAGGTAGACAGGGTTGTCGTAGACGGAGTGGAACGAGGCTTTGATTTTATTGCCTACGAAGTGGAACGACGCGTCAATGTCGCATGTCTTCGGCAGCAGCGAGCGCAAGCCTTTCTTTCCCATTTCAGTGGAGATGTGGAACTTCACCATGTCATATTCGCCGCTGAAGTTGATTTTGATTATGCGTCCCGTGCTTCTGTCAACTATGGCCGAGCCGCTTACGAGCTGCGTGTTGTACCGTTTTGGGCGGAACACTATCTCTGCCCTGTTGCCCGTAAGATTGGTTATGGCATACTTGTACAGCCTTGTGTTGTGACGGTTGAACGGCGAGAGCAGCTGTCCGTCGATGATTGTTACACCGTAAATGTCGGGCAGCAGGTATTTGTTGAGGGTCGTCATGGCGCTTCTGTGCCGTGGGATTGTTCCCGTGTTCAGTTGTAGGATGGCTTCCTTGACGGTGTTGTCTTTTATGAAAACCGTGCTGTATGATTCGCCTGCGAATTCGCGCAGGCCGCGCGCTATGGCATACATCGACGGCACGGCCATCAGTGTGAAGTTGCGTTTTTCCGTGTTGAAGTAATACCTTATATATATATTGCTGTGTATTCCGTCTAGGCTTACGGGCATGCCTTGCCTGTAGGCCAGCACCCGTTGCAGCGTCAACGAGTCGGTGGCGGCCTTGGCGTCTGCCGTGACGGTATGGACGGCCAGCAGCAGGACGCACAGCACGGCAATGCTTCCGCGGAATTTCATAATGCAAATATACGAGTAATTTTCCAATTCGGGCGTCAAGGAGTGATTATTTTGGGCGGAAGTGTGTAATATAAGTTAACAGCCGGCAGGCGGTGGCATACAGCAGGCTGTGTCAGCGTTTGGCGCTGAAAAGCGTGCAAAACGTCAAGATGAAAATGTCTGCGAAAATATCAAAACTACGTTCACTGTCACCGCTTTTATGCTTTATGGCGGGGGTGGAGAGCGTGGTTTGTCGTCCTGATTAATCCCTTTGGGGTATAATATGGTATCTTCTTTGTGCCAGGAAGGCCGTTGAAGTGGTAGGCAAAGACCGCCTTTTGCGGCCTTGAAGACGGCCTTTTGCGGCCTGAAAGGCCGTCTCTTGTACAGCGTTCCGCGTCAGGTTGTTGCACATCTTGCGGCGTACAGTCTGCAACGTACTGATTTACAGGCGTTTGCGCTTGCACGCTTTTCCTTGCGTTTTTTACGCCGTCGTGTCTTGTTTTTCAAAATATCGCAGTATGGAGAGGCCATTGAAAATCATTGTGTCACAATATATTGTGGTATATGGGCAATGTGTCACAGCTGACTGCGGCAACTTCAAGTGTCGCCGGTTCGGGTTTTACTTAAGGTGGCAATAATCTTGCTGTCAAAAGAAATATTGTTTGACGAGGTATGTAAAAACTGCACAAATAATTTGCCTGTGTGCATAAAATGACCTATCTTTGCACAAATTTTTGAATTTTGTGCAATGGAGCGAATACCAAGTTTCAACTCGTATATCGAGAAAAGCGTGATAGAAAACTGGGACTGTGACGCGCTTACCGACTACAAGGGCGTCACCCTGCAATATAAAGATGTGGCCCGTAAGATAGAGAAACTGCACATCATGTTCGAGAACAGCGGTGTGCAGAAAGGCGACAAAATAGCCATTTGCGGCCGCAACAGCGCCAGTTGGGCGGTGGCTTTCCTGGCAACGCTGACATACGGCGCCGTAGCCGTGCCCGTACAGCATGAGTTTACGCCCGACCAAATTTACAATGTGGTAAACCACAGCGAGGCCAAGCTGCTGTTTGTCGGCGACGTAGTGGCCAAGTCGGTGGATGCAACCAAGATGCCACATCTTGAGGGCGTAATCTACATACCCGACTATTCGTTGCTCGTATCAAGGACAGACAAGCTGACATACGCACGCGAACACCTTAACGAACTGTTCGGAAAGAAATATCCAAAGGCGTTCCGCGCCAACCATGTGGCATACCACAGGGAGGCTGACCCAGACGAGCTTGCGCTCATCAACTATACAAGCGGCACTACGGGCTTTTCAAAAGGCGTCATGCTCCCGTACCGGGCGTTGTGGGGAAACCTTGACTTCACCTTGAAGATGCTTGGCACGCACATACCCAAGCGCTCCAATACGGTAAGCATACTACCCATGGCCCACATGTACGGCATGTCGTTCGAATTCCTGTTTGAATTCTGCCATGGTTGCCACATATTCTTCCTGACGCGCGTGCCCAGCCCGGCCATCATAGCACAGGCGTTCACCGACATCAAGCCGGCCATCATAATAGCCGTGCCGTTGGTCGTAGAGAAAATCATCAGGAAAAAGGTGTTCCCGAAAATCCAGACACACAAGATGCGCCTGCTGATGAACATGCCGGTAATCAGCAAGAAGGTGAAGCAGAAAATATGCGAAGAGGTAATGGAGGCTTTCGGCGGCAACCTGTATGAAGTGGTAGTGGGCGGAGCGCCGTTCAACCAGGAGGTGGAGGCGTTCCTGAAGAGCATCGACTTCCCCGTGACGGTAGGCTATGGCGCTACGGAATGTGCGCCAATAATAACTTACACCGATTACACGGAGTTCATGCCTACGTCGTGCGGCAAGGCTGTTGTACACATGGAAGTGAAAATTGACAGCCGTGACCCGGAGAACATACCGGGCGAGCTGCTTGCGCGCGGAACCAACGTAATGCTGGGGTATTACAAGAACGAGGAAGCCACGCGGCAGGCCCTTGACGGAGACGGGTGGTATCACAGCGGAGACCTGGCACTGATGGACAGCGACGGCTACGTATATATCAAGGGACGCATCAAGAACATGCTGCTCGGCGCTAACGGGCAGAACGTTTATCCCGAAGAGATTGAGGACAAGCTAAACAGCATGACCCTTGTCGTGGAAAGCCTGATAGTGCAGAAGGGCGACAAGCTTGTAGCTTTGATATACCCCGACTATGAAGAGGCCAAGAACCTTGGCTTCTCGAAGGAAGACGTGCAGCATGTAATGGAGCAGAACCTCATAGAACTGAACATGCTGATACCGTCGTACAGCAAGATAACGGCTTTCAAGCTGATGGACGAGGAGTTTGAGAAGACGCCCAAGAAGAGCATCAAGCGTTATCTGTACAAGGATGTAGAACTGTAGTACGCTGTTGCTATATTGCAGAAGGGTCTGGCCATGACGGCCAGACCCTTCTGCGTGTTGGCGTCGCCGCTGGAGCTGTGCGTGGGCGGCCTCATCGTATTTGTTAGATTAAATTCTCGTTAAACATTAAAATTTTTCGTGCGCCAGGCTTTCGGGTATTAATATTATTTCGTAATTTTGTAGCTGAATTATGAAAATACCATGTCACTTGTAATTGTTTCCATCTTGCTGATAGGCTACGTACTTATCGCCACGGGATACGCTACCAGGGTAAACCGGGCGGCGATAGCAATGTTCGTGGGTACGGCGGGATGGGTGCTTTACATCTGCTACGGCACTGATTTTGTGATGGGGCAACACGCCGGAGAATATGCAGACTTCCTTGCCGGGGCTGCGCCGACCAGCTCGAACGTAAAGCAGTACATAGCCGAAGACGTCTTTATAAAATATGTTGGCAAGGGAGCGGAAATCGTGCTTTTCCTGCTTGCCACCATGACAATTGTCGAAATACTGAACAATAACGGGTGTTTCGACTTCTTGCAGGAGCTTCTTAAAACCCGTAACAGCAAGAAACTGTTGTGGATAATGTCAGTAATGACATTCGCAATATCGGCAAATCTCGACAACCTTAGTACGACCACGATGATGCTGGTAATCATGCACAAGCTGTTGCCTAACCGCCGCCAGCGCATGATTTACGGGTGTGCCATAGTGCTGGCTGCGAATTGTGGCGGTGCATTGACTGTGATAGGCGACCCTAACGGACTTGTGCTTTGGAGTACAGGAGCTGTCACTGCAACCAACTTTTCGGCGTCTCTCGCTATCCCATGCCTTGTTGCCTGGTGGCTGCCTACATATTGGCTCGGACGCAGATTGCCAGAGCATACGGAGCTGCAATTGTCCACAATGCCTTACCGCGGCGATGATACGAACCTGAACAAGTGGCAACGCGTGGTGATGCTCATCCTCGGCATCGGCGGATTGTGGTTCATCCCAACGTTCCATAATATAACCAAGCTTAGCCCGTTCCTCGGTGCGTTGTGCGTATTGTCTTTCTTATGGATAGTGAATGAAATTTTCAACCGCAAGCTGATGAACGTTGACCAGATGATACAGCGCCCGGTTCCGCGCGCATTGCAGTATGGTATCATCCAGCTGATGCTTTTTGTCATGGGCATCATGCTTGCCATCGGTGCGGTGCGTGAGACGGGGGTAATATCCCATATCGCCGGATTCTGTGACGCCAATATACATAATGTGTGGATTATGGGCGTAATAACAGGGTGCGTAAGCAGTGTTTTGGATTCGTTTGCTTCTTGCATGAGCTTTATTTCAATATATCCTGTCATGGATGGGAGTGTGCTGGCGCAGGCCGCAGACGCGTCTTACATGTCGTCGTTCACGCAGAACGGGATATATTGGAAAATCATCGCTTTCTGTTCGGCTATGGGCGGAAATATCCTGCCGTTGGGGTCAATCAGCGGCCTGGCCCTGATGAAAATGGAGCGCGTACATGTAGGTTGGTATTTCAAGAATGTAGGCTTTGTCGCCATGATAGGATGGCTTCTTGGGCTTGTTGCGATGTGGATGTTGTGTTGAAAATTGTAAAAAACAAAATATTATGGGTAAGATTAAGACAATAGGCATTATGACTTCAGGAGGCGACGCTCCTGGAATGAACGCCGCGATACGTGCGGTCACAAGGGCGGGTATATGCAACGGTTTTAAAATCAAGGGCATCTACCGCGGTTATGACGGCTTGATAAACAACGAAATAGCTGATTTCACCACTGAAAACGTGAGCGGTATAATCATGTCGGGCGGTACTATCCTGAAGACGGCACGCAGCAAGGAGTTCACAACGACGGAGGGACGGCAGAAGGCATACGACAACATGGTTGCCAATGGCATAGACGCTTTGATTGTAATCGGCGGCAACGGTTCGCTTACAGGTGCGATGCTGTTCGCCCAAGAGCACGACGTGTGCTGCATAGGGCTGCCCGGGACAATCGACAACGACTTGTATGGCACGGATTCTACAATAGGATATGACACCACTCTAAACACCATTGTTGAATGTGTTGACCGCATACGCGACACGGCGCAGAGTCATGAACGCATCTTCTTCATAGAGGTGATGGGGCGCGATGCCGGTTTTCTGGCGCAAAACAGTGCCATCGCATCCGGTGCCGAAGCTGCAATCATACCTGAAGATTCTACCGATGTAGACCAGTTGGCACGGTTCATGGAGCGAGGAATAAGAAAGAGTAAGAAGAGTTGTATCGTAATCGTGTCGGAGAGTCCTAAGTGCGGTGCGTTGTATTATGCCGACCGTGTGCGCAACGAATTCCCTGATTATGACGTGAGGGTGTCAATCCTCGGTCACTTGCAGCGTGGCGGCAGGCCTACCGCGCATGATAGAATCCTTGCGAGCCGTACAGGCGTTGGAGCTATTGACGCCATCATGCAGGGCCAGCGTAATGTGATGATTGGCGTGCGTAACAATGAAGTGGTATATGTTCCGTTGAGCGAGGCTATTCGTTCAGACAAACCGTTTGACAAAAAACTGATAACGGTATTGGATGAATTGAGCATCTAAAAAAACACCATGAACATTAAAGTAATTAAAATGAGGTCTTTTGAATGTAAATAAAAGTTTATTTGACGAAAGTTTTGTGACATAAAATTTTGTATGGAAAAAACTATTTCGTAACTTTGCGTTTTTGAAAGACATACTTAAAAAGAAATAATCATATGGAACAAATTAAAGGACATATTTCCCAGATAATTGGTCCTGTCATCGACGTATATTTTGATACGAACGGCGTAGACCCTGAGAAAGTGTTGCCTAAGATTTATGATGCGCTGGTAGTGAAACGTCCCGACGGACGCGACCTCGTAATAGAAGTGCAGCAGCATATAGGCGAAGACACTGTTAGGTGTGTCGCTATGGATAATACGGACGGTTTGCAGCGTGGACTTGAAGTTGTCTCGACAGGGCATCCGATTCTGATGCCTGCCGGTGAACAAATCAAGGGGCGCATGATGAACGTAATCGGACAGCCTATAGACGGAATGGAACCATTGAATATGGAAGGCGCTTATCCGATACACTGCGATGCTCCGAAATTTGACGAATTGTCAACCCATAAGGAGATGCTTGCTACTGGAATCAAGGTCATCGATTTGTTGGAGCCGTACATGAAGGGCGGTAAGATTGGCTTGTTTGGCGGTGCAGGCGTTGGAAAGACCGTGCTTATAATGGAGCTTATCAACAACATTGCCAAGGGACATAACGGCTATTCGGTATTCGCAGGTGTTGGCGAGCGTACCCGAGAGGGTAACGACTTGATTCGAGACATGCTTGAATCGGGAGTAATCCGATATGGCGAGAAGTTCAAGAAGGCAATGGAGGAAGGCAAATGGGATTTGTCATTGGTTGACCCTGAAGAGCTTAAGAAGTCGCAGGCTACGCTTGTGTACGGACAGATGAATGAGCCGCCTGGAGCACGTGCTTCAGTGGCATTGTCGGGTCTTACTGTTGCGGAGGAGTTTCGTGACCATGGAGGCAAAGACGGTGAGGCTGCGGACATAATGTTCTTCATCGACAACATATTCCGTTTCACGCAGGCCGGTTCTGAGGTTTCGGCATTGCTTGGCCGTATGCCTTCGGCTGTGGGATACCAGCCTACGCTTGCAAGTGAGATGGGTACGATGCAGGAGCGCATCACGTCTACAAAGAATGGAAGTATTACTTCAGTGCAGGCCGTATATGTTCCGGCGGACGACTTGACTGACCCGGCTCCGGCGACAACGTTTACGCATCTTGACGCTACGACGGAGTTGAGCAGAAAGATTGCGGAGCTTGGCATTTATCCTGCTGTTGACCCGTTGGGAAGTACCTCCCGTATTCTTGACCCGTTGATAGTAGGCAAAGAGCATTATGAGTGTGCACAGAGGGTAAAGGAAATATTGCAGCATTATAAAGAGTTGCAAGATATCATTGCAATCCTTGGCATGGACGAGCTTTCTGACGAAGACAAGCTGACCGTGAACCGTGCCCGTAGAGTACAGCGTTTCCTGTCTCAGCCGTTTACTGTGGCGGAACAGTTTACAGGACTGCCAGGTGTAATGGTTCCTATCGAAGAAACAATCCGTGGATTCAATGCCATACTTGACGGTGAGGTCGATGACCTCCCGGAACAGGCATTCTTGAACGTAGGCACGATAGACGATGCGATAGCCAAAGGAAAGAAACTTCTCGAAGCTGCAAAAGGTTGACAATTGACCAGTTAAAGGATATGAGCTTAAAACTGAAAATAGTTTCGCCCGAGAAAGTGGAATTTGACGACTATGTGGAGAGCGTGAAGGTTCCAGGCGTGATGGGTAATTTCGAGATACTCGACAACCACGCGCCGATAATTTCCGTGCTTCAAGCAGGAATCGTTGAGTACACAACGGGGGATGACAAAAGGCAATTGACTGTTTCCGGCGGTTTTGTCGAAGTCCATAAGAACGAAGTTTCTTTATGTGTTGAAAAAGCACGATGAGCGCAATAGCGGTATCTTTGTCTGCTTTGTTTTTCGTCGCCTTGGGTTTTGCATATGTGAAAGGGTACGACGTTGTAAAGCGTCACTTTCCTGGACATTTGGTGCATTTCTATCTTGCAATGGCGGCCATACGCATGCTTTTGGTTGCAACTATTGTAGTTGTATATGTACTTTTGTCAGATTCAAGGGATGATGCAATCAGTTTCGCGGCAATGTTTTTGGTAATGTATGTCGTAATGATGGTTGTGACATTGATATTAAAACATTAAAAAAGAATGAACCACTTAATACGGTTACTGTGTGTAATGGCACTGATGTTACAGGCGTTTGCTGCTCCTGTAAAGGCTGCAGGTAAAGACGCCGATATAAAGGATGTAGTGCTTGAGCACATAAAGGATTCTTATGATTGGCATATAACCGATATCGGTGATGAGCCGTTGGTTATACATTTGCCTGTAATAGTCAAAAGCTCTACAGGTTTTCATGTGTTTAGCAGTGCGCGGTTTTCGGAAGAAACTGATGCCAGTGGGTATAGGCAAGGGCCGTTTAATCTGGCAATCGCCACGACTGGTGGCAATGCGGGGAAAATTGTAGAGCTTGGTGCTGAAGGTACGGAGACACGTCCGTTTGACATCTCAATTACCAAGACGGTTGCCGTCATGTTTATAAATGTCGCCATCTTGCTTTGTTGCATATTGATACCAGCTCGTTGGTATCGTAACCGCAAGGTCAGCGACCCGGCTCCGAAAGGCTTTACGGGTTTTATTGAGATGCTTGTGATGTATGTCGTGGATGAAATAATAAAGCCTGGGGTTGGCAAGGGGTATGAAAAGTACACGCCTTATTTGCTTACGTGCTTTTTCTTTATTTTCGTCTGCAATGTCATGGGGTTGATGCCGTTCCCTCCTGGAGGTGGTAATGTTACGGGCAATATCGCAGTTACATTCTTCTTGGCTTTATGTACATTCATCATTGTGCAGTTTAGTGGAAACAAGCATTATTGGAAAGATATATTTTGGCCTGATGTTCCAACTTGGTTGAAAGCTCCGATTCCGCTTATTCCTATAATTGAGTTTGTCGGGATATTTACCAAGCCTTTTGCCTTGATGATTCGACTTTTTGCCAATATGATGGCAGGACATGCGATAGCTTTGGCTATAACTTGTATAATATTCCTTGTTGCAAGCAAGGCCATGGTCGTATTTTTCAGCATGTCAGTGGTAAGTGTCGTGATGAGCATCTTCATGATGTGTCTCGAATGTTTGGTATGTTTTATCCAGGCAATGGTATTTACCATGTTGAGTGCGGTGTTTATCGGATTGGCAAAGGCTGAACCGGAACATAGTAAATGAGTGATAGATATAAAATTGAATAAATAATAAATTAACACTAACGATTATGATTTCATTATTATTAGCAGCAGAAGTTGCAAAGTTGGGTGCCGCTGTAGGCGCAGGTCTTGCAGCCATTGGCGCAGGTATCGGTATTGGTAAGATTGGCGGTCAGGCAATGGATGCCATGGCGCGTCAGCCAGAAGTAATGAACAAGCTTTTTACGAACATGATTGTTGCTGCCGCTCTTATTGAGGGTGTTGCCCTGTTTGCTGCGGTTATAGCATTCTTGTGTATCTAATAAAAGGTGAGTAAGTCTTCGCAGTTGTAATGACGATTGCGAAGACGCTCCTTAAAAAGACAGCGTATGGATTTATTTGTTCCAAGTACAGGCTTGCTGTTTTGGATGACCGTCACGTTCCTTGTCGTGCTGGGCATCTTTTGTAAGTTTGGTTTCCCGGCCATAATAAAAATGGTAAACGGGAGGAAGGCTTACATTGATGACAGTTTGCGAAAGGCGCATGAGGCTAACGAGAAGCTTGCCAATATACAAAGAGAGAGTGAATCCATCTTGCAGGAAGCCCGTGAGAAGCAGGCAGCGTTGTTGAAAGATGCTGCTGTAACGCGTGATGCCATTGTTGAGAAGGCACAAGGCAAGGCGCGTGAGGAAGGCAATAGACTTCTTTTGGAAGCCAAGGCTGAAATAGAGAATCAACGTCGCGCCGCAGTTGGCGATATTCGTAAGGAAGTTGCGACGTTGAGTGTCGAGATTGCGGAGAAAATACTTCGTGAGAAACTTGGCAGCGACAAGGCGCAGATGGATTTGATTGACCGTATGCTGGATGAAGTTTCTTCTGAAAAAAGATAATTGGTTATGGATTTAGGATTAATATCGGTAAGATATGCGCGTGCTTTGCTAAAGGCAGGTATCGAGGAAAAGCTTGAAGGCGATGTCTATCAGGAGATGCAGATGTTGTCGGACAGCTATATAAAAGTTCCGGAACTCAAGTTTACCATAGATAATCCGATGCTCTCGAAGGATGACAAGGAGCGTTTGTTCCTTGCCGCCGTGGGTGGAAGTCCGTGCGAATTGACAAAGACATTCTTCAAGCTTGTATTGAAGGAAGACCGTGAGAGCATGATGCAGTTTATTGCAAATTCATATATCACATTATACCGAAGGCAGAAAAATCTAATCCGTGCTAAACTTTTGACAGCCACCACGGTATCTTCTGAAATTGAGCAGAAGTTGCGTAATCTGGTGGAAGGCAGGACGAGTGGGACAGTTGAATTTGAGACCAAGACCAATCCCGACTTGATAGGAGGATTTGTATTGGAATATGATACATATAGGTTGGATTTAAGTGTCAAGTCAATGCTGAATTCCATTTTGTCACAACTAAAGTAACAAACGATTGTAATTTGTAATATGTCAGATAAAATAAAACCGAGCGAAGTTTCACAAGTGCTTCTTGACCAGTTAAAGGGTATAAGCGGCAGTGCCAAGTTTGACGAGGTTGGCACAGTGTTGCAGGTAAGCGACGGTGTGGCTCGTATCTATGGACTGCGCAATGCCGAGGCCAATGAGTTACTTGAGTTCGAAAACGGTACTATGGCTATTGTCATGAACCTTGAGGAGGACAATGTCGGCTGCGTGCTTTTGGGTTCTACTTCTGGAATAAAGGAAGGCATGCATGTAAAGCGTACAAAGCGTATTGCCAGCATTAAGGTCAATGACAATATGTTAGGGAGGGTTATAAATCCTCTTGGACAGGCAATTGACGGAAAAGGTGATATAGACCTTACAGGCTCTTTTGAGATGCCGTTGGACCGTAAAGCACCAGGTGTGATATACCGTCAGCCTGTGAAAGAGCCTTTGCAGACTGGCCTAAAGGCTGTAGACTCGATGATTCCTATCGGGCGCGGACAGCGTGAGTTGATAATCGGCGACCGCCAAACGGGAAAAACAGCGATAGCCGTCGATACGATAATCAACCAAAAGAGTTTTTACGATGCAGGCAAACCTGTGTATTGCATATATGTTGCCATCGGACAGAAAGCTTCTACTGTTGCGGCTTTGGTTGCCAACCTAAAGGAGCATGGGGCTATGCCTTATACTATAATTGTTGCCGCAACTGCTGCCGACCCGGCCGCAATGCAGTATTATGCGCCCTTTGCAGGTGCTGCCATTGGCGAGTACTTCAGGGATAGGGGATACTCCGCACTTGTCGTTTATGATGACTTGTCAAAGCAGGCGGTTGCATATCGTGAGGTCTCTCTTATTCTTCGTCGTCCTTCTGGCCGTGAGGCTTATCCTGGTGATGTGTTCTATTTGCATAGCCGTCTGCTTGAGCGTGCGGCGAGAATCAATGACCAGCAGGAAGTCGCAGAGCAGATGAACGACTTGCCAGAGTGTATGAAAGGTCATGTAAAAGGCGGTGGTTCGCTTACAGCGTTGCCTATTATCGAGACACAGGCAGGCGACGTGTCCGCATATATTCCTACAAACGTGATATCTATAACCGACGGCCAGATATATCTTGAGACTGATTTGTTCAACCAAGGCTTCCGTCCTGCAATCAATGTCGGAATTTCTGTCAGCCGCGTTGGTGGTTCTGCCCAGATAAAGAGTATGAAGAAGGTGGCAGGAACGTTGAAGATTGACCAGGCGCAATATCGTGAGCTTGAATCTTTCTCCAAGTTTTCGAGCGACATGGACGCTGTTACCGCCATGACGCTAGACCGTGGACGTAAGAACAACCAATTGCTCATACAGCCGCAATACAGCCCAATGCCGGTCGGCGAACAAGTGGCAATCCTTTATTGCGGCACGCATGGTTTGATGCATGATGTGCCCGTAGATAAAGTCCGCGAGTGCCAAAACACCTTCTTGGAGAAGATGCGTTCGTCGCATGCGGATGTCATTGACACGTTGTCCGAGGGCAAAATCGGCGACGAGCAAACCACCGTAATAGAGTCTGTAATGGCCGACATCGCAGGCCAGTATAAAAACTGATTGACTTATGCCGTCACTAAAGGAAATAAAGAACCGCATATCGTCTGTAAACAGCACTCGTAAGATTACTAGTGCGATGAAGATGGTTGCTTCGTCAAAGCTTCATCACGCCCAGGTTATGATTGAGAATATGCTGCCTTATGAGACCATGCTTGAGCACATACTTAAAAGTTTCTTGGCTTCCGAGGTAGATGCTACAACGGTTTACAGCTTGGAGCGTCCGGTCAAGCGTGTCGCTTTGGTGGTATATTCTTCAAACAGTAGCCTTTGTGGCGGTTTCAATGCTAATGTAATCAAGATGATGCAGCAGGTTGTCGATGAGTACCGTCATTTGGGCAAAGACAACGTCATAATATATCCAGTCGGGCGTAAGGTGGCGGAAAAGTCGGCAAAGCTTGGTTATGTGTGTGCAGGCGACTATTCAGCAATGGCAGACAAGCCATCTGTCGATACTTGTATAGATTTGGCGGATACTCTTGCCAAGCAGTTTGTTGACGGTGAGATAGACCGTGTTGAGATGATATACCATCATTTCAAGAGTGCCGGTTCGCAAATTCTTACCCGTAAGACTTTCCTGCCGATAGATGTAAAGAGTGAGCTTGAATTTGACGACGAGCGTGACCTGAAGTCGAATATAGCTACCCTTGAGGCGCAGGAATACTTGCGGAAAAAAGGCAGGCGGACGTCAATGCAGGAGAAAGAAGAAGCCAAGCCTCTTAATGATAATTTCATCGTTGAGCCGGATATGGCTACCGTGTTGTCGATGCTCATACCAAGGTTGTCTCATCTTATGGTCTATACCGCTTTGCTTGACAGTGTGGCCAGTGAACATGCGGCGCGTATGGTTGCGATGCAGACAGCTACCGACAATGCTGATGAATTGTTGCGCGACTTGAATTTGCAGTACAACAAGAGCCGTCAGCAGGCCATTACCAACGAGTTGCTTGACATTGTCGGCGGTTCAGTCAACAATTGACAGACATTCATGTTAAAGGCCGCCCATGAATATCCTTGCGGATTTCATGGGCGGCCTTTTGTCTTTGTAATAATAACATTCCTCCCAACTTTACATTTTTCTCATACGCATATCTCTCCGCTGCCGAAGCATCGGTGGTGCATCTCGTCATATACTGTGCAGAACTGGCCTGGCGCAACGCCTTGTATCAGGTCGGTGGAGTGTACTGCAAACGATGCGTCGCCTGTACGTTCAATTGTTGCACGGTGAAATTCAGGAGTATGCCTGATTTTGAATGTTACGTTTGCCGTTGTCATGTTTTGCCACGGGTCGCACGTCAGGAAGTTGAAACCGTGCATCTTGAAGTCTTTTTTATATGCGGTAAGAGGGTCATATCCGCGGCTTACGTATAGGATGTTGGCCTCTATGTCTTTCTTCACGGCATACCAAGGACCGCCGCCGAAGCCGAGGCCGTGGCGCTGGCCGATGGTGTGAAACCACAGCCCTTTGTGCTGGCCTATTTTGCGGCCTGTCTCCAGTTCAAGTACGTCGCCAGGCTTTTCGCCCAAGTAACGGCGGATGTAGTCGTTGTAATTGATTTTTCCGAGGAAGCATATTCCTTGGCTGTCCTTGCGTTTTGCATTAATAAGATGCTCGCGTTCGGCAATGGCGCGCACTTCCTCCTTCATCATTCCGCCTATGGGGAACAGGGCTTTTTTCAGTTGCCAGCCCTCTATTTGTGCAAGGAAGTCGGTCTGGTCCTTCACAGGGTCAGGGCTTGTGGTTAGCCATTTCATCCCGTCTATAATTTCCGTCTGGGCGTAGTGCCCTGTCGCTATTAGGTCGTATGCGTGCCCGGCCTTTTGGTCGAATGCGCCGAACTTTATGAGGCGGTTGCACATAACGTCGGGGTTGGGCGTCAGTCCGGCGCGTACCTTGTCCATAGTGTAACGCGTCACGTTGTCCCAGTATTCGCGGTGACAATCGATGACAGTCAGTTTGCAGCCGTACTTTGCGGCCACGGCGGTAGCCATTTCGAGGTCTTCCTCGCTGGAGCAGTCCCATTCCTCTGTCTCTTCCGGGCCGATTTTGATGTAAAAGCAGTCGGGGTGAAGGCCCTGTCTGGCAAGTTCGTACACCACGACGGAACTGTCAACGCCGCCCGAGAGCAGCACGGCTATGCGCTTATCCTTGATTAATTCATAATTCATAATTCATAATTCATAATCGGCTTTTGCCAATTTTCGGTTCACAATATGGTTTGTTCACAACTAATAATGTACAATAGGCTTTCGCCGATTATGAATTTTGCATTATGAATTGTGAATTGTCAATGTCCCTTATGCCGTTGAGGAACGCTTTTGCGTCCATCCTCTTTTTGCCGCTAAGCTGTATTTCGTCCAATTGCAGCCAGCAGTCGGCGGTAGCGGCGAGCAGCTTTCCGTTGTACACCATCAGTGTGCCTGCGTCCTTGCCGTTGCATGGTATGGCGGTTTCGGTAGTCTTGAATAGCTTAAGTACCGACGTTTTGCCGTTGCCGTCAGCCATGTTCGTCCATGCGCCGGGGTAGGGAGAAAGGCCGCGGATGAAGTTGCGCACGCTGCGTGCCGTCTTGTTCCAGTCTATTTGGCACGTCTCCTTGAATATTTTGGGGGCGCTGTGCAGCTCGCGGCCAGTAGGCAACATCTCGCTCTGCGGCATGGTGTCTACTTTGCCTTCGCCCTCAATTATTTTGTCAATGGTTTTCAGTGCGATGCCAGCGCCGAGCCTCATGAGTCCGTTGTACACGTCTTCTACGTTGTAGTCGTCCTTTATTTCAAACGGCTCTTGCATTATTATGCGCCCCGTGTCGATGTCGTGGTCGAGGAAGAATGTCGTCACCCCGGTCAGCGTCTCGCCGTTGATTATTGCCCAGTTGATAGGTGCCGCGCCGCGGTATTGCGGCAGCAGGGCGGCGTGTACGTTGAATGTGCCGAAGCGCGGCATCGCCCATACCACCTCGGGCAGCATGCGGAAGGCCACCACCACCTGAAGGTCGGCATGGTAGCTGCGCAGCTCTTCTACGAATGCAGGGTCCTTCATCTTGACCGGCTGCAGCACGGGCAGGCCGTGTTCTATGGCGTATTGCTTGACCGCCGGCGGCTGCAAGGTGTCCTGGTGGCGGCCTACGGGCTTGTCTGGCTGTGTCACCACGGCCACAACGTTGTATCCGCCTTCCACCAATGCGCGCAGGGTTTCGACGGCGAACTCCGGCGTACCCATGAAGATTATGCGTAAATCACTTTTTGTCATGTTGTTTGATTTTTTGTAGTAAAGGAGAGAAGGAGTAAGAAGTAAAGGAGTAAGTAGATATGTTTTGTTGGTTGGCCTAAGGTGGTAATGCATTCCAATCTTCATTCCTTACTCCTATACTCCTTACTCCTTATATTAAACTTCTTATTCCACCGTCACAGACTTTGCAAGGTTGCGCGGCTGGTCTACGTTCAACCCCTTTTCCACGGCTACGTGGTATGCGATGAGCTGCAAGGGGATGACAGAGAGCAGCGGCGCAAGCGGCGCGAGGGTAGGGGGCACTTCTATTGCAGCCTCCGATATGTCGCTTACAGCCTTGTCGCCTTCGGTCACGATGGATATGATGCGGCCGTTGCGCGCCTTCACTTCCTGTATGTTGCTTAGTATTTTCTTGTACAGCTGGTGGTGTGTGGCTACGAATACTACGGGCATGTCCTCGTCTATAAGTGCTATGGGGCCGTGTTTCATTTCGGCAGCCGGGTATCCTTCGGCGTGTATGTAGCTTATTTCCTTTAGCTTCAGTGCGCCCTCGAGAGCTACGGGGTAGTTGAAGCCGCGCCCCATGTAGAGGGCGTTCTCGGCGTAGGTCAGCGCACGTGCTATTTCCCTTATCTTGCTGTCGTTGGCGAGTACAGCCTTGATTTTGTCGGGTATGCGTGCCAGTTCGGCTATTGCTTCCTCGTATTCCTGTTGCGGTATAGTGCCTTTTTCGTACCCGAGGGCGAGGGCGAAGAGCGTCAGCACGGTCACTTGCCCGGTGAAAGCCTTGGTCGAGGCCACGCCGATTTCAGGGCCTACGTGTATGTATATGCCGGTGTCTGACGCCCGGGCGATGCTCGAACCTACCACGTTTACTATGCCGAAGCACAGGGCGTGGTTCTCTTTTGCCAGTTGGAATGCCGCCAGGGTGTCGGCCGTCTCGCCGCTCTGCGATATTGCTATGACAACGTCGTCAGGCTGTATTACCGGGTTGCGGTAGCGGAACTCCGAGGCGTACTCCACTTCTACCGGCACTTTCGCCCATTGCTCTATGAGCTGCTTGCCTATGAGTCCGGCGTGCCACGACGTTCCGCAGGCCACGATGATAAACCTCTGCGCACTGACAAGCTCGTCGCGGTGCAGGTTGAGCGCGCTCAGCACCACACGTTTCTCTGCCGGCAGTATGCGCCCCCTCATGCAGTCGGCCATGCAGCGGGGCTGGTCGTAGATTTCCTTCAGCATGAAGTGGTCGAAGCCGCCCTTCTCGAGCGACTCGAGGTCGAGGTCCACTTCCTTCACGTCGTGGGTTATTTCCTGGTTGTCAAGGTTCCTGATTTCCATCTTGTGCCCCACGCGCAGCAGTGCCACCTCGTTGTCGTTGAGGTAGACCATCTGCTTTGTGTAAGCCACGATGGGCACTGCGTCCGATGCGATGAAGAACTCCTTGGCGTCCTCGCCAACGCCTATTACCACGGGACTGCTCTTTCGCGCCACCACGATTTTGTCCGGACAGTCGCGGTCTACCACGGCTATGGCGTATGCGCCGACCACGCGCCGCAGCGCCATCACCACCGCGCCTTCAAGGTCTTTGCCGTATTCGCGCTGCATGAACTCGATGAGTTGTACCAGTACCTCGGTGTCGGTCGAGCTTTTGAATGTGAACCCCTTGCCCGTAAGGTATTCCTTCAGGCTGGCGTAATTCTCTATGATGCCGTTGTGCACGAGGGCGAGCCGTCCGCTCTGCGACACGTGCGGATGGGCGTTGACGGCCGAAGGTTCGCCGTGCGTGGCCCACCGCGTGTGGGCAATGCCTATGTGGCCGGTGGTGTCGCGTTGCGCGGCAATGGCTTCAAGGTTGCTCACCTTGCCCTTCTCCTTATACACGTTAAGCTCGTCTTTGTCGTTGATGAGGGCCACGCCGGCCGAGTCGTAGCCTCGGTATTCCAGTCGTTTTAGCCCCTCAATGAGTATCGGGTAGGCTTCTCTCGGGCCTATATATCCTACTATTCCACACATAATGTTTTTATTAGTTGTGCAAAAATAATAATTAAAAACGAGAATGTGGCGCGGCGTTGCCGCTTTTTTACTAACTGCTTGAAAATGAACGACTTTCCAATATGCCGTCTTTCGTCGTGCAAAAGGTGGCCTTTTAGCCTGCGAAAGACGACCTTTTAGCGTGCGAAAGGTGGCCTTTGGGGATGCGAAAGGTGGCTTTTTGCAGAGCTATGGGGCAAAAGCAAAGTCCGCCACGTCGGCATACGGCGTGGCGGACTTTTGTTGTTTATCTGAAAAGAGAGAGTATTTGCTTATTTGTCAAGGCTTGACATGGCGAGTTTCAGCAGGTCTCTGTCGTAAGGGTCGTTCCGCCCCGACGCCATGTCTTTTAAGCTTTTCATGCAGATAGTACGCTCATCTTCATTGAGAAGTTTGCCATGTTCGCGGCACAGCTCCACGATTTTGTTGATTAATGATGCCTGTACCGTCCGCTGTCCTATAAGCTCGGGGCTGAGTAGCGTTGACCTTAGGCTGGAGAAGCGTTTGATGAAGTCCATGCCAGTCTCAATCTTGTTGTTTGTGGGCATGTCGCTTTCAATCTTGTACTCCTTGCCGGTGTCGGTGTCTTTTACGGTTATGGTGCCGTCTGAATTAATCATAGTGACGTGTCTCAAACCGCTTGAATACGGTGTGAGTACGGTTACTGTATTTGCCTTCTGCGGGTCGCGGCCATATATTTCGGTTATCGTGCCGCGCAGGCTGTCGCCGTTAGCCGTCTCGGCCCACACTATCGCGTAGGCGTAACGGCGCAGGCTGTCCTGCGTGTTGCGTACGAACATCAGACGGTAGTTCCTGTCCTTGTACGAGCCATAGCTTATGCTCTTGTCCAATTTCTCTCCGTATGCTATGTTTGAAAGCACGTTTTTGCTTATGCCTGCATCCCTTGACTGCACCTTGTAAGCTTCGTATTTGTCTCTGTCGAACGCCGTCAGCACCTTGTCAAGCTCCTTGCGCTTGCTCTTGGGCATGTTGAACGAGTATTCATTGTAATACGATTGGGTCTTTACTCCGTTGTTCTCGGAGTTCTCCATGCTGTTGCTTGCCTTGATGTAAGGTGCCAGGTCTTTGTTGCTGGTAAAGGAGATGATGGCTCCTTTCAGGTTGATTTGCGCTTCTGTTGTGGCCGGCATGGCGGCGAAGAGCAGTGCCGCGGCCATGAGTTTTATTGTCTTCATATCTTTTGTTTTTAGTAATATTCATCTTCAACGTCATAGTTTTCCATGGCGGTTACGTACAGGTCTATGCCAGCTTCGATGCGTTTGTGCTCGTCATAGATGCTGTCGAGCACTGCCTCCTGTTGTAATTCGGCCACTTTTACCGTAGCCTCGGCTATCATTTCTGCCGCCTCGATGACAGAGTCAGTTTGCGTTTCGGCCACGTAAACCTTGGGAGGCAACGGCTTGTAGCGGTCAATCCTCGGCTTGCGCCTGCGTGCTTTTTTTATTGGAACAACGGTTGTCGCCGTGTCGGCGGTAAGCGTGTCGGGCGCGGCTGCCGGTTTGTTGCTCTCTTGGATTGGTGGCACAGCCTTGTTTTCTGCCATTTGTCGCGGCTCGGCCTTCGGCCATGCAACGAGCATAAGCAGGGCTATTGTCGCCGCAGCTGCGGCGATTAAGCAGACTGTTTTACGGGGAAACTGGGAGGACTGGGAGCTTCGGGAAGACTGGAGTGTGGCTTGTCTGCTTGTTTGTTTGTTAACTTGTATGCTTTCAAGAGGCATTCCCTCGTCAAACCATGCGAACATCTGTTTGTACGGTTGCAGGTCTTCGCCTAAGTCGTGGGTGCGCAGATAATCGGCCAGTCGGCTTTCCTCTTCAAGCGAGGTTTGGCCTGCCATGTATCGGTCGATGAGTGTGCGTATGTCTTTTTCCATAATATTACCTTTCCCTTTTCTTAAACTCGTTCAACATCTTTGCCCTTGCACGCGCGAGGATGGTGGATACCGACGAACGCTCTACGCCCACGATGCGTGCTATTTCTTCGTGGCTCTTGCGCTCAACTTGTCTCAATCGCAGTATTTGGTACTCTGTTGACGGCAGCGAGGCAAGGCGTTCTGTGAGCCAGGCCATGTTCTCCTTGTCTTCCATTGCGCGGTCGGGGCTTGCCGTCTTGTCGTCGATGAAGCTTCGGTCTGCGTCCAATGATATGGTGCGTCGCCGGCGGACGCTGTCTATGGCGCGGTTGTGAGCTATGCACGAGGCCAGCTTTTCGGCGTGCGCCGGGTCGCAGATTTCAGTGCGCAGAGTCCACAGCTTCAGCATCGTTTCCTGCGCTATGTCCTCGGCCTCGTCGCCGCTGGCGGCGAAGGCGAGCGCCGTAGCGACGGCTCTTTGCCTTATGCGTGTGGCTATATGTTCAAACTCTGCCTGTTCCATTGTTGCCTTTCTGAACAATAAACGGATAAGTGCATGAAAACAAAACAGGCTTTAATCTTTTTTAAGATAAAGCCTGTTATATTTTGATTTACGGTATGTTTGTGCTAATTTTGCAGCGACAAAACTGCTGGAAGGTATGCTGTTTTCGCGTGAAACGTTTTTCGAGCTTGTGCGCTTCGGCGCCGTAGGCGTTGTGGCTACGGCCCTGCATTACGGCGTTTACTGGCTGCTGCACGGCGTGATGGATGTCAACGTGGCATACACTTTGGGATATTTGGTAAGCTTTGTTGCCAACTATGTGCTCTCGGCGCGCTTCACTTTCCGCAAGAAAAAGTCGGTTAAGAACGGCCTCGGCTTCGCCTGCGCCCATCTGTTCAACTATCTTTTGCAAATCAGCCTGCTCAATTTCTTTATATGGCTAGGCGTAAGCAAGGTTCTTGCTCCTGTGCCAGTGTATTGCGTGGCGATACCTACCAATTTCCTTATTGTAAGGTTCGTGTTTAGAAAATTGGGCTGACCGACGGTTCAGTAAATCCTGAACCGTCCCGAAACGTGGAGCATAGACAGCATGTAGACCATACCGCTGTAATAGCGGAACTCGCCGGTCGGAGCCTTGGTGTTCCATAACCGCTCTACATATTCTTTCGCCAAGGCTTTGTCTTCCAGGCAGAACGCGCCGACGGCGTTAGCCCCGGCCATGCCTTCGGAGTAGCCTCCGGTGGGCGATGTGCCGTCAAGGTTGAACTGTCCGTGCTCGAATCCTTCGTTCTTGAAGAACTTTAGCAGGCGCGTCATCATGTCGGTCTGGCGCTTGCAGTCCTTGCCGAACCAGTTGTAGTCCATGCCGATGTTCATCGCGCAGCGTATTGCGTCGTATTGATAGCGGCGTGCGTCGTAGTCGTTTTTCCAATCCGGCTGGAACGGTTCTCCTTTGAACGTTGAATAGTCGGGGAAAAGACCTGTCACGGGATGTGACGATTTAGCCAATAACTCCCTGGCCGCATCGGGGGTGTGTGACCAGAAGTCTTTGTTAGTGTCAGACCACATAGCCCACAGTTCAAAGAAGGCAGGCAGGTTGTAAGACGGGTCGGTGTGCAGGCGTGAGCCTTCGTGTGGAACGAAGCAGACAAGTTTTGTCTTTGCGTCAAATATGTTGTAAACGCCTTGAGAGCCGTCTTTCGACATTACGTCTTTCAGTATTTTCTGCGCTTCGCGCCCGTAGTCGAATACACCGTCGTCGCCCCAGCGGTGGGAAGCGAAGAAGAGTGACGTGATAAAGTAGATTTCGCCGTCGGTGGCGCAGCTCGGCTCTCCGCCGATTTTGCTGCCGTCTGTGTTGCATTGCCATGCAAAATATCCCTTCCAGCGGCCTGAAGTATAGAGCATGTGGGTTTTAGCCCACCGCCAAATCTTGTCAAACTCGGTTCTCTTGTTCATCTGCACGCATATCATCATGCCGTAAGACATGCCCTCGGTCCTTACGTCGTGGCTGCCTGTATCGTAGATGTAGGCCGTGCTGTCGCTGTCTTCAAAGTACACTTTGGTGTCTTCGTCAACGAAAAAGTGTTTCCATACCTGCGCCAGCCGTTCGTCTGTCTTGGTGTCGGATATTCCAAGATACTCATTGAACAGATTTCTGTAAACACTGGTGTAGAAAGCTCCTTTGCCGTTTCCGGCAGTCGTGTTTGTGGTTTTAGCTCTTGCGCCGGACAATGCTCCGCCAAAGGTCAGCAGGCAGCATAGTGCTGTTAGAAATGTTTTTACTTGCATAGCTGTGGGTGTTAAGTTTGGTGATTGACATGTTTTTCTTTTGTTATTGATTGAAACAAGGCTTTTTGCACAACTGTTCAAAGTGCAAAGATAATGTTTTGACATATCTGTTGGTGTGGGATTGCAGGCTTTTGTGCCTGTGTGTAACAAATAGGCACGTATTTAATACAAGTAATAATGTTTCTGCCTGATGACGTAGGGTAAATCACAATCTGTCATCAGGACATGCCGGCAGAGCATTGCCGTTATTCGCACACTCTTTGCCTACTGAAATGTAATGGTCGGTTTGGGTAAACGGTTCGCGGCTGAAACCCGTTTGAGTTCCAGCCGCGAACCGTTTATGTGTTTCAAAGTCTGCTTAACGTTGCCACCACCTTTTCTTTTTGGCGGCCATGTCATGATGTGCCGTTCCCATCCGTTCCATCATGATGTCGTAGTAAGTCTTGTTCTCTTTTATCATGTGGTAGATGGTGCCCCAGTCGGGCAGTCCGCCAATGTTGCGGTCGTCAATGAACATGTCTACCTTTAGCTTGCGCGAGAAATGATTGTTGTTGTCAGTTCCGCGCTCTTCCGGGTAGTCGCGGTTAACGGCATAAAACTCCACTCCGTGCTCCCTGCACCAGTTCACTGCTTCGTCAAGCAGTTCGCCTTCGCGTACCGACCAAAGTATCAGTTTGTGACGGTCGGCAATCAGCATTTTAAGGGTTTCGGTGGCGAACGGGATTTCCTTGCCGATTTCTGGATACCTGTGTTCTACGATTGTTCCGTCGAAATCTACTGCTATTGTCATGATACGTCTGGTGAATGGGGTGTTATTGCTTTATGGAATTGTCGTCCTTGTTACTGTAATGGCTGTTGGCGTAATTGCCGTATTTCCCGTATCCGCTGTTGCCATAATGTCCATAACGGCTGTATTTGCCGTAATTGCCATATCCGTAGTAGTAACGGTACTTCTTTTCAGACAGGTCGATTCCGTTGATGGCGATGCACATGTTGGGCAACTTTTGTTCTTCTGCAAGGCTGTTTATTATGTTGAAGCTTGCTTTAGGAGTATAGTCGGCACGGCAAATGTATATGCTTATGTCGGCGAGCTTGCCTATTTGCAACGTGTCAGTAACCAGTCCTACAGGTGCGGTGTCAATCATGACATAGTCGTAGTGCTGCTTGAGTTGCGTTATAACTTGTTCCAACGCCGGACGTGACAGTAATTCAGTTGGGTTGGGAGGCACTATTCCTGCCATTAACAGGTCAAGATTGCCATTTACCTCTGATGGATGTATTTGTTCCTGTATGTCGTCCCATTGCGGATTTTCCATCATCAGAAGGTTTGTAATGCCAGATTTGTAGTTGTTGATTTTGAACAGTTCGGCCAGCCTCGGTTTGCGGATGTCAAGTCCGATGAGTATGATTTTCTTTCCGAGCAATGCAAAACTTATAGCCAGGTTTGTAGCAGTGAAAGTCTTGCCTTCGCCTGATGTGGACGATGTGAATAAGACTACGTTCTGTCCCGGTTTTAGCATGAATTGTATATTGGTTCGCATCGAACGGAATATTTCCTCCATCTGGTTGTTTTGGTTTTCATGCACCACGATGTCAGCCCTTGTTTTCGTTGTTTCGTTCGCAACGGCAATGTCCGCGATTATAGGCAATTTTGTCAGGTTTGCTACGTCGTCATGTCCTTCTATCTTGTAGCGGAAGAAGTTGATTACATAAAGGACTGCAGCTGGTACGGCGATACCGAAAACTAAAGCCACGAGCATTATTATGCTGCCCTTGGGGCTTATTTTCTTGTTGAATTGCGGCCTTTCTATGAGTTTTCCTTTGTCTGCGGTTGCCGCGAGTGATATCGAGTTCTCTTCGCGTTTCTGTAAAAGCATCAGGTACAGTCCGGACCTTACTTCCTGCTGCCTGCCTATTTGTGTTAGGATACGTTCCTGTTCTGGAGCTTTAGTGACTTGGTCGTTGTATAAGCCGAGCTGCTTGCTAATGGCGTCACGTTGTATGATAAGTCCCTTGCGTGCTTGCTCCAAAGCCTGCTGTATGCTTGCCTGCATGTCGTCTAATTGCGACGTAAGCTCGGTGACGACAGGGCTGCTTTCAGATGCAGTGCGCAACAGCCTGTTACGTTCAAGCGCAATCTTGTTGTATTCGTTGATTAACGACGTTGAAGCTTCGTCTTGCAATCCGATGTTCGATGGCAATACTTGGTGCTTGTTGCCAGGGCGGTTCGCAAAATTGATAAGACTACCGATGAGGGCTATCTGCGTATTGGCTTCGTTGAGCTTCTGGCCGTATGTGGATGTGTTCGTGGATGTAGCCATGGCGTCGAGCTGAAGCTCCATGAGCTTGTTGCGCTTTTTGTAGCTTTCCATGGCTCCATCTGTAGAGCTAAGTTCCGCATCGATTTTTACAAGGCGGTCGTTTATGAAGGCTTCTGTCATAACGGCAACCTCATTCTTGTCCTCATTGGCTTGGCGGTTGTAGCATGTCACCAACTGGTTCAAATAGTCGATGCTTCTTGTTATGTCCTGGTCTTCCAATTGCAGGTTGAAAACGGAAGATGTTTTCGATGTTTGTTCTACGCTTAGTTTTCCGGTGTATTCATGCGCTTTGTTGCGTGGTGAAATAAGGTATGCGTATTGTGTCTCGCCGTCTTCAAGTGTGTATTTCCCGTTTTGTGTCAAAGTCAGTGTTCCGGCTTGTGTCCGTATTACGGCAGGAAGGCTGTTTACTGTTTTTTCAATTTCATACGGTCCGTCGAAACTTATTTCATTTTCAGCTATATAATAAGTTCCTTTAATGTGGTATGAATCGTTTTCCCGTTTGATTTTTAGTTCAAACGGGGCATTCAGCTTTTCGATATGCGACGAGTCCATATCTACATTGATGGGCTGCTTCTTGTATACAAGTTGCTTCTTGATGTTACCTTTTATATAATAACTGGCATACAGTTTCAAGTCGCGTATTGCTTGTTCGGCGATAGTGGTAGAAGTCAGTATTTCCTGTTCGTTTTCCGTACCGTAGTTGCTGCTTATGAAACCGAAGTTGGACATGCTTTCCAATGCCTGAAGAGCACCTCCGCCTCTTCTGTTGTCGTCGTTGCCATCCTTTATAAGGAGTTTTGCCGATGTGCTGTATACTGGTGTGGCATAACGCAAATATAAGAAACCGATACCAACACATATGATGGTTGATAAAAGAAACCATTTCCAATTCAAAATGAATGCGGTGAAAATGGTGCTGAAGTTGAAGGATGATTGCTCTTCACTTGTTCCTTGGATTTGCTGGTCGTTCTTTAACTCGTTCATCTACTTTTGTGTTTTGTCTTGATAATTCGTTTTGTACCGATAATGTTAGTCTTGTCCGATTAGGCTCATAAGGTATTTGCCGTAATCGTTTTTCAACATTGGCTGTGCGTTCTCTTTCAGCTTGTCGGCGTTAATCCAGCCCTGTTTGAACGCAATTTCTTCAAGGCAGGCGATTTTTAGCCCTTGTCGTTTCTCTATGACTTCTATGAAAGTCGAGGCTTCACTAAGGCTGTCGTGTGTACCAGTGTCGAGCCATGCAAAGCCGCGTTGCAAGGTTTGGACTTTAAGGGCGTGCCTTTTCAGATATTCTTGGTTTACAGACGTAATTTCCAATTCACCGCGTTTGCTGGGTTTTATATTTTTAGCGATTTCAACAACACTGTTGGGATAGAAATACAAACCTACCACGGCGTAGTTGCTTTTGGGATTCTCTGGTTTTTCTTCAATGCTGAGGCAATTCCCTTGTGCGTCAAATTCGGCCACTCCGTAACGTTCAGGGTCGTTCACGTAATATCCGAAAACAGTCGCTTTATCTTCTTGTTCTGCTGTTGCGACACAATTTCTTAATATGCCGGAAAAACCAGCTCCGTGGAAGATGTTGTCGCCTAAGACAAGGCATACACAATCATTCCCAATAAAATTCTCCCCAATGATGAAAGCCTGTGCCAGTCCGTCGGGAGAAGGTTGTTCTGCATATTCGAACCTTACGCCAATGTCAGAGCCGTCACCCAATAGACGTTTGAACCCTGGAAGGTCGTATGGTGTGGATATTATTAATATTTCCCTTATGCCTGCAAGCATCAAGGCTGATATCGGGTAATAAATCATCGGCTTGTCAAAAATTGGTATAAGCTGTTTGCTGATACCTTTTGTGATGGGATATAAGCGAGTGCCTGACCCACCAGCAAGTACGATTCCTTTCATAATTATATATATTTGTTGAAATGAAACAACTGTCTTTTAAATTTAAGTGTATCTTGCTTGTTTTTTGTGCTTGTGTACTTATCAAATATTGTGCATGACGTTTTTTATATCATGCAAAGGTATAATAAAAACTGATAATAATCAAATTTTATTTTGAAATTTGGCGTATTTGATGTATTTTTGCACATGTATTTTTGTCATGGGGCTTTGCTCCATGTTTTCTTTAATATAAAAATGTATGGGATTTTTAGGTAAACTTTTTGGAAAGAATAAAGACAAAGAGCATAAGATAGGCGGCATGGAAGATTACATGACGCTTGTTAGGGTTTACTTGCAGGCCGCAATCGCAGAGAATGCAGGAGTAACAAACCTTGCGATGCTGCCAGACCTGCGTATGTTCAAGGCGACTCTGCATGTGCCGACGTTGAACAACAAGCTTGGTGTGGGCGAGAAAAAACATTGTAAGAAAATGCTGTCGGATTTATACAAGACGGAAGATGATTTTTTCAAGGAACTAGACCAAAGTATACGCCGCAACTGCCGGAAGATACAAGATGTGCAGACTTATCTGATACAGTTTCAGAACTTTACTCAAGATGTCATGATGCTTACAGGTAATTTGATGAAGTTCAAGTTGCGTATGCCGTCGTTCATGAAGAAAGCAATCTACACGATGACGGAGAAAACTGTGTCTGACATTTTTAATAAGAATGATTTTAAGGACGCAGGTGTGATGAAAACCGTAGTTGCAATCAGGACATACAATAAACGTCTTGGTTTCAGCGAGAAGTGGATTACGGGCTTTGTCTACCAGGTTGTGATGCTGGCGAAGAAAGAACCACGTCCAAACACAGATGATGTAAAGAACTGAAATTGACGGTTTTCATTGTGGAATTTGTTTGTTAGGCGGTTGTAAAAGCCTAAAAGTCTGAATTTTCCTAAAATCCGTTGCATAAATTTTGCAATGTGATGAAAAACGTCTAATTTTGTAGACAAAATCGATGCGGATGGCTGATGATGACAAAATCTTGACGCTTTTTACAACGCGTGTGAGGCAGATGATTCTTCAATATAAAGATTTGAAGAAGGAAAATGACGAGCTTTATGCGATGGTTGACTCGCGAGACAGCGAGATAAAGCGGCTCAAGGCCAGTCTGGAGCAGGCACGCAAAGATTATGAAAGCCTCAAGACTGCACGTATGCTTGAAATCTGCGACGGCGATGTTGACGCCGCAAAGCGCAGGTTGGCCGGGCTGATTAGGGAGGTTGACAAGTGTATAACGCTGCTGAGCGGAAAGTAATCAGGTGGCGATGGCTGTAGAGAACGATAAATTACATATAAGACTGCACGTTTACGATACATACATTCCGGTAACAGTCAGGCCGGAAGACGAGGCGTATTGTCGTAATGCGGCAAAGCTTATAACGGATAAGGTCAATTCGTTGATGGATGTTTATGGTGCAAGTCGGAGCGAGAAGGAAATAATACGCATGGCTATGCTTGACATAGCTATCGACTTGGAATTTGAAAAGTCCAATAACGATACCAAGCCTTACGATGATATTCTCACAAAAATCACATCTGAAATCGAGGACGCTTTGGAGGTAAAGACTCCAACCGGCAGCAAGGGAAGTGAGAATATTAACTAAAATAAACTAAGCAAATGATATTAAATATTGTAATTGCCGTGGTCGCCCTTGTATTGGGTGGACTTGCGGGGTATGGTATTTTCAGGTATGTCATTACCGGGAAATATAAAGAGATGGTAAGTGCCGCCGAGAAAGAAGCGGATGTGTTGAAAGAGAAAAAACTGCTTGAGGTAAAGGAGAAATTCCTTAACAAGAAGTCAGAACTGGAGAAAGAGGTGCAGGCACGCAACCAGAAAATCCAGCAGAGCGAGAACAGGCTCAAGCAGCGTGAAATCTCATTGAACCAAAGGCAGGAAGAACTTGGCCGGCGGAAGCAAGACATCGACCAGCAGCAGCAACGTGTTGACAGCGAGAAAAAGCTCATACAAATGCGTCAGGACGAGCTTGACAAGATGCAGCTGCAGGAGCGTGCCAAACTTGAAGAACTTTCAGGACTTAGTGCGGAAGAGGCTAAGAACCGCCTCGTGGAGAGCCTTAAGGACGAGGCTCGCACCGATGCTGCAAGCTATATAAACGAAATCATGGACGAGGCGAAGCTCAACGCCAACGCCCAGGCTAAGAAAATAGTAATCCAGACAATACAGCGCGTTGCTACGGAGACGGCCATCGAGAACTCCGTGAGCGTGTTCCACATCGACAACGACGAGGTAAAGGGCCGCATCATTGGCCGTGAGGGTCGTAACATACGCGCCCTTGAGGCCGCTACGGGCGTTGAGATTGTAGTCGACGACACGCCGGAGGCAATTGTTATTTCTGCTTTCGACCCTATCCGCCGCGAGGTCTGCCGTCTTGCCCTTCATCAGCTTGTGGCCGACGGGCGCATCCATCCGGCACGTATCGAGGAGGTTGTAGCAAAGGTTAAGAAGCAGCTTGACAACGAGGTAATCGAGACCGGCAAGCGCACGGCCATCGACCTTGGCATACACGGCCTGCATCCCGAGCTTATCCGCATAATAGGCAAGATGAAATACCGTTCAAGCTACGGCCAGAACCTTCTGCAGCACGCACGCGAGACGGCCAACCTCTGCGCCGTAATGGCATCGGAGCTCGGGCTTAACCCGAAGAAGGCGAAGCGCGCCGGACTGCTGCACGACATCGGAAAAGTGCCCGATGAGGAGAGCGAACTGCCCCACGCACTTTACGGAGCGAAAATCGCGGAGAAGTACAAGGAGAAGCCCGACATCGTGAACGCCATCGGAGCGCACCACGACGAAATGGAGATGAACACGCTGCTTGCGCCCATCGTGCAGGTATGCGACGCCATAAGCGGCGCACGTCCAGGTGCCCGCCGCGAGATTGTTGAGGCTTATATCAAGCGTCTCAACGACCTTGAGGCCATCGCGATGAGCTATCCTGGAGTGACGAAGACTTACGCCATACAGGCAGGACGCGAGCTCCGCGTCATCGTAGGGGCGGACAAGATGGACGACAAGGAGACCGAGAAGCTGTCTGGCGAAATCGCAACGAAAATACAGAACGAGATGACTTACCCCGGACAGGTAAAGATTACCGTCATCCGCGAAACGCGCAGCGTGGCTTACGCAAAGTAAACAAAGCATAAAATCAGTGCTTTAACATAACAAACAAAGGCCGCTTTACGTTATTAAGTAAGGCGGCCTTTGTCGTTATATAAAGGTTGAATGTGTTTTCACCACATTTTAATGAAAGATAAAGAACAGCGAAATATGACACTGAAAGACTTTCTTAACCAAGGCGACCGCTTCGCCGCAAACGCCGGAGCACAGATAATAGAGGTACGCGAGGGCTACGCACGTGCCGAGATGACCGTTACCCGTGAACATCTTAACGCCGGAGGCGTGTGCCAGGGTGGGGCGTTGTTCACGCTGGCCGACATCGCCCTCGCCGCCGTGATGAACTCGCACGGCAAACTTACGTTCAGCATCGAGAGCACAATCTCGTTCCTCCGTTCGGCCGTAGAGGGCGACGTGCTCACGGCCGAGGCCGTCGAGACGCACAGCCATCACAAAATACCTTACCTTGAAGTGAAGGTGCGCAATCAGCACGATGAGCTTGTATGCGCTTTCACAGCGCTTGCTTACAGGAAGGACAGGGAGTTGAAAACAGACAAATGACGTAAACCGACAATTGCAGTGATACTGCGGAAAAACGTTAGTTCATCGTTCCCTGTTGTGAAGTTGTCGTATTTTAGCTTGTAATAGGTGGCCTTTTGCACGTTAAAAGGACACCTTTTGCAAACCAAAATGCGGCCTTTTGCAAGTGTATGTTAATGCGTTGATTTCCAATGGTTTATCTGCGCTGTTTAAAGCACATGGCCTTTGCCGTCTTTATTTGATAAAGACACAGTTGCCGTATTTGTGATTTGGACAAAATATAATCTGTGAAATTGGTATAAACTTCGGTTGTTTGTTTATGCGCCGCATGGCTTTTTTGCACTATATTTGCAATGTATTAAAATGAAAAGGTTATGAAGACAATCAGGACTTTGTTTACTTTTGTGGCCGCCGTTGCGGTATGTACTAACATTTGCGCCTGCCGTCAGGGCGGACAGCAGAAGACTGAAGACAAGGCGGAGGCCAAGGGCAAGACGCTCGTGGCTTACTTCTCGGCCACGGGGACGACGGCGCGCGCCGCGCAGCAGATTGCCAAAGAGACAGGCGGCGAGCTGTACGAGATTGCTCCGGCGCAGCCATACACGGCGGCGGACTTGGACTGGAACGACAAGCAGTCGCGCTCGTCGGTGGAGATGAACGACCCGAAGAGCCGCCCGGCGTTGAAGGCAAAGAAGGCCGACATCGGCAGCTACGACACTATTTACCTTGGCTACCCGATTTGGTGGGGCGTGGCTCCGCGCATCATCAACACGTTCATCGAGAGCCACGACCTGTGTGGCAAGCGCGTGTTGCCGTTCGCCACGTCGGGCGGTAGCGGCATAGAGCGCAGCGTCGAGGAACTTGAGGCGGCTTACCCCGAGCTCGACTGGGGAGAAGGGAAGCTGTATTGAGTTAAGTGTCGGTGATTAAATGTAAGGCAAACACCGTCAATCGAATATGAAATTCAGTATTCCGCGCATTATGACAGATTGTTTTTTCTCTGACGTAATGCACTCGAACGGAAATCCCATGGTGAATGTGCGGTTGTCTTTGCCTTTGTAGGCAACGCATACCGAATGGCCGTTGCTTTCAGTCAAGGCGCAGAATGCGGGGGCGACGGGACTTATCAGGTCTATTGACGTGGCTGCATAGTTGGCTTCGTTCAATGTAGTGTATATGTCGAACGATGTGCCCATGCCGGTCATCTTGTTTTCTTTCCCCGGACGTATCGAGCCGTTGTGTGATATGTGCAGTATGTCATTGATGAAGCGTGCCTCGTCTTTGCTCCTCATGTCGCTGCCTATGTAGGCGCCGCTTACAATCAAGTTGCCTCCGTTGCCGGTATAGTCGGCAAGTGCGCTCCGCAGCCTCGGCGTAAATGTCTTGTATTGCCTGAGCGAGTAGCCGTCGTCTTTTTCCAGTCCGAGCAGCAAGTCTATGCATCCGTATTTGCTTAGGTCGGAGATTTGTTTGCCAATAGCGTATTTCGAGCAACTTGCAATGTTGAATTTGCCTGCGCTCATTATTGCCTTTGCGTGTACCGGGATGTATGCGAAGCTGTTGCCAGCGATGATGTGTCCGGCAAGTTCGTTGCCGCTGTAGCCGAGTCCGCCTTCCCCTTCTTTGCCGGCCATCTGCTTGTCGAAGCATATTTGCCGGCCTGAATATCCGAGCGTCTTGTCCATGCATACTCCCGGGTCGGCGTCGATGTTGAAGCCTTGGTGTGTGCTGTCGTTTACCGGTGCAGGTGCTGCAAGCCGTTGAAAACCGTTTACTATGAGTATTGTTTCGGTCGCGTTAGGGTTGTATAGCGCCGAAACCACTTCCGAGGGGAAACTTTCGCCGCCTTCGTTGACGGCCGATATTTTGAAGTTGTACAGGGTGTTGGGCGCCAGTTTTACTTTGCATGCTGTGCCGTTTACCCGTATGCCGTTGTCAAATCCGTAATCGCCTATGGCCGTATAGAGGATGTATGACTTGGGCATTGCCGTTGGTTCCAGGGCGTCAGGCTGTGCATTCCATCGTATGATGATTGTGTCGCCGTTGTAGAATTCGGTGCAGGCGTTTACCGGTTCAAGTGGCGTCACTACATATTTGGTGTTGTGCCTTTCCGAGTTGAAACGCAAAATGGACTTGTAGATGCTGCGTGCAAGTGTGAAACGGAAGTTCGGGTCTTGCCCCATGAACATGTCGGGAAAGTTCTGGTGCGACAGTGTTTCTATGATAGCCGACGGTACTATGGGGCATCTTGTCTCGGCGTAGTTCCTGTCATACAGATACCTTTTGCTCCATCTGCCGTATGTTGAGGCTATATCCTTGTATGCGTTGTCAAGCAGCATTTTTGCGAATGTTTTTGATGTCTTGCGCGAGTGTCCTGATGCCAAAAGCCCGTTGCCTGTATTGGTGGTGCATATTGTCAGTGAGCCTACGAGCGATGAATAGTCTTTGGAATAACCGGCATCGCTGTGCACGGCCAAGGCCAACTCTATCGGGACGTTAAGCCCTTCTTCTCCAGGAGCAAAACATGAGCCTCCGGCGAGCCAGTTAGTCATGTACGGACGCGCGTAAATGTCTTCCCGGTAGTCGTCTGTCCCGTTTTTCGCCATGTAAACATTTTCCGGTGCGCCAGCCCATTGTGCGTAATAACGTGCGCCTTCAAGGCATTTGGGCAGTCCGCTTGTCTTGCCTTTACGCGCGATGATGCCCATTCCGCCGCCGAAGCGTACAGCGTCTGCCGTTACAACACCTTGGTAAGCGCTCTCGTTTGTCAGCACGACGCGGTTGTCTGAATTGCATCCTTTTGCGAAATCGAATGTCCCAAGATACACCCATGTGCCGCCGCCCATCCGTTGGTTGACGCTGAAAACGGTGCGCCGCCCTTTGTGGTGTACTATGTATTTGGCGTCGGGGACGCTTTTGCCGTGTGTGGGATAGCTTACGTAGACTGCGTACCGGCCTTCCTCCGTGAATCTTGGCTGGTATGATATTTCACATCCTTTCGAAGGCGAAGCCGTTGCCATGCGTGCTGTTCCGTCCTTGAAGGGGTTGTCGTGACCTTCGTATGTTTTCTTGTTTGCGGCGAAACCTTTGGCTCCGGCGTCCGTCCACGCGCTGTTGATGTTTATTTCCGTGTAGTATGGGAGTTTGACGGTGTCGTCGTTGTCCACTATGATTTCGTTTCTCTGCCAGTCTCGTTCACGCGGCGTGAATACCGTCGCCCCGGCATTTTCAAGCATCGGGATGAGGTAGGGCACTACGATGGTCTGTGTGAACAGGTCTTCGTTTGTGCAGAATATGTTAGGCCGCTGCCACCGCCATGTGCCTTTGCCCTGGTCATAGAAACGTCCGTGGCTGGCCCATATCGACAGGTGCTTGTTTTTAAGTCCGTTGGTAATGTTTACAGGTTTTGATATGTTCTCCACCCATGGCAGTCCCTTGTATGTTATGTCGCGTTTTGTTTCTTTGACAGTCTTGCCTGTTTTCCCTGTATGTGAGGTTGATACGACATTGCGGTGTGTGCCGCATGATGCCAATAAGGCGCAGGCCAGTAATATGTATAAATGCTTTTTCATTGTCAGTTGCCAGTGGTGAAAAGTTCGGGATGCCGCCCCTTGAAGCCTTTGAAGTAGTTTTTTACTTCTTCCATGTCTTTGCTTTGGTCTCCGCCCGGTGTAAGGCTTTTGGTGCATTGGATTAGCTTGCGGCTGTAATCGAGGCCATATAGCAATATGGGTATGCCGGCTTTTGACGCAATATGGTAAAAGCCGGTTCGCCATTCCGGGTTCAGCGAGCGTGTTCCTTCAGGTGTTATGCAGAGCCGGAACTCTTTTCCCTGCATTGCGGCTTCCGCCAGTTGGTCGGTCATGCTTGTGTGCCTGTTCCTGCTTACGGGGATGCCTCCCACCTTTCTGAACAATATGCCAAGCGGCCATACAAACCATTCTTTTTTCATGAGGAAGTTAATCCTCATGTTTTCGGCCTTGGCATACAGTTGTCCTAATATGAAATCGACGTTGCTTGTGTGTGGAGCCAGGCATATTATGAATTTGTCAGGATGCTTGATTGTGACTCTTTTCTCCCAACCCAGCACCCTGTACAGTATCCATCCGCAAAGTTTTTGAAGCATAAGGATTTGATAATCTGTTTCAGATGTTGGCTATGCTGTCGGTTATTTCTTCAATTTGTATGCGGAATTTGTCTTTCAGGTCTTTGAAGTAGGCTTTTGGCGGCATTCCCGGTTCGGTATGGGATATGCGGCAGACATAGTCGCGCTGCAATATTATTATTGACGCCAAGATGGCATTAAGCCCTTCCTGGTTTTTGCCTCCGTTGTACAATGATGCCGCGATGCACTCTGAAAAGAGGTCGCTGCAAATATAGTTGATAGCTTTTTTCAGTTCGCGTCTGTTTGCCATATGCTTAAATGTTTTATTGTTTGCCTGATGTTTTACGGTGCTGCAGACGTTGCCGGCGTGTTTGCGCATGGCGTGTCCGTATGCAGCTTGCCTTATGCAAATATAAGAAATAATTTGTAAAAGCATGTGCCTGGCAGTGGAAAATCATCGTTTTTTTATCTTTTATTTGCTTGTCTGAAAATCGGCCGTTTTCCAAAAGGCCGTGTTTCGCATTGTAAAAGGCGGTCTTTTACCGTGCAAAAGGCCGTATTTCGGACGGCAAAAGGTGGCCTTTTGCGGCGGCCCTGTTTTTAGACTGAAATTTAGTTGAATTAAGGCTGTTTATTTTTTTCATGTTGATGATTTTTATTAAATTTGCACTGCCGAAAGAAAAAGGCTTACTTTGAATAATTTAATTTAATTTTTTTGTCATGGAAAAAAGCGTGTTGCAACAAGCCAGGATGGCTTACATCCCGAAGCTTCCGGAAGCACTCAAAGGATTGGTTAAGGTAAAAGAAGGTGCTCCGACACAAAGCGTAGACAATCAGGAAGATATCAAGCGGCTGTTCCCTAACACTTACGGGATGCCCGTTGTGGAGTTTGAGCCGAGCGATACGGAAAACAGCGACGTTACCAACGTTGGCGTAATACTTAGCGGAGGCCAGGCTCCTGGCGGACACAACGTGATAACGGGTCTGTTCGACACGCTCAAGAAGATGAACCCCGAGAATAAGCTGTACGGTTTCATCATGGGCCCCGGCGGTCTTGTGGACCACAAGTACATCGAAATAACCAAAGACTTCATCGACGGCTACCGTAACACCGGCGGATTCGACATGATTGGCTCTGGACGTACCAAGCTGGAGAAGGAAGAGCAGTTCGAGAAGGGGCTTGAAATAATACGTGAACTCAACATCAATGCGCTTGTCATCATCGGTGGCGACGACTCTAACACCAATGCCTGCGTCCTGGCAGAATATTATGCTGCGAAGAACTATGGAGTGCAAGTGATAGGATGCCCGAAGACCATCGACGGCGACCTGAAAAACAGTCAAATCGAGACTTCTTTCGGTTTCGATACGGCTACGAAGACATATTCCGAACTTATCGGCAACATCGAGCGCGACTGCAACTCGGCACGCAAGTACTGGCACTTCATCAAGCTCATGGGCCGTTCGGCAAGCCATATCGCCCTGGAGTGCGCACTGCAATGCCAGCCTAATGTCTGCCTCGTGTCAGAAGAGGTCAAGGCTAAGGACATGACGCTCAACCAGATTGTCGAGCATCTCTGCGAAGTCATAGCTTACCGTGCGTCGCAGGGCAACAACTTCGGCGTAATCCTTGTTCCCGAGGGCTTGATAGAGTTCATACCTTCAGTAGGCAAGCTCATCGAAGAACTTAACGACCTGCTCGCTTCACACGGCGACGATTACAAGGGACTTGACCCCGTGGCGCAGCGTGAATACATCCTTGCACACCTGAGCGAAGGCAACAGGCAGACATTCTCCACATTGCCCGCAAACGTTGCACGCCAGTTGTCTTTGGACAGAGACCCCCATGGCAATGTGCAGGTGTCGCTCATCGAGACCGAAAAGCTGCTTTCAGACATGTGCGAAGCCAAGCTGGCCGAGTGGAAGAAGGAAGGCAAATATACAGGCAAGTTCTCGGCACTGCACCATTTCTTCGGCTACGAGGGACGTTGCGCAGCTCCTTCCAACTTTGACGCCGACTATTGCTACGCATTGGGAACGAGCGCAGCCCACCTCATTGCGAACGGCAAGACCGGCTACATGGCAATCGTGCAGAACACCACTAAGCCTACAAGCGAGTGGAAGGCCGGCGGTGTGCCCATCACGATGATGATGAACATAGAGCGCAGGAACGGCGAGATGAAGCCCGTAATACGCAAGGCTTTGGTTGAGCTTGACGGCAATCCTTTCAAGGAACTTGTCAAGAACCGCGACAAGTGGGCAAAGGAAACCTGCTATGTATATCCCGGACCTATCCAGTATTGGGGACCGGCTGAGGTTTGCGACCAGCCTACCAAGACGCTAGCGTTGGAACAAGAATAATGTTTGAATAATGTATCTTAGGGGTGGTTTGTAAAAGCCACCCCTAATTTAAGCACAATGGATAGAAGCCGTAATACGGGCGTACAGGGCAGGAGACACCCATCAGGTAGAAAGCGCAGGCATGGATTGCACCGCCGCAAGGGCGGTATTGGCTTTTTGCCGGCGGCATTGCGCCGTTATCCGAGGTGGGCTTGGTGGGTAGGTGGCCTGTGTGTCGTCGTTTTTTACGTGTGGATATTCTATTATGTGTTTGTCGGCCCGTTCGGTTTCCGCTGGAGGGCTTTGTACGGCGAAGCCAAATATCCCGAAGGATATGAAATACGCGGCATAGACATAAGCCACCATCAAGGTGAGATTGACTGGGAACTGTTGCGCAATGCGATGATTGAGAAATGTCCGCTCCGATTTATATTGATAAAGGCGACCGAGGGTACAAGCATAGTCGATTCAAGGTTCAAGGATAATTTTGCCCAGGCTAAGGAGTATGGGTTCATACGGGGGGCCTACCATTTCTGGAGCAACAAGTCTTCGGCGAGGGAACAGGCGTATTTCTTTCTTGACAATGTCGCCTTGAGAGACGGCGACCTTCCGCCTGTGCTAGACATTGAGAACAAGCCTAAGGACGTGAGTGTGGAGGACTTTCAGCGCGATGTGCTCACTTGGCTGCACATCGTTGAGGACAAGTATCACGTAAAGCCGATAATTTACACCTATTATAAATTCAAGATGAATTATCTTGACGCGCCTGTCTTTGATGATTATCCTTATTGGATAGCTCATTATTACGTTGACAAGGTGGAATATCCAGGCGAATGGAAGTTTTGGCAGCATACCGATGCAGGACGGCTGCCGGGCATCAACGGCTACGTTGATTTCAACATATACAACGGCAGCTATTACGACCTGCGCAAACTTACGATAGGCAATTGAGGATGAAGCTAAAGGATGAATTCCGGCTGTTTGCCTTTTATGTAAATTAGGCAGTTCCGAATTTCAACATGCACCAATCGTTTTTTGTTTCTTTCTTAATCAAGTTTAGGTTGAGCGATTTTGCCTTGTCTATAAGCAAATCGGCATCTTGTGTGTAAAATCCGCTTAGTGTCAATGTGCCATTGTCGGCCATGACTTGCCTGAACGCGGCCATGTCAGCCAACAGGATATTGCGGTTTATGTTGGCTAAAACAGTATCGAAACGTTGTTTTGCGTTCGTTATCACACTTGCGTCACCATGTATTACGTTTACGTTGTCTACATTGTTCAGGTCGCAATTGTGCTTGGTGTTCTCTACGCTCCATTCGTCAATGTCGTAAGCCGTAATGCCTGCTGCGCCAAGTTTTGCGGCGATAATCGACAGAATGCCTGTTCCGCAGCCGCAGTCGAGCACGTGTTTGCCATGCAAGTCAGTATCGAACAAGTCGTTGACAATCATGAATGTCGTTTCATGTCCGCCCGTTCCGAATGCCTGTTTGGCATCAATGGTGATGTCTATTATTCCATGTTGTGCGGATGCCGGTGAATGGATGGTGTCATGTATTATGCATTTGCCAATAATTTCAATCGGTTCAAAACCTCCGGCTTCCCATGTCTCATTCCAGTTTTTGTCTTCCATGTTTTTGGCTGTGTACGATATTTCAACGCCGTTTATTGGAAAAGCGGCGAGACATAGGTCTGTAGTTGCCTTGTCGAAAGTTTTTTCCTGTATGTAGCCTGTTACGGTGTTTCCTTCGTCTTCAAAAGACTCAAAACCTGCATCTCCCAGTATGCTGCACAAAACGTCTTTTGAGGCTTGTAGCATGACGGCGTCATTTTTCCCTTTGTTTCCGGTTGCCGTCAAAGTAAATATGGCTTTCAGATATTTCATATACTTGTTAAATTCTTCTGCAAATGTATAAAAAATAGGGGAAAACCTATTGGTTTTTAGGGTTTTTCCTTATTTTTGCAATAAACTTATTTGCTACATTTGTAGCGTGATAAAACGATTATAAGGAGGCGATATATGAACGTAAAAAAGATTGTTTGTGGTCTGTCGTTGTTCTGCTTTGTTTCGTCAGGCATACAGGCACAGGATGACATGTACTTCATCCCGAAAAAGGTTGACAAGGCGGAAATGGCCGAAGAGCGCAGCACAGTGCGCATAACGCCCATGAGGGATGTTGACGAATACAACCGTCGCGGCCAGCTACCCGGTCATTATCAAAGTGTGGATTTAGATACTTTGTACAGTGATGTCATAATCATCGATTCTGTTTCAGCCGACACAATAGTAGGAGATGCGTTGGCAGTGGATGATTTCGATTATGCGTATGACCCGGAAGACGATTACACGTACAGCCGGAGGCTAAGCCGGTATGACGATTTTTACTGGCACGACCCTTGGTATTATGGATGGTACGGCTATGGACCTTATTGGTACGGCAGCCCGTATTGGTATGCCGGATGGTGGTATGCCCCATGGTACGACCCTTGGTTTTACGGCTGGCATCGTCCGTGGGGATGGTATCATTCTTGGTATAGGCCGGTGACGTATTACCGTCCTTATCGCGGCATAACCGGTACTACTAATCATGGACGGCCTTATCGTAATGGCGGGGTTGGCAACACCAATTTTAAGGGATACCGTGGAACGGGCAACCGTATAAACAATAATCGCCACACGTATGACCGCAACAACGGAAACACCAATTACAACAACCGTTTCCGTGGCAACCGCCAGAACAACAATAATTGGAACAACAGCCAAAGCCGTCCGACGTACAACAATTCGTTCGGAGGCAACCGTGGCGGTGGCAGCTTCCGCGGAGGCGGCTCGTTTGGCGGCAGCCGTGGCGGAGGAGGTGGCGGCGGCTTCCGTGGAAGGAGATAATAGAACGCAATAACGAATGGCGGTTGGATGCTTTTGTCGCTTTTATGACATCGGCAAAAGCGGCCAACCGCCGAACATCAACCAACAAAAATATTTATGATTATGAAACGACTTGCATCAATATTCTTTTCCGTCATTGCTCTTGTGCCGCTTTCTGCGCAAGAGACTTACGAGAATGCTAACATTGCGACTGAAGACCTTAACGGCACGGCACGTTATGTAGGCATGGGCGGAGCTATGGACGCGCTCGGCGCAGACATTTCCACCATCGGAACCAATCCGGCCGGTATCGGATTGTTCCGCCACTCTACGGCCAATGTCTCTTTTGGTCTTGTATCGCAGCAAGGCGGCAGCAGTTTTGCCGACGGCAAAAAGACAAACATGAGTTTCGACCAGGCCGGCTTCGTGTATGCACGCCGCACGGGGCGCAACTCATTCCTGAATTTCGCTTTCAATTACCACAAGAGCCGTAACTTCGACTACATCCTTTCCGCCGCCGACGCCCTCAACGGCGCGTCGCAGAACAAGCTGTCAGCCTTGAAAGACGCTGAAGGCGTGTTCCGGGTATATTACGATGAGGCGGCCAATAGCGGCAATGGGGCGTATGTGGCCGACAGCTACATGTTCAACCAGGTGGATTATCTTTATTTCAACGTGTTGATGCCGTATGATGAACAAAGTGACATGTTCATACATAACGATGCCAACGGATATATGTTCAACCGTGCCAATTCAGGTTACATAGGCGAGTATGATTTCAATATCAGCGGCAACATCAACGACCGTGTCTACCTTGGCTTGACCTTCGGCATCAGCGATGTTAACTATAAGAGCTACGGCGAATACTCTGAAACACTTGTCGATGCGGCTGGAGCGGGTATCGGCAATATCCTCGTTGCCGACGAGCGGCGTATCAGCGGAACAGGTTTTAATGTCAAGGCCGGCATAATCTTCCGCCCGATTGAGGCTTCGCCGTTCCGTGTCGGGCTGTCTGTCGCTACGCCGACATGGTATGACTTGACTACATCCAATTACACGTACATGCAGAACAACACCGATGTCGGGATGTATGACTCTGGCGAAATAGGGGAGAGCTACGACTTCAAGCTCTACACGCCGTGGAAGTTCGGTGTAAGCCTCGGCACTACGTTCGGCAATTACCTTGCCGTGGGCGCAGGCTATGAATACGCCGATTATGGCAGCCTTGACAGCCGTATTAATACTGGCGGAAGCTATGACTGGTATTATGACGAATATTATGAAAGTTCGTCAAGCGACCGCGCGATGAACCGACACACGGAGCAGACGCTGAAAGGTGTAAGCACATTCAAGATTGGTGCGGAGTTCAAGCCTGACAGCAAGCTGGCCGTCCGCGTGGGCTATAACTATGTATCGCCTATGTATGAAGAAGCAGGCTATAAGGATGTCACGGTCAATTCGCCCGGCACGTATTACGCATCGTCAACCGATTATACAAACTGGAAGGCTACAAACCGTTTTACTTGCGGCGTAGGTTACAACGTAGGCAAACTCTCCTTGGACCTCGCTTACCAGTATTCGGCGCAGAGCGGCGATTTCAGTCCGTTTACAAGTTATTACACTTCGGCTGAAGATTCACGGGAATATGATAACATATGCAACGCCGTTAAGGTTGACAACAAGCGTCATCAGCTATTGTTTACACTTGGATACCATTTCTAAAGATTTGGCATTTGTATCGGGCTGCTTATGAATAAACGTTGGGTACGGAAGGCGTGGATGCATTTGTATCCACGCCTTTTATATTAATACAGCAGGTATTGGATAGTTATTGAAGTAAGTTCGCCGTGTGTGCCAAGTGTGTAGCATCTTTATATAGATGCGGATGAACCCAAATTAGCTGGTAAGAGGTGGCCTTTTGCACGTTGAAAGGTCACCTTTTGTACGCTAAAAGGCGGTCTTTTGAGGGCGTATGGGTAACGCGTTGATTTTCAGTGCGTTGACGAATGCGTTATGCTTCGTCCTCCCGCAGTTTTAGGTGTATAAGTAAAGAGTTAAGAATTAAGAGTTAAGAATTAAGAAAATATGCTTTGTCGGCGTTTTTCTTAACTCCTAACTCTTAATTCTTAACTCTTTACCCTTGTCGTTTTTCAGAACTCGCTGGTGAAGTGGAAGCGTATGTGCTTGAAGTCCTGCTGCGCCATCTGGAGCACGTAGCCGCTGTCGGCGAGGAACACGTCGCGGCCGTCTTTGTCCTTGGCCATGTACTGATACTTGCGTTTCTTGAACTGCTCAAGCTCCGCAGGGTCGTCAGAGTCTATCCAGCAAGCCTTGTACAGATGCACCGGCTCCCAGCGACACTTGGCTCCGTACTCGTTTTCGAGGCGGTACTGTATGACCTCGAACTGCAGCTGGCCTACCGTTCCGATGATTTTGCGGCCGTTGAACTGATTGACGAACATCTGCGCCACGCCCTCGTCCATCAGCTGGTCGATGCCTTTTGCTAGTTGCTTTGATTTCATCGGGTCGTCGTTTTCGATGTATTTGAACATTTCCGGCGAGAACGACGGCAGGCCGCGGAAGTGCAGCTGTTCGCCGTCGGTGAGAGTGTCGCCGATTTTGAAGATGCCATTATCGGGCAGACCGACTATGTCGCCGGGCCAAGCCTCGTCGATAGTGCTCTTGCGCTGCGCCATGAACTGCGTCGGCGAAGAGAAGCGGACGGTCTTGCCAAGACGCACATGCAGGTAGGGGTGGTTGCGCTCAAAGCGTCCGCTGCACACCTTGCAGAAGGCGATACACGAGCGGTGGTTGGGGTCAATGTTGGCCGTGATTTTGAATATGAAGCCCGTAAACTTAGGCTCTTCCGGCTCAACAATGCGCTCCTCGGCCTTCGTAGGACGGGGACTTGGGGCTATTTCGACAAAACAATTAAGTAGTTCCTGCACTCCGAAGTTGTTGAGCGCACTGCCGAAGAACACCGGGGCTACCTCTGCCGAGCGGTAGTCGTCAACGTTGAACTCGGGGTAAACGCCGTCAACCAGTTCCAAGTCGTCACGCAGTTTTGCCGCGTCTGCCTCACCGACACGGCGGTCGAGTTCGTCGCTTGATATGTCAACCTCCACCTTCTCCGTAACGCGTTGCTTGTCGGGGGTGAACAGGTCGAGCTTCTGCTCGTAGATGTTGTACACGCCCTTGAACTTCGCTCCCTGGTTGATGGGCCACGACAGTGGGCGCACCTTTATTTCAAGCTCCTGCTCAAGCTCGTCAAGCAGGTCGAAGGGGTCGCGCCCTTCGCGGTCCATCTTGTTGATGAAGATGATTACCGGCGTGTTGCGCATGCGGCATACGTTCATCAGCTTGCGCGTCTGCGCCTCCACGCCCTTCGCCCCGTCCACCACGATGATGGCCGAGTCTACGGCGGTAAGCGTGCGGTAAGTGTCTTCGGCGAAGTCTTGGTGGCCCGGCGTATCAAGAATGTTGACCTTATAGCCCTCGTAGTCAAACTCCATGACCGATGTTGACACGGATATTCCGCGCTGCTTCTCGATGTCCATCCAGTCAGACGTGGCCGTCTTGCGGATTTTGTTGTTCTTCACCGCGCCTGCCACTTGGATTTGCCCTCCGAAAAGCAGAAACTTCTCAGTAAGCGTGGTCTTTCCCGCGTCAGGGTGTGATATTATGGCGAATGTGCGCCGTCTTGCTATTTCCTTGTTCATTTGGTTACACTTTGTCTGCTAACAACTTGATGCACTCTACCAGGCTTTCTTCCCAATAGGGAATGTCCAAGCCGTAGGTCTCCTTGATTTTTGTCTTGTCCAAGACGCTGTATGCCGGACGCTTGGCAGGCGTAGGATATTCGGCAGTGTGCAGCGGTTTTACGCGGCACGATGTTATTCCTGCGATGCGGTGGATTGCCTTTGTGAAGTCGTACCAGCTGCATACGCCCTCATTGGAGAAGTGGTATACGCCCGGCTTTATGCCTTTTTCTATGGCCGTCATGATAGCAACGGCAAGGTCGCGTGCGTAAGTCGGCGTGCCGATTTGGTCGAATATGACACCAAGTTCGGGCTTTTCCTTGCCAAGGCGCAGCATCGTCTTGACGAAATTGCCGCCGAACGGAGAATAAAGCCATGCCGTGCGTATAATCATGACATGCTTGCAGAATTTGCCTATGGCAAGCTCGCCTGCGAGTTTCGTGCTGCCGTAAACGCTGTCGGGGCAAGGGGTGTCGGTTTCTGTGTAAGGGGTATGCTTCGTTCCGTCAAACACATAGTCGGTAGATACATGTACCATCCAGCCGCCGCGTGCCTCTACCGCTGCCGCCAGGTAGGCTGGAGCTTCGGTGTTGAGGGCGGTGCAAAGCTGCTTGTCCGTTTCCGCCTTGTCAACGGCGGTGTATGCCGCACAGTTTATTATGCCGTCAATGGCATTGTTTTTGACAAAATCATTTACGGCTGCCTGGTTGGTGATATCCAGTTCGTCCCTGTCTGTGTTGAAAAATGTGTGCTGTCCGTAATTCTCTTCAAGCAGCCTGATTTCGCTGCCCAGCTGGCCGTTACAGCCTGTAACAAGTATGTTCATTGTTTTTGGTTATTTGGTTTTGCGGTTGTTGGGGCTTTACGGTCGTAATTTTGCAGCCGTGGGCTTAGGGTTGCATGAAAGCAAATAATAACCGTAAAACCTCATGGCCGCATAACCGTAAAGCCGTATGTTCAATCAAATTCAAGAGGCTCTTCTTTGTCTTTCAGGTAATAATCTGAAAGCATCCCTATGAAAGTGCTGATTTCCTTGATGGCGTGTTCAGTGTCGGGACTTATCTTCTTTTTTTGCAAACGCAGCATCATTACGCCGTAAAGGGCGTTGAAACAAGTCTCGACCTCGTTCTCGTCGTTGTCTGCCCCACGCTTGCGCAGTTCAACGATGAAAGGCAGCACCTTATAATATTCGCTGTTGTAAAACGGATATTTCGTGCTTTGCAGCAACTGTGCGTTAAGTTCCACAAGCTGCTGCATCACTATTTTGTTGATTTGCAGATGGCCTTTTTCACGGCAACCTTCCTGGTTTATCATCCTGACAAGGTTGCCATACCAGTCAGCCATGTCCTCTTTTTGTTCGTCGGTATAGTCAAACTTGTCTATATACTCGCGTCGGATTCGTCCCAAGTTGCAGCCGTAAGCACGTATAAGGTCTTCAACCTGCCACATGTAAAGCAGGTATTCGGCTATGCTTTTCTTTCTTAATTCCTGTGATATGAACATTGTTTGCCGGTTGACAAGCATAATAAGAAACAGGCAAACAAGTTGATATGGCTCGGAACTTGTCTGCCCGTACCTTGTTTGCTAATAATGAAACGTATAAAGATTGAATACAGTGCCGATAAGCACAATCAGTGAAAAAATCATGACTATGCTGCCAATGATTTTGTTTATTATGACAATACTGCTGTTGTCGAATTTCCCTCTGACCTTGTCTATAAGCCATGTCAACCCGAACCACCATAGCAATGCTCCGCAGATGATGCTGAAATAGCCTACGCACATGTGCAAGGGATGGTCGGTAACAACAAAGGCGAACTGTGCGAACGTCGCCATGAAAAGGAATATTATCAGCGGATTTGAGAATGTGACGAGGAATGCCGTCACCCCGTTGTGTATCAGTGTACCCTTCTTGTTTCCGCTGACATGGATTTTTTTTGTGGGGTCTGAACGGTAACAATATACTCCGAAAACCATCAGCAGAATGCTGCCGGTTATTTGCAAGATAAACCGGTTCTGGTTATTGTTAATCAAATCCATTACGAAACTCATGCCGAAGCCGGTTATCAGCGCATAGATGAAGTCGCTTACCGTAGCCCCGATGCCGGTAACAAAGCCATACCAGCGCCCTTTGTTCAAGGTGCGTTGTATGCAAAGTACACCGACAGGCCCCATCGGAGCCGACGCGACGATGCCAATCAGCATTCCCTTGAAAATCCAGTCAAGTATGTCTAAATGAAATTGAAACGGCATAACGAGTGCAAAATTGCTAATTTTTTACGAAAGAAACAAATTTTGCTGACAAAACTTTGCCGTATATGAGATTTTTGATAACTTTGCAATCACTCAGCAAAACACGACGTTTCGTCGCGGTTGATAAGGTCGATGAAGTCATGTTTTGTATTTGGTTAGCATGTAATTAACATCAAATTTTTCAATATCATGATATCACAACCATTAAAACCCTACGTCATCGGACTTGACCTCGGCGGTACAAACTCCGTATTCGGCGTAGTAGACAGCCGTGGCGACATCAAGGCCACAACAGCGATTAAGACACAGGTGTATTCAAATGTTGATGATTATGTAAACGCCTCTGTCGAGGCTTTGCAAATCATAATCGACCAGGTAGGAGGCATCGATAAGTTCAAGGCTATGGGTATAGGTGCGCCTAACGCCAACTATTACAAGGGTACAGTGGAATACGCGCCCAATATCGCATGGGCGCATGAGTGCATAGTGCCCCTTGCCGATATGTTCAGTGAAAAGCTGGGAATACCTGTAGCGATAACCAATGATGCCAATGCCGCAGCCATAGGCGAAATGACATACGGCGTTGCGCGCGGCATGAAGGACTTTATCGTGCTGACGCTGGGTACAGGAGTAGGCTCGGGTATTGTAATAAACGGTCAGCTTGTTTACGGAAGCGATGGATTTGCCGGCGAGTTGGGACACGTTATAATGCGCCGCGAGAACGGACGTTCATGTGGTTGCGGACGTACTGGATGCCTTGAGGCTTATTGCTCGGCTACGGGTGTTGCCCGTACCGCCCGTGAACTCTTGGCTACGACGGACATGCCGTCAGTGCTTCGTGACATTGAACCCGAGAAAATCACGTCGCTCGATGTTTCAATCGCCGCAGGAAAAGGTGACGAACTGGCAAAGAAAGTTTACGACTTCACTGGCGAAATGCTTGGTGAGGCGTGTGCAGACTTCGCCGCATTCTCGTCGCCGGAGGCGTTCATCTTCTTTGGCGGACTTACAAAAGCCGGCGACTTGATAATGGAACCGATAAAGAAAAGCTATCGTGAGCATGCACTTAACTTGTTCAAAGACAAGCCGCAGTTCTTGGTAAGCGGACTTGACGGTTCTTCCGCGGCGGTTCTTGGAGCAAGCGCCATCGGCTGGGATATAAAGGAATAATACCAATAAATAATGGCGGATGATGTTTGTCATCCGCCATTATTGTTTTATTGCAGTAATGACAATCTGCATTCAAGATGCGTTGCAACCGCTCCATTTTATGAAAAATCACGCGTAAAAGGGACATCGTGTCGTTTTTTTGCGTATATTTGCCACGCTCTTTGACGGCGCAGGCCGTGCCGTAAGTGTCATAAGAGCGGAAATATTGACAAATATGAACGTACAAGACGACATAAAAAAAGCTGTAGAAGTGATGCGCCAAGGCGGCGTCATACTTTATCCCACCGATACGGTTTGGGGTATCGGATGTGATGCGACAAATGCAGAAGCCGTGGCAAAAGTGTATAAAATCAAGCATAGGGACGACTCCAAGGCTCTCATTTGCCTCGTAGATTCAGATGTAAGGTTGCAACGTTATGTGAGGAATGCACCCGAAGTGGCGTGGCAGGTGATGGAATTGGCAACCAAACCAACAACCGTAATCTTCGACAATGCCGTGAACCTTGCGCCCAACCTTATTGCAGAAGACGGCAGCATAGCCATGCGCATAACCCAAGAACCTTTTTCGAAGGAATTGTGTTACCGCTTCCAAAAGCCTGTGGTATCGACCAGCGCCAATATCAGCGGCGAGCCAGCCGCGGAAAACTACAAGGACATTTCCGAAGAATTGCTTGCTGCTGTAGACTATGTTTGCTTCAGCCGCAGGCAGGAAAAGAAGCCGCATACGCCGTCAAGCATTATCAGGATTAAAGCCGACGGCCAAGTTGAAATAATCCGGAAGTAATGTCGTAAGTTAATGAAAAGCCTGAATGGCAGGCTTTTCATTTGTTATGAATATTCCCTCAAACAAGAACTATAACAACGGAACGGACAAAGTGAGCCACGCAAGCTTGGAAAAAGACATGGTGCATGACGGGCAAACGTTCATGCAGCGCGTGATAAAGTTACGCGAACAATACGTCACCGACCGCCAGTTTACACTGGTATTGAGTTTCCTTGTCGGACTGTTTGCAGCCGTGGCGGCGTTTGCATTGCACTGGCTCATTGAAGAAATAGCCCATCTGCTTACGTCGCATTTCGACACAAACACGTTCAACTGGCTGTACCTTATCTATCCTGTAATAGGTATTTACATTACATCGTTATTCGTGCGTTATGTCGTTAAAGATGAAATAAGCCACGGAATAACGCGCATTCTCTACGCCATAAGCAGCAAGCGCAGCCGCCTGAAGGGGCACAACTGCTGGAGCAGCGTCATCGCTTCGGCCATCACCATCGGCTTCGGCGGCAGCGTTGGGGCGGAGGCGCCAATCGTACTAACAGGCTCCGCCATCGGCAGTAACCTCGGCCAGCTGTTCAAGATGGACAACAAGACGCTCATGCTACTCGTGGGCTGTGGTGCGGCAGCGGCCATCGCTGGCATCTTCAAGGCGCCAATCGCAGGACTTGTGTTTACGCTTGAAGTGCTTATGATTGACCTTACTATGGCCTCTCTGCTGCCAATCCTCATCTCAAGCGTCACGGCGACATGCTTCACTTATATCTTTACGGGCAGTGATTCTCTTTTCGTTTTTACCCTTGACAACCCTTGGCCCGTCGAGCGAATACCGGCCAACATCCTTTTAGGTGTGTTCGGCGGCTTTGTGAGCCTTTACTTCATACGCACTATGACGGCCTGCGAAGGTGTTTTTGCACGGCTCAAGAACAAGCCGATGGTAAAGCTCCTGCTGGGTGCGCTCGTACTTAGTCCGCTCATATTCTTGTTCCCGTCGCTTTACGGCGAGGGCTATGGCAGCATCAACATACTGCTTAGCGGCAAGACTGTGGCCGATTGGGACGCGCTGCTGCACAACTCGCCGTTCTACGGGCAAGGTGCAATGCTGCTTCCGTATGTCGGCTTGGTGCTGCTGACAAAGGTCTTCGCCACGTCGGCCACCAACGGTGGAGGCGGTTGTGGAGGAACTTTTGCGCCGTCACTGTTTATCGGCGCTTTCGCCGGTTTCTTCTTTGCAAGGGTGTGGAATATATATGAAATAGGTGTTTACTTGCCCGAAAAGAACTTCGCCTTGCTTGGCATGGCCGCCGTAATGGCCGGTGTGATGCACGCGCCGCTTACAGGCATATTCCTCATCGCCGAAATTACGGGCGGCTACCAGATGTTCATCCCCTTGATGATAGTGAGCATCTGCTCTTACCTTACCATTATAATATTCGAGCCTCACAGCATCTACGGCATGCGACTGGCACGTCAGGGCAAGCTAATCACGCACCACACCGACCGCGCTGTGCTCACCCTGATGAGCCTCGACAGCGTAATCGACAAGAGCTACACCGCCGTAAGTCCTGACAAAGACCTCGCTTCGCTCGTACACGCCATAAGCAAGAGCCACAAGAACATATTGCCCGTGCTTGATGACGCAGGCAACCTGCTTGGCGAAATAGACATAACCAAGCTGCGCCACATTGTCTTCCGCACCGAACTTTATCACCACTTCCACGTGCGCCAGCTGATGTCGCAGCCCGAGGCCGTGCTCTCCGTGAACGACACTATGGAGGAAGTGATGCGGCGGTTCGACGCTACCGACTCCTCAATGCTGCCAGTGCTCGACGGCGACGGCCACCTGTACGGCTACATATCGCGCACCCACATGTACGCCATGTACCGCAAGATGGTAGCCGACTTGTCGGAAGACTGATGGCAATTCATAATTGTGCATTATGAATTATTAATTGAAAAAATGTTTGACAAAGACGAATTCACACGCGAAGTTTATTCTGTTGTTGCCTCCATTCCGCGCGGCCGGGTGCTTACTTACGGCCAGGTTGCATGGCTTATAGGCCATCCCAACCACTCGCGCCTTGTCGGCCGGGTGCTTCATGGTGCTGCAACAGGACTAAATTTGCCGTGCCACCGCGTGGTGAACAGCCAAGGGCGCACCGCTCCTTGCTGGCCCGAACAGGCCGCACTGCTCCGTGTGGAGGGAGTTGCATTCAAGGGCAACGGGTGTGTGGATTTGGTGAAGTGCCAGTTGGTTGTTAAGGGATAGCAACATGGTAAATGCCCCGACAGGCATGTCGCTTTATCCTTAACCAGTGTGGGTTAAGGATATTTATTGGCAAATCTGCGGATGTATGATGTTAATAAATGGTTTTGTCGTAAACCACTTCAGGGTCGGGAGCACCTGAAATCATGTCCTTATAGGCTTTTGAAAGGTCTGCCTTGTCAATGTCTATCTCTTTGTTTACTGGCCGGTCTTTGTCGTTCAGGGAGTGGGAGAACAACCAGTCGTATGTCTTCGTCATGTATAATATCCGTGCAAGTGCGCCGTGTGAAGCCCCTTTGAGCCAGTCATAGCGCAGGCGTTTGTCGTTTCCGCTTTTCTGCAGTTGCTCCACAACAGTTTTCGATTGCTTTATCGGCACGGCGCGGTCGGCAGTGCCGTGCATTATCCATAGCGGCAGTCCGCCCAGTCCGCTGACATCCTTCAGCGTGCTTCCTCCGCAAAGAGCCATAGCCGCTGCTACCTTGTCGGGGTATGTCCCGGCGAAGTCGAGCGTGCCGTATCCGCCGAGGCTCATGCCTATTACGTAAACTCGTGTGGTGTCCATGGGGTAATGTTTCTTTGCCCATTCAAGCACATCGTTGATTTTGTCAGGTTTCCATGAGCCGCCGGGGTTTTGCGGCACCAGCACGAGGGCTTCTATTTGGCGTCCCTTCACGATGGCGTCGAGCGGCCCATAGCGCTTTACCCTGTTAAGGTTGCGGCCACACAGGCTGCGTCCGTGCAGGAATATTATTACCGGCGTGCTGTCAAGCGAATAATAGTAGTCTTGCGGAGTATATACCCAAAAGTCGTATCCGCCGGGTATGGAGTCCTTTACCGGCCGCAGGAAGTCGTATTGGGCAAAAGCCGCATGTACGTACAGCAGCGACAGGCATAATATAATAAGGTGTTTTTTCATTGGTTCAGCGGTGAGGGTCAGATTCTTTCAAGCACGAGCCTGATTAAGTCGTCTATATGGCTTTTATATCCAGTGTCGCTTTTCTTTGTCAGGCGGTTGGCTATGACCATGCAGCATGTGGTGGCCTTGTGTCCCATGAGGCGTGCCAGTCCGGCCAGCGCCGAGCTTTCCATCTCGAAGTTAGTGATTTTCAGTCCGTTGTATTCAAAACTTTCGATTTTCTCGTTCTGACGGGGGTCGGCCAACGGCACGCGCAGCTGGCGGCCCTGCGGCCCGAAGAATCCGCCGCACGCCACGGTGACGCCGCGCACCATGTCGTCGCCGGCGATGCGCTCTACAAGTTCCCGGTCGGCGTCGATTACGTATGGAGCAGGGGCGCACATGTTGCCGCTCCATCCGAGATGGTTGAGCAGGGCGCGCTCCATGGGCAGGTCGCACACGGCGTTGCGGCCTTCATAGAAGTTAAGCAGGCCGTCGAACCCGACCGACTTGACCGAGCAGATGAACGTTCCCACGGGCGTATAAGCCTGTAGGCCGCCGCAGGTGCCGATTCGTACTATTTCGAGTTGGCGCAGTGCCGGCTTCTCTGTGCGCGTGTTGAAGTCGATGTTTGCCAGCGCGTCCATCTCGTTGAGCACTATGTCGATATTGTCGCAGCCTATTCCCGTAGACGTTACAGTTATGCGTTTGCCGTTGTATGTGCCGGTTACGGTGCGGAACTCGCGGCTTTCCACTTCGCATTCCTTCGTCTGGAAGTGCGACGCTACGAGGCTTACGCGTCCCGGGTCGCCTACCAGTATTATTTTGTCGGCCAGTTGTTCGGGCTTTACGTGCAGGTGGAATACGCTGCCGTCAGAGTTGATGATTAGCTCTGATTCGGCGAAATATCGTTTTTCCATAGCTTTGTTTTTATAGAAGTAATATGTATTAGCCGTGCGGTGGGGATGATGTTGTGTCATTGCCCCGCCTGTATTATTGCCCTTGTCTTAGCTGCATGTTTTCCGCGTTGCGTATTTCCTTCTCCGCTTCGTGGATGTATGTTTGCAGCTGTTCGAGCTTCTTTTCCATCGAGGTTATGTTGCCGGCAAGCCGCCTTTTTGCCGAAGCGTTGCCCGAAGAGTAGTTGCGGCGCTGTGTCTCGAGCTTTGCCGCCATGTCGTCGGCGGCCGCCTTCATCTGTTGTAGCTTGTCGAAGCGCGCACGGCTGGCAGGCGACTTGAAGTCGTCAGGACTTGTATATACGGTGTTGTCGTTGATTACGAACGCCATCTTATTGGCCTTCGTCTCAATCCCTCTTGTCTTTAGGCCGTTTATCCTGTTGCGCGCGGCCTGCAGCTTGGCCTTGTCCGTCCATGTGTCGCTTATGCTTGTTATGTCGGCAAGGGCTTTCAGCTTCTCTTCCCCGATGATGTCACCGTCGTAGGTGGTGCGCGTGTCGGCCGGCACGAAGGTGTATATGCACACCTTGCCCTTGGGCTGGCGGCGGTCGGTTACGAGCCATCCTATGTTGTCGAACTCGTCGATTACGCAGTAATAGTCGTTCGCCTTCGAGTTATACGGCAGTCCGATGTTCTCCGGGCGGTAGAATTTCGCCGAGTCGGTGTTGAAGCGTGTCACGTAGATGTCGTATCCGCCAAGCCCTTCCTTGCTTTTCGCCGAGAAGTAAAGCGTTGTGCCGTCGGCCATCATGTAGGGGTAGTTTATGTCCTCGAACTCGCTGCCGAACTCGTTGACGAGCCTCCCTACGCTCCATTGTCCGCCCAGCTTGTCGGTGGAGTACAGCTTGAAGCGGCCGTCGGCGTCGGCTTTCGAGTAGAACATCTTATTGCCGAACTCGTTGATGTACGCACCGCCTTCGGGCGTGCTTGCCGTCTTTGCCAGTGCGCCGGTGGTGCCTATGCGTCCCGACTCCTTGTTGAGCGGTATTTTGCTGATGAAGTCGGCCGAGTCAACCACTACGCTGTCGATGAACATCACCTGCGCCGTTGAGAGCAGCATCGACTGGTACAGCTCTTCGGCCAGCTCCTCCTCTTCGGTCATTTCCACTTCGGCCTTCGCCTTCTTGGCGTTTTTCCTCGTTTGCGCCTGCGCCGTGATGTTGGCTGCAAGCAGCAGCACGGCCAGCGATATTATTTTCGTTTTAAGCATGTTGCGTGTTCGTGTCATGTCTGTATGTAAGGTAAATCTTTGATAATCCACTTGTGCCGTCGCTTCCCGACGGCATGGTTTCAATATGCAAATATAGCGAATTTTGCATTAAAACAGGTGTGGCGGCCTGTGAATTTTGTAAAGGTTTAACCAAAAACAGCCGCTTTTGGCATCTTTGATGCTGCCCAGCGTCCGTTTGCCATGTAAGCGGCAAGGCCGTAATCGGTGTCAAAGTGTCAGGATGAAAATGTCTGTCTTTATTGCGTAACCAGTGAAGCAAGACGGCGGCAGGTGGTCGTTGCGATGGCTGTTTGCGGTTTTTCTCTTGCTTAAACACGGCCAATCATAACGTGAAACACGGTCAATCACAATGCGAAAGACCGTGTTTTGCAATGCCGTTTGCCGTCAAATTGTGGCGTTTTCACGGTGTAAATCTCCTGTTTTAGCCGCTTTTCATGCCTTTTCCCGTCGACTTCTGTTGCACACTTTCTCGGCTTTCGGCGTAACGTGCTGGGCTGTCGGTATTTGCGTTTGCACACGAAAAACAGCCGTATTTCCGCCGTCCGCTCGTTTGTTTCAGAATAACGCCCTTATGGAGCGTCAACGGAAATCAAAGTGTAAGCAAAAGTCCGTTTCACGTGGCATAACGGTTTTTAATGTTGAAAATGTAAAACCCTGAAGTTGTTGGTGTAATAACATGATTGACGAGGCTGTATCTAAAACAATGTGTACAAAGTGAAGGGCAGAAAAGGTCTGGCCGTCATGTGGCTGTTTAATGGTGGAATGGCTGGCGGCACGTTGTTAATTTACATCTTTATGTCTTGTTAACTCTTTTGCATTGATAAAATTTGGCGGTTTGGATTATTTGATGTAATTTTGCAGCCGATTTAGTCCGCAAAGGCTTGAGCAAGTTATGGCAAATGCCATGCGCCTTACGGAAAAAACCGTTTAATATATTATTAATGTACGCAATTGTAGAAATTAACGGTCAGCAGTTCAAGGCCGAGGCAGGCAAAAAGCTGTTCGTACACCACATGAAGAATGTGGAGGAAGGCCAGGCTGTTGAGTTCGACAAGGTACTGCTTGTCGACAAGGATGGTTCAGTACAGGTAGGCGCTCCGACAGTAGACGGTGCCAAAGTAGTGTGTGAGGTTGTGAATCCTCTTGTAAAGGGTGACAAGGTCATCGTGTTCAAGATGAAGCGCAGAAAGGACTACCGCAAGAAGAACGGTCATCGCGCTCAATTCACCGAAGTTAAAATCAAAGAAGTAATCGCTTAAACTTAGGAGGAACAAGGAAATGGCACATAAAAAAGGTGTAGGTAGTTCGAAGAACGGACGTGAATCGGCTTCTCAAAGGTTAGGCGTTAAAATCTGGGGCGGCCAGAAGTGCATCGCAGGCAACATTATAGTTCGCCAGCGCGGTACGAAGCACAACCCCGGCAAGAACGTTGGTATTGGTAAGGACGATACGCTTTACGCGCTGGTTGACGGTGTGGTTAACTTCCACAAGGGTCGCCGCGACAAGAGCGTTGTGTCGGTAATACCTGAAACCGAAGCTTAAATAAAAGAGTTTATATTTATTCCAAACAAACAACAAAAATCCCATTTCTCTTACGAGATTTGGGATTTTTGCCGTTTTTGTATGCCTGCTTAATGGAATATTTTGTAATTTTGCAGGCAATGTAGCGCAGGCGTACAAGTGGTTTTGTATGGCTGTCCGTAATCTGTAGACTAAAAAAATAAATATATGCTTACACTTAAACTTATCAGTGAAGAGACTGAACGGGTAATCAAAGGATTGGAGAAAAAACACTTCGCAGGTGCGAAGGAGGCCGTTGACAACGTATTGGCACTTGACAAGACGAGGCGGCAGACGCAGCAGCAGCTTGACAAGAACTTGCAGGAAGGCAAGAAGCTGGCTGCGGAAATAGGCCGCTTGATGAAGGAAAAGAAGAACGACGAAGCCAATGCGGTGAAGGAAAGTGTATCCAAGTTGAAGGAAACAGCGAAAGAACTCGAGCATGAACTGGCTGAGACACAGCGGAAACTGACCGAACTGTTGTGTACCATCCCGAATATTCCTAATGACGATGTGCCCGAGGGCAAGGACGCGTCAGACAATGTAGTGGTAAAGGAAGGTGGCGTAATACCCGAACTTCCGGCTGACGCCCTGTGTCACTGGGATTTGTGCAAGAAGTTCAATCTGATAAATTTCGACCTCGGTGTGAAAATCACCGGCGCAGGTTTCCCTGTGTATATAGGAAAGATGGCGCGTCTGCAAAGGGCGCTTGAGGCGTTTTTCCTCGACGAGGCCCGCAAGAGCGGATACCTTGAAATACAGCCGCCGTATGTGGTGAACGAGGCTTCGGGCTACGGTACGGGGCAGCTTCCTGACAAGGAAGGGCAGATGTATCACTGCAATCTTGACAACCTCTACCTTATTCCTACGGCCGAAGTCCCTGTGACAAACATCTTCCGCGACGTGATACTTGACGAGAAGGATTTGCCTATTAAGTATTGCGCTTATTCGGCATGCTTCCGCCGCGAGGCTGGTTCTTACGGCAAGGATGTGCGCGGACTGAACCGTCTGCACCAGTTTGACAAGGTCGAGATTGTGCGCATCGACAAGCCGGAGCATTCATACAAGTCGCTCGACGAGATGCTGGCGCACGTGGAAGGCTTGTGCCAGAAGCTGGAGTTGCCTTACCACATACTCCGTCTATGCGGTGGCGACATGAGCTTTACTTCTGCAATATGCTATGACTTCGAGGTTTACAGTGCCGCGCAGAAGAAGTGGCTTGAGGTTTCGTCGGTAAGCAATTTCGAGAGTTACCAGGCCAACCGCTTGAAGTGCCGTTACCGTAATCCCGAGACCAAGAAGCCCGAGCTTTGCCATACGCTCAACGGTTCGGCTCTCGCCCTGCCGCGCATAGTGGCCGCAATCATCGAAAACAACCAGACACCTGAAGGAATACGCGTGCCTAAGGCGCTTGTGCCTTATTGTGGTTTCGAGATGCTTGACGACAAGAATTTCTAAATATTTAAGCAGACGAGTAAACAAGTGACGAGTTGACAAGGCGATATGTGTTGCCGCGTTGAATTTGCTAATCACTTGTTTGCTTGTCTGCTTGTTACTTGTAGACTTAGATATTATGAACAAGATTATCCGAAAAGAGCAGTTTTCCGAGAAGGTCTTTCTTTTTGAGGTCGAGGCTCCTCTGATTGCAAGAAGCCGTAAGGCCGGCAATTTCGTCATTGTCAGGATTGGCGACAAGGGCGAACGCATGCCTTTGACGATAGCCGACGCCGACCCGGAGAAGGGCACTATTACCATAGTCGTACAGGAAGTAGGCTTGTCTTCCACCAAACTGTGCCTTCTGAATGAAGGCGATTACATAACCGATGTTGTCGGTCCGCTGGGAAATCCTACAAAAATAGAGAAGTACGGCACGGTAATCTGCGCCGGCGGTGGAGTGGGGGTAGCCCCGATGCTGCCGATAGTCAAGGCGTTGAAGGCCGCAGGCAACCGCGTGCTTTCTGTCATTGCAGGGCGCAATAAAGACCTTGTAATACTGGAGGACGAGGTGCGTGCCAGCAGTGACGAGCTTATAATAATGACCGATGACGGCTCTTACGGCGAAAAGGGAGTGGTTACTGTAGGTGTGGAAAAGCTCATCAAGCAGGAACATATAGACAAGGTGTTTGCCATCGGGCCTCCTATAATGATGAAGTTCTGCTGCTTGCTCACGCAGAAATACAATATCCCGACCGACGTTTCGCTCAATACAATCATGGTTGACGGCACCGGTATGTGCGGTGCTTGCCGCCTTACCATTGGCGGAAAGACCAAGTTCGTGTGCATAGACGGCCCCGAGTTTGACGGTGCTCTTGTCGATTGGGACGAGATGTTTAAGCGCATGGGCACGTTCAAGCGTGCAGAACAGGAGGAGATGGAGCACTTTGAGGAGCATCTTGGTTCTGTTGACGCAGGCAATGCCAGTGAAAACCATGACGTTTTGAAGGACGGCGAGGCTATGGACGTTGCTCCGACTGACGAGCCTTTGAGCGTGTTGACCGACCGTAATGCCGAATGGCGCAAGGCTTTGCGCGCGTCGATGAAGCCTAAGGAGCGCACTGCGATAGAGCGGGTCGTAATGCCCGAGCTTGAATCTTCGTACAGAATAACCACACGTTATGAGGAAGTAAACAAGGGACTTACCAAGGAGATGGCTCTCGTCGAGGCGAAGAGATGCCTTGATTGCGCAAAGCCTACGTGCGTTGAAGGATGTCCCGTTAACATTGATATTCCGTCATTCATCAAGAACATAGAGCGCGGACAGTTCCTTGCCGCAGCCAAAGTGCTGAAGAATACGTCGGCCCTGCCTGCCGTTTGCGGCCGTGTATGTCCGCAGGAGAAGCAGTGCGAAAGCCGTTGCATACACCTGAAGATGAACGAGCCAGCCGTCGCAATCGGCTATCTTGAACGCTTTGCGGCTGATTATGAGCGTGAGAGCGGAAACATGTCTGTGCCCGAACTCGCGCCGTCAAACGGCATAAAGGTGGCTGTTGTCGGTTCTGGTCCTGCCGGGTTGAGTTTCGCCGGCGACATGGCAAAGCGTGGTTACGATGTCTATGTGTTTGAGGCGTTGCATGAAATCGGCGGCGTATTGAAGTACGGAATACCCGAATTCCGTCTGCCTAACAAGATTGTCGATGTAGAGATTGACAACCTCCGCAAGATGGGTGTGCATTTCCAGACTGACTGCATCGTGGGCAAGACCATCAGCATAGACCAGCTTGAGCAGAGCGGATTCAAGGGAATTTTTGTAGGTTCGGGTGCAGGTCTGCCCAACTTCATGAACATTCCTGGCGAGAATTTGATAAACGTTATGTCGTCAAACGAGTATCTTACCCGTGTAAACCTTATGGATGCAGCCAATCCGTTGACCGATACGCCGCTCAACATAGGCAAGAAGGTGCTTGTGGTAGGCGGTGGCAATACGGCGATGGACTCATGCCGCACGGCAAAACGCCTTGGTGCCGACGTAACAATCGTGTACCGCCGTTCGGAAGCTGAAATGCCGGCGCGTATCGAAGAGGTGAAGCATGCCAAGGAGGAAGGCATTAACTTCATGTGCCTGCACAATCCTATAGAATACATTGCCGACGAGAACGGCGCCGTAAAGCAGGCCGTGTTGCAGGTTATGACGCTCGGAGAGCCTGACGCGTCAGGACGTAGGAGTCCTGTGCCGGTTGAGGGAAAGACCGTTACGGTGGATGCCGACCAGGTGATAGTCGCCATCGGCGTGTCGCCAAATCCGCTTGTTCCGAAGTCTGTAAAGGATTTGGTACTCGGACGTAAGAACACTATTGTGGTGAATGAAGAAATGCAAAGCTCACGCCCGGAAATCTATGCCGGCGGCGACATCGTGCGCGGCGGTGCTACGGTCATTCTCGCTATGGGCGACGGCAGGCATGCTGCTGCAAGCATGGATAAACAACTGAAAGGCTGAATCTTGAAATGAACGGACTATATACCATCGTATTGCTCATACTAAGCAACGTCTTCATGACGCTTGCCTGGTATGGGCATTTGAAGTTACAGACATCCGGCGCGTCGGCAAAATGGCCGCTGATAGGTGTCATTGCATTTTCTTGGGGTATCGCGTTTTTCGAGTATTGCTGCCAGGTTCCGGCCAACCGTATAGGCTTTCAAGGCAACGGCGGCCCGTTCTCGCTTATCCAGCTGAAGGTCATCCAGGAGTGCATCAGCCTTGGAGTGTTCGCCGTTATAGCTAACATTCTTTTCCAAGGGCAGAACCTTCATTGGAATCATGTCCTTGCTTTCCTGTTGATTATCTGCGCCGTATATCTGGTTTTTATGAAATAACGGTGCCGTATTGAGGTGCAAGACAATCCCCAATGCCGATATTAAGCATAGAACAGAAACTTGAAAAGAAAATCGTAAGTCGCTTCAACAAAGCGATTTACGATTATCATTTAATTGAAGACGGAGACCATTTGCTCGTTGGCTTGTCCGGCGGAAAGGACTCTTTGTGTCTGCTTGAACTTTTGGCGGAGAGGCAAAAAATCAAGCGGCCTGATTTTACCGTCGAGGCTTTGCACATAAGGATGGAGAACATCAAGTATGAGTCTGACGCGTCTTATCTTAGTGATTTTTGTGCAAGCCGTGGCGTAAGGCTTCATCTTGTTACTACCAGTTTCGATTCTTCAACCGACAACCGCAAGTCTCCCTGTTTCCTTTGTTCATGGAACAGGCGCAAGCAAATGTTCCTGAAGGCGCAGGAGCTTGGCTGCAACAAAATCGCCTTGGGGCATCACATGGACGACATCATACACACGGCGATGATGAACCTCTTTTTCCAAGGCGGCTTCTCTACCATGCCTGTGCGCCTGAAGATGCGTAAGATGCCGCTAACCATAATACGCCCCCTTTGCCTTGAAGATGAGTGCGATTTGCGTCAGTATGCCGTTAATAAGGGGTATCGTAAGCAGGTGAAGCTCTGCCCGTATGAGACCGACTCCCATCGTGCCGACATGAAGGAGCTTTTTGCCAGGGTCGAGGCTATGAACGGCGAGGCGCGCTATTCTGTTTGGAATGCGCTTGACAAGGCCGGGAAGCTCGTCGAGGAATGAAGGCTTAACGCCTTGATACACAATGTGTTGCAAAAGGCCGTCTTTTAGCTTGCAAAAGGTGGCCTTTCAGCGCATGAAACACGGCCTTTTGCAAGACGAAAGGCCATCAGTTGGGTTCATCCGCAATTCTGTCGGATGAAGTAAAAGCTTTATTAATGAAAGCATTTGTTCTGCCGGATTTGCAATCCGGCGGTTTCTAATAGCGGATTTGCAATCCGCACATGCCCATACATTTATATCGCGGCATTGTGATTTGAGCGGATTGAAATCCTTATATTCGTGAGTCCGGTATAACAGCTATTTCTCTACAATTTGCGAGCACCGTGATTGTAATATTGCTTCAAGCGGCGTTTGCATTTTGTCATTCCGCGCTCCGACGCGGAATCCAGTACACAAACAAGGCAAAAACAAGGCCGTTTACACTGGATTCCGCGTCGGAGCGCGGAATGACAAAATGCAACTGACCGCTTGGATAATGATTATAGCGGTAATAGTTTTATGCCGAACTGACGTTATATTACTTTTCGGCGGAATTATTTTTTTGTTTGTCAGTCATTGCTTTGACGACAGAGTCATGCCGTCAAAAACCGTCCTTGCCTGTCGGAAACATTGCGTTTCACGTCCTATAGTGAAGAAAAAACGGCATTTTGGGCATTTATTTTCTGAAAAACCTGTATATTTGTAACCGACAATATTATATTAATGAATAATCCGACACAGGCATGAAAGTGTTACAGGCGAACAAACCGGCAATAAATTCCACCGTCAACGTTGGAATTTATTACGGCATTACGCGCGTTTTTCATGCCAAAAACATCGCGGAATATTTGCGTATGTGTGATTTTTGTATAACACACACACACACACACACACACACACACACACACACACACACACACACACACA
>OGGJ01000206.1_pt1 | contig 64093 bp, 61 predicted proteins | sample 1571071 | NCBI WGS metagenome assembly OGGJ01 (sample SAMEA2581954, study PRJEB24529) | metagenome | biome: Human gut stool | place: China | collected 2011
ACGACAAGCCCATTGGCAGAATTAAGTATGCACTAAATTAATTCCGCCAACAGGTTTCTAAAATATATAAATAGACAGCTGTGGGGAAAATGTGGGGAAAAATTAGATAATTAAAAAGGCTAAATGACTGGAAATAATCACTTAGCCTTTTAATCCGTACCCAGACCCGTACTTCGTAATTGCTGCGCCCATCATTCAAGACTGTCAAATCGGGTCTTTCCTGTCAAGCCAATGATGCCTATGCGTATGCCAAACACATGGATTACGGATTTCTCGTTCCGTGAACAAACACTTTATCCGCAACTCTGCTATGTGGTGTATTGGCTTAACTCCATTTCTATGGGCAACACTTTTGTTGCAGATTTCAAGCAGCTTTTATCGAAATACCCATCAGTAAGAACTCGTTTATTAGGCTTTCCTCATAATTGGGAACAAGAGCCTTTGTGGAGATAAAATAATTGCCCTGTTTCTTAAAAAGCACTGGGGCAAACCAGCTCCGTCTTTAATTGTTTCCAATAAATGGATTGTTTCAAGCCCCTATAGAAAGAGAACAAAAATTCCTGTGTGAAAATTAATCTACGACAAGGAGCAAGCAAGGAGCAATATCAAACAAAAATCAATACCTTTGCAGTACATATGAGATAGACCAAAACAAAAGTGGAATATCGGAAACGAATAGCAAGGAAAAGAGAAGAAACGACCCAAGTTGATGTCCTTTTTGAGTTAATAATCAATAAAAGCGTTAAATCTTCACCTTTTAGAATGTGCAATTAAAAATAACAACCATATTTCTGACTTATTATCTATAAAATATTGAGTAATAATCGGTTGTAAATACAAATTATGTTCGAATTTATGCAAAATACAAATCCCCGATTCTGTAATAGAAATAGGACCGTCAGCATTTGAGGGCTGTAGAAACTTAGTGTCTATAACTATATCTCAAAAAATCACATACATAAATTATAATACATTTCGTGGGTGTGAACTTTTGAATAAAATCTGGATACCCAAGAATGTTATAAGTATAGGATCAGAAGCATTTGGAGGGTGTAAAAATTTGAGAGTTGTCGCTATTCAATCCGACCACATTGAAATCAACCCAACAGCCTTTCTTCAATGTTCCAATATTACCAGATTATATTTGGCAAAAAACAACCCCAACGTTGTGATTTCTTCGTTCGGAGATAGCGAAAATATTAAAATCATTTCGCCAATTTCAGACTATGATAGAATCAAGTCTTCTGTCTCAATTTCTGCTGAAGATTTATACAAGACCCATGCTACAAACCTAAAATACATGGCACTTTTCTACAAATATATGGGGATGAATATAACCCAAATGAAGTGGTCTAAAAGTTTGAAAAATGCCAAATCTTTCAAGGAACCCATCAATACTAATTGGGAAACCTATAAAACTATCGAGCAATCAATAGAAGAACTGTTCTCCATAAACTGGGATTATTCGGCAGGATTAGGTCTTGTCTTAGGCTACAATAATTACAGAGCCCTAGATTTTGATATTTACGGGGATTTTGCTATAAAAATAGAGTATAATGGTGGAACCATTGATGACTTTATTGACGATGTGCTTAGATTGTTAAATCTACCATTGGATTATCAATGGGTTGTCAGAAGTGGCAATGGGTATGGGTTTCACATTATTTTTAGATGCGATAACATACCCTCAACATCCGAATTGGATTCCATTTCATTTGCCCCTTCTGATAGATATAGTAATCCTCAATTGTTTACACGTATAGAACTCCGTTGGTGCGACCACCTTGTATTACCACCCTCAATCCATGCTTCTGGCAATCAATACTATTTTAGAAATAAAAAACTTCCTACCACAAAACCCGCAGAACTAACACTCGCTAGTATAGAACCTATGTTGTATAAATACTGCGGTGATAGAAGTTACCGACAGGCTCAATATAAAGGACGACAATTAATGCTAACGCAACTAGAGAAAATCATTAGCAGACATGACAGTTACTTATCACCTCATGAACATTATCTAGATTCTGTTGAATATCTCTCGGACATTACAACGCCAGAAGGACAAAACTCATTAGCAATACACTATCTCTTAGGGGATGGCGTAGCTCATAGCATAGAAAAGGGTATTGATTTGCTTAACAAATCAAACACTCAATCGTCAATGTTCAACTTGTTAAGTCTTTATTCTGTTGGAGCCATGCCATGCACATATTATCAGTACAAAAATCTACTTGATCAGCTAGATAAAAATGTTTTTAACGAAGATGGCATATCTTTAATAGAAGAGAATGCTAGTAAATTTATTAAAAAATCAGATTTGTTCTTCTTTTTTGATACAGAGACGACAGGCCTTCCTGCAGACTATAATGCCCCTATAAGCGATACGGACAATTGGCCTCATATTATACAAATTGCTTGGGTTGTAATGGACGAATCTAACAAGGTCATAACAAAAAATGATTTCGTTATTAAACCTGATGGATTTGATATACCCAGTAGTTCTGTTAATATCCATGGAATTACTTTTGATTATGCAATGAAAAATGGTGTTGATATTGGTGAAGTCTTAGAGAAGTTCCTAAAAGACCTAAGTCTTTGTAAATACGTTGTAGGTCACAACATCAAATTTGACCAAAATATCATATCTGCACAACTTCATAGAATGAATAAAAATATTGATTGGAATGAATTCAATAGTATTTGTACAATGAAATCATCTGTCATTTTTTGCAAAATAATAGGCATATATGGTTATAGATATCCTAAGTTAAATGAATTGTATTATAAATTATTCCATAGTAATTTTGAAAATGCCCATAATGCCTTTTCAGATATTCTGGCAACCATTGAATGTTTTAAAGAGCTAAGAAAGAAAGGTATTATTGAAATTCCTGATGATAATAGCGATTTGCCATTTTAATTTAAAAATTAGTTGAAAGAGTGCCATCCTGTTGTTGCAAAATAGCTTTCACTGTCTATGAGATGTCAGTTCTCGTTGAAATTTAACGCCAATATTCATGAAGCAATAAATGATAGACATGATTAGAGGTAGCCTTTTTGACTAGACCATTAGAGACAAACTAGTTTTTGGTGTTGTAGATATGTTGAAAAACACCTTGATACGACAATTACAGATCTAACAGGTCTAGCTACAGATGGAGCGGTGAAGCTGAGTCCATTCTATCTACAAGCGGAATCCCTGTGCCATTTAGCAATGTTTACTCTGCCATGTGTATTTAAATGACTTATGACCGTTTGACCTTCTTGGTTACTAGTCTATACATGAATGGGGTTCAAAAGTTCGGTAACGTCTCATGAAAGTTCGGAGAAAAAGGATATTAGTTCGGAGAAAGCAACAAAAAGTTCGGAGAGGATACATGGTTAAATAAAGAACAAGATATCACTACGGAAACACAAACTACGACTACGGTATCTCCTACTTAAACTTCTCATCTTACTACGGAAACAACTACAGATACTACGGAAACTACTCTCAAAATAATATGTTATTCGGAAACAATACAAGGTCAAACTGAGACTGTCCACATGCAAATTTCTGGCATTTTATTTTGCAGTTTCGTGCATTTGTACTAACTTTGCAAAGTTAAGTACGACATCTCGGGGTTGACTGGATTTGAGGTTTTCTCATGGTAAACAATCAGAAAGAAAATCCAATGAAATCAATTAAAAGCCAAGTATTTATCGGGGTTTTGGAAGATTACAGTGACTTTTGCATCTTTCCATTTTCTGAGTTTTTTTCTTTTATTTTCCGACTTTTGTCCACACCTTGTCCACACATCCGAAGTTCTTAACTTTGCGTCATAACATTAAAATATTGATTATGGCCAAAAAGAAATTGTACAAGACAGCGGATGAAATTATCGCTGGTTATTCCTTGACTTCAAGCAAGGTGCATCGTAAGGTTTACCTCGTCGGCAGACCATTGAAAACGGGCAATGTATCATTGGTGCGTTATCACAGTAATGGCAGTGGAAAATTCCGTGTGCGAGAGCGCGAAACAACTGGAGTAATCCTATGCATAGAAAAGGATCAATCAGTCAAACTCGAGAATCAAGAGAAACTTAGATTACAGCAAGTGGTATGCGATACGCTAAATGCAGACCTGGAGCGTGAGGAAGCAGACTTCAAACCATTGCCAAAGACAAAGGTCTTGTTGTCTGATTATGCAAAGGAATTGGCTGAACGGTCGTTGAAGGAAACTGGTAATCGTCATAGTACCTATTCATCCATGAACTCACTTGCTCAGCATTCAGAACTATTCCGTCCACATAGTCAGCTTGGAGATATTGACAAGAAATGGTGTCTTCTCTTTATTGATTATCTCAAGCACAAGGCGTTGAATCTGAATTTTCAGCGATCAAAAGACCGGAATAAACGTAAAGAGGTACTTATAGGACAGAATTCTCAGAACCGACTAATTGCGACTCTCAACAACGCGCTGAATACGGCGGTAAGAGAATCGTTGATTGCTCACAACCCAATGAACGAATTGAATGCAAAAGAGAAGGTTCCTGCAAAGAAAGGCACAAGAGAGTTTCTGTCTCATAAAGAGATCAACATGCTGATTAATACTCCATTCACTCATGGTAAGTATGACATCAAGCCTTCCTTCTTGTTCAGTTGCTATACCGGACTTCGTTGGAGTGACTTAAAGGCGATAACAAGGAGTGACATTCATACAGACGCAAATGGTCAGTATATTGACATTATAATGGTTAAGACCAAGCAGCATCTTAAGGTGTATGTACCTCAGGTTGCTTTGAATCTGCTCCCTCATGCCGTTGACAATAACACTCCTCTGTTCTGCCTTCCCAAGAATGATTATGCCAATGAGCGATTGGCTCTCTGGATAAAGGATGCTGGCATAGAGAAAAAGATAACCTATCATTGCTTGAGTCACAACAAAATCTTTTATTGATTGAATATCAACGAATTAAGTATATCAAAGAATGTAACTGCTAACAATTTAGAAACGAGCTATATTCTTTTTCTTTCACAACTTTGCAATATACAAAGAACGCTTTGATTACGACTGCAAAGATAAATCTAATTTCTTAAAAACGACGTTTTCTACTCTAAATTTATAAAATCTTAAGACTTTATCTCTTTCCCGACACAAAAGTTGCCCTCGTAATACTGGCTACAGGTAACTAACTTCTCACAGAAAATCTAAAAAGTAAAATTCTTTTATACAATTGTGTTTAATAATGTTAAATTACGATTTAAACTTGAGCTTTTACACTCAAATAGCGTGGATTTCAGAATAAAAGTATTATCTTTGTGTCGTCTATACCCATACCGAAAGCCTCAATGGGCAGAGGTTGGGCAGACATATATACATATAAGGCGTAACTGTACGCTTTGGTTTTGACTTGTTAGAACTTCGCAAACTCTCAACTGTTCGTCAAAGACAAAGCAACGGGAACGCCTCATGAGGTGTATTATATACAGCCCTCATTGGCTTCGGACGATTCTGCCGTTCGTTGTTATGGGTGCATTCTATAATTTACACTGGCGTGGGGCTTTCGGCGTTGTATCAGCGTTGTACATTGAAAGACGATATTTCCTATTTGTTACCTACTTGATTATCAGCAGGTACAGGAAAACTCAAACGTAAGCATCATTTTATTGGGTGACAAGAAAGAACCAACAAAATGAAAAACAAATCTTGTGCAACAAATTTTGCTACCCAACAACCATTTTCCCTGTTACTTTTACTTCAAGAACCATTTTTACTGGCGGAAAGAAAAAAGATGTGTTACTTGTCTATGGCTGCCAACCAAAGCCAATACACAAATATAAATTCATTCATCTTAGGATATATATACTAATGGATTGGATGAACTGAACGAATTGCGGAGCGATAGCCCAATCGTGCCATGTGCTGTATTGGGTTGTCGCTCTCTTTCTTTCCGCCAGTAAGAACTCTTGTATGATTTCTGTTACTTTCCACTTGTAATCGCTTGTTTCAAGTCGTTCTTGTCTCTTTTTATCCTCATATCTCAACTTTTCTAATTGTTACTCCGTTACCTGAATCTTCATCACCATTTCTGGGCTTTGATAAATTTGGTTGCAAAGGTAATGTCTGTACCCATATTCCTTGCAAGGTCAGTGCCTATGGTCTCTTGCTAAAATCTCCACCTTGCAGGTTGTATTTTAGCAGAGAACCTTGCTGGAAAAGCACAGACACCTTTTGAGGCAACAAAATTTAAATCAATCCCGAAATTGCAGATGCAAAATTAGGGAATAAAAAAATGAAGACTTATGGCAAACATTTGTGACACTCAGTACAAGGTGATGGGCGAACGCAAGGCGGTAGCCGACCTTTGGAACACGCTCCAAACAATGGAGGTGAACACCAAGAACGTACATCTCTACAAGTTGGCGGAACACTATGGCATCGACTATGAGAAGATGGGCATATCGGTAAGAGGATATATCTATTGGGCAGAGTTTGAGGCAGACGAGGACATCTGCTTGTTGTCCTTTGACACCGAAAGTGCATGGTCTGCCTGTGAGGAGTTCTTTGATGAACTGAACAAAGTTCTTGGTGGAGAACTTTCCGTCAGTTATCGTGAGATAGAATGTGGATGCGACATTTTCTATGTCCATGACGAGCAAGGCTTCTTCCCAGAGGAATGCTGTGTGAGTTCTTCGGGTGAGCCTTTCGAGGATGCTTGTGAGGACATCTTTGACACTTGCCAAGATGCTATTGCCAAGTGGTGTGAGAAGATGGGTATCTCGCAAGGTGACAGAACCGAAGATGAAATGGTGGACTTCATCAACGGCTATGAGTATGAGAACGTAGACACCTATTTTTATATAAACAAGTTCACGTTTGACTGATGGAAAGATTTGAGACGATAGAGAAAATCCCCACATGGGCATTATGCTACATCATCAATGGCGACCCTACGGGATTGAGTGATGAAGACATCAAGATGGTTGATGGCTTCATGCAGAAATGGCAAGTGGAGATTGTTTCTCCACTCAGCCAAGATGGAAACGCATCATTCTCGCACTATCCTGCCTTTGGACTACCTGCCGAGGTTGAGGATTGCAAGGTGATTTATCATTCGGAGAACCCACAAACTTTATAGAGCTATGTTTGAATACGAAGAATTGACCGACATTATCGGTTGCAGTTGCACACTGCTGATACCCTACAGAGGACGCGCAGAAGGTTTCGTGGTTGCAGACTATGGTGAGGACATCGTAGTGAAATTGCGCAATGGCAAGGAAATTGTAGAAAGACGTGATGACGTTCTTGTCTATGACTGACGAAAAGGATGCTTGGTGAAGGTTATACTCGCCAGGCATCTTTTTTCTTTCCGCCAGTAAAAGTCCTTTTGTATGTAACGGCAAACTCCCTTCATCGTTTGCCGATAAACTTTTATATGGCTATGCTTTGATGGTTGTATTCGCCAAATGGCGACCTGCCTCTTTGTATGAGATAAAATCTGCGACTACGCCTTTCTTGGAGCTTTTCGTACAATGAAGCCTTTTGTCTGAGGATGGATCTTGTTTGCAGCATTGCGATTGTAGTTGGTTGCTCATACTTACCTTCCTCTACAAATAGGAGTAGCCTTCGAAGCAGGTTCTCCTTCTGCTTGTCTTTGTCAATATGCTCATGCGACCACCCTCCATGCGGAAAAGTGTATTGCCTGTTGGTTTACCATTGTATATGACGGCACACGCCATGGAAACGTGTTTTGCATTGGTGATGGTTACTGCAAATGATTGAGCCATACGATGCTGTTACGGTGTTCTTGCGTCCTTTTCTGAATTACCGATTTTTTGAAGCCACTATTTTTCCTATGCAAAGGTAGCGTGATGCTTCGACAGATGGAATCCGTCTTGTGCGGTCGCTTCGCTGTGACCAATAAAATAGCCGATAATCTTCCTTTTTCTCCTCACCGCCAACAGAAAACGAGTATTATAGTCGATTTTCATGGTGCTGCCCTCATGTGCCACATCCCTGCTCTTGGATTGCATGTAAAAATTAAGTTTCACTTCAAAAAGTAATTCAATATGAAAAAGATCGAGAACACTTTCGTAGTAACAGGATTCGTAGGCAACAACGCAGAAATCCGTCAGTTCACCAACGCTTCTGTAGCACGTTTCTCATTGGCAGTCAGCCGTCAGGAGAAGAATGGTGAGGAAACCAACAGAGTATCAGCTTTCATGAACATGGAGGCATGGCGCAAGAACGAGCATGTTGATTCTTTCGACAAGCTGCAGAAGGGAACCATGCTCACCGTCGAGGGCTACTTCAAGCCAGACGAGTGGGTTGATCAGCAAGGCACCAAGCACAACCGCATCGTCTTCATCGCAAACAAGTTCTATCCTACACCAGACAAGGAGGAAGCTCCAGCGGCAGAGCCTGAAAAGCCTACCAAGAAAGGCAAGAAATAGGATTTCTTCATTCTCTCCAATAAACAAAGCGGCTTCGGTCGCTTTTGTTTTGCTCATACAACCATGTTTACTTTTATAGCCACTATTAGCAAGTTTACTCTTATAACCGCATGTGTACTGCTATTATAAGCGTCAAGCCGTCTTCCCTTTTTATTACTTTTCCCCACCCATCTGCGAAACCGCACCAACAGTTCGTCAAAGCGACATTCTACATTTATCGGGAGCAACATCCCGAAAGATGAAGAATGGCCATTTGCCGAAGGACAAGCACGAACAGAATGGCATTGGCGAACGGCATCCGTAACGCAACCGTCACTTACATGCTGTCTACCAATGCCACCCCTTTCGTTAAGTTGTTTGTCTGGCTATTGCGCAGTTTCACTCCCACCCATATCTTTTATATTCGCTTCTTGTATTCCTTTTATAATCCATGGTTTTCCCTTTTATAGTCGTTACAAAGATTTCATGCCAAAAGGCTCCTTGACTGTGGCGACCAACTGTCGCTACTGCAATAAGCCACATGGCATGAAGGCTGGAGCGGAAACACACTCGGCATGGATGCCAAGAGAGTTTCCCAATTACTTCTGCCGCATCTTTGTCCCGTCCTTCTATTATAATCGGCAAGCCATTCTCTCTTTATAGCACTTCGTCCCTCCCTTGCGGAACTGCGCCATTGGTGCAGTTCCACACCCACCCTTTTCTTGTTGTAATCTTATGTAGTAGCACTTATAGCCATTTCATTTCGTCCATCGTCTTTGCCGCTTCGGATATTTTCCGCAAAGGTACCAGTTGCGTGGCAAATGCCAAATTGGGCATCATGGATGCTTTTCAAAAAATCTTCCTCTATGTGCCTTGCATATAGAGCGTATTTTTCGCTTCCGATTTGTCTTTTTGCCTTCCAACTCCTTTGCGTGGCGGAAAAATATCCCTTGGGCAAGCCGAAAGGCTTCCGAAAATAGGGAAAATAAATAATCGAGTTTAACGCAAATAATTTTTCCGACTATGGCAAGAATGATAGACGACAACATCAAGAGACAGCTGAGCAAGAGGATGGATTTCTTCTTGAAGTATTTTCCTGTGAGGGTTCGCAATGTGGGCGAGGACGCAGTGGCTGCACGCCAACTGATTTGGGCGTTCAAGGATGCAAGGGACAACGCTTTTGAGAAGGTGGCGCAAATGACCGCAGCACATCTTATCAAAGTTTGTGGTGAGAAGATAAAGGACATCGTGTTTGTATGTGTGCCAGCCAGCACCCAAGCCAAGAACGAGAGTCGATACATGGCTTTCTGTAATCGTGTGAGCGAGCTTTGCGGCATTATCAACGGCTATTCGCACATATCCGTTTCAGGCGACCGCTTGGCAGTACACGAGCACCGCCATGACAAGGAAAAGAGCATTACTAAGACACAAGTGATTGAGTTTGATGAAGCCTACTTCAAAGGCAAGGACATCTATGTTTTTGATGATGTGGTAACGACCGGCGCAAGCTATGCCATTTTTGCCAATCAGTTGGAAATGTATGGCGGAAACGTGTTAGGCGGTCTTTTCTTGGGACGCACACACTATAAATATGCAAAGTGATATGGATAAGACAAAGTACATCAAAGCCAATTCCGTGGCTTTTTCGGGACATCGCACGATAGCGGAAGACCGCAAGGACGAGATAAGGAAGAAACTGAGGGGCAAGATAAGGCTGCTCTATGCTATGGGCATCACCAATTTCTATTGTGGCATGGCACTCGGTTTTGATATGTTGGCAGCCGAGGAGGTGATTTCATTGAAAGTGGAACTTCCCAATCTGAAACTTATTGCCGTCATTCCCTATGACGGTCAGAACGAGAGGTGGAGTGCAAGGGAGCAAGACCGCTATTGGGATATTCTTGACAAGGCGGACGATGCTATCCTGTTGAGTAAGCACTATTACAATGGATGCTTGCTCAGACGAAATGATTATATGCTTTCTCATTCGTGCGGACTGATTGCTTTCTTCGACGGCAAGCCCAAGGGCGGCACGTTCTACACTTGCCGAAAAGCCAAGTCGATGGGGATGGACATCATCAATCTGTACAAGACACAAGTATAACAAACGAAAACTATAGCGTATGGACGACATCGTATCTTTGTTCGTGGTGTTCTTCGTGTTCAAGGCTTTAGGCGGAACGCTTAAAAGCCTTTTTCACGGAGACAAACGAAATGATTTCAGAAGAGACAGATAAGGAATTGCCTTATCTGCCAAGTATTATGGGCAAGCCATACTGCAAGCATCAGTTGCAGTATGGCTCACCATTTATCTATATTGCACAAAAATCTAATTCGTTCAATAAGGATTTGTATGTTTTGCGAAACTTACTAATGGCAATATTTTTGATATTGCCTGGCTTGTTGCTTGTTATCAATTCATTCAGTAAAGCCGTGTCAGCTATGGCTGATTTCATTGCATCTACGCTCTTCTTATATCCGCATACCAATTTTGCGCCTGTAATAGACTTGAAGTGCTCAACTTCAGAGGTGTTAGCGAGTGTTTTACAGCAACTAAAGTGAACTATTTTATCACGGAAGAAATCCCCGGCTATATCTGCCAATTCTTGTAAATCAACATTTCCATTCTCTCCCTCTAAACTTATAGAATGAAACCAACCATGACAAGCTATATAAACAATGTCTATTTTATTCCATTCACGTTTGTTCCTGTTGAAATACTCTATGTAGAGTTTCAAATCCTCTTTTGTCAAAATGTGCCTATAAATAGCATCGCATTTATGATATTCTTTCAACATTCTAAGAATAGGCTCGCTATTCAAATCAAAGCGTTCAGGCTTTTTGTGGGTATTGAATTTCCATTCTCCCTCAAAACAAAGTATATTCTTCATAAAATCACCTTTTATATTTCACTTTCATTCTTTGGTTTTCTCTTGCCAAGCGGTCCGCTGAACTTGCCACGGTTCAGTTTCACCCCATACTTGTTGAGTATGCGGAACACCGAGCTGCGGCTCCTGAAGCCGCTGACCTTCCAGATGTCATCGATAGTGTAGTTGTTGTTATACATATTGACGATATTCCTCTCACGGTCAATGCCTTTCTTTGGAGTTGAGCTCTTGGCAGGTTTGATACCCGACTTGATATATTCCACATGGGTAGTAGCCTTGCGCAAGGCAACGACCTCTTCTGACAACGAACCGAACATGAAAAGCACATCGGCTATTGATGTACTTGGGAATAGCTCACCCTTGGAGTCGATCTTGTCTTGTATGGAAATGACCCTTATCACCTTCACCCTGCAAAACTCCAGGAACATCGCCAACTCCCGAATGCCACGCAGCGCATTGCTGAACTTCGAGATGACCAGTTCGTCACCTCGTTCCAGACAATCCATGAGCTGCTTCCATTCCGGACGTGTCTTCTCTTGGCTTGCACTATCTTCTATGATACGGCAGCAGCCATACTTCTCCATCCAAGCCCGGTCAAAGGTGAATGTGTCATACTGCTCCGAGTTAAATATGTAACCTACTTTTGCCATAGCTATTATACACTGATTTGTAATTTGCTGACAAAGATACTTATATTCCATCAAAGTATAATCATACTCTGATAATTATTATAGTTAATTAAAGATTGATGTACTGCACTTTCTTGGATATATTATCATTTCATATCATACTATAAAGTATGAATGAGAATAAAACATAAAGTTTGATTTAGTTTGAATGAATACCCGATAAATAGTCGTAAATTCGCACTGCAAATTTCAAACAAAGTCCGAAATGGAAAGTATAAATATTATCATATTTGCGGCAAAAAGCCGATTGAGGGTGAAGTGCAAACAATCTTGCACTTCAAGTTTTCGCATATCATACTTTGATGGTAGAAAACAAATGTCCATGTTGTCTGCCATCATACTTGCCATTCTTTTGCTGGCATCCTGTTCAAAAAATGCCAGTGAATCATCTTTCCATGATGCAAGGGAGGCATTGGATGCGCAAAAGGAGTTCCTTTCAAGGATGAAATCAGACAAGGATTTGTCTATGGAACACCTTGCCAACAAAATATCCAAATGGCGTACTTTAGAAGACTCGGTTTCTGCTTGTCTGATGCGAGACACCATCAAAAAGGCACATTCATTTCCTCTGGAAGAATTTTCCAATGTCCATGACTCCATCCGTGACGAGTTTATGCGCATAGCAACCGCCAAGCGAAGGACATTTAAGGATGTACTTCTGTTGAAGATGAACGCCTCCCCTTATAAAAATAAGAAGGAAACGGACAGCCTTTCCTTGGTGGCTTCAAAGTTTTTTGAGAGTATGGACACCATACCATTATATAAAGGTGACAAGACAAGAATCTTGACCACCTATCATTTCTTCTTGGAGAAGGTGAAGAAGGAAGGCATTGCCAACCAATCACAGTTCCTCGCCTTTCTGAAAACGGAGGATAGGCTGTTCAAGACATTTCTATCTCATCTATACGAGATGAGCGACGTGTCGGTTTCGCATATAACAAGTGGAACAGAAGATGTGTGCAAGATGATTGCTCAATCTTCAAGGAAAGGAAACTTACCGGCAAGGGATGCCGTGGCATATATGGCGATTCGTACCAATCGAAGAATCATCGCCAATGCGCAGACTTGCGTTGCTGATATTAAGAGTGGAAAGGTTACTTCCGCTGAACAACGGACTGCCTATTTCTGGATGATACTGCAACCATTCCTGTCCATTGATGACTTCGGAATGGCGATGCTTTCAGAGAATCAGAGAAAGGATTTTGTGCAACTGTCAATAGATGCTTTAGGCACAATCGCCTGTCTTAGCCGTTCCTTGCTGATGGACAAGAATATGACAGACGGGTTACCAGATATGTTCATCAAGCTATACATTTCTTCATTATAAACACAATAGTTATGCTGCATAAATTTCTCAACGACTTCCTGGCACTTGCACCATTGCAGTTGCCAGAGCTTATCAACCAGGAGCGCATGGAACAGCCAGTCTATGAAGACGGCTATGTCCTGCTTGACTTCAAGTTGGAAAAGCCTTGTCCTCTCGAAGAGGTGATGAACCTGTTCGAAGATCAGATGGAACTGGTCATCCTTTACCACAAGGTGACTTCCGTACATACAGAGTTCGGACAGTTCTGCTGTGCCTTCTCCAACCCTAATTTCGGGCGAATGTACAAGATGAATGCCAGTACGGATGCCAATGGAAATGTCCACTCCGTCATGGTGACAATCTATGAGTCCTTGGAGTTCATGTACGGTGACTTGTGCCACGACATGGAACTGCAAGCGAGGACAGGCTTCTTCAAGTACAAGCGTGACAAGGCGGACATGCTTATGTGTTTCATGTGACATTACGTTCCATTTATGAGCGACATGCAGCTTCAGAACATCGTGGACATCATCCACAAATGCCACACATGGATAGACGTTGGCAGTTCGTTCCATTGGAAAGACACCGCAGTTTCACGGCATGGCATGGTGCAGACCGTCTGCTGTCGGTGCCTGACTCTTCGAGCCTGTCATTCCAACAATGATTATGTCCGTGGGCAGGAGTGGCATATTCCTCTGCTTGACATTGACCGAAGTGCCAAGATTCTTATGAGAAAGGATGCTGGTTTCAAGAAACGCCTTGCTTCAAATGCTTTGACAATGGCGGATGTCGAGCGACTTTTCATGGAAGTCACCTATGGAATTATTGAGTTGGAGCTATTCGAAGGTTATTGACCGTTTTACATTACATTTTGATCTATGATATTCAAGATTATCTTTCTTTTCTTCCCTATGTTTCTTTTCTTGGCATCAACGATGTGCTACAGAAAGAACAATCGGATGATGCAGAGATTTTATCTCCGCATGGTGTTTTCGCATAATTTTCGAAAACTGTACACATTGCTGTTGCTGATGGCAATATTGGTGTTCAGTTTCGTGGCATATCAAGTACAGCCCAACGAGATTGGTGCTCATGTAATGGCACTGTTGGCATTGTTGCTGTTCAAGTTCTCCTATGCAGACAATCTGCTGCATAGGTTGCATGACAACAGGAAATCATGTGCTATCGCTTTTACAGCCTCATTGGTGTTCATGTTCACTCCCCATTTGTACACATTGGGGATGATGGTAAGCTTGCTCTTGGTGGCATCCATCTACTATCCGTCCTCAAAGGTCATCTTCAAGGCACAATGTCCTGACAGTGGCAGACACTTGGCGCAATGTCCTGAGGACATCGTAAACTTCTACTTTTAGTCCATTCTTGGAATATGCCACTTGGTACTTGGCACATTCCACAACACTCAGTCTAAAATGAGAATCATTATTTCACAACATCAACAAGACATTTTCAATGAAACATATACCAAAGGAAAATATAAAGGTAAGTCTCTCTGTCGGCTTTCTGGCATCTCTCCAGGACCGACATAACGAGCGGTATTCCAAACACGAAGCGTTCTGCTATCTGCTGGACAAGGCTTGTGAACACTATATGCCGAAAGCCGTAAGCAAGGAAGTGGCAGACGAATTGAAAGATTTTCAGTTTGTTACAACCAAAACTCAACTTGCGGAGGACTGGCATTGGCATCGTGCCACCGTGCGTCAGTTCCTCGAAAAATTAACGGATCATGGGCTGATACTCTGCAAGGAGTTTGAAACGAAATACACCATCATCACGATGATTGGCATGAAGGACGGTAACGTTCCGACAATGCGAAATAGCATATTGGAACCAATCATCCGTTTCACAATGGACAGTTGGTTCAATGGCACTTCCACCACAGAAGAGACTGCCGTTGTCTGTGGTCAGATTGTAAAGGGTGCAGTAGCATTATCGCAAGAAAACAACTCTGCTTCTACATCATCTGACAACCAACTTTCATCTGATGATATTGCCACTTGCATGATTGGCAGACTTGTGGATTGTATGCCTCTTGTAGATGAGGAAGAACATAACAAACTTCAGTTGCGTAACGCAATCTTCAAGTTCTTCACTCGTGTTCTCAATCGAGACTGGTTCCAGTTGCTCCTTCTGATAAAGGAACTGCCCGACATCGCCAGTCATGGAAAGTCTGCTTCCGTCAAATTGAACACAGCTGAAGACATGAGCCTTTTCCAATCCCTGTGTTCCGCTTATAAGGCTTGCTGTCCTACCTCAACAGTTGAGACAGCTGCCAAGCCAGTTGTAACCGCCAAGGCGGACAACCATAAGTAGAGTTCATTCTGTTCCATTATAGCTGCCTTACGGACATTCTCCTTTTAAGACCTCACGGTTCGGTACTGGCATATCGCACTCGTCGTGGCTTGCCTTTTTTAGCGCATCGGGCTTGCCCGCTGTTCACGAATTTAGGGAGTGTGGTAACTCATTACCCCTACGACCTATCAGTCTTCGGGAGAGTGTCCGCCAAGACAGCAAGCTGGGACACTGTTTTTACTGACACATATAAGCATATCAGAGATATGGAAAGAATAGCAAAGCAGGTTTTGAACGTCAGGGGACGTAAGGGATGCGCCGCCGCTCTCAGCCGTGAATACCAACGCAACTGGAGCGACAGGGCATGGCAGGTGGCTATTGCAAAAGGCAACTATGACCTCGGTAGACAGCATCTGAACTTCCAGATTTCCAAGGGAGGCAAGATTGCTCCTATCGACAAGAGCAAGTCCATCCCACAGTTGATGGCTGAGAACTTGGCTGCTCGTGGTATCAAGGACAAGAATGAGGGATTGGCTGAGCCACGTTTCAGAACGGTGGCAGACTTCATCTTCAGCGGTTCGCAATGGAAGATGCGTGAGCTTGCCTTCGGTGACCAAGAGGTGGTCTTCAAGCCCGGTGACAACAAGGAAAACTATGCCGTCAAGCGTATGCCAGAGATTGAGCAATGGGCGATGGACATTTATAATTTTGTCGCAGGAAAGTATGGTGAGGAGAACATCGTTGCCTTTTATGTACACTTGGACGAGACTTCACCACACATCCATTGCGTTCTTCTGCCAATAAAGGACGGCAAGTTCGCCTTCAAGGAAATCTTTGCAGGTGCCAACAATCGGGAATATAGTCAACGTACATCGAAACTTCATGACGAGTTGGCGATGGTCAATGAGCCTTGGGGACTGGTGCGTGGAACGAGCCAAACGGAGACTCGGCAACGACACAGACCTACGGAGGAATACCGCAAGCACCTGTCCGAGGAATGTTCTTCAAAGGAAGAGGAACTGGACAACCTTAACAAGGCTTTAAGCGACCTACGGGTGGAAATAGCACTGGCAGAACGTCGTGTGAAGGGTCTCTCTTCTATGGTGGAACATCTGGAAGAAGAGAAACATCAGAAGATGTTGGAAATTGACAAGTTGAAGGTTCAGATTGCCAACAAGGAGGGTGACAGTTCCATATTGTCGCAGAAGTTGGAAAAATTGCAAAATGAGTTGGCTTCAGTTGACGAGAAACTGGCAGACAAGAAAGACAAACTCGCTGTAGCTGACCGACAGTTGGATGAGTTGAACAAGGACATGGAGTTTGTCAAGGAGCGGACAGAGACGCTTCGACAGGATGCCATGCAGTTCTCTCGTGAAGCTCAGACTGGTGCTGGCACACTTATCAAGACAGCTATGTTGGAAAGCATGGTCACTGACTACCGTTCCAAGATGGTATCGTTGCCACCTGAAATCAAAGTAGCATTTGATGGCTCGCCATTGGAAACCATAGCCGAGCACACCACAGAAGTTCTGCATTGTGCCACATTGTTGTATCTTGGCTACATCGACCAAGCTACGACTTTTGCCGAAGGGCAAGGTGGCGGAGGCGGTGGCAGCAATGACATGAAATGGGGGCGCAACGATGACGAGGATGACAGGCGTTGGGCGCACCGTTGCCTTGCGATGGCAAACAGGATGATGCGACCGAAAGGCAGCAAGAGTAGAAAGCGTTAATAGAAAAAATAATCGACAAATTGAAATCTATGATTAGAAAAGCAATATTTATGATGGCATTGTGCGTATGCGGACAAATGCAGGTCAATGCAGCAACAACGGATGATGGCACGATTGAAATGGTGTCATCTGGCATAAACGAGGATATGCTTCGACAGATTGAGCCTACATACCTCAAAGAAGTGGCAGTTCCTTCTGTATGGTCTTCCAACTGGTTCGTTGGTGTATCGGGGGGCACTTCCGCTTTTGTAGGAAAACCGCATGGTAAAGGAAACTTGTTCGACAGGATGAAACCTTCCCTGGCAATAGAGGCAGGAAAATGGTTCACGCCAGAGATTGGTGGTCGGTTTTGTTTCCAAGGTTTTCAGTTCAAGGATGCCAGCAAGAATGTCCGTGATTACAAGATGATTCATGCGGATTTTCTTTGGAATGTGACCAACAGTTTTGTCAAAGACCATGCCACCACACAAAGATGGGGATTCATTCCGTATGCTGGTTGCGGTATTATCCATAACGAGGATAACGGCAAGAGTCCGTTTGTCATCAACTATGGTGTGATTGGACAATATCGTTTAACAAAGCGTTTGGCGGTCAACATGGAATTGGGTGGCGCAACCACATTCCGTGACTTTGATGGTGTGGGCGCATCCAATAAGTTTGGTGACAATTTGTTCACCTTGTCTGCCGGACTAACTTTCAATATCGGGAAGGTCGGTTGGAAGAAGGTTGTAGATGCCGCTCCTTATATCAACCAAAACAAATGGCTGGCAGATTACACCAATGATTTGTTGGCTCGCAACCAAAAGTTAAGCAAAGCTCATGCGGAGGATGTCAATGCCATCGCTGAAATGAGAAAGATCTTGGAGATTGAAGGATTGCTGAAAGCCTATGCCGACCGCCTGACATATTATGCGGATAGTACGGAGTATCGCATATACCCGAAAAATGACTACAGCGGTTTGAACTCGCTCCGTGCAAGATTGGCTCACAAGGATTGGAATGGCATGGGAAAACCAAAAACAAGCCGCTCTCTGGAGTATAGTTTCTCCGTTTCCGATTCTGTTTCTTGGAACAAATACGTTGCAGAAATGACAGGTGGAACCAAGTGCATCGGTTCGCCAGTTTTCTTCTTTTTCAAGATTGGAACCGCGCAGTTGGTTGACGTTTCACAGATGGCAAACTTGGATGAGCTTGCTCGTATAGCAAAGGCTTATCATCTCAAAATTTCCGTTGTTGGTGCTGCCGACAGTGCCACAGGAAACGATGGCATCAACAATCCTCTCAGCAAGTCAAGAGCGGATTATATCACGCAACAGCTTGTGGCAAGAGGCATTGACAAGTCCATGATAATATCAAAAAGCGAGGGCGGTATTGATGAGTATTCACCAATTGCAGCCAACCGTCATACGGCTGTCAGACTATTTGCACAGTAAATGTGTTTTACTATCATTCATACGATAAGCGGTAATCTGCAAAACAATGATTATCAAAAGAAAGAGTCCATTCGTGATGAATGGGCTCTTTCTGCTATTGGTTATTCTGTTCTTTCTCAAGTCGTAATATCTTGTTTATGACAGCGACAACTTGCTCTTGAATGTAAGCTTTGAACATCGTATCATCCTTTATGGCAAAGCCCAACTGTTCATATACTACAGTATTGACAGAACTTCTGAGTTGTTTTAGTATGTCGTTTACTGGTATCTGTCGATGGGCTTGCCAATAGAGCGTAACTTCATCTTGCACTATCGCTTTCAACACCATTTTCTGCTCACGGCTGAGTTTTTTGAAGGTCTTGGTTTCTCGTTCTTCGTTGTTGCCATATAAAACGGAAGCGATATATTCATCTGCGTCAACAATTTCAAACTCATTATCCCCGAAAGGCAAGTCCAAAACTTTCTTGTTGCCTTTCTTCATCTCACCCATGCACTCCTTACAGATGTGTTGGGCATGACCTTTCCCCGAAAATGACTCGTTCGACTTGTATTCACCACAAATCTCACAGTAATGTCCTTTATGCTTCTTCTTTGCCATATCTCTTATCTTATCAAGGGTTATGCAACTGTATGAGAATGCAGGATGCATCATCTTCCAAGTATTCTATACGACTTGGCAATTTGTTTTCTACTATAACAGAATCTATGCAATCCTTGGATTGATAAAATCCATCTGTACATAAAAACAACAAGTCCATGTCTGATATTTTCGTTTCTTGAATGGATATAGGGTTGCGGAAACCTCTTCCATTCACACAACGAGTCAGAAAGGTACAATTATCACCTTCCTTCTGGTGGTCTTCAGTAAGTTGATGTATACCTTTTTCTTTTTTGTAATATAGACGGACATTTCCTTGCCATGCGTAATAGGCAGTATCATCTTTTATGTATAAGACGATAACTGCTGCTCCCATTTTGCAACAAAGAGCCTTGCATTTATCTGCAACAGCAATGTCTGCTTGTTCAAAAGCCTTTGCTAACAGCTCTCTTATATCCACAGAATTATGTTCTGCCAATATTTTATAAATACTTTGTGCAACAGTGGCAGCTGCGATCTCACCATATTGTAAGCCACCCATACCATCGGCAAGGATAGCGATGCAACTCCCATCTTGTAATTGTTTGCACAAGATAAAATCCTGGTTTGTATCACATAAGCCTTTTTGACTACAATAATTTATATCTATCATTATAAATCCCTTTCTTCTGTAGCAGAGCGAAACACTTCTGAAATGACTTGCCATGTTCTCCTTACTTGGTCATAATTCAAACCCGATTGAGAATTGAGAGTTTGGCTTATCAAATAGCTTCTCTCCTCCAACTGCAATTCCTCGTCAATTTTGTCTGCATAATATACAAGTTGGTCTCGGTTCAATAACTTTGCCAAATCGTTTGCCAGCCAATAGCCACCAGCTACATATTCGTCAAAATCTTCCCAATCATACACTTCCATATACGCTTCTCGATCCAAGTTTGCCATAAGGTAGTTGTCCAATATGAACGACATATCCTCTGCATCCTTGTTTGTGGTTAGATGTCTGTCCATCCAAGCATTGAACTTCAGCAAGAATAATCCATGCAAAGAAGCTATCTTTACAGTGAATCTGTCATCAATACTAACCGTTATAGCATCAGAAAGCACTTCGTCAAACCCTTTTACGGACATGGCAATTGTTTCTTCGGGTGGCCAATAGATGTTGTCATCTTCCTTGGCGACATATCCGTATGGAACAACATCTATCTCATAGTCACCATAATAGAAGCGTTGGTGTTTTGCCTTGTCCTTCTCGAAACCATCCGCAATCAAACTATTTTTGATTTTGTCAAATTCCTGCCAGTTTGGAACAGCTATAGCCAAATCCAAGTCTCTTGTCTTTCTACGTGATGACGTGTTCAGCATCTGCTGCATGACTATATCTCTAGCGGTGGCTCCTATGATAAAGAAGTCGTGATCCATTCTACGGAAGCTATCTGTAAGTTTCTCCAACAAATCCACAAGAAATGGATTGTTTATCTTTTCACTCGAAATCTTTAAGCTCATTCTTTAATATGCGTTGCGCAGCCTCCAAGCAGCGACTATTGCCACTACCCATCAAGTCTGCATAGATTAATATAGCAGGAACAGTTCTGTTGTCTGTTTCCCAATTCCAAAATTTGTTGTACAGATGAATTTCCCCATTTGCATCTTGCTTGACGACACCTGTTCGTATAAGATGTGCTGCAGGTATTTCCGTGTATATGTCGAAAATTCCTGGTTGTAAGTAGCCATCCGTCAAGTTTGCGGCAGGTTCTCCTCCCCATGACATGCCCTTTGGCAATGCTATGTTTTTCCACTCATTTCTATTCTCTTCTGTTCTAAATGCCATTGTGCCTACCAACAATTTGGGTTTCAATACTTCATTGTAATTGCTAACCCATAAGTCAAGCAGTTGCTTCTTGTCTTTTATTATGCGCCCGTTTTTAGTGTCACAAACAAAACCACGTCTTGCAAGTTCATCCAAAACGTTTTTCACGCTTCCCAAAGATACACCAATTTGCTCTTTTATCTCTCGATAAGGCTTCTTTATATTGTCTGCATCTTGCAACAGATAAAACACGACCTTCAATCCTGCATCTTGAAACACGGGATAGGTTTTCACCTTGGACTCTGTATTTTTCCTTCCTTGATTAAATATTTGGAAAATCAAGTTTCCTGCCTTTGTATATCTGACAAGGCAGTTTCCTGCACAGTCCAGATAGTTGATACCTCTGTTTGCCAATTCTGTTGATACCTGCGGCGTGACGTATTGCGTAACAAGCAAGATTTGCTGCTTGTCATTGTTCATCGTTTGCATAGTCGCTAATGTCGGATTTAATGTGGCCTTGGTTATGTTTTCCCTTACATGACACACAAAATCTATATTCATTATCTTAACAGTGACATCATTTTCATTGGTACAATTTACTTTGACGGCTGTTGTTGACACAACATCCCCCACAGGAAGGCTTGCTCTAAGAGCATCCAATGCTTGGTTTATTATGATATTGTTTGCCATCATTTTATGTTATTTGTTCAATATATCAGTTGTGTTCAATTTGATTGAACGTTGCAAAGATAATGAACAAAACTTAAACGAACGAACTTTTTGTTCAATATTTCATCTTGTTCAATACTATTTAACATAGTGCGAAGATTGAACAGGGATATTTTCAGAAATACAATTCCCGAAAAGTGACACAAATGACAAAAAACGGGAATGCTCGAACTGTATATGCCGGTTCTAACAGATCTCTCTATTATCAAAAAACGGTAATCTTACCAGTTTTAGTCACTAGACATCTCCCATACACCTTCATCCTCCCTTGTTTTTCCTTAGCAAATTTAGTTCAGCCCACCAGACCGTCAAGTATCGCCTTGCTATTAGCAGGTTATTTCATCAGCAGCTTTCCACCAATCAAAGATTGGGGTATTCCAATGAAATAATCTCCCAATTCCTTGTCTTGTCTGTCTCCATGCCCGAACTCTTGATTGCACGTAAAATCAATTCCCTCGATGAAGTCGTAAAGGCTTCGAGAATAGGGAAGAAAAAGATGTTTCACAATTTAATCCGACAGATATGAACAATATGATTAACGAAAGAGACAAGGAGTTTGCCAATGAGTTTTCACGTTTCGTGAATGGCAAAATGGGTTCTGCATCTAAGTTGGGTGCCGAGTTTGCCAATGACCACCGCTTTCTTGTAAACGAGAAGTTCAAGGTGATGATGGCTTTCATGGAGCAGTTGGCTATAAACTATCAGAAGGGCTATTATGACCCTCGCAATGAATGGGCTTGCACCTTGGCGCATGCTACCATTGAAGCCTTGCGTGAGCAGCAGCTCTACTATCCATCTTCACCAGAATATTCACACGAAAAATAATGCAGCTATGACAAGCAGATTGGTTACACCACAGTTGGCGGAGCAGTTGAAGCAATATCCGCTTTATTCACAGGACGGCAAGAAGAAGGATGCCATTTGCCAATGCGTCTTCTTCATCGGCAAAATCCGTTGGTATGTATTGGAAGGTCAGCCGGAAGGCGATGACTTCACGCTGTTCTCTATCGTTGTCGGTCTTGCCGATACCGAATATGGCTATGCTTCCATCAAGGAAATGGAGAGTATCAGCGTGGATGTCGGACATAACCTTCCCAAGATACCGATATTGCAGGACAAGAGCTTCAAACCTTGCCCAATCGGGAATATCCCTGACGAGAGATTGCAGCTGTTCCTGTCTGATATGTATGATAGGAAAGAAGTTTAACCACACATCAGCCGTAGGCTTCTTGCCTATGGCTGCTAAAAAACAAATGATATGATACAGCAAAAGATAACGGAGATAGCCGAGATATTAGGATGGAGCGTTGATTTCTCCGAGCCACAAAACGGCAAGATAGATGTAAACTTCGCCAAATACACTTCCTATGGTCAAGATTTCAATTTCAGCGTGGAACTTGAAAACGATGATATGGAAGCCTTCATCTACAATATCCATGAGTATTACGAGAACTTTGATGTTGACGAGGAAGCATACCTTTGGATTGGCTCAGACGGTCACGGCAAAAATGGCGCACCTTACCACATTGCCGATATAGTCAAAGACATGGAGGAAGCTGAAACCATAATGGCTGACCTTTACGAGGCATTCAAACAATATTGTTCACAGTTGGAACTTCAAACCGTATGACAATAGAACAATACCTCAACCGTCTATGCCGAAACATTCTCAATGAACGTTTCGACTGGCGCAAATACCTTACTACCCGAAGCTATTTCGGCAGAGACCTTTGCGTCACTCCGCTCCATGTCTCCTATGGGCAAATAGGCTATACCATCCATTTCCCTTATTCTCGTGACCCTATGCCCGAGCTTGCATACGATTGGGAAATGAACAACCTCACCATCGATGAGGAAGATTGGCAGAAATGGCTATCACCCGAAGAAGATGATGAGGAGGAAGAATAAAACTCCCAAAACGAAAAATCCAAGATGCCTACACATTAATTATATATGTGCGCATCTTGGATTTTTGCATGTTTGCCACAGATTGACTCGTTACCGACGGAATGCTGACCTTGCGACCTTTTCCTCTTCTATCTTTTCATCGCTTCCTGATGATACAGATTGCTCCACTTCCTTTTCTTCTTTATCTTTTTCCGAAACCGAAGCTGCAACATTCTCACTCTGTTGCTCTTTCATTTCCAATGCCACTTCATCTATTCTCTGCGTGAGAATAGACGTTGCCTTTTTCACATCCATCAAGGTGGTCTTGATGAAACTTGGCGACTCCTTCAGACTGCCGAGCCAAGATTTCAGATAGGCGGCACTGTCTTCCTTCAGATTCTTGGTCATGCCATACTTCTGGCACACCAACGCACTGCCCAACTCTGCAACCAGTTCCTCACGTGCATATTCTTCGGAACCGAAGCCCGACTGCGGTTTGAGACGGTTCAACTGATCTTCCGCTCCTGTCGAGTGAACCATCTCATGGAACGCTGTTCCATACCACGACTCACCATCCTTGAACTGTGACTTTTCAGGAATGGTTATCTGGTTGCGGGAAATGGAGTAGAACGCATTGTCCTGGTGTTCGATATTGATGGGACAAATCCATCTCTGCTCCTTGAACATCCGGTCAACAGCAGGAAACGAATACATGTCACCTTCCTTCACCAATGCCTTTTCTGGCTTGTTCTCTGCTTCCAACTTGGCATACAATTCAGGTCTTGCCTCTTTCAGATTGGTCTGTGCCACATTGAACACCTGATACACATTCAACTTCGGATAGACATTGTATTCCTTCTGCTCCTCGGCACTCATTCGCTTGTAGTCATCATAGGGTATCTTTTCTTTTGTTTCCTTGTGTACAATGGTGAAACTTGTCAGCATCACAGGAAAACTCTTCTCTCCCTTGTTGATGCAGACCTTGGGCAACGGCTCACCATTAGCATCCGTCATCTGCTTCTTGTTACCTTGCTTGTCGGTCTGATAATTTAAGCCAACGGCACGGTTGAAGGTGCAGAACACTGGCAACTCGTAGCCTTTCTTCTCGCAGAGCATGGTGAGCAACAAGGCATTCATGCCGTTATACTCTCTGCCAGACAGGTTCTTCGGCCAACTCAATGTACCTTCCGTAAACCAAGGTTTTTGCCATCCGTCCTTGCTTCCCAACGACTCGATTTTCTCTATCATCATGTTGGCGAAGGTGTCCAAGGCTCTGTCCTCAGCATTCTTTCCATCGCCATTATTCTGTGGACTCTTATTGTAATATGCCATACTTGCTAATTGTTAGGATGATACGGTTTCTTCTCCCACTGGTTCAACTCCGCCACCTTGCAGCCTAAGTTGAGTCTGTCGTTATACACCGAGATTTCCAACTCGCCCTTTGCCTCGATGGTGGCTTTCGACTGCAGCCATTCTTCCTTTTCTTCCGAGAACCGGACAAAGCGCACCCATGTAAAGGCAAATTCTTCTCCAATCTTCTCTGCACTGAAAGCAGAAAACATCAGGAAAGCCTTACCATTTTTGCCTTTCTTCATATCAATGTCCTTACCGACCTTGCCCTTGAACTCCATGTCGCCCACGATGCCATCCTTGCTTTCCGATACAGGCGAAAGGTTCACTTCCGATACTTTCAAGTTGAAATACAGGTTGTCATCTTTCTTCTTGAAGGTCAATACACCTTTCAACTCAATGCGGTTGCCCACGACAATGCCTTCCACATCGTCACCATCCATGATACAACTGACAATCACGGTCTTGTTGATACCACTCTTGGCTGGCACCACTACATCCACGGAATATGTCGTAAAAGGCATTCCGTCCTTTCCATTGCGAACCACTGCAGCCTTGCTGACGGTTCCGCACACACTTACGTTACATTTAATCATAGCTCAAATACTTTTTTATTCGTTTTCAATCGACCAAGATGTGGAACCTCCAAGTATCTTACTTTCTTTGCATTGTCTGACTTTGACCTTCTTGCTGTTCCAGGACTTGCTCATAGTTTTGCGATGCCTGTTGCGTCAGCACGATAGTATTCACCATTCCAGCGATGCGCATTTTCTTGGCATCATTGCTCAGGTTGGTATCACCCAACACTTGCGACAATCTACATAACTCCGCATTGGTCAGCTCTCTCGTCACTTTGGTAGTGCCATTGTCCGCTTGCAACACAGCCTTTCCATTGTCGCCAACGCTCAGCACACATTCATTCATAGTCGGTATCAACGGTTTCAAGTCCACCTGCCTTTTGCTTACAGCTTCTGAGATTTGCGCTTTTTGCTCTTCCTCGCTTTTACTGTCTATTTGCACAGCGAGGGCAAGCAGACTGCTATACATGGTAGTCACCAATCCCATTATCGGGTCTGCACTTGACAATCCTGTGCTTGCGTCCTCAGATGAAAGCAGTTTCTTCATCCAATCGTCAGGTGACAGACTCGTGTCCACTGCCGAACTGTTTTCCTTGTATTTTGCCAGCAGGTCATTACCGTTATACAATGCTTGCTGCTTCAGATTGCCTTTCTGCGCTATCTCCGCCAAGTACGATGCAGGATCCACGTCCCTTGTCTTGCCGTCTGCCGATATGGTCTTCACCCCGAAATGCAGATGCTCACCTGTGGTTCGCGTTCCAGTATTGCCAGATACGCCCAACTTCTGTCCTGCTTTTACCTCGTCACCCACCTTCACGACGATACTGTCCAAGTGCATATAGGTGGTTTGCACCTTGCTTCCATCCGATCTTGCGTATTCCACTGTCACAGACTTGCCACCGCCAGTATTGGCATTGTGGTTCACAGCTACCACCTTGCCACCCTTCTCGGTTGCCAACACATCATCATGCTTGGCTCTGATGTCAATGCCCTTGTGCATCTGCTGTTTGCTTTTGTCCATAGGGTCTTGACGCATACCGAATGGAGAAGTGACAAACAAGAACTCGTCCCTTTTCACAGGGAATGAGTATTTGTCGTTGGTTGTTTGAGATGCTGTTTGCTTCTTTTCGTCATTATTGGATGTCGATACCGAAGACGATACCGTTGCTGAAGTCCTTGCATTCTGTTCTACGCCGAACTTCTTGCCCTCAGCCCTCATTTCTTGCATCACCTGTTGGTCATACTTCTGTAATCCATTAATCTCGATAATCTTTTGCAAACTGGCAGCATATCCTCCATTGGTGGCATAACCGCCTCGCTCAATACCTTTTGTCCATCCCTTGTAGTCGTCGGGAGAGAGTTTGAAACATTGGCTGTAGCGGCTGTTGTTCTTCAATATCTTGGAATGGTGTTCGTATGAGTCACCCACCGTGGCATACTTGCAGAACTTCTCTTTCGGTTTGTCATCGGTGTAGACAAGATAATCGCCACCGTTCTTCAGCCAACTTTTCGAAGCCTTCACGCCAAAGTGGTTGTTGCCCAACTGCGACAGTTCACTCTGTCCATTACGGCTTTCTAAGATGCCTTGCGCCAAGGTGACGGAAGCAGGGATGCCATATCGCTTCATTTGTTCCATCGCCTCGACAGCATATCTTTCTGCATATTGCTGATTCTTGCTCATGTCTTTATATCCTCATTATTATCGTTTCATACCGCCAGAACGCTGCTGTTCCTCAGTATTTTGCTCCTCTTGCTTCTGCTTGGGTGCCTCCAACTGGTCACAGATAGCTACTCGCTCTCCTGCTCGGATAAGCTTGGGCAGATAGGTGTCCAAGGCATGATGTGGAAAGCCAGCCATGTAGGGACCTGCTTGGGTGTTTCTCTTTGTCAATGTAATCCCCAACACTTCCGCTCCTCGCTTGGCATCCTGTTCATACATCTCATAAAAATCACCTACACGAAACAGCAGCAAAGCATCTGGATGCTTGGCTTTCAACTCCTTCCATTGCTTCATGATGGGAGAGTCCTTGGTCTCTTCCTTCTGCTTACCCTTTGTTTCTTCCTTCTTTTCCACAGTAGCGTTATTATCTCTTTGAACAGTCGCATCCTTCTCTTCCCTAATATATGTCTTTTCCTCAGAAGATGCTTGCTTATTTTCTTCCTCGTGATACTCTCGATGTTCTTCCTCATTCTTATCGGTGGAGACTTGCGTTTCTTGCTTCACCTCGGTTTCATCAACTTGCTTTTCAGATGCAGTCTGCTCCTGTGTCTGTCCTTTCTGCAGGATGTCAGCAAACAAGGTTGCTGCAAGATGTTTCTTATACTCGTTTTTGTCTTCGGCTATCCACATCCGTTGCCATTGGCTTGGCGACACCACACGAGGCTGCAATTTGTCTGCGCCATCAATGGTGGCTGCACACAGAATGACATCGTTCTTTGCCTTGAACACGTTCACTTTCTGTATGCGGTTCATGTCCACCTCGTTGTGCTGACCGCTGCCAAACAAGTCCACCTTCAAGTCGGGTTTTGTTTCTGCCATCGCATAGTATTTCTGTGCCAGTTCCACCCTCAGGCTGTCCATCGTGTCCTGTGCCTGTTTCAGCGTGGAGAAGAAACGGTTCAAATCCGCCTTGTCGGGATAGATGGAGAATGCCTTCTGTCCTTCGGGCTTGATATACATCGCCCAACGCTTGTTGTCATCCTGCACCATCTGTATGCGGTCGAAGCCCACCTGCTTGCTCTGGCTCACGGCATCACTCACGTCTATCTTGGATATGTCTTCCAGTTGCCAGTTCTTCAATCTTGCCACAGTGATGTCCTTTCCTGCAAAATAGCTGTCATCAGGATGGTAGCCCAAAGCGCCATCGGGATTATAGAACTTGACAGACTGAAAACCTTCCTTCTGTAAGGCATGTTCGATGCGCTGCTTGCTCATGCCCGACACCTCGTTGTTCACTTCCAATGATGCTCCTGCAGGCAACACCACATCGGCACTCTTGTTTTCTTTGTCCCTTACTATCACCACAAATTTCTGTTCGCTGTCAGGATGCTTGGCTATCTCATCAGCCACAAAGTAATGCTTGGGCATCTGCGCTTGCATCTCGTTGGTCTGCAGCTCGTTCTTCAAGGATGAATATTCTATTTTCTCGCCACGCTCTGCCTTGCGAATAACGTCCAAGGCATTGTTCACATCACTCTCTATGGCATCTATCAGACATGGATTTTCTTTCAGTTCACGGTTCCAGTAGTCCACCAGTCCCATATTCTCCTTGGAAATCTTGGCTGGCATACCCATTTCAATCATCTTGATGCCCGAAGCTAGTTCCACAACCAGTTTCTCTTGCTTCACGGCATCCTCCGATGGCGCAATGCCGTTTTTCATCACCATGCCCTCCCTTGCCAGTCGCTGTTGATGCCCAGTGGCACTCACCACTTGGCGCAGCATTTCTTGCACATAGTCGCTATACTGCTCGTAGTTCTCCTGCTTGGGCATATACACGGCATCCTTCTCCGTGTCATAGTGCGCCACTCCGCTTCCATCCTTGCGTACAGCCATCAGGTTGTCTTTCATCTTCTGGATGAAGTCATTCACTTGGATATGCAATGCCTTGTCTTCATTCTCACCGACATTCGCCTTCACCACCTCTTCATACTTTTCTTTGTCTTTCAATGGCAGCATGGTCTGGTCGATGTTGAACAGCACTCGTATCTCCCGATTGTGGATGCCCTTGTACTGTGTCTGGTTGGTTGCCGACAATTCCTGGTAGTCCTTTCTGCTGATGATGTCCTCCGGATTGTGTCGGTTTACATACTTGTTCCACGCATACCAGTTGAACGGCACACCTCTCTCATGCGCCATCACAGACTCGTCTCGCTTCTTGGCTTCACTAAATAACGTGTAAAGATTTGTAGAAAATCCGTTCTTGTCGGAGTTCAATCCCATCACGAGGGCATTGAACGGACTCACTGCCGCTCCCTTCGGGTAAAACCGTGGATATTGCTTTCCTTGCTCATTCAGCCAGACACCCTTGTTGTCGGCTGCTTTCGACAGGGCCTCGGAAATCAGTGACACTTGACGCTCTGCCGCATTCTTCTCTTGTGGACTTTTCTCTTTCATTGTATGATTGTTTTACGTTTTATCTTATCTTGAACGTTGGATGACTTCTCGCTGCTCTGCGTTTTCCATCGCCTCGTTTCTCACATTTCTCACTTCTTGCTCGCCATAGTTGCGTTCTGCCATCTGTCTCATCTGGTCACTCTTGGCAAGCACGGCATTGGCAAGGGTGTTGAGTGGTAAGGCTCCTGCTTGATATGCTCCAACCACATGCTCTGGCAGTTGGATGGTGTATGGCACTCGGTCGATGGTTGCCACCAAGCAATTGCCTTGCAGCACAGGGTTGGCTATTCGGGGATTCAATGGTTCATCAGAATATGATTTGTATTGTACAGTTTGTGCTGTTGTATTACCGTATGATACAGCATTTCCATCATTGCCTTCCCGTTTGTTTGCCAATGCTTCATGTCCGGCCTTGTTCAGCAGGTTGGCACCACCCATACCTATGAGTGTCATCTTCAATAGCGGATTCTTCACGAACATTCCAGCAAGGATGGCGGCTATTGGCATCATGTTGTCCTTCAAACCCAATGATTGCGTCTTGCCAGTGAACATACCCACAAGGATGTCAGGCAACATGGCTATCACATAGCCGAGGTTATTGCCGATGTCGCTGAAACCATTCAGTCCGAAGTTCTTCAACAGTCCTTCCCAACCATTGCTGTTATCATTTTCAGGTTGTTCTTGCAGTTCTTCTTCTGATTGCGCCTGCTGTTGTTCATCAGTTTCTGTTTGTTGCGCCTCTGCCTCTTTCTTTTCTTGGATGATGCGCTCTGCCTCTGCAACCTTGGCTGCGTCGTGCTTGGCTTTCTCTTCCAGATAGGCATCTTCCTTGCCGGGTGCCACTATCAGCGGTACATTCTTGTATTTCGGATCGTTCCGTTTCTCTTGCTCTTTTTGGAAAGGAAACTTAAAACTGTTATCTGTCCATGCCATAGGTGTAAATGCTTTTTGTGGGATATGTATCTTGTTATGGAGTTTGCTGTTGAGCGTCTTGACATAGCCATTGTCGGTGGCATTCACTTTCTTGGCTTGTGAGCGAAAACCAGTGAAGGCATTGCCGTTCTGTCCGAATACGCCTTTGCTGATGCTCAATTCCATGGCTTGCTCTTTCCGCTGTTCGCCGTTTCCCTTCTTGGAATCGAGAATATAGCCCAATGCCATGTCGCTCCCCACCAAGGTGGCCAATGACTTCCAACTACCGATACCGCCCATAGTCACGGCATCCACTACCGAGGCGGTAGCCCTTCCAGCAAACTTCTCCGTCTTGCTTGGCTTATAGGCTTTCTCGCCACGAGCTTCTATCTCAGCCGTCAATGGTGACTTCATCAGTTCTTCTTGCAGTCCCCAGATGCTGTTTTGTGCTGCCTTTCGCAAGATGTAGTCCATCGTTGATTTGGGTGTATTGTCCTTGACGAGCTTCCCAATCATCAGGTCTTCCATCCTTTGTGCAACGTATGCGTATGCCAAATCCTCGCCACAGGCTTTCGACAAAGCGTCATATTTGCTTCGTCCAATTTCCTTTACCACGGCATTGCGCCACTCGCCAGCAAGAAGAGCCAAATCCTTCACGATGTTTTTGTCCTTCCATATCTTCTGGTTGCACATCGCTAGATAGTCCTCCGTGGTTTTGCTGTTCCATTTGCCTGTTTGCTTTAGAACAAACTCGGTGTTGTCGGCATACGGATTGGCAGAAGCAAGCACTCCTGCCAAACTGCTCTGGTATCTGCCTCTTTCCTCCAGTTGCTTGTGAGTCAAGTCATCTCGCACCTGTTTCATCACAGGTGCCAGCTTGCCGTCAAAATATCCTTGAAGGCAATACTCCAGTTCTGCAAAGCGTGTAGGGTTCTTGATTGTACTCATTATAGCGTTACGTTTAGTTGACCTAATATCTGTTCTCTTGTCTGCTCGATGGCTTGGTGATACACTTCCATCTGCTTTGGAAAGTATTCCTCCAGCCAAGCGTCTTTCTCTATTCTGTCATGGATGAAGAGAATGGCTTGTTGTAGTTCTATCTCCACGGAGCATTCTCCTTCCTCTCGGTTATTGAACCACGCTTTTGTCCACCATCTCACTCCTGCACGGTCTGGATAGACACTTACCAACCTTGGAATGTCGAAGCTCTGCACATCGATGTCCAATTCTGCGAGAGGGTCGATGATACCACTTGTCCTTACGGCTTCGTCATGGAGTTTTTTTTTAGGACTTCGCTCAATGTGGACAGATAGATGCCATGCCGCAATGCCAGATAGTTCAAGAAATCTGCTATCAGCAGGTTCTGCACTTTACAAGCCAATGGCATGGCTCTTTGCCCGATGCCTAACGGATTGCTGATGGATGGCATAGCTTCATAGAAATAGTGTTTCGCCGCTGACAAGGTAAAGATGTTCCTTAGCGACTGCTCTGCATGTTGCGGTGTCACATACATACCTTTATACAGGTCTTCCATATACGATGGCATGAAGCGCAGCATCAATTCTTCTATCTCTTTCTGGTCTTTGTCATACTGTGTGGCTATATTCATGTCGTAGGTCTCAAACTCAGGAAAACCTGTCTTACCGGTCTGTTCCATTGCCTTCACATTGCCATATAGCATGGTCAGAAAATCAATCGGATTGATTTCCTTGCCGTCAAACTTCACCTCGAAATGCAGTCTGTCACCGCTCAATGCCACGATGTTTCCTGCCTTCACGGTTTGTCCGAAGTTCACGAACACGTTGGCAAGGTGGGCGTAGGTCACTTCATATTTGCCGTAGCGTATCACTTGGTAGATGCCGTGTGTCGCATCATTGCCAATGCCTGACACCGTTCCGCTTGCCAAGGCTGACAACAGGTAGTGGTTCGCCTCAAAGTCCAGTCCATGGTGGAAAAATACGTCTCCTGTTACGGGATGCTTCTGTTTTCCATAGCCAAGTGTCAGTTCCACGTCCTTGCCTCGCTCCTCAAAGGGCATGCAATAACCGCTTTTCGATTGCAGCATCATTTCTTCTGTATATCTCATGTTGTTGTCGTTTTTATGTTTATCGTTTCATGCCGCCACTGCGTGTGGTCGTGTCTGCTTCGTTCACATTTCTTCCATGACCGCCATCATCACTGACGATGTTCTTGATATTGGAGTTGTTGCCGATGAGCATCATGCCGAGCATGGCTCCTGCTATCTTGCCAAGCCACCCGAAACGTCCGAAGGTGAGAAACGCTGCCGTTACCAGTCCTGCAAGGCTCAGTCCCGACACGTTGCCTTTCCCTAAGTTCTTGAAGAAGTTGCCGAACATCTCCAGTCCGTTGCCTCCGAAGATGCCACGGAAGAAGTTGCTCATACCGCTCCACTTGCTGTTGATGTCGCCCATGGCATCGTTCACCGCATCCACGGCTTCTCCAGCCTTGTTCTTCAATCCTTTCACGTCTTCCACAGCTTCGGATATTTTCTCCGTGGTGTCTTTTCCTACCACCACATCACTGGCTATCTCCACCATGCTCTTGTCGTTGACAAGGTTCTGCCATGCCACATATCCTGCTGCACTGCCCACAGCGGCTGTTTTCATCGCACTTCCTGCGCCTTTTAGTGCTTGGGTGGGATGCACAGCCGTATTGCTTGCAGATTTCAGTCCTTGCTTGGCGACACTACCTGCACCTTTCAAGGCACTGCCGCCATACTTTGCTATCTTTGCCCATATACTCATACTCGTATCTTTTTGTTGTTATTTGATCTTTCCGTTTCGCTTCCATCTGTTCATGCAGTCCTTCACGATGGTTTTCTTGTCTGCCTTGTCGTGACTACCTTCCTCTATCTCTGTCCAGATGTCCGCCATCGAGGTGTACTTCACCGCCTTGGTCAGCCGTTGCAGCTTTTTGTTCATTACCTTCAGCTTGGGGCGGATGCCGAAAACGATTTCCACTCGTTCTTTCTCGGTCATCTTGTTGTCCGACAAGCATACAAGCCTGATGTCATTTACTATCTCCACGCTGCCCATAATCAACTCCCGATAGATCTTGTTGCGCTTGGCTGACAGTGCCACAGCAAGGGCATTGCTCGGATGTTTATCCAGTTGTTTGGTGAATCCTCCCAAGTTATCCACCAGTCGGTCTATCTCGTGATAGAAGCCATATACCTGTGCAGCATACACCACGATGGAGCGGAACGAGTCCAAGTAGTTGTTGAACTCTCGTTGCAGATTGGTGGTTCCTTCCACTTCCTCTTTCAACCATATATGACCAGTGGTCTGCATCAGCATCACCTTCTCCTGGTTCTTCAACTCCTTTTCAGCCTTGTCTGTATATGCGTATATCATTCCTGCCAACACAGGGTCGTTCTGGGCTTGCACCTTGCAGACGGAAAGCAACATTATGCCAAAGCAAAATATCCATGTTCTCATACTCAAATGTTTTTATATTATTATGGTGTACTGACTTTGGCAGCTCTCCGCCATCGTCCCAATGCTTGGGTGGCAATCTCACCATTGCTTCTGTCTATCATTCCTGCCGTGACACCATTCCATACATCACTCATTGTATAGTAGCGGATGCTCAGATACAACTTATTCAACTTCTTCTGGAAAGCAGCCAGTTTATCGTTCAGCTCCCATAGGGTCTTTGATCGGTCTGCTCCTGTCAGCATATTCTCCGTTCCTCCTTTTGCCACGGCATCATTCAACAGATTGAAAACCGATACCAGTTCCGTTGCCGTCTCAATATACAGGTTGTTCATGCTCATGCTTGCCACGATGCCTTGCGGATTACCCTTAATGGCTGACTTCAACTTAGCGAGCGTGATGAAAATCTTCACGCCATCATCATACAGATGGGTACATGCTTTCAGCGAAGAGGCATAGCCGTTCACTGATTTCAAGTAGCTGTTGTACTTCTTCTCCCATTTGTGTATCTGGTTAAACTCGGCAGCCATTGTATTCTGCAACAACGCCGTCTTGGTCTGTCCGTTGATTTGCTTTTCAACCTCACTGTTGATAAGTTCATTGCCTTCTGCCAATGCCATCCATTCCAAGGGATTGGATGACACTAATTGTGCCTTGGCTTCCGATGCCGTTGCTATGCCGATAATTGCTATCAACCATATCTTACATATTTGTAATCTCATAGATGCTCCTCCTGCGTTTGCTGGTTTCTACTCGTTCTCTGATGGTTGTTACCAAGTTTTCCTTCATCGGTACTCCGATAATGTCAAGCCTTGGTGTCGTTCTGTCTCCAGAATATATGCTCACGGTTTTCAATCGGAATAGTTGCTGCATGAAAGTTTGACTTTCGTTGAAATCCACCACACGGTATAGTTCCAGATAATCCACTTCCCGATGAAACACGCCATGCTCAAACACTAATTGTTCGTTACTGATGATGTACCGCATCCTGCATAGATAGACCATTCGATATGCCAAACATAGGGAAAGCAAGAGCGAGAGGACAAACACCAAAGTGGAGAGAACGGCATCATCAATACCTGCATATACAAAACCTACACTTATAAGCACAAGCAAGTGCAGCTCGTTGATGACGAACTGCATACAATGGGGCTTGATGATGATGTTTCTATACCGATATGTCTGCTGCATAGTTCTCCTTTTTGATAATGACACCGTGCTTCATCTGCGAAAGCCCGATGTCCGTTCCTCTTTTTCTTGCTGTTTCCGTTCTTGCTCTTGTTGCAATCTCTCAGCTTCCTGCTCCTTGGCAAATTTGGAATAGTCAAAGTCTATCTCACCTTGGTCTATCAGCCTTTGGTCTTTCTTACCAAGCAGGGCATCATTCCAATCCTTGTATTGACCTAAAGGATGAAAGGCTTGCACCGTGAAGTTTGCAAATCCCATTTCCTTGGCGATTGCTTTGAAGTTCTTCACAAAGCCACGTCCTGCCTCGTCTTTGTCAAAGCCCAAATAATGGTTCGCCTGTCGGGTCTCTTCCAGCATTCCCTTTATTTGTCCCTTAGTGGGTGTGCCTCCAGTCGAGACATACACGCTCTTCACCGGGTTGATTTGGTACTCTGCCATGGCATCGTATGCACTCTCAAACCATAGAATATTTGTGGCTTCTTTCAATGGCTTACCTGTCAGGTTGGCTATCCACAATCCTTCACTGCTGTTGCTGCCTTCTGCTTTTCCCTTGTATGCCTTACCGTCTTCTCGCCTGGGTCTACCACGCTCTTCCAATCCAACGATGCAATCTGGCTTGGACGGCAAGGATAGTGGAAAGGCGAGATTGGCAAAGCTCAGTCCGTCATTTCGATGCTTGATCGCCAAGAAGAAGTGCTTGTGGAAGGCAAACTGTGTCCCCATGTTGATGCCTCTTTCCTTGAAGTAAGGATAGTGTTTCCGTTGAGTGTCCTTTTCCCTTGGGTTGAAACGCAAGATGTCATAGTCTGACAGGTTGAAGGGCTTGGCATCTCGCTTGGGTTCTGCCACTCTGCTTTCACGCACATCAATGGGATTATTCAACAGTCTGTTGCATACAACATTCACCAGTCTGTCCAATGACATCCCTGGCTTATAGTCGTCAAACAGCGTAGGATGCTCCTTGATGAAGCCTATCACGTTGTAGTTCTTCTGCTCTGGTGGCTGAAAACAGCACTTGCCATTGCCTGTGACAATAAACTTGTCGCCTCTCACTCGCTGTCCATGACTGTCCACCTTTACATACGACGGATAGCGCAAGCCATCTCGTTTGTTCAACTGATAGCCTGCGTCCACCAACAACTCTTGTATGTTCAGACGCTGCAAGAAATCATTATATGTCAGTTCGTTGTTTGCCATAAGCGTATTCCGTTATAGTCCTTTCCCCATGTGAGGATGCAATACTTCTTGGTTCATAGCAGCTTCAAAGTTTCTCGCCGCCACATCCATTGGCGTATCTACTCCTGGCTTGAAGTAGGGACGAGGTGGCACAGGTGCTGCACCATGATGGTGGTCAACTATCACTACAGGTGCGCCATGTGGACGATGTAGCTCACTGCCTACTTCGGCAGCAACACCCAATCCTGCTAACAGTGCAGCTCCAATCTTGGTTCCCAAACTGGTACGGTCTTTCATATCTACCTCACCGAATATCTTGGAAAAAAGTTTCATGCGATGGTAGTCATCCACTGCCATGAACTTGTCATACTGCTTCTGCGTTATCTCGTGGCTTACTCGCTCACCGTTGATGATGGCGGTCATGCGGTACTTGCCTTCCTGCTCCGCTGGCTCCACTCGTATCTCACCAACAGTTACTTCTCTGCCATGCTTGCCTTCACGGAACCATCCCTTGCTCTCGTCCAAGTCCTGCCCATCCACAATACCTACTTTATTGTTCATAGGTTCTTGCTGCACTTGCAGTGGCTCAACGGTAGATTGCAACTGCATCTTGCCGTCCAACTCCTGCTGCACCTCTGGACGCAAACCGATATGGATGCGCTCCTTGCTGTTGAGCATATCCATCGTTATCTTGTCGGTGAAATCGTCCTTGATGACATTATTCAATATATCCAGTCGTTTGGCTACAGATACTTGCTTGACAGAATTGTTGGTCAATGCCTTCAATTCATCGTCGGTCAAGTCATACACCATATCATTTTTGGTGCTTTCTGATTGGATGGTGAGTGTCTTTGCCTTCTCATCGATGATGATACCGTGTGAAGACAGGCATTCCTGCCATTGATCGTTGGAGAAATATACAGGTGAGCTTATCAGTTCCTTGTAGGGTTTGGCTGACTCTTTGCTTCTTGGACGTGTCTCTACAGGTGTCACCACGGCTTGCAGGTTTTGTAATACATCTGCTTGTGATGCTACTTGTTGCTGTCCTTTATAGTAAAAGCCATAACCCCCAGAGGTTAACTCACCAGGTTTCAGCCTTCTGTCTGGTCTTTCCGCTACCATTGGTGCTCCTGCATAGAACATCTGTCCTCCGACTCTGCGTAGATGATAGCCGTCCTGCATTCTCGGTGTCCAACCTAAAAACTCTGGACTCCATCCTAACCGTCCGTATTCTCCAGTACCAATCCTATATCCATGCAGTCCCATAGCCACTCTTCCATTGGCATTTCTTGCATGGACAAGGTTTCTCGGCATATAGAAGTCTTTGCTGATGATGCTGGTAAAGACATTGTACGCCTTCTTATTGGCAGAGTTGGTTCCCCAATCGGTCAATGCCAACATCTGTTTCTCGGTGAGGTTATAGGTCAGCAGTGGGGAGTCATGTCCCTGTACCGCCAGTTGATAACCATCACCGTTGGCTATGATATGGGCTTGCATGCCATTGCGCATCAAGATGTCACGCATCTCTGGCTGCAAGTCCATCTGTCTTGGATTCAAGTTCTTTCTTATCGCCATAGCATGATTGTATTAAGCGTTCTCTGTTTCCATTCCTTGCTCCAACAGCTCGTCCTTGTACTTCACAAACTGTTCCGCACTCTCGTTGCCGATGCACAGGGCATGTTCCTTGCAGTATTCTTCGTACTCGTTCTGCCATTCCTCACTGAAATGATTCACATAGTCAAGCCAACCGTATTCGCCGCTCTGCATCTTCTCCACGAGAATGTCTTCTGTATAATAAGGTCCTTTTCTCATTTCTTCCCTAAATTTGATGTTTCACTTTACTTTCTTGCAACGGCAGAAGCATGTCTTCCAGCAGCCTTTTTCTGCTCATTCCACAGTTCTTCGGTATATTCCTCCTCTGGAACATAGTCGAGATTACCGTCAACATCCATTACCCAACAGCCATAGATGCCGAAAGTGTATTTGTCCCACTCTCGCTTGCCTTCCTTGCGCCACTGCTCACCATCGCCGTTGGCGAAGCGGATGCCTGTGTCGCTCTTCAGGTCGATGCCTACGGTCACAGGTCCGTCTTCTACGGCAAATGTCAGTGCCTCGCCATTTTGGATGCTCTTTAGTTCCGTTCCTCCAAGACTGAGTTCATCAGATAGCACCTGCAAGTTTCTACCAATCACAGGTGTCGGCACAGCCATCACTTGGTTGGTCTCTCCGTCAATCTGTACAAATGCCTTGACATGTGTGCCATCTGGCATATCCACATCTGCCACCACAGCCTTGCCCTGCTTCAACAGTTCCTGCTGCTCCTTGGTGAATTTGTCCAATGGGGCGTACTTCAATACAGGATAGAACATCACATCAACGTTTCCATCTGCCATTCTTACCAAGGCGAATCGGGTTCTACTCTTGATTCTGTAACCCTCGTTTGCCTCCATGCTCACAGGCAGCACTGGCGATGGACGCCCATTGCTGATGTCATCCAAGGCATGCATCGGCAGGTCTTCTATCATCTCATGGGTAAGACCGAACTTAGCGAGTGTCTGATATGGCACTTCACTTTCTTCAAATGAGTTTCTTTTCATATTCTGATTATATTTTGAATGATACTTTGCATATAGCCATGCAAAGATAGCCCAAGAGTAATGAATACAAGAAAGCCTACGCTCCTCTGCCCAATCTTTTCCGTTTTATTATGATTATATCATCATTTCATACTCTCAATCATACTTTAATCTTATTTTATGTTATACTTTTATAGCATCGACAATCACTCTTGATATCTTTCCCTAACTTTGCACCATGAAATGGAAAATAGTGGCATTATGGGTAATAAGTTGTCTGGCGGTATCGAGTGCAAAGGCGCAGTTCAATACCGTCAGAGACAACGTATGCCGTTACAAAGTCAAGAAAGTTGAGGAAAAACTTCTGCCTCCTACAAACAATCAGGTAGATTCCGTCACTGTAAATCTACCACAACAGGAAACAGACTCTGTGGATAACAAACAAAAACAGTGGATAAGCAGCTATTCAAGCTTCACTTATCCACTGAAATCAATCAAAGTCACCAGTCCTTACGGCTATCGTCGTGACCCATTTACAGGCAAACTGTCATGGCACAACGGTTTGGATCTTCGTGCGAAGAACGAACCTGCCTATGCCATGATGGATGGTATTGTCGAAAAGGTTGGGTATGACAATCGTTCTGGCAACTATGTTACATTGAGGCATGGCAAGTTTTATATCAGCTATTGTCATTTGTCTTCAATCATAGTCCGTAAAGGTGAAAGTGTATTTCCCGGTATCATTGTTGGTGTTACTGGCAATACTGGTCGCAGCACTGGCTATCATCTCCACCTTACATGCAAAAAGGATGGCAAAAGTTTCAATCCCGCCATCCTTTTCACTGCTAACAGTTCTCCGTAACGAAACAGACCGACATGAACTCTTATTCACATCGGTCTGTTTTCGTCACTGCCATCTACTTCTTTTACGTGTTTTTATCACAATTGGTGTATAAGGCATTCCTTCTTGGGTCATTTTCAAGCCCTCACCATCAAATTGAGTAATTTGGATCTCCGTATCATCCATGATGATTTCACTTTCATAATAGCATGCCAAAACAGAAAAGTAAGTGAAGTCATCTGTTCTCCTGCATATCTTATACCATTGATCAGTCTCACTTTTCTCTATCAGATACGTATTATTGATGACACAGATATTGTCATCTGCCACAATTTCCCATTGCCTTAATGGCCTGTTCATGAGTCCAGGGATATTTCTCACATAACACCAGTCGCCTTCCCTTATGATGTTCAGATAACCACGCCTAAACAGGACAGGCCTTGTATAATGTTTCCTATGTGTGACAGGGTCAACCCAAAAGATTTCATTAACCTGGGCATCCTCCACATACCAAATGCCGTCTTTCTCGATTCTTATCTTATCTTTCGCTGTTCCAAGATATTTCTTGACAGAATAGAAGTTATCAACAGGATAATATTCATAAAGTTTATATGAATTCTTAAGCTTTTCTAAGCTTTCCTCCCTTTCTTCTTTGTCTTTTTGAGCAAACACAGCCAATTCCTCACGAGAATCCACTTTCTCCAGTAGGCTGCCGATGTTCTTCTGCACATAATATTGTTCATTCTCATCAATATACAGTCGTGAGTTGCCTTCTCCTTCTTTATACATATACACCTTATTCGGCTCGTCCCAAGGAATAAACCTATGCTTCCAGCTCAGTCCTGTTCCTACTTGCAGTTCCAAGGTCTTCACCGTCAGATAGATCTTTTCATCAATATACTTCGATAGGATGCGAGGGTACAGCTTTTTGCCATCCTCTGTACAGAAGTCGATGCCCATCAGCTTCACACTTTGAGGCTTATTGGCAAACCACAACCTGTTCCGCAAGTCAATCCATTCCTTCCTACCTACTTTCTTTCTTATGTAGCAATAGGCAAAGCCATCATTGGTCACTTCTATCTTCTTATATATGCAATCCAATATCACATTGCCGTCATTGTCTTTGATGCCCAACAACCCTTTGTCGTTCTCCATCAGGCTATAGCCATAGGTGTCCATAATCATCTGCTGTTGACGCTCATGATTGATGATTTTCATCATCTCCTCATCACCATCCATAACCAGGTCCATCCTACAGTTGTGACTGTTGACTTGCATACACGTCTCTTGCAGGACATCTTCCAGAGAAGTACGTCCTTCAAACATACTCTGCCAATCTCTATCCACAGATGGCAATCCGAACCGCTTATAAAGTCCCACATTGTCCAGTATCACGCAGTATTCCTTACCCTCTGCTACTCGCAGTCCTCGTCCTACCATCTGCATATACTTAGCCAATGACAGCGTAGGCCTCGCCAATTGGATGAACTCCACATCAGGACAGTCGAAGCCCTCTGAGAACAGATCCACACTCACCAACACTTCTATATCATCAGAAGTGGAATTTAGGGAAGAGGAGAGCGAGGAAGATTTGAATCTTTCAATAAGCTCTTGTCGCTCTGCAAGCGGTGTCTGGCTCGAAATCGCTACAGCCTTGATGCCATTCTCCCGATAGAACTCAGCAATATGTTCAGCATGTTGAATACTGATAGCATATACGATACCTTTCTTTCCAGGCACATACTCCTTGATAGTAAGGTATAGTCTTTCGAGTGATGGCTTCACATCCATCACCTCGTTCAACTCCTTCTGCTGATAGTCACCATCAGCCCCTCGCTTCTGCAACGAGTCTATCAGCAGCTGGTCAGCACTGTCTGGCTTGATGGAGTAGTAGTCATAAAGGCTCAATCGTCCTTCGGCAATAAACTTCTCCATACTCCATGAGCACAGTAAGGTGTCAAACAAGTCCGTGAATCCCTTGCCGTTCAAACGATAGGGCGTAGCAGTCAGTCCCAACTTCTTCGCCTTCGGAAAGGCATTCATCACCTCAGCGTATGTCTCAGCCAAAGCATGATGCGCCTCGTCAATCACTATCAATCCCGGCTTCTTTTCCATCTCTCCATAGTGTCTCGACAACCATTGTATCGATGTCACTTTGATGGAGGTAGATTTTAGGGAAGAGAAGAATCTTTCCAAGGTGTCCTTGATTTGTGAAACGAGTTCACGACGATGGGCTACCACCCACACTTCTTCTTTCAAGAACAAACCTACGAGGGCAGCAAGCAGATACGTCTTTCCCGTTCCAGTCGGCATTTGCACCATGACAGCATCATGATGCTTGAATGCCTCTTGCACTCTCTTCACCATGTCCTCCTGATAATCAAAAAGCTTTATCTTCTTCATTATCATTTCAAAAAGCAAAAAGCCTTTTTACTCTTTTACCTTTTAAAGTTTGATTGTCTGTGTTTTTCCCGTGATGCCTGTTACCACGGCGATTCCATTGTCACGAATCTCCACCTTCTCATATTTGGCATCAACAATCACTTTTCCTTTCAATGTCATAACACCCCAATGTCTGGGAACCTGTTCAAAGGCGCAATAGGCACCGACAGGTTGCGCTATACGGTGGTAGAGGGGTGGCACGATAACTTTACCATCTACTTTTACGCCCCATTTCTTTCCAGCCTGATACAATTCCACATGTCCTGCCTCTGACTTCTCATTCAAAAGAAGCATCTCGCTTTCTTCCATTCTCTTCTTTTGCAACATCATCTCATGATAGAACTTCTTGCCAAGGCGAAGCATCACGACATTTAAATCTTCCTTCTCGTTCTTGGGGGTATTGCACCCTATATAGGTCTTCTTCAAATTTGAATCCACCAGGTAGTAGTCCTGCTTGCTGTCCATGACAACAATATTTCGGCCATACAGTTTAGCACATAGCCAATACACATGTTCGTAATCATTATGCAGGAAACACACATCCTTACTCTCTATAGAATCCTTACGCATCAAACCGTCACCGCCTTCATAATAGTACCATGCTTGGCAACCACTTCCTACGGAATAATTATTGTGATATATCAAGTAATGTCCTCGGTTCAATAGGTCATATTGTGAAGGGCGATAAGGTAAAGCAAAGTTCTCGTAGGTACGAGACCTAAAGAGGCCATTATATTCAACGAGCTCCCATCCATTAATGGTGATTACCTTGGGAGCATCCTTCGCGTGAATGTCCTCGTCGATGACTACTCTCGCCAAGAGGTCGTAATAACACACAGTCTTTCTGCGAGGTCGATAGAACAGGATGTTTCCGTTCAGTAGTTTCATGTCATAGTAATCGCCTGGCTCTATCACCTGTTCTCCTTGTCGGTTCACTACAGTCTTCTTTCCATCAGGCAGCTTGATGATGGCAAACTCCCCTTTGCTATCCACAAACTCACGATACAGTATCGTTTGGAGCAATTCTTCATGGCTCATCACCATCATCATTTCCGAGTCTGGATGAATCTGAATATCGTCTTGCACCTTGTTCATCAGGAAAAACTCTCTTTCCTTGGCTGTCTCCTTTTTCTTGCCAACTTTCAGCTTTCCTTCAAACATCGCCTTCCAGTTCCATACTTGCGAAGGCAATCCGAACACCCGATACAGTCCAACGTTATCAATAATCACACAGTTCTTCTTTCCCTTAGCTACTCGCAATCCTCGTCCCACCATCTGTAGATACTTGGCAAGCGACAATGTTGGTCGAGCCAACTGTACAAATTCCACATCCGGGCAGTCAAATCCCTCCGAGAAGATGTCCACATTCACTAGTACTTGGATGTCACCTTTCTTGAAGGCTTCAATATCTTGTTGTCTTTCCGTGACAGGTGTCTTCGAGTCTATAGCTATGGCTTTCACGCCATGTTCCTGATACAGTTTTGTGATTTTCTGAGCATGAGAAATATTGATAGCATACACGATGCCCTTTCTGTCTTTACCAAATTCTTCCAAGCTCTGATAGAGCCTTTCGATACTCGGTTTCTTATTCAGCAACATATCCATTTCTTTGTTCTGGTAGTCACCATCTGCCCCTCGCTTCTGCAGTGAATCGATGAGCCGTTGCGTCACACCATCGGATTTGATACTAACGAAATCGTATGTTGCCAATCTTCCCTTGCTGATAAACTCAGGAACACCCCATGACTGCACCAACACATCAAACAGGTCTGTGAATCCCTTGCCATTCAATCGGCAAGGTGTAGCTGTCAGTCCCAGGAACTTAGCTTTCGGGAATCTCTCCCACATCTCCTTATATATCTTGGCAAGGGCATGGTGCGCCTCGTCAATCACTATCATTCCTGGTTCTTCCTCTATCTCGTCATAGTGTCTCATCAGCCACTGAATCGACATCGCCTTGACGGATGATAATAGGGAAGATCTATTTGATGCAGAATAGGAATGGAACTTTCTTACGGTTTCGTCTATCTGTGACACCAGCTCTCTTCTATGGGCAACTATCCATACTTTCTCCATTGGATTGTTGCTCACGAAAGAGTCTATAACTGCTGTTAACAGGTATGTCTTACCTGTTCCCGTTGGCATTTGTGCCATTACGGACCGATGAAGGCGCAACGCCTTCTCAATCCGTTCCTTCATATCCTCTTGGTAATCAAATAACTTGATTTCCTTCATTAACAATATCAAAGAACCAATAATGATGTTACACCAATTTCATAAATCCTATATACATCAAGGCATCGGCGATGCTCTGTTGTACAGGATTTTCCTTATCCGAAGCCCATGAATATTTCGCTTGAATTTTACGAAGTTCCTCACGCTTCTCTATATATTGATTCTCCAGTTGGTTCAGAAACAGCTTAGAAGCTTGTGACATAGGAACCTTGCCAGCCTCTCTGTCCATAACTTCCTGCAATTTGATGTTACATTCCGTCAAACTCTCCAATACTTTGCGATATTCCATCATGCCAGGAATATCACCAATCTGACTTTCAGTAGTATCTTTTAGTATTGTCCTTACGCAATCAGGCATAAATAACTTCCAAGTATTGCCATCCTCGTATGTCACCACCAAATGAACTTTCTGCATCATCAGATGCTTCTCGCCATTTCTTGGCACTTCAACACACTCGTCAAATTTCAGATTGATAAGTTGGGCTATTAACTTCTGCTCGTCCATCGGCAATTGGTTGACCGTATAGAAAGGATCATGCTGAAACAATGTAGCAAGTCCTTCAGCCATTTCTCCTTTACGATAGGATGAAGGCAAACTTACATTTATCAACCTTGCATGTTCTTGAATCACTTTCTTCGTATCGTATTCAATCATCATCGCCAAGTTGAGTTTATCTCTAAATGGTAAATTCTTCAGTATAACCATAGTATATGTTCTGAATCAAAATAATCAGTTTCTCAGCAATCGCATCAAAGCAGGACGATTGCCATAATTGTGTTCTACCTCCTCCACAAAATCCAAGATGAGTTTCTTGGAAACTTCACAACAAGTGTACATACCCTTGATGTCATCCACGATATAGCCATAGCTCTTCGATTTTGCATAACTCAAGTGCTTCCGCAAATCATCAATAACATGCTTGGTATAAATAGTTTGGTCTTCCTCGCTCATATAATGCGCATACTTTTTGAAGAGTGCCACTCGGCTGAACGACATTCTGTTGTCCATCAGAATCTTCAAGAGGCACTGATACTTCCTTTCCTCCACAATCATGTTGCACACTTCGATGCAATCATCATCCGTGATATGTGGAATATCCCCGAAGAGTTTCACAACAAATTCATCCCAATCCTCCTTGGCTACCAACTCTTTCAACTTTTCGAAGTAAGGTCGTTTATCCACCAAGAACTGTCGGAACAATCTACGGTATTCCTCTATAATACCAACCTTGTCATTACGTTTTTCCGAGATTTCAATCTTTTGCAGATGCCAAGGTTCAGTGGTATTGTATCCATCATCTCCATACACAGCAATCGTTTTGTCTATCTCTTTCAAGGCTTCATCTTCCAATCCCTTTTCAAGAAGTTCATTGATTTTGAAGGAGCAGACATCAGGTACGTACTTGTATTCTTCCATAATGCCATCCACTTCATTCTCTCTACCATGAGTCCGCAGATACTCTATCTTCTTGATGAGCAGCTTACCCAACTCCTCAAATCGGAATAGAGAACTCAACTGGTCAAAGTTTTCGTCATTCACCAATCTTTTGTATTCGTGGGTATGATGCTTTATCTGCTTGTCAAGGTCTGCAAGATAAGTATCCGCATCCGCCAATCGGAAGTTGATAGCCTCACGGATATGGTTGAAGAAGCACAGGCAATAATCATCGTATGCCTCCATCTTCTCAATCTCAGCCATCTCTTTCTGTGCCGTAGCAACAGATTCTATAGGAGTCGCTTCATCTCTTAGCACCTGTGCCAACTCTTTCTCCACTTGATAAGTGAAGAAATCATCTCCATCACATTCTTGGTTGTTATACACTTCCAAGCGGCTGTATTCTTCTGCCACGAAGCGCAGAAAGTCCAAGCCGCTTCTCACGGCTTTCTCATTCTCCTTGGCATCTACCAAGGACTTGAATTGTTTGTATTTTGTGTAGGATTGTATCATTGTTTTACCATCTAAGCTAATTCATACTAAATATTCACCTAAAAGAGAACAAGCTATCAATGCTGAAATATCAATATGGCTCACAAGCAGACATAACTTTACGACTCAAACCATTGCTCGTATAGAAACAGCCTTAGGAAGTAAACTCATCAGCATAGCCCATTGATTGGACTATGTGATGAATAAAATACTTAATGATTTTTAATCACCTAACGCTATAATGGTAATATACTCAACTATCCCAATTTGTCTTCTAATATTTCACACATCTTATTATATAAGACAAGTTCAAGGCCTTTACCACCAGTTCCACTGAAATCCCCTTTAAATGAAAACAAACTCTCAGATTCATCTTTAAGGGCAGACAAAACATTTTCAACCTTATTTATATAAGGCGCATAAAAATACCCATCGTTTTCCAGCACCCCCTGTCTTATTTCATCATTAAGGAACCTTACATGGATATAGCCCATTAATCGTATCATAGCGCCAACTCCGGTTGTTTTGCAAAGAATAGATTGATGCTTCATATATATTGGCCAATAATCAGAAAAGCATTTCTTAACTACGGTATAAAAGCTAATTAACTCTGAGGCCATATAACGATACTTAGGCTTCCCACTTATTTTTGAGAAATCTACATACCAAATTCCTTGGGGAGAAGACATGTGTCTCATCAAAGCTTCTGCCATACAAGCCTGTGAGATGAATCCTTGACCAGAACCCAACATCTTTATTTTTTGATAGAAAGGAGAATCGGGATTGGTATTCATGAATTTCACAAGATTGTGAGAGATATAAATAAAGTTTTTTTCTTTATCCGTCGAATCCTCAGAATAATTCATACCATATATATCATAATATAGAGAACGACTTACACGCTTCTGATTGAAATTTACCTCAGCAAATACTTGTGCCTGTTCCCATGTATCAAAATTCATCATAATGGTACAATTGAAACGAAACTTTTCTAAATATTCTTTGATGATTATATCTTCTTCTGTTTTCATAAAACCAGAGACATCCTCATATAGTTTAATCATACTATAAAGTCGATGTTGTCCGTCTACTATATAAAAATCTTGTGGCATAACAAGATCGGGAGTATCTCCTATAGAAAAGCTTGTGTCATCTATGGTAAAAGCCAACAGCATAGCTGTAGGAAAGATGACTGCAACGTTTTGTTTTCGGTAGTCCTTAAGTATTGCAGTACGAATATACTTTTTGATGGTACGAACACGGTTTTCGTCTATCTTCCTTTGGTAATACTCATCTTCTTTACCTGTACGTAGTTTATAAGGATTTTGAGATGGATCTTCCCGATAAAAAAAACGTGCATTATCTTTTAAGTCCATGAAAGGGACACATGCCTGCAATAATAATTTTTGGGAGTTTTCGTCTCCACTCAACACATTTACTTTCATAACCCATCAATTTAAAACATACTTGCTGTATCATCATAATCTGGTGAATCAGGCTTAGGCTGGTTCGCTTCTTCACCGTTTTTTTGAATATCACAGCCCTGTTGTGCATAGTCCTTTTGTTCTTTTTCAAGATTGGCAATTAGAGAATTAATATATTCTTCATCATGCTTTATTGTTTCTTGTATAACTATTGACTTAATTGTCTCAGCTCCAATAGAATTAAAGATTTTCTCTGCAGCAATAGACACCTTTCCATCCAACTTTTCATCCAAATAAGACTTCGTAACATCTTCTGATGTTTGTTTAGCTGCACGTTCAGCATCCTTATTTGCCTTTTCTTCTATAGATTTTATAGACTTATATCCAAAAAATCCGAAAATAGATAGTACCACACCAACTAAGAAAGTACCAAACGATAAGTACTGATCTTGATCCATTTTTTGTTCCAAAGCATATTGGTATCTTTCTGCTAATTCCCGTTCATGCCTCTTGACTATCGTTATCAAACTATCGGCTTGTTCCTTAGATAAATAATTAGCCCTTTTCAAAGAATCGGAAGCTGTAATTTCTATCCTTATTGGTTGAATTTCAGGCTTGATACATGTTCTACAACACCAAAATGCTGATACTATTAAAATTGCGAGTACGCAACTTACCATTATTATTGTATCAGCAGTTTTAATAATTGAGTTATCAATTTCTTTGCTCATAATTACATAATAAAAAAATATCTTCAATACCTTTTTAACAAATACTTTTTCTTCTAAACAGGAATAGTAATAGTCTTGATAAGGCTTAATGTAAAGAAGGTACATACTATTCTATCAGCAACAGTCGAACCCAATTTCTGAAACGTCATAGACACTCAAAGCATCAAATTTTTCAACAACATATGAGGGGATATGAACCATTACGCACTTATTTCGTTTTTGCTATATGCTGTGTTTCGCTTTATACTATTGCATTCTTTCCTTTTAGAGAAATCTCTTAATGATAGTATTTTTATCCTCAACACCTTTGTTATATTTACTGATTGTTTACCAGTATGTAATGCACTTTAGTGGTTCCATTCCGGCAAAGCGAGATACAGACTGGCAAACATTACTCTCCGTAAAAGGTGTGCCATGTGAATGGCTCGAAGTCGAGGTGCCAGAGGAATGATTTGTGTTGGGTGTTGTTGAATTCCATTTTCTATGCTATTATTTCAATGCTTTCCAATTAATAGTCCGTTCAAACTTCTCGATTTTCACATTCTTATCAACAAAGTTCTCACTCTGAGCCTGATTACAAAAGAGCACTATATTCTTTTCTCGTGTCTTTGAACTGCCATATATCAATCCATCTACTTGTTCTCCTTTAGTATCACGAAACATGTAGCGAAGGAACTCTGTAAACACTTGTGTTGGTATATATTGAAGATGATTGGTGTCTTTGGGGTCAACTCTTTTGGTTATATTCTCATTGAAATTGTGTAAGAATTGATTTTCCTGCCAATTCTTCACCCAAAACGACTGTTCGGGTATAGATGTCAAATCTATCACTTTCAAATCTTTTGCCGTTTCAAAAGTACCAACAACAAGTCCATTAGACTCACCGCCAACACATTCATTCGTAGCAGTTTCTTTTTCAAACGAAGCATAGAACATAGAAATTCCAGCTGGACTCATTCTATTTGGGAATGCACAATCATCTGGAGGCGAAGTTATATCCTTAAAAGCATATCCTACTTTTACATCACTCACTTTACGAGCACGATATAATTTTGTTCCTTTAGGAAGTGTTCTCACCAATTCTTGTTCTATTATTAAATCACTCAATACACTAAGAATGTCATCAGAAAGTCCCTCTTTCTTTTGAATGAGATTTCTGAATTCTGGTGTGGCAAGAAACGTAAATCGTCCTTTGTATGTTACATTTTTAACAAATCTATCCCATTGATTAGCATATTTGATTTTCTTGTTTTCTTCATCGAAATCATTACTTATCCATTGATCAGTTGTAAAACAACTTTTAATGTCATCATTTAAGTCCTCGTCTTCTGTAATCAAGTCAAGATCATACATCAGTTCATCTACAGAATCATAATATGCAAGTTCATTGGGTGCTATGTAGTCACCGATTTTTTTATAGCCTGGAATAACCTCCTGTTCATCATCATAAAAGCCATCAGCTAAATACAGCCCTGCATTATCCAAAGGAGAGAAGTATAAACTTATATTCCACATGATATGTTTTCCTAATGTTTCCATATCACATACCATTCCCTTTTTGCCGCAGTATGAACATTTGCCTTTATGACCTTCTTTCTGAATAAAGCCATTGAGATACTGGTCTTCAAAATGACATGTACAAACGAATTTGTCTGCAAGTTCAGAACTTGGCCAATCCCCTTGCTCCTCCAATTCCATCAGATGTTTCTTTACCCATCCCATTGTATCTCGTTCTAAATAAAAAGTTAAGAAAAGGAGGCGGCAACCGCCTCCCCGGTGTCAAACATGAGCTTGAATCACCAGTTTAATGTACTACACAATCGACATGACATCTTGACCAGCGTTGAATATGTCAACATTATCAATTGGAATACCAAAGTACAACTTAATTGCAATACTTGACAAATCCAAAATTGCGATTATACACTTGGCAGACTCCTCATAACTCTGCCCTTTCACCATTTCGATGAGTCGGGCAACTTTATGCCCGACCTAACATACAAATTTTCTCATTTCGTAAAATATTAAAATTATACATATTAGCCGTCCCTTTGACGGAATCCATATGACTATTCAACCCTTCCACCCAACCTCTTGCAAAATCATAGGGCAATATCTTTATAAACACCTTCTGAAAAATAGCTATAGCAAATCACCAGTCTCTTTGTCTCTTAAGCACTCCATCAATTTTGGCAAGTTGTTCGTATTGTGATATATGTAATGACATGCTTTCTTAAAAAAATGTTTTAGTCCCCAATCTGCGCATCCTATATCAGCAATGCTTGATGTCTTGACATTTATCTTTACCCCATTGCAATACCTGTTTCCACTATATTCATACTCATAAAACATCTCTTTGAAGATAATGGTGAAATCGTATGATGTCCCATCTTTCTCTATTCGGAACAAATACTCTTTCTCGTACACATCTTTGGCTTTCACAACAATTCTTCTACTTATTCTTGAAAGGTTCTCTATTTCATGAATTGTGAAATCCAACTCATTACGGTAGAAAGGTGTATTTATATCATCATGAGAGAATGGGTTGAGCAACAGTTTGCGCTCGTCTTGAAGATGTGGTATAACATCGGGTAAACCAATATTTTTAGCAAAACGACAATAACGTTCTATTAGACCATTCAAGTCACATTGGAAAGTTTGGGATTTTTCGTTGAATATCAAGTTGGTTGGCAACAACCTCTTCAATTCTTGCTCTGCTGCTCGTCTTGCAGCATTTACACTTGCTGGTATTTCAAGATTTTGTAAAAGCATTTTAGCCTTTTCCAAATGTGTCTTTGGCTCAACAAGATATGGTTCAGGCATACCATTGATATGCTGCATATATAATTCATATTTCTTCCAATCATTTTGATTTCCCTTTATCTTTATCTCACTTGAAACAAGATGATAAAAAGCCCTGTCATGCGTAAAGATGAATGTCTGGAATTTATTGGTATAGGTCAGCAATATCTCTATTATCTTTCTTCTGAACGGCATGTCTAAACTTATCAACAAGTCGTCTATAAACAAGACCGAAGGTGCTTCAAGTGATGACGGATGACTTTCCAAAATTGCCAATCGTAGAGCTAATGCCATACATGTAATCTTTGCCTCATTAAAGAAAGAACGTGGGTGTTCTATGATTGATCTGTCAACAAGTTGGTCAGACTCCATTGTTGCTTTCAAATAAATTTTTGGCCTATGTAGTTTTCCGTCAAATCTTCTTGAAGCCAGTCTGTTATTAAATGTAGCATACTCATATTGCAATATGAGCTTAGACTCCAGATGAAAAACATCCTTGATGATATTATTTGCTTTTACGACTAACAAAGACAATTTGGATTGCAACAATTCATTGAACTGCTGCAACAGATCTTTGTAGTTCTTGTAGAGTGGAGTCCTTTGGTCAAATGCATTATTCCTATTGCTCCTTGGTATTGCTCCCAAAGCATATGCCCGATTGATATACCTCCACCATTCCCCTGCATTATACGTATTTGTATCTTCGCCATTAATTCGCCACAACAGTAGATCCAAATCGATATATGGCAAGACTTCTTTTTCGAATAACAAGAACACTTCGTTGTCTTGGCTATTTCTGAAATCAAAAAGCGAAGACAAGAACTTGTAATTCATGAAGTCGCTAGACATAGCTGTAAACTTCATAAAGCGCAAAACCTCAGCGTCTGCTGCGTAGTAACAAGTATCCGAGTCTTCCACGGTCTTGATCATGCCCTTTCCATTATCAAAATATATTTTAATGCTGGAGCCGTCAGTGGTTGCAGCATATCTATTGCGAAGATTCTGAGGATGTCCTGAAGTGAAATACTTCTGAGCTTCAACTTGATTCTTCGCATAAGCTTGAAAATGGGTATAAACGCTCCAATAAATGGAACTCTTACCAGCACCATTTTCACCATAAAGCAAAATGTTCTTACCATCAACATCTATAGGAAATACATTCTTGAAGAACTTAAAGTTCTCAATTTCTATTTTGATTATTCTCCAACTCATTTTTCTTCTGACATTTTTTTTGTTGCAAAATCCATGAAGTCTTTCATGTATAAGCGCAAACGGTTCATATTTTCCATTAATTCATTTCCTGATGTCATCAAGTCTTCAAATAATGTACAGAGTATATCTAAACCATCTTTTTGTTTGTCTGCAGTGGTTTCTGAATTTTTCACAGACAATCGAACTATCTCATCACCCCATAGCTTCAATATGGATATGTTTGCCTTTTCAAAGAGCTTTGGCAATACCATTTCTAATATCATGGAATCCCTTAAAGAAGAAAAATAATTAAATATCGTTGGGAAGACATCATCACCAAGCGATTCGATACTTCTATTGTATGACAAAAGGTATTCCATCAAAGTTTGTAAAATGATGCAGCCTGTAGAATACTCTTTTATATAATAAATAGGCAATCTCTTGATTTGAGACAATTTAGTTTTCCCTCTGAGCCTGTTTGCTTTAAAATCAGGTAACAGGAATAACTTTCCTATGGCCGAATTAATGTAAAAGGTGTAATACTTTGCCATTTCGACTGTAGGACAAATGATAACATAATCAAATCTCTGTTTGTCAGTAAGTGATGCTATTTGTTCTTTTTCATCTATATCTTTCTTTAGATAAACAAACACCTTTTCATCTTCTGCCGTTTTTTTGACAAAGGTATCAATATATTCTTTAGCCGTCATTATCTTTTCTAAACGTCCCAATCGCCCCAAGACATTAGACTTATTCACAAATTCCCTTATGTGATAGTGTATCTTCAAATCATACTGCAACGCAGGGATCTTATGTTGTATTTCATGAACATATTTCATTCCTTTGTTGTGGATTCGGTCATAATAGGGTTCATGATTCTCGTCATATGATTTTTTTAGAGAAAACATATAATATTCAGATGAGTCTCTTTGGACCACAGGAATTTCTTCTCCTTCTGTTATGATGCTGGCAGCAACTATTGGGTCGTAATAAATATCTCTATCTTCTTTCCCATCTATCTTCACAGGTAGAATGTCTTCAATAGTGAATAAGTAATTGACGTTTTTCAACGCTATTCCAACTTCATCTGGGGTTATTTCTTTTATTGTAAAAAGATTTTGAGGAAAGATCAACTCCTTAGATAAGCTTTCGAACTTTATTTTACTAAGCTTTACTATGTCGTTTGGTTGAAATGGTATTTTTTCCATACTTTTTTATTCAAAAAAAATCTTAACACCTGTTCTATATCGTATCTATAAAAAACAATCATAAGGATTACGCAAAATACTTGATCAATTGAATATTTGATAGCTCTTGCTGAAGCACATTACCTTGTATTTTACATAAATCATTAAATCCTTGCAGTCTGATAGGATTCTTCGGATAGCAAACTATATGATATGTTTGGTCATTCAAATCCATTACATTTGTCCTATCAAAAGAAACAAATCCTTTTCTCGCCATACTCATAAAGCTATGTAGATAGGCAGCTCTTGCTTCTTCATCATTACCAAAGTGTTGGTTAAGGAAGGGTTCGTTTACAACAATGTCTTCTTCTTCAAAGATAAAATCTGAGTCAAACACACGTTTTTGTAAACTACGCAGTTTTTCTCTGTCGTTGATAACAGGTGGTATCATACCTCCAGCAGAAGCGACATGACAAAACACATCACCTATGATACAGAACCAATCAATATCCTTTGAATAAATGTATGCATCGTCATATTTCATAAGTTTGGGAATATTGCTTTACAGTTATCACAATAGGGGAATACTTGCATTGTTCTAGGCCTTGCTGCCTCTGTGAAATGAAGCTTGTGAATATCATTCTCGTGATACTTGTTCATATAGTTGTTACCAGCATGTTGTTCAGCACAATTTCCTATGATGTATCCTTTGCCAATATGGGAACCTTTGCCAATATTGCCGAGTCTCAATAATTCTCGTTTCAAGAAACTATGCCATTTGGTTCCATTGGGATTATGGGCGTACCCTTTTGCAATGTGCCTGTTTCTTTGATCGTGACATATTGCTGCCATCGCAGGTAAATCCCAATACCAGACTTGGGTCTTCATGTCCTTACGCAAAACTTCAATTTGTGCTTTGCATATATGCTGACAATATTCTCGTATTCGCTTATCCATAATTTAAGAATCGGCTACAAAGCTCCATCCCCTAAAAGTAGTTCATAAAAAAAGGAGGAGAGGAGCTGTTCGCCAGATATATCTATTATTTCTTGTTTTTCATCCGCCAAAAGAAATGCCACATTCTAAATATCGGTTCGGACAGTGCTTCGGCAGGATAAAACCTCACCAAACGCAAATCTCGAAACAATCTCTGAATGTTATGTCCGAAAGAACTATGTCCAAAATCATATCGTTCATCATATTGTCCGAAGTTACCACCACTCAATATTTCTGCCAACAACATCTTTCCTCTCTTCTCATCCATCGGAGCTATCACCTTCTCCTTCGATAATCCAAGAACCTTATGCAGCACATACATCACTGCTCCCGCAAACTTCCACAATCCCAAATATTTTATTTCTTTCTGCAAAGTATCCCTAGCCACTAAAAACTCATCACTAATCACTACAAAATAGTAATCTACAATCTGTCTCAATCCGACTCCTTCATAGAAATAATGATGATACAAATGAAGCAATTGGTAGATAACATTGAAAGCATATGTTGGTACGGTGATTTCTCCTGCATCATTTGGAAACGCAACAATATTACTACATTGCAAGTCAGCATTCCACTTGAGCCATTTCTGTAACCGATGGTTATATAGCAAATTATTCAAGATGACAGGAGTTGAGTGAAGTTCCACCGCTATGTCATTTATCATAAGTTCAATATGGTTAAGACTTTCTTTCCCAACACTCCCTTTGTCTTTCGCAAGCTGCTGCGCAAGCATACGAATGTCATCACGTTCTGCTCTCACCCATATATCTATATCACCAGGAGTCCTTGAAAAAGAATTAGGATACATCAGTGCATTGCCCTGACCTTTCAATATGCAACACAGGAATCCCTTTGTCTTTATATTCTTATAGATGTGTGCAGCAGCTTCATTCAAGAGAAGATTCCTTTGATAAATCCTTTGGCTCTGCCCAAACCAAGCCATTAGCAAGTCCTGACCCGGAGCACATTTCTTCGGCAGCCACCGGATTCCCTCGAAAAAGACACCTATCAATGTCTGTTTCTTTGCAAAACGATAAAAGTCATTCCAGTCAAAATTCACCAGAGTCTCACCCGACAAGAATTCCCTGCCGTCATAAAGTCCTAAGGAGAACTGTAAAAAACGGAAATAAATCTCAGACATTACTCCTTCGTCATGTTCCAAAGGAACAGTGCGTTTCCAATGATATATCTTCTCCACATGCGTTTCGGCTCTTTCAACAAGCGATAGAGCCATTCCAATCCATGCTTCTGCCACCACATCGGTGCACGCTCCACTGTTCCTGCAAAGAAATCAAACACAGCACCGATAGTACCAACATGGCAATGGATGTTCAACTCCTTCCAATGCGAGTAAGTCCACTTCTCCTGCTTGGGTGCAGTCATGCCGACCCACAGCAAATCAGGATTGGCAGCATTGATGGCATTGATAATCGCCTTGTTATCCTCATCCGAGAATTCCGGTTTATAAGGAGGCGAATATGTCACCACCTTCAAATGAGGATAATCCACGGCTGCACGCTTCACAATCAGGTCGAGTACTTTCTGCGAGCTACCCATAAACATCACAGTGCCGCCCTTTGCTTCAAGTTTATTCATCTCAAAGTAAAATAAGTCCCAACCAGCTATACGTTCCTTAGGTTGACTCTTAGCCTTTATCCATCTACAAGCCTTCACTATGCTCACACCATCGGGTATCAACACATCACAGTTTGTCAGCGCATCAGCAAATAATTGATCCTTCTTTGCTGTATTAAAAGAGTGGGCATTTACTGTGTTTATAAGCAATTTGCCCTCTGGCAGCGAAGCCAATTCAGCCTTACTACCTAAAATTGTTAATGTTTTTAATCTAAACATAACTATAAATCAAATTATTTTGTTATTTTCGCAGCGATAAAGCATATTCCATCATTCTCAACAAATTAAGAACAGTCATCATGATCTACGATATAAATACCATATATACAAAGTATAAGCAGCTTACCAAAAAGCAACGTCAACAACTCCTTGCTGCCCTTAAATCGCAAGGTATCAACATTGTGAAAATCGAAGCCTACGAATATGCTGATGCCCCAGACATCAAACATCTGTTTTTCTATTTTGCAAAGGATAGCAGGAAAGCCATCCCTTATTTCATGTTAGATAGTGAAGTTTGGGAGAAGACTCAGCAGTACATCATGCAAGAGTGATTTCTAACAATTCTATAGACGAACAGACTTTGATTTTTCACCCTTTAAGACAATCATTCAGGATATCAACCATCGTCTCCTCAAACTTTCTGAGGGTAAACTTATCATTGAATTTGCGATAACCATTTTCTCCCATACGCTCGGATTCCTCCGGATGCTCTATGAAGTATTCCAGTTTATCTGCAAGAGTATGGAAATCATGCTTCTCTATCAGGAAGCCAGTCTCTTTATCGTCTATGATACCAGGGATACCACCCTCTGTTGTGGAAATACAAGGCAGATGATGCTGCATAGCCTCCAATAATACCAGAGGAAAACACTCATTATGATAGAATGTTGGGAAAACGAAGACATCAGCAGTAGCCCAAAAATCATCCTTCTCCTTGCCATACTTGCCACCATGGGCAAAACAGACATCTTCCAAATGAGACTCTATCAAAGCACACTCAAACATCTCTTCCGTTATATCACTCCATTTTCCTACAAAATGAAATTCTACAGACAAATCCTTTTTATGCAAGATCTTTGCAGCTTTCACAATAGTCCAAACACCCTTTTCAGCAATCATATTGCTAAGAAAGAGTACATTCATCTTCTTATTTTTCATACTTCTGGTATTCCGTTAGGACAAACAAACACATCTTCTCTTTTTACATACTTCATGACATCACTATATAAACATTCAGACAAGAGAATCACCTTAATTCCCTTAAAGAATCGCTGGTATAGGATATTTATCCAAGAGCTTTTTTGGTGAGTTGCAACACCCTTATTATGATAATGCACAACCACTTGACATCCCATTCGTTTAATCATCTGAACAACAATATAGTCCTTATAGAAAGCACCACCACAAGCATTTGGGGTTACATATACCAAGTCCGGTCTAATTGCCATCAAACTCTTTCTGATTCTACGAAGCAGCATGACAAAATCAACCAACTTACGGATTCCAACCTTACCAATATCTTGCAGATTCTTAGCCGTTGTCAGATTGATGTAATGCCCCTCAAACTTCTCATTGATAAGCTTGCTATCATGTATATATTGTCCCACCATTGCCGCACCATGTACTGGAGGCGGCATGTGCATAATAAATAATATTTTGGGTCTCATATAATTTCTCATTTCCTTCGGTGTCATAATGAAAAAGTCTAAGATAACTTACAAATCAAGGGCCACAGCCATCTCTGATGTCCCATCCATCTCATACAGCATTTCACACCTACTTTTACAACTTCTTTCATCCCTATTTGCGGAACGACGAAAGGCTGATCATAAACAGGATTCTTCTTTCCTAATATTCTACGGAGTTTAAATGCCGCAGTTACTCCTGCACCTTTTTTCTGGCGCATAGCATAGCCTTGTGATTCTACTACAACAGAATAAGGAATTTCATCAAGATGCAGATAACCTGATTCAACTGCTTCTTTTAACAATACAGTCCATTCAGAAGAACGAGAGACAAGTGAATTTACACCAATATGGTCATTGATATACTCTCCTATATGAATGTCACCGAAACAAACATCCGCCAGTTCTCCATAATGGTCAATACAAGTACTACAACGTGGGACATTGAAGAAACCTCTCATACCAATCCAAAACGTCTGGTAAGGAACAGACCTCAACATTTTTCCATTTTTATCTTCAAAAACCATACTGCCAAGACACCCATTGTCTCGATATGCGAAATGGGCAACGTCTTCTCTTTTTACCCCATAGCGATAAAGTAGAAATTCCTGAGAGCGCATGGTTCGATTACTAGAACAATAGATGGCAAAATAACCTATAATCAGTTTACCTACATTCTTAAAAAGACTTGCATATTTACGCAAAGACTGAATCTGACAAGGCAAACCAACCACTACATATTTACCACCTTTTTGCTTTATCTCACTTAATATCCCCTCATAGCTTGTTACACAATACTTCGAACTTCTACCTGCCAACACTTCTTCCTTTGACCTTGCTATGTAGGTATGAGGTGTCATTGGCTTGGAATCTTCATACCCTACAACAACAGCACCATCAATATATTTTTTATCAAGAAGGAATATCAAGAATTGACTTAAACATCCACCAGATGCAGAATGAAAGCGAATATCATCATTAGTACTATAACCCGAGAAACATTTGTCATAATAACCTAAATACTTATCATAACCATCAGACTTCTCATGAAACAGTTCCTTACTTCTTGCAGCAAGATCAATACCATGTCCTGCACAGACCTTCAAACATAATCCACATTCATTGCATTTTTCCATATCCACCTCAGGATAATTAACATCCTTTCCATGGTGGATACGAATACATTTCTTTGCACAAGCATCTTGACAAATGCCACAGCTCATACAAAGGCCATCAGAAACTACATGACTAACATTTGTTTTCATTATCCAAGCTTTTCAACAACTTCTGTACAGAATCTATATTGACTCAGACTATCCTCTATCATCTCGTGAATAGCCTTCAGATTATAACGTCCAAACAATTCTTCTTTTTTCTTCGTTAAAACCTGAAGACGTAATTCCTCAAAGGAGATTTTCTCTGGAAGAATAGCCCAATCACCACCAATAGATTTCAAGAAGCTCTTTGTCTTTCCAGGACCACGATAGCTAACAAATGGTGTATTCATTGTCAATCCCATCAGACCTACATGAAGCATAGAAGTCATGGTTAAATCACAAGAAGCTAGCACACCCAACAACTGATTTGGATTTTCATATGCATCCAAGAATATATTCTTAGAAGGTTTCTCTGGCATATACTGATAAGTCAATCCTATCTTAGGCATATGTGTGGTAATGAAATGAAATTCCATATCATCATGCTTTTCTGCATAGTCAAAAATATCCGCCAACAATTGTTTATCCAAATATCTACCTTTTTTAAACTGAAGGCAGATACGTATTTTATCTGTTGGAGGCAACATCTTTGGTTCAAAATAATCAGGAGTGCGGAAAAGCATATCTGCATGATATACGAAATTCTTGCCAAAAGCCAATTTCATCTGTTCTACATCTCCTGCCAATCGAACAGTACCATCAACAAAAGGATGAGAACGGAAGAAATCAATACGCCAATGAGAATACCAAGTTTCGGGCTTTTTCACTTTTCCATCACCTCCCATAGATATAGCACAGAATTTAACATTCGGATATTTCTTCGATGTTAAAAACAAATCTTTAAAGTCAGCCTCATACTCTCGAGCAGCTTTATTTAAAATACGCTTATACCATTTGAAAGGAGTTAACAAGGCTCCCCCTGCAATCACCACAAGATTTACATCCTTACAAAGTGCATCTACAGTAGGTGCCGACTCTAATTTATATAACCTAGCAAGTTCATCGTCAAGTTGAAACAATTTCACCTCATATCCCATTTTCTGGATATGTTTTGCAAACGCAATCGCTTGCATATCATCGCCCACATTAGCATATCTAAGTGGTGCCCAAATTCCAATTTTATTTTTCATTTTCTAAAGATTTAGTAAACAATCATATCTCGCTGCAATTTCAGGATTACCCTTCATTAATTTAAACGCTTTAGTTTCTACAGCAAAAGCCTTTAAATAAGGCATCCAATTAGATACTCCACAACTATTAAAGAATCTTTCTATATAATTCTTATGATTTTCTATAGCTTGAACTAATGTTATTTCAGGTGTTAGTAAGTTAGTTACCTGTGCTATATATGTGAACAAATCAAATCCCAAGGGTCTGTCTTTAGCTTGTTCCCAATCAATTAACCTAATGTTATTTCCTTCCTCCAGCATGTTCCATGGACAAAAATCCCCATGGCTTAATGATAACATTAAATTATCTTTTGACAGCACTGTGTCACTTAAACGGAATTCTTTTAGTTTCATGCATAACTTAAATGTTTCCTCATTAAAGAAAGATTGGCGAGGTCTTTTACCATCCACAAATTCAGCTTTTAAGAATGCATACTGATTTGTTACTTCACTATCATATAACAACGGAACCAAGCTACTACCTGCTAACAACTTATATATTTGAATTTCATTTCTTGTAAGCTCGATGGCTTTAGGCTTTTGACTGTATTTTACAAAAAACTTTTTCTCTGTGGTTTTATCATATCCAATAATAGAAATCTTTTGCAAAGGTCCCGGACTTCCCATGTTAAACGACATAAGAGCATTCCCACCAACCATCTTACATATTTCGCTATATGGAAAAGAAACTTTTTGTGTGTCAACAGCATTCAACCATCTTACAAACGAGATTTTTCTGAATAAGAGCCAGTATAGGCGTGAAATTTTACCTCCATATGCAGAATACAATCCATACAGCCATTTTTTTCCTTTTGGAACATCTGGGAAATAATAACTTGTGGTAAAAGTTTTAAATCTATAAAGTTTCATTTTCCTTATAATTAAAAATTCTGTCCGTAATTTCATCGTAAGCTTTTGGTATCATTTCTTTCCAAAGCTTTTGTTTGGCGCGGTATAAGCATTTTTCCCTAACACTTATTGCATAAGCGTCATTCCCATTTAGAACTTCCATTTTTGAAACTAGCCCATTTATGACTTCTTCAACAGATTTGTCCTTCGTCTGTATAGTTAAATCCCCAAGTTCTTTGCCTAAAACACTTGCAGGGCCACCACAATCTAAACAGATTACAGGCAATCCATAGGATAAAGCTTCCAATACAACATTTCCACTACTGTCATGCATACTTGGAAATACCATTGCACTACTTGAACTATAATATTTTTTCAGTTCAGACTGCTCTATCCATGGTATTACTTCTATTTGATTCTGCAAGTTATGCTTCTCTGCGAAGGCTTTAATCGCATCAATGTCGCCTCTTCCTATCATTTTCAATGTAGAACTCGGATGTTTTTTTGCATATTTTTGAAAAGCCATAAGGGTTAATTGATAACCTTTCCAATAGGTGAAACGACCAACATACAGGAAAGAATTCTTTTTTCTCACTGATGAATCTTTATCTTCAAGAACCTCATTTATTCCAATTTCTAATCTTACAAGAGTTTTGTCTTTCCATCTTTTCAAAACTCTTTTTGTATCTTCTGTTTTTGTCAATATTAATGAAGCTCGATTAAAGTTTAGATAAAATAGAGGATTTATAAATGCAAATGCATTTGCCATACTTCTTATCGTTTCTTTCAATTGTTCCTTTAGAGAGAATAGTGCCAATAAGCCTTTAGGTGTTGTTTCTCCACCTCCAACGGGACCTACAACATAAGGAATCTTGAGTTTGTACAAGGCACTTGCATCTCTAAATACTCCAAATGTAATATGATGAGCCATATCAAAATGATATTTTTCATGCAATTTTTGAGCATAGCTGCAACAACCTTGCAACCATAATGCATAGTAAATATTCACAGACAAGCCATGTTTCTTGGCCCATAACATGACATTAGGCAAGTCATAATAGAAGAAATGTAAATTATCGGGACAGATGTTTTTTCTCCAATAATCTTCTATTTTCTTTCTATTGTTTGCTCGTGTAATGACATAAATGTCTTTATTTTTGTCTGCAGAGAGATATAGAGGCCATTTCCATCCAACCCCTAACTCAGAACCTCGTTCTGGCTCACATGCATAAGCTAAGAAAAGTATTTTCATTGTTTATATCTTTTGGCTGCTCTAATATTAAGAGATTTACACATGAACTGGCATAGTTCGTATGATATTTCTTTAACATTCCTATTTGTATTCAATACGATGCAATTATCCTTTGTCTTTGCCAAGGACAAATAAGCCTGACGCTGACGTTCTGTTTCTTCTGGCGTTACCTCAGCTTTGCGAGCTTGAATCACCTCTGTAGGGCAATCCAATATAATCCAAAGTTCAGGTTCTGGAACCAAATATCTAACTAATTTTACAATCCACTCAGGAGTGCCATTTCTATATCGGATAGGATCTACCAAAATATCATCGTAATACCTATCAAAAATAGTCAAAGTACTCTTTATTTTCATTGGTAGGACATATTTCAGATGTCCCCAAATATAAATCCATAGGAAATAAAATAGCTTCAATAGCGAGAGCATGAAGTTTCGTTTTTTCTTTGCATGTGGATCTTCTACAACTTTACTAACACCTTTATGAGGCTTTGGGAAAAGATGAAATTGTTGCAAACGACGGAAGGCTGGTTTTATATCTTTCTTAAACTGCTCCATAACCGTAGTCTTACCACTCCCATCTGGTCCTAAGACTGTTATTACATAGCCTGTAGGATTTAATATACGCTTTAATTTCAACGCAATGTTCCTCAGTGTATCAGATACCTTTCTACTATGTGATGAATGTATTCCCTGCTGTAATTTTTCCAGATTATTATGCAATAAAAGAAAATCGTTCTCATCCATGGATTTCTGGATAAGCAAAAGTTTCTCTCCCTTCCAAAACTTTTTTGCTTCCAATATTGCTTTATCCTTATTCTTTAAATAGAATTTGCGGATATGTTCATATTGTTCCTCCGATAGGCTTCTCTTATCTACCTTTTTCAGCAGATAATATAAAAATTCCTTTTCTGGAGCCAAGACATAAAAGTCTCCTTGTTCTGCCTCAATTCTTCCTTCCAAAAGATAATCTGCACTTAATAATTTTCTTCCTTTTCTATAATAATCTGTGCAGACATCTGGTTGGACACTGACAATGTTTCCATTGTCAAAATGAAATAGTACATAATAGAATGCCACAATCTCATGCTGAAGCATTTGGACTATTTTAGTTTGACTATCCTCCATCTGCCAAATTACAAGCTTGAAGGTATCAATATAACTGCGTGGTATGACAACATCAATATCACTTCCAATGTTTGCAGGATAACCTTCAGTTCTTCCAACTAATGCATAAGGAATATTGCTTTTATCAATTATCTTGATAAACTTCTTAAATAATTCTTGTTTATTCATCTTATACAATACTCTGTTAATTCTTATGTAATCGATTGAAAATGAGAGAGTTAATTAACGTA
>OGGJ01000213.1_pt1 | contig 62936 bp, 68 predicted proteins | sample 1571071 | NCBI WGS metagenome assembly OGGJ01 (sample SAMEA2581954, study PRJEB24529) | metagenome | biome: Human gut stool | place: China | collected 2011
AAAAAAACAATTACCATCAAAGATCTATCAGCAGTTGTCACAGGACTTATTCTTGCTTTAAATTTACCATCAACAGTTCCTTTATGGCTTCCTGTTATTGGTGGTCTCTTTGCTATTATTGTGGTTAAACAATTTTATGGAGGATTAGGACAAAACTTTATGAATCCAGCGTTAGCAGCAAGATGTTTTTTATTGATTTCCTTTACTGGAAGAATGACAAATTTTGCATTTGACGGGATGACTTCATCAACGCCACTTGCAATTTTAAAAAATGGAGAAAGCTTTGATTTAATAAGGATGTTTATTGGAAATACTGCTGGAACAATTGGAGAAACTTCTGCAATTGCACTTTTAATAGGTGCAATGTATTTGATTGTTAAAAAAGTTATTAAAGTAACCATTCCTTTAACATATCTTTTAACATTTTCTATTTTTACATTGATTTTATCACCATGTCCTTTTGATATTTATTATTTAGCTTGTGAGTTATGTGGTGGAGGTTTGATCTTTGGTGCCTTTTTCATGGCTACTGATTATGTAACAAGTCCAATGGATCAAAAAGGACAACTTATTTATGGTATTTTATTAGGTGTATTAACAGGATTGTTTCGTTTTTTTGGAACAAGTGCAGAAGGTGTTTCTTATGCCATTATTCTTTCTAATTTATTAGTACCTTTAATTGATAAACTCACATTAAAAGGTGGTGTTGTCAAATGAAAAAAATAATAAAAGATATTTTAATTTTATGTGTGATTACTATTATTTGTGGAGGGCTTCTTGGTTATGTTTATCAAATAACAAAGAACCCTATTCAACACCAATTACAACAAAGTAAGCAAGATGCTTATTTAAAAGTGATGAAAGAAGCAACTTCTTTTAAAACTTATAAAGAAAATGATATCAAAAAATTATCTAAATCTCTGATTTTTGTGGAACGAATATTTATATCTTCAACATAACCTTCTATTCCATCAACCTTTACATAATCTCCAACTTTATATACATGGTCTGAAAGGATTTCAATACTACCAAAAATATTCGCTAAGGCATCCTTAGCAGCCATACCTACGGCAATACCACCAATTCCAAAACCAGCAAGAATAGAAGAAACAGAATAACCTTGACTTTGTAAAAATCCAGTGAAAGCTATAAATAATAGAACAGCTTTCAATAACTTCATTATGATAGGAATAAATCTCAACAATGGAGAATTTGATTCTTCATTTTGGATTTTCAACCGAACCCTTCTATCTATTACATCTATAACTTTGAACAAAATTATAATGAGTACTAGATTGATAGCTATGGCGATAAGCCCTTTTTCCCAATTTGGCATTGTATTCTTTCTCCTGTCACTTTATATTATATAGAGTGAACAATTATTTGAAAGAATTTTGTAAATAATTAATAAAAATTTTTACTTTTATAGTTAATTTGGTACACTTTAATTGTTATGTCAGAATTTAATTTGAGAAATAAAAAATCAATAACAGTTGCAATTCTTGCCATTTGTTTCCTTTCTGGATTTTATTTTTTCAATATTCTCCAACCTAAATGGAAAACTGTTAGAATTTACAAACAAGCTCTTAAAGATTATGAAAATGGGAATTACTCAAATTCATATTATTTATTTTCAAAAGTTGGATATACTTCAAACTTAAAACCAATTGCAATTTATAGACAAGCTCAATGTGCTAAAGCTCTTGGAGATACCAATTCTGAACTCAAAAGATACCAATCTTTATTCAGACATTATCCATCTTCTGGATTGAGCCTAGAATCTAAATATCTTGCTGGACAGTTATTGATAGATGACAATCCAAACCTTGCCAAAAGATATTTCAAAACCATTGTAAATTCAAATATGGATGAAGATTACAAAATTGCATCCGAATATTATATCGCAAGAATTGATGCTCTCAAATTAAGATATTCTAGCAAAAAACTCTTTAAAAAAGGAAAGTCTGACCATATTGAAAAATCATTCAGAAATTATCTTGAGAAATACCCTAATGGAAGACTAGCTGTAAATGTGGCTAATAATTGGATTAAATTCAATCCAGAAATGAGTTCTAAAGATTATACTCTTGTTGCAAGAGCTTATTATCTCGCAAACTTGTACAATGATACGAATAAAGCACTAGCAAAAACGCAACAAAGTGACAGTTGGGCTATAAAAGTTTCAAACGCAATAGCTAAACACGATTATAAAAATGTAAAATCTCAAATTGAAGAAGGGGTTGAAAAGTATTCTGAAAATTCATATCCAGAAGATTATAAAAGAGCTGTTGATAACTATTTAAAATTAGATGATAGTTCAAATAAATTGATGTACGACCTATTTTCAAAAGCCAAAGGGAAAAATAAAGATTACATCTGGACTTTAAAATGCGAAAAATCGACACCAGCTCAACAGTACTCTTGTTATAGAGATTTATACAATAACTACCCTAAAGGAGATTACGCTCAAAACGCACTCTCTCACTTATTTTTTAACAGAATAGCAAACCAAGATTACACAAATGCAAGACAACTCGGCAGAGATTATTTGGCAAAATACCCAAATACTCCAGATGCACCAATGATTATGTTCTGGGAAGGAAAACTTGAACAAAAATATAACAGCCTAGAAAGTGCAAAATATTTTCAAAAGCTAATTAACAATTACCCAGATTCTTATTATGCTTATAGAGCTTTTTGGATAATCAAAGGAGTCCCAAATTCAACAATTACAACACCATTAGAATACAAGTCAGTTGAATATCCATACAGAAATCCAGTAAAGAATGGAATTATGCACAATCTTATGGACGTAGAAGACTACGACATGGTTGCAAAATTATCAAAAGACGAATTTGTAAAAAGCTGGGTTGAATATCAAAAAGGAAATTATGCGGCATCTGCACACATTGCACAAAAAGCAATGGAAAAACTAGATGTAAAACCTCCAAAAACAGATTTAAGATGGCGTCTTGTTTATCCTCTAAATTATTATAAACAAGTTCAAAGAATATCTTCCCAATATCAAAATAATGATGCCTTAATGATGGCACTAATTAGAGAGGAAAGTTTTTTCAATACAGAAGCTCAAAGTGGAGTTGGTGCAATCGGATTGATGCAACTTATGCCTTCAACAGCACACGACATTGGAGATAAAAATGGAATTTCTTTTAACACAAGCTATTTATTCAACCCAGAATTAAATATTAAAATAGGAAATATGTATTACTCAACAATAAGAGGAATGCTTGGCAACAAAGACATTTCTGCAATCGCCGCATACAATGGAGGAATTGGTTCTGTCACAAGATGGAAATCATCTCTTTCATATTCAGACACAGATGAATTTGTAGAACAAATTCCATACGAAGAAACAAAAACTTACGTAAAAAAAGTATTCAAAAGCTACTGGAATTACACAAGAATTTACCAAAAATAGCAAAAAATCATACATTTGATTTATTACTTTTTCCCATAAAGTGCTAGAATAAAACCTATGAGAAAGATTTTAATTACATTAACAATATTAATTATCAATTTGATAATCGCAAATCCGAGTTACGCAATAAAAATCGGACTACTTACAAGTGTTGACCAAGCAGGTGTCGGAACGAATGTAAACGGAAGAATGATAGATGTACACACAAATAAAACAGTATGCACATCTGATGCAATGAAAGGTTACGTTCTTGTTCCATATAAAAATCAAATTGCGGTAAAAAGCGGTGGACATTTTTATTCCCTAGGAACGGATTCAATTGTATTACGCCCAGATTCAAAAGGATATGTGAGCACAAAAGGCAAATGGTATCACGGAAAACTAATGGTAAAAGTTGTTAATGGGAATTTAACCGTAATCAATGATATTGACCTAGAAAACTATATAAAAGGGGTAGTACCATCAGAAATGCCTCCATCTTGGGAATACGAAGCTCTAAAAGCTCAAGCAATAGCGGCAAGAAGTTTTGCACTTGCAAATTTGGGCAAACAAGCAAAAAATGGATATGATTTGAAAGACAACACCGAAGACCAAGCATATGGTGGAGCTTCTGTTGAAACAAACAAAACAAATAAAGCAGTAGAAGAAACCTATGGATTGGTACTTACATACGATATGAAAATCATTTCAGCATATTACTCTGCTTCAGCAGGAGGAATGACAAGTGCATCAGTTTGGGGTGGTTCTGCTCCATATCTACACTCTGTACCATCATTTGACGATAACGTAAAGAAAAATGGACACGGAGTTGGAATGTCACAACATGGTGCAAACAACTTAGCAAAACAAGGCTATAACGCATACCAAATTTTGCAATATTTTTACCAAAATGTTAAATTTGCAAAATTAAATAACAGCTTATAATCCTTATATACTCAAGGTTTTCAAAAGGATATACTCTTAAATATACGCTATATCTATTATTCAGAGAAAATTAATCTCTAAAACCCTTGACAGGATTGAAGAAAGTGATATAATAAATTTGTCGATTACACACATACTGCGGGGGAATGGTAACTTACGCCGTGGGAAAGGAAGAAGGAGGTTCAGAATGAACAAAGAAGAATTAGTAAAAGAAGTATCTAAAAAAGCAAAAGTTTCACAAAAAGCAACAGCTGACATTTTAGCTGCAACATTAGAAACTATTCAAAAAACAGTTTCTAAAGGTAAAAAAGTTACATTAGTTGGTTTCGGTACTTTCGAAGCTCGCAAAAGAGCTGCTAGAACTGGTAGAAACCCTCAAACTGGTGCAGCTTTGAAAATCGCTGCTAAAACAGTTCCTGCATTCTCAGCTGGTAAAAAATTCAAAGAACTTGTTAAGTAATTTCTTTTACGATATTGATAAGTTTAGAAGGAACCCGAAAGAATTTTCGGGTTCTTTTTTGTCTAAAATGTAACATCTGGTTGAATATTAGCATCTGTCGTGATATTATCTGTGTAGGAAATAATTTTGGGTAGTGAGGTATTTAATGAAAAGTTCGACAATAAGAAGATCAACTCTATCAAGAGAAACAATGGAAGTTATTGAAAATTTGTCAAAAGAAAATGACAGTGTTCCTAGTGAATACGTAAGACCTGAGGAGGAAGAAAAAACTCCAACAGATTCAATTGAAAATAAAGCTCAAGAAATAGATTTGTTATGGCAAACATTCAAATCAACTCAATTTAACACAAATTCCCCAATGGCATATATCTCAATGGGATTTGTATCTGGAGTTGTAGTTACATTGATTGTCCTAGCTTGTCTTGGAACCTTTGTTGCTAAATCAAATATTACAGCAGAGAATATAAATTTACCTAAAAAACAAATGTTCAATTTAGAAAAATTAAACATTTTTGCTAAAAAAACAACTGAACCAACACTAGAAGAACAAACAGACATTGCAGAAGATACTGCATCTAATAGAGTATCCGTTCCAACTGAAGAAGAAACTAAAACTGCAACAAAGGTTCAAAATGAAACCACGGCTAAAGATTTAAACCTTCAAAATGCTAAAAAATATGTTGTTAAAAATGGCGACACAGGAGAAGGCATTATCAAACATTACTTTGGAGCTTATACCCCAGAAAGAGCTGAAAAAGTAATGAAAGCAAACAACTTAACTTCTCTTGACAGAATTAACATCGGACAAGAATTGATTATTCCTGTTGAAGAATAAGTTATAAAAATTTTGAGGGCTTAGGATTTATGAAATTGTTAAAAAAAATATGTACAACTGCAATTGTTATGACACTTTGTGCAGCAACACCTGCTATTGCACAGGAATGGAAAAACGATTTAAGAACACAATTTCTAAACAATAAAGCAGTCATAATGGAAATAAATTTACGTTCTTTTAATGCTGATGATGTAGATGGAGATGGATTTATTCAAGAAGATATTGGAGAAGTTCGAGGTAATTTCATCAATGCGATAGATAGACTTGATGAACTTAAACACCTTGGAATAAACACTCTACACATTCTTCCCATCACTCCAACTGGAAAACTAAAAGCTCTAGGAACAGCAGGAAGTTTATATTCCGCTTCGGGTTTTGATTCGCTAAATCCAGATTTGAAGGATAAAACTTCAAAATTAACAATAGAAGAACAAGCTAAAAAATTCATTGAAGAAGCACACAAAAGAAATATCCGAGTAATCGTAGATATTCCAGCGTGTGCCTCTTATGATTTATATTTACAAAAACCAGATTTATTCGTAAGTGGAGCATCTGGCGAACCAATTGTTCCAGCTGATTGGACAGATGTTAGACTTTTATCAACAGGAACAGAAGAAAAAATTGACACAAATGTATATAACTTGTACAAAGACTTTGTTAAATACATGATGAATTTAGGAGTCGATGGAATCAGAGCGGATGTTGCTCATTGCAAAACAGCCGCTTTCTGGAAAGAATTAATAGATTATTCTAGACAAAAAGATTCTGAATTCTTGTGGCTAGCAGAATCATCTGAAAGTTGGCACGAGGCAATTTCGCCTCAAGGAGTATTCACACCTTACAACAAGCTTTTAGAAGCGGGCTTTGATGGATATTATGGTTCTTTTTTCAATATAAAAGATTGGAAAAACGCAAAGGATTTATATAAAGATGTTTCTCTTACTTTAAATGAAACAAAAAAATTCAAAGAGAAAAAATCTGCAATCGGAGCATTTACAACTCATGACGAAGTAAGTCCAATTTTATTAAAAGGGCCTCAGATGAGTGACATGATAATATGGCTCAATGCGACACTACCTATCGATTCTTATTTTGTAGATGGATTCCAAACAGGGGACGATTATAGTTACAAAATGGGAAACAAATTAGCTCCATCCACAAATACAGATGATGATACATATTTTACCCATAGAGGGAAAATTGATATTTTCAATTACTCAAGAAAACCAGGGGGGAACAATCAAAATATCCACAATGATTTTCTTCTTGGGAACAACGTTAAATCAACTCTTGTTCCAGTTTTGAATGAAGGCACTTTCACCCCTCTAAAAACGAAAAATTCAAAAGTTTTTGCATACACTTTTGGGAATTCTGTAAAAAGAGTTATTACAATAGGGAATTTAGATTACGAAAATCCACAAAAAGCGACAGTGAAAATCCCAAAATATAATCAAAGATTTAATATTTTACCAATAAAAATATCTTCTATGCCAGATATTAAAAAAGGAAAAGTTTCACTAACGCTAAAAGCTGGAGAAATCGTGGTTCTTGTTGTACATGAATTGCTATAATAAAATTAGATTAACTAACAAAAGGTCGGAATAAAAATTTATTCCGACCTTTTTATATCTTTTTGGTTAAAAAACCTTAAGCTCTTTCGCCACGAACTCTATTCATAATTTCTTCAAATTCTTTATCATCAATAGTTTCTTTATCTAACAACTCTCTTGATATTGCTTCTAACATATCACGATTTTCAGATAATAGACGTTTTGCTAATTCATAACGTTCATCGACAATATGTTTAATTTCTTCATCAATTTCAAAAGCAACTTGTTCAGAGTAATCTCTTTGGTGTCCAAAATCTCGACCCATAAATACGTTTTCTTGATTTTTACCGTAAGCCATTGGGCCAAGTTTATCAGACATACCCCAAGCTGTAACCATTTTTCTAGCCATATCAGTAACATTGATTAAATCTTGAGAAGCACCAGTACTTACATTTTCTTTGCCATAAACAATTTCTTCTGCTGCACGACCACCTAATGATACGGCAATTTTAGCTAAAAGTTTTGCCTTGCTTACGTGAACGCTTTCATCTTTTGGTCTTGTCCAAGTAACACCAAGAGCCATACCACGTGGAATAATAGAAACCTTGTGTAATTCATTAGCATCAGGCAACAATTTATCTATCAATGCATGACCAACTTCATGGTAAGATGTCAATTCTTTATCTTTATCTGTAAGAACTTTGCTACGTTTTTCAACACCTGCAATTACACGGTCAATTGAACAATCGATATCGTCCATTGAAATTTTATCTTCACCCTTACGAGCCGCAAGTAGGGCAGATTCATTCAACAAGTTTTGTAAATCTGCACCAGTAAAACCTGGAGTTCTTTTAGCAAGAACTTTCAAATCTACATCTTTATCTAATTTTTTATTTTTAGCATGAACTTCTAAAATTTGTTCTCTACCTTTTACATCTGGAGCATTGATATAAATTTGTCTATCAAATCTTCCTGGTCTTAAAAGAGCGTTATCCAAAATGTCAGGTCTATTTGTTGCCGCAATAACAATAATATTTGTATTTACATCAAAGCCATCCATTTCAACAAGCAATTGGTTAAGAGTTTGTTCTCTTTCATCATGACCACCGCCAAGTCCTGCACCTCTTTGACGACCAACGGCATCTATTTCATCAATAAATATAATACAAGGTTGATGTTTTTTAGCTTGTTCAAACAAATCTCTAACACGACTAGCACCAACACCAACAAACATTTCAACAAAATCGGAACCAGAGATTGAGAAGAAAGGAACACTAGCTTCGCCTGCAACAGCTTTTGCCATCAAAGTTTTACCAGTTCCTGGAGGTCCAACAAGTAAAACACCTTTAGGAATTTTTGCTCCTAACTTCATATATTTTTCACCGTTTTTCAAAAAGTCAACGATTTCTTCAAGTTCTTTTTTCTCTTCATCAATACCTGCAACATCCTTGAATGTTGTTTTAACTTTTGAATCCAAAAGCATCTTAGCCTTACTTTTACCAAAAGACATTGCTTGAGAACCTCCAGCTTGAATAGCTTTAATCATCAAGCCAAGAGAAATAATCGCAAATAATACAATTATGAATGTTCCGATATTTCCAGCAAGTTGATTGGTTTCTGGAGCCTTTTTAACTGTTACGTCAGCATTTGACGTATTTAATTTATCCATCAATTCTTGATCGTTTGAAGGGATTTGAACCTTATATTGGAATAATGGAGATTGAGAATTTTTTGTTTCTTGAGTTAAAAAAGGAGAGGTTAAGTTTTTACCATCAGATTTTTTTTCTTCTTTTGTTGCTGGTTGTTCTTTTGGAACAGCAATAATCATATCATCGTATTTTTCAATTTTGGTAAATTCTTTATTGTCTAATTTTTGAAGAAAATTAGTATATGAAATTTCAGAAGTACTTGTTGTCGGTCCACTCATGAAAATAGTAGAAATGAAAACCATCACAACAATAGCTAAAATAACATACATACCCATTGATTGACTTTTGTTCATATATAATAACCTTTCAAAAAATAATAATTAATAAACTCTCGTGCCTTGATTATAACTTAAAAAGGGGGAAAAGTAAATAAAAATCAAACAATCTGGGAGCTAAGATTTTATTTCAATGTAAAGTTTATATAAAGATACTACGAGCTATGGTATAATAAAGACATGGATTATTTATTTGGTAGATAGAAAAGGAGATAAAAATGATTCCTATTTTTGATTCAAAACGTCAATATGCACAAATTGGCGAAGAAGCAGAAAAAGCAGTATGCGAAGTTATGAGATCTGGATGCTATATTCTTGGTCCAAATGTTAAAGCTTTAGAAAGTGAATTAGCACAATACATTGGATGCAAATATACAGTTGCATTAAACTCTGGTACAGATGCACTTCACATTGCATTAAGAGCTTTAGATATTGGAGCAGGAGATGAAGTTATCACTACTGCATTCACATTTGTAGCAACAGCAGAAGCTATCGGCATGGTTGGAGCTAAACCAGTTTTCGTTGATATTGACCCAGATACATTCAATATTGACCCTAAAAAAATTGAAGAAGCTATCACTCCAAAAACAAAGGCTATCATTCCTGTTCACTTATACGGACAACCTTGCGATATGGAATCAATTATGGCAATTGCTAAAAAACACAATTTAAGAGTTGTTGAAGATTGTTGCCAAGCTATCGGTTCATCATTCAAAGGCCAAAAAGTTGGTACATTCGGAGATATCGGATGTTACAGCTTCTACCCAACTAAAAACTTAGGAACAATGGGTGACGGTGGACTTTGCACAGTTAATGACGAAAAACTTAAAGATAGATTAATCGCATTAAGAAACCACGGTTCAATGGTTCGTTACCACAATGACGAACTTGGTGTTAACAGCAGACTTGATGAAATTCAAGCAGCAATTTTAAGAGTTAAAGCTAAACACATTGATGAATGGAACACAAAAAGAAGAGAACACGCTGCATATTATAACAAATTATTTGCAGGTTGTGCAGATGTTCAAACTCCAAAAGAATTGGATAATACATATTGCGTTTATCACCAATACACAGTTAAAATTCCTAACAGAGATGAAGTTCATAAAATGCTTCAAGAAAAAGGTATCGGTGCTATGTTATATTACCCAATTCCTCTTCACTTCCAAAAAGTTAACGCTTGGTTAGGAATGGGTGCTGGGTCACTTCCAATCACAGAAAAAAACACAGAAGTTGTAATTTCACTTCCAATGTTCCCAGAATTAACAAAAGAAGAACAAGATACAGTTGCTAAAACTTTGATGGAATGTATTGAAAAATCAAAATCAGCAGCTTGCTGCTAGTTTTGAAAACTATATTATAAAAAATCACCGTTCAAACTTTGAGCGGTGATTTTTTTCGAGAACTATCCTATTAGGTTTAAATTATGATTTTCTTCTGTAAAATTTTGAACTAAGCCATTTTTTATAAATGTATCGTTTTGATTAAAAGCTGAAATATTATCAGTTTTTTTACCTTGAAATACAACTTGAAGTAAATTATACAACGGATTTTGAGGTAAAGAAGTCGCAGCACCAGATTCTGGGTTAGGAAGATTATTAATCCCTTGATCCATAAACTGAGTTCGCATATCTGCTCCGAACTTGTTGCCTAATTGTACTCCGTTGATTGATGAAGACATCGACCTTTACTCCTCTTATCCGATAACCTGCATTGAGAAACAGCCATCAGCAGGGTTTCCTGCTTCATTATACGCTTGTAGTTTTCCAACTCCTCCTGGATAAACATAATATCTTTTACCATTCGCTTCAAATGATTGATTTGGGTCAGTCATTGATTGTTGGAACGCACCATTTACATTATCATCTAAACCAGTTGCATACCAAAATGCCTGCAAAATATTATTCTTAATCACTCCGAATGTAGAACTTATAACATTACGAGTTTCTTCATCCGTTGGTTTAATATTAAAATTCGTTCTAACATAACTATCAGTTGATGCTGTAACTCTATTATATTCACCAATATTTCTATCAACCATCGTAAAATCCTTTATAAATCTCTTCTCTTGTATATATAAAGTATTTACAAAGTAAATAATTGTCTTTTTTAACAAAATCGCCTTTACATTAGTTTACAATTTATCATCTTTTCCAAGTTTTGTCAGAAATTTTCCACCCATTACTTTTCAAATAAGCTAAACACCAATACCCATTACCATTGGTACAATTATTTTCGATTTCTTCTTTAGTTTTATCAATACCAGCAGGCAATAATCCCCTGTCAGGCTCATAAACAAGAATATAAATATCTTTCCCAATCACATTAGGCTTCTTATCTCCATTAACATCAAAATAAAAAGCCATAGTAGATTGATCTGTATTTATACCAAACAAGCCTCTGGAATTTCCAACCCCAGAACCATCTAAATCAAAGTACGCACCTTTTGCGGTTCTAAAAGTCATTGTCCCCCATCCAATAGTACTATCATTAATTCCAACCGCCGTCTCAAAAGCGGGAGAACTATGATTTAGAGTTTTCACAACTCCACGTTTATGCCAACAACCAGAAGTTTGATAACATGCTTGCTCAATTTTCATATATGGAGCTAAAAAGTTATTAAACCATTCTTTCATACCCTGAGTACTGTTTGCTATTACAGGTAAAGCTTCTTATCATCAGCTGAAGCCATACGCATAGCTTGAGCAACACTTGAATAATTTTCCTTAACTTGTGCTTCAATCTGAGCTCTTTGAACTTTTGAAATTAATGAAGGAATTGTAATCGCTGCAACAACTCCGATAATTCCTAAAGTAATTAAAACTTCTGCTAGCGTGAAACCCTTTAATTGACTATTTGACAATACCATCAATCCTCCAACTTACTATTTTAGATTTATTTTTAATAGTTTGCTATGAATAATAATATTTTATTAGTTAGATTAGAGAATGTCAAGATTATACAATTAAGGGATGAAAGACGAACTTTTATTTAAAATTGGACAAAGTGTAAGATACATCCGAATGAAAAAAGGTATTTCACAAGAAGAACTTGCATTCAGAGCAAATTTGAACATGAATTCTATAAGTACGCTCGAAAGAGGGCTAAATAATGTTAAAATTAAAACTCTATATGCTATTGCAGAAGCTCTGGAAGTCAAAATCGAAGATATTTTAAATTGCAAGTTTTAACCTTTTACGGCTCCCCAAGCTCGAACATCCCCACGTTCATATTTTATTAAATAATATCCGCCCAAATCGTGAATATATTCAATTCCTGCTTCTTGGTAAATATCATCTTCCTTAGAGATAGGTGGCATACCTTTCTTTTCACGTTTTTTATTTGTTTTTGCAATTTCTTTTTCTTGCTTTTTCTGCTGTTTTAAGGCCTTATTATCTCGCACTTGGGAATACTGGGACATATCAACTTCAACCTTAAAAACAGGAATTAAAGCAATCGGATTTTTTGATTGCATCAAAATTAAAAAATCTCTTTCATCAGATAATGCCAATTCATAATGCCCTGGAGGAATCATATTTCCCTCCCCGTCAGTCAAAGTATCCACTAAAGATAATGTCGGATAAGTAGATTCTCTAAGCGAATAACGATAAAAAGCCTGAGAACCCAAAATCAAACCCGCAGTAATCTGAGGTTCAGTAGGATAAACTCTCGTTTCAGAGTGCATCATAATATTTTCAACATACATGCCCTCTAAAACCAATGCTAAATCCTTTCTAACATTTTTGAAATACTTGCTTTAATTTCAGCAAAACTTTTTCCTAATGCTCTATCAGAACCCATAAACACTAAAGACATATACTTTTGAGAATTACCTAATTGTCCTTCTTTTAACAAAAGACGATAACTTTCTCTCATCAAACGCTTTAGGCGGTTACGCTTAACCGCACGCTTGTGAACTTTTTTACTTACAACAAAACCAACTTTTGTTGGGGTATCACCTTTTTTTAAAATACCCGCAAACAAAGTTACTCCACCCATACGGGAGGAGTTTTTAACTTTATATGTCGCTTTAAAAGCGGATCTTTTTTTTAAACGATATTGCTTTGGTAACATTTATAGCTTTTCTCAAACTTATTAAATACTAGAGATTAGCAAATGCACAATTAAGCACGTTTTTTAGCTGTGATAGACAATTTATGACGGCCTCTAGCTCTACGTCTGTTGATAACTTCTCTACCACCAGGTGTTGACATTCTAGCTCTGAATCCGCTTACGTTTTGTCTTTTTCTTTTTGTTCCTTCTAGTGTACGTCTCATTTTTTTATTTCCTTTTACTATTTATTTGTCGTATAATTCAAATGTTACAGGAAACAAAGCAAATAGTCAACAAATAAGAAGGGAATGGTTAAATATTATGAAGAGAAATATCGGATTTATTGGCTGTGGAAAAATGGCAAGCGCTATCATTAGCGGAATTTTAGCATCTGAAAAAGGTCAAAATTACAGCATTAAAGGTTCAGAAGTAACCGAAGAAATAGCAAAACAAGCATCTGAAAGACTTGGGATTGAGGTATTACACGACAACAAAACTCTTGCTGCAACTTCTGACATCGTTTTTATCGCAACAAAGCCAAACTGTGTAGTAGATGTTCTAAATGAAATCAAAACAGAATTAAAGCCAGAAACTCTTTTAGTATCAATTGCAGCTGGTGTTTCAACTCAAAAGATTGAAAACATTCTAAATAATACTAGAATCATAAGAATCATGCCAAACACTCCAGCTCTTGTAAAATTAGGAATGTTTGGAGTTTGCAAAGGCTCTAAAGCTACTGACTCTGATTTAGAATTAATTGAAGGACTTTTAACTTCTCTTGGGAAATGTATTACAGTTGAAGAATCACAAATGGATATCGTTACAGCAATTTCTGGTTCTGGCCCTGCATTTTTCTACCAAGTTATTGAAGACATGGCAAGAGCAGGAGAAAAATTAGGTCTTGATTACGAAAAATCATTAACACTAGCAACTCAAACAGCTCTAGGCTCAGCTCAAATGATTTTTAATAGAGGAGAAACATCTGTTCAAACTCTGATTGATAACGTCGCAACAAAAGGTGGTTGTACATTCGTGGGAATTTGCGAAATGAAAGATGGGCATTCTGACAAATTATTCTACGATGTAATCGACAAAACAACACAAAAAGCTAACGCTTTAGGAAAATAAATCAATTCACAACAATAAACTATATAAAAAAAGACTTCTGAAAAATCAGAAGTCTTTTTTGTACAGTAGTAGAAGGAGGAAAATTATTTTAAAATTAAAAATGCATATCAAAACTTGGATGTCTGCCATTTATCTTTTCATCTTCAAGCCTCATTGCAGAACCAATCGTGAAATTTTGGGCATTAGTCTTATTAATTTCATAAGCAACATCACCATTAAAAACACCCTCATTTTCTTCTAAAAAATTAAATAATGGGTCAGCTGGAGCTTTGACAATGCCCTCTAAAGTTTCGCCAGCTTGTTGTATTGTCCTTTCTGGAACTTTTACATTCATCCCAAAAGGTTTAAACGGTCTATTAAACATGAAATTTGAATCAGCCATAACTTCTTGCCCTTTTTATCTTTTGATATTATCCTTATCGGCATTTCTTATAAAAAAATTTAATATTTTCTTTCTTATATTACGGATTGTTAACATAAAATTTCACAATCTTATTACGCATTTGTGCTAATATCTTGAATATGAAAGAATTAAAAGATTTTGAAAAAGACTTGAATAAATGTTCAAAATGCGGGTTATGCGAAATTGCTTGCCCTCTTTTTAAACTTGAACCTAACGATTGTGTAGCAAGCAAAGGCAAATTCATAATGCTTCACGGAGTAGCAAAAGGAGAGTTAAAATTATCACCCAAAATCAATTCTTATATCGACATGTGCCTAAAATGCGGGAAATGTGATGATTTTTGCCCCAGTGGAATTTATGTCTGCACAATTTTAAATACCGCAAAGTATGAATATTCAAAAAACACCTTTAGCGGAAAACTAATTCATTTATTACTATCTAGACCTATATTTAGAACATTTGTAAAACTTTGCGAAACCATTTCAAAACCTTATAGACCAAAATTCATAAATAAAGAAAAAACTACAACTGTTGCATATTTCAAAGGATGTGTTAACCAAATATTCCCCAATACAGACAAATATTTGGCTAAAATTTTCAAAAACTCTGATGTCGAAATTATCACACCAGATTTTGATTGTTGTGGACTGCCTTTTTTATCAGAAGGGGCAATGGAAAGATTTATTGAAAGTGCAAAATACAATATTTCCAAACTAAATTTTGATTATGACTATCTTCTAGCCGACTGTGCAAGTTGCCAAAGCACAATTTCTGAATACTCAAAATACATTGAAAACATTGATTTTGAGGGGAAAATTCACAACTGGGGAGATTTAATCGCACTAAAAAATTTAAAATTCAAATTCAAAAATCCTATAAAAATAACCTTCCACAAACCTTGCCATTTAAAAAATGACAAATTTTTCAAACGAATAATCGACAATTGCGAAAATATCGAATATATTCAAATGGAAGATTACGATGGATGTTGTGGTTTTGCAGGAAGTTTTGGGATAAAAAATAGAAAATTTTCTAAACAATTATCACAAATTAAAGCTAAAAATATCGCAAAAACAAATGCAGATTACGTAATTACAACTTGCCCTGCTTGCATTTTAGGACTTAAACAAGGATTATTCTTAGAAAACAACAAGACTAAAGTTATTAGCCTACTTGAATTTTTATCAATGGCAGATGAAATAATCTAACAAATTTATTCTATTCATACCTCAAAGCATCAATTGGATTGAGCAATGAAGCTTTATAAGCTGGGTAATAGCCAAAACCAATACCAATTGCAGCAGAAAATCCAAGTGACAACAAAATAGATTGCAGGGTAATTGCTATATTCATGCCCGCAAATTTATGCATCAGAAAAGCCCCCAAAATTCCAATAACAACTCCTGTCAATCCTCCAGCCATAGATAAAATAAAGGATTCAATCAAAAATTGAATTCTAATATCAGATGCTTTTGCACCAATCGCCATACGGATACCAATTTCTTTTGTTCTTTCTGTTACTGACACAAGCATTATATTCATAATCCCAATACCACCAACAATCAATGAAACGCCAGCAATTGCTCCCAATAAAAGCGACATTGTTTTAGTTGTAGATTTAATTGTTTCTTGCATTTCCGCCAAGTTTCTAATTTCAAAATCGTTATCTTGATTTTTACCAATATGGTGGCGATGTTGAAGAATTTCTGTTATATCTTCTTGAGCTAAACTCAAAACTTCATCATTTTGTGCTTTAACAGCAATCATACTAACAGTTCCAGGAAAATCTGTACCAAAAACTTTTCTCTGTGCTGTTGTAATAGGAATAAACACCAAATCATCTTGATCTTGCCCCATTCCACTTGAACCTTTTGTTTTCAAAAGCCCAACAACTTTGAATGGAACATTACCAATTCTTATAGTTTTTCCTATCGGGTCAACATCTCCAAACAATTCGGTTGAAACAGTTTGACCAATAATTGCAACTTTTGTACTATTCTTATTATCTTCTGGCAAAAAACCACGACCTGACTCAATCTCATAATTTCTAATTAAAAAATAAGGTTGAGTTGTACCACCCACAGTTGTTGACCAGTTTTGGTTACCGTAAGTCAATTGTTTTGATTCCGCAGAATAAGGAGCTATTGCCAAGACACCACGAGCTTTAGACTCAATAACTTCCGCATCTTTCATTGTCAAAGTTGGACGAGTACCCATTCCCATTCGTACTCCACCTGATTTTGCAGAAGCAGAACGTACCATCAAAAGGTTACTACCCATAGATTCCATATCTTTCGCAATCTTCTTACTCGCTCCAGAACCAACTGCAAGCATAATTATCACAGCACTAACCCCAATAATTATACCTAAACTAGTAAGAATTGAACGCATTTTATTTATTTTTAATGACACTGTCGCCATTTTTAATATTGATTTGAAATCTAGCATAATGACCTTTCTTTTATGATATGGAACAAGGAATAAGGGAATAGGGAAATAAGTTCATTAAGAATTTTGATATTCTGAATATGTTAATTTAATTATAAAGACCTTTTTCCTTATTTCCATTTTCCTTATACCTTATAATTTATGTTTCTCTTGTTCTATGAGATAGCCAAACATCTTTTGGTTCATCAAGCACAATATTTCCATCTTTGAACTTTACGACACGCTTTGTATATTCCGCAATGTCAGGTTCATGAGTAACAAGAACAATCGTTTTACCCATTTCCTCATTTAACCTAACAAAAAATTCCATAACCTCAATACTTGTTTTAGTATCCAAATTTCCAGTAGGTTCATCCGCCAATATCAAAGGAGCATCATTTACAATTGCACGTGCAATTGCAACACGCTGTTGTTGTCCACCAGACATTTGGTTAGGCATGTGGTCTTCTCGGTTCTTAAGTCCAACAATTTCCAATGCCCATTCCGCACGCTTAATTCTTTCTTCTTCTGGAATACCTTTGTAAATCATCGGAAGCATAACATTATCAATTGCAGAAGTTCTAGATATAAGGTTGAATCCTTGGAAAACAAAGCCCATTTTTTCACATCTAACCATTGCCAATCTATCAGAATCAAGATGAAGCATATCTTCTCCATCAAGATAATATGAACCAGAATTAGGCTTATCTAACGTTCCTAACATATTCATAAAAGTTGATTTTCCAGAACCAGAAGTTCCCATAATTGCAACAAACTCACCCTTTTTAACATTCAAAGATACATCATTCAATGCGTTGAATGAATCTTCTCCAGTTTGGTATGTCTTTATTGCATGCTTTACTTCTATCAAGTCCATAATTACAACCCTGTCTTTTCGTTTAATTTGAAATAATCAATCATATCATAAATCGCAATTATTTCGTTATAAAATTTTTCAATTTGTCTTGTATCAGACATAGGAACAAACAATGAACCTAGCTCAAAGAAATCTTTCTGCGTATTTATTGCAAACATTATTTGATCTTTAAAAAACGCACATTTTATATCCCTTGAATTATATACCATTTGCAAATTTTTAAATCTTTCTATAAAAGATAGTGTAAGCAAATATCTAGCTTCTATTTCATCTTTTGAAGAAACATTAAATTGAGTATCCTCAAGTTTTATTTTTTCAGTCTTTGGACCCACATAGAATTCAAAAAGCTTTTTAAGCGTAAACCTAATAAAACATAACAAAGAAACACCCAACAGCAAAAAAGCTATAAATTGATAAAAAGAACTCATACCTCCTCCAGTCAAAAAACTTTGGAGAGTAGAACATATTCCAGATCCAATAAAATATAATGACCCAAACTCAATCAACAAAGCGAAAGCGTGTTGTATAGATGTACCATCAATTGAATATACTGGAGTACAATTCTTTGGAGCAATTATAGCAGAAGCTTTAATTGTTTTATTTGAAGCAAAACTAATGATTAACCTACCCCAAGAATGTTCGCCATTCGAAATTTCAAGAAGTCTAAATTCAACATCTTTATAAACCCCATTCATACAATCATCACATTGAATTTGAGTGATATGTTTAGAGCGGTTATCAGAAGAAGTATAAAAGCCTAATCCACTTTCACCGATTAATCTTAAATCTTTTGGGGTAAGAGTAGATGGTTTTATTTCTCCAAAACTTTTTAGCACTTTTTCCAAACATTGTTTTTTTATTTCATTTTGAAAATCTTTTTTAAGAGAAACAAATATTTCTCCAGTACACAAATAAATTAGCAAAAATGGAGCGATTAATACTCCAGCGAGAAACATTAATATAAAAATACAAGTAACAAAATAAAAATCTCCACCTTGAATAAAGGCTTCAGTATCCCCAAAATAATAACGAAAAGCAAGAGGTAAACCAATAAAAGTCAGAGGGAGAAACACTGACATAAAAGCCACACCGAAAAACTTTTGAACATATTTTTGTCTAAGTGGTTCTAACGATTGAAACAACGGTGACAAAACTTTAAGATATTCATTATTAAAATTTTTACGAATTTCGTTATGCTTATTTATTGTCATAATTACAACCCTGTCTTTTCATTTAACTTAAAGTGTTTTATCATATTTTGAATTGATTTTATTTGATCATAAGTTTTTGCAATTTCTTTAGACTTTTGAATTGGACAATATAAACTACCCAACTCAAATAAATCTTTATTTGTCGGAATTGCTAACATTATAGTATCTTCAAAAAACGAACATTTAATACCTTTTGTTCCAAAAGATGTTTCTACCGATTTTAAGCGTTCCATAAATGAAGGAGTAAGAAGATATCTTGCTTCAACTTGATCTTTAGTATAAACATTAAATCTGTTATCAAAATCTATATCTTCAAATTTAGCCTCTTGCATTTTTTTTCTTTGGCGATTTAAAGGAATAGCAAAACACAAAATTACTCCCAAAGAAAAAACTATCTCTAAAGTAACATCAATCCAAAGATCAAAGTCACTCGAAATTTCCATTATAAGACTTTCAGTTGATGCTCCAGAGTCAAGCATTGATTTGGCATTAAAAAATAGAAAAACTAAAGCCATAAGTACTGCGGGAATAAAAGCAGTAAAAAGCATAAGCTTTATCGCAAATTTTGAATTTGTTTGATAATTTCTTATATTTTCATCCCCTTTTGAAGTTATTAAAGTTTCTGTTTTAAAAAATTTATTTGTAGGAAAAGATATAATTACTCCCTTAAAAACATCAACTGTGCTTTTGCTTGTTTTTGCAACAAGTGTTGTTTCTGCAATTTTATAATTTACATCATCATAACATCCGCATATAACATCATCAGGCTCTTGATATGAATATGTAGAAAACAAATTACTTTTTTTTAGAATATCATTTGAAAATGCGATACCTCGTATTGTATCCAAATTAAATTTCTTTAAAATCAGAGTATTACATTTTCGTTTTAAGTATTGTTTAAATTCTTTATCATAAATTCCGAAATTACAAATAAACGCAACGAAGCTAAAAAAAGCTAAAATTGAAAATATTACAGAAATATTAGGATAGGTCGCAATAAAAAACACAACAGCTTTGCCTAAACCATAGGTAACTAAAAATAAAACTATTTGCCACCATAACAATTTGAGTAGTCTTTTTTTTCTCTCTTCTTCAAAAGGTTGGATTTTAGCTACAATATTATTTATAAATTTTTGTTTATCGTATTCTATTATATTCATATTCTTACCCTTTATTAGTTAAATTTAAAACATTCCTGGAGGGCCACCACGTTTTTTACTATTACCATTAGATGATGCACCAGATTTCTTTTTACCACCAGTAGAACCAATTATTATCTCATCTCCAAGTTTTACTCGATTTGAGATTATTTCCACATTAGAATCATCACTTGCTCCTTCTTGAATGTCAACCCTTAAAGGTTTGTTTTTATCAAGAATCCAAATGCCTTGATTTTTATATTTTTGTCCTGTTGACTCAGGAGAATATTTCAACGCAATACTTGGAGCACATATTACATCGGCTCTTTTATTAGTAATTATTGAAACATTTGCCGTCATTCCAGGTTTTAATTTCAAATCATCATTACTTACACTAACAATTACAGTATAAGTAACTACGTTTGAAGTTGTTGTTGAATCTAACCTAACTTGAGTAACTTTTCCATAAAAAGTACTATCTTGGTATCCATCAAGAGTATATTCAACATCTTGTCCTTCTTTAACTTTACCGATATCAGCCTCTGAAACATTTACTTCTATTTGCATTTTTTTCAAATCTTGAGCAATCGTAAATAATTCTGGAGCTTGGAAACTAGCAGCAACTGGTTGACCAACATCAATATCTCGAGAAATAATTGTTCCATCAACTGGGGCAATTATTTTTGTATAACCCAAATTTGTCATTGCTGTTTTATAACTGGCCCTAGCTTGGGCAATTGATGCTTGTTGAGCCCCAATAGAAGCCTTTTTTGCAAGATAATCGCTCTCCGCTTGGTCTAATTCACTTCTTGCAACAAAGTTTTTTGCATAAAGATTTTTATATCTGTTATAAGTTTTTTGAGCCATAACCATTTCAGCATTCAATTTTGCAAGGTTTGCCTCTGCATTGTTAATTTGAGCTCGATTTTGGTCAACAGAAGCTTGGAAATTTGCGGGGTCAATCTGTGCAAGCAACTGACCTTTTTTAACTTCCGTATTGTAATCCACATAAATTGCTTTCATCAATCCAGACACAGTCGAACCAACACTAACTGTATTAACAGGGTTAATTGTACCCGAAGCCTCTACAACTTCCGTAATGGTACATTTGTCAAGTTTTTGGGTCTGATAGTGAACTTGATTAGATTTAAAATTATTATAACCTATTGAACCAATAACCAAAGCTATAACAATTGGAACAACAACTCTTTTCTTTGCATATTTTTTTAGAAATTCTTTAACTTTAATCTGCATTCTATTTTCCTTCTAAAGTTACTGTAACAGGCTGAGGCAAGGCAATTACACTTTCCAAATTAGCTCTTGCTACATTATATTTATAAATTGTTTCAATATACGAACATTGTGCATTATTATAATTTACTTTTGCATCTTGTAGTTGGATATAATCACCCAATCCAACATAATATCTACCTTCTGCAAGTTCGTAGTTTTCTAAAGTTTGACGAACTTTAACTGCTAATAATGGAATTTGTTTTTCAAGTTCAATCATATCAATATAAGCATTCTGAACTTGGAAATAAATATCTTGATTTAGTTGGTTTAAGGAATTTTCTGCAATATCAACTTGATATTTTGCCGCGTCAACTTTGTATTTTTGGTTCATTATATTAACAGAACTTGAAAGATTTACCCCAACATTGAAAGAATTAGTAGAATTTGTATCTCTAAATCCATACCCCGCATTAGCCGAAATTGATGGGTAATAATTTCTTTTTACATATACAAGATTTTCTTTAACCGCATCTAGTGTTGAATTGTAAGCCTTCAAATCTGCACGATTTTTATAAGCCATTTTCATACATTCTTCAAATGAATATGGGAATTCTTCAACCTTGTAATCTGTCAAAAGTTCAAGAGTTTCAACAGAACTTGTAAGTTTAGCATCTTTCACGTTGGCAGGAAGCTTACTTATTTCTTGATCTGATGGCTTAGTAATTTTTGTTAAATCAACAGGAGCAACATTATCAGCAACACTTGTATTAAAAATTTCAGTTCCAGAAATTGAATAAGCAGGAGCATTCACAAGATACATTGCATTATTCAAATTTACTAAAGAATTTTTATAAGCATTTTCAGCTTGAACAAGTTGAATTTTAGAATCGCTCAATGTAACTTCCGCATTAACCAAATCAATTTTTGATTTTATACCTTCATCAAAATAAGCCTTCGTTCTTTGATAGTTTCGCTCGTTTATTTGTACATAGGCTTTGTTAATTAAAACAGTAGCACGAGCAGCTAAAACTTGATAATATTTTTGCTTAACGTCAAAAGTTGTTTCTCTCACAGTGTTATAGAAATTATATTCATCTGCAATTAGATAGAACTTTTGCATCTTTATATGAGCATTAGTTTTTCCAAAATTCCACAACAATTGATTAATTGTTGCTTCAACAGAATATGCGTTTGTATTTTGCGAAACTTTTCGACCACTCACATCTTGAATATTGTAACCTGTACCAACACCAATTGTTGGAAAATAATCTGACCGAGCAGAACCGACATTAGTTTTAGATAGTCCATAATTGTATCTGGCATTTTTAATTGCAGGATTATTATTTAGGGCAATTGAAACGCAATCGTTCAAACTCAGAACAGAACCTTGTTCAACCTTAACTTCACTCAAAGCGTAAGCTTCTGGGGTAAATAAAGCCAGAGTTAAAAATATTGATGTAATAATTTTTCCGAATGATTGCACGTTATATCCTCATACATTCAATATAACGATTAAACAATATTAAGGTTCATTTTTCATCATATGAAAAATGGAAAATTATTTTACTGAAAGAGATAATATGTCGGCTTAGTAAAGCCGACCTACAATTTCTTTTACGAACTTATTCCCCTATTTCCTTCTTCCTTATCCCTTAAAACCAACTTATCCACTCATAGACTTATCAACTTTTTAAATAATCTTATTCCCCAAGTGTGGATTGTAAAAAATTTAAGATATTTAAAATAATGTGGTATAAATAAAAAAGGGAGAACTTAAAAATGAATAAAAAAACAATTATCACTGTTCTAGCAATTTTAATCATACCTATCCTTGCATTTTTCGGACTAACAACTCACAAAGATTCTTCAACAGTTGCCGAAGCAAAGGGTAAACCACAAATCATAAAATTTTCATCAACAATGTGCCTTGAATGCAAAGAAGTTGAAAAAGTTTTCAAAGAAATTTTACCAAAATACGAAGACCAAATCACCTACACAGAAATCATTGTCGATAGCAGAGATGATATGAAAAACAACATGATAAAAAAATATAATGTCCAACTTGTTCCAACAATTATTATGTTGAATTCTGACGGAACACAATACAAACGAATTGAAACTGCAATACCAAAAGAACAAATGGAAACATATATTAAAGGATTAAAATAATGGAAAATTTAACACAACTATTTTCTACTCAAAGTAGCATTTATATATTATTTGGAGCAGCATTTTTAGGCGGGCTAATTTCTTCGATTTCGCCATGTTCATTGTCAATGCTTCCACTAATTATTGGATACATTGGTGGCTATTCAGACGAAAAGCCACTAAAAACTTTACTTCAAATGATTGTATTTGTTATTGGTTCAGGAATAGTTTTTTCCATTATTGGTGCAATTTGTGCTTTAACGGGAAAAATGTTTATCGGAAACCCTTACTTTGCATTGATTGTAGCTTCAATTGTAATGATTATGGGTTTAAAAATACTAGGATTTCTCGAGTTTGATTTACCTCCGATAATAAAAGAAATACCAAAAAATGAATTTAACAACGACTTTTTATATCCACTAATTTTAGGTGCGGTTTTTGCTCTAATCGGGACTCCTTGTTCAACTCCTATTTTGGCAAGCATTATGGCTTTTGCATCAATTTCTGCCAAAATAAGTTCCGCAGTCATTATGCTTTTTCTATTTTCAATTGGTCAAGGTTTAATCTTAATTTTAGCAGGATTTATCACATCTAAAATCAAAACAAGCGAAAAATTTTATCAACTTTCTGAAAAAATTATGAAATTTAGCGGAATATTACTAATCCTTGTTTCATTATATATTTTTTATAAAATTTTCGGCGGTATCCTTGTAAAATAAGTCAAAATATAGTATCATATATACATATTTCAGACATTTTTAAGGAGTAGGTATAATGAAAACATACGAAGGGCAATTAACAACATCGAAAGATGAAAAATTTTGCATAATAATTTCTAGATTTAATGACTTTATCGGTTCAAAACTTTTGTCAGGAGCGATTGATGAATTAAGAAGACACGGAGTTGATGAAGAAAATATTGAAATCGTTAAAGTTCCTGGAGCATTTGAAATTCCAGTTATTGCAATGAAATGTGCTCAATCAAAAAAATATAACGCAATTATTACATTAGGAGCTGTAATTAAAGGTTCAACTCCACACTTTGATTATGTTTCAGCAGAAGTATCAAAGGGAGTTGCTCACGTAAGTCTTCAAACAGGAGTACCAGTAATATTTGGGGTCCTAACAACTGATAATATTGAACAAGCAATTGAAAGAGCTGGCACAAAAGCTGGCAATAAAGGTGCTGATGCAGCTAAAACAGCAATTGAAATGGCAAATTTGGTTAAATTAGTGTAGGTTCAAAATCGGATTTTCTGAATTTTGAAAAGGAGTTGAGTATGACAGAAGCAATTACCGAGTACAGAAACGAAAACACCAAAGATATTGATTTATTATCAACTATCGACATGGTGAGAAAAATGAACGAAGAAGATCAAATTGTTGCAAAAGTTGTTGGAGATGAAGCTCCAAATATTGCAATGGCAATTGACATTATCGCAAAATCATTTCTTAAAGGCGGAAGATTATTCTACTTTGGAGCTGGAACATCTGGCAGACTTGGAATATTAGATGCTTCTGAATGCCCTCCAACATTTAGCGTTGACCCTTCAATGGTACAAGGAATTATTGCTGGAGGGCCAAAAGCTATTTTGCACGCAGCAGAAGGAGCAGAAGACAACTTTGACGAAGGGAAAAAAGATGCCAATATTCTTACAGACAAAGATGTTTGCGTTGTTATTTCCGCTAGTGGAAATCCAAAATATCTTCTAGGCGTTCTTGAAAAAGCCGATGAGATTGGGGCTGCAACTATTGCCATTACTTGTAATTCAAAAGGTAAAATTGCAGAAGAAGCTGGTCATGTAATTTGTGCCGAAGTTGGACCAGAAGTTATCGCCGGTTCAAGCAGATTAAAAGCAGGAACAGCACAAAAAATGATTTTGAACATGCTTTCTACTGGGTCTATGATTAAAATAGGTAAAACTTACGAAAACTTTATGATAGACTTGAAAGCAGTAAATGAAAAACTTAAAGACAGAGCAATCCGTATAGTTTCTCAAATTGCAGGAGTAACGAATAGCGAAGCACTTGCATCATTATTAAAATGCAACTGGGAAATTAAAACTGCAATTGTGATGAATCAATTGAAAGTTGATACAGATGAAGCGAGATTAGAATTAAAAAAACACGGTGGTGTTTTGAGAAAAATCATAAACACACAAACCGTGTAGGAGGATAAGAAAGAGATGAAATTAACAGTACTTGGAGCTGGATGTTGGGGGCTTACTTTGGCGTGGCTTTTAACAGATAACTTTGAAAATATTACCGTTTGGGGTAGAGAACAAGATTTATCACAAGATTTAATAGAAAATAAACACACATCAAAACCACTTGAAGTTCAATTAGATAAAAAAATCGAAATCACTTCAGATTTAACAAGTGCAATAAAAGATGCGGACATAATCCTATCTGTTATTGCAACTTCAGGGACTCGTGATGTTTGTGAACACTTGAAAAATGCGGGAATAAAATCAGAACAAGTACTTGTTAATGCTTCTAAAGGGATTGAATTACCATCTCTTATGAGAATGTCAGAAGTTATAAAAGACGTTCTTCCTAATCAAAAATTGGTTATTTTATCTGGCCCAACTCTTGCAAAAGAGGTTCTTCAAGGCAAACCTACCGCAGCTTGCGTAGCTTGCGAAGACATTGAAACAGCAGAATTTGTTCAAAAAGCTTGCAATGTACCAAACAAATTCAGATTATATACAAATACAGATGTAATCGGAGTTGAACTTGGCGGTAGTTTGAAAAACGTAATTGCTATTGCTTCTGGGTTTGCACACACAATGAATTTAGGAGACAACTGCTCTGGAACACTTTTGACTCGAGGAATGGCTGAAATCGTAAGAGTAAGTATCCAACTTGGAGCAAATCCATCAACACTATACGGACTTTCTGGGATGGGCGACTTGATTGCAACTTGTTCTTCTCCAATGTCTAGAAATTACACTGTTGGTTCAATGCTTGCCAAAGGTAAAAAAATCAACGATATTTTAGCAGAACTTGGGTCCGTTGCAGAAGGGGTAAAAACTTCTAAGGCTATTTGCGAATTAGCAAAAAAATTAAATATTGAAGTTCCTGTATCTAGTGCAATCTACGAAGCCGTTTATACAGATATTACACCAGAACAATTGCTATCAAAATTAATGAATAGAAAACTTAAAGAAGAAGAAAGATACGTATAATGAAATTTGCCGTTAGATACTTAAAAAATACATTTTATCCGCTAAATCTTCCAGATTCAATGAAACTTGAAGATGGGCAAATGGTTATTGTCCGTACTGAAAAAGGCGAAGAAGCACTGAAAGCATTTATTGTAAATTCTCAAATCGAAAAAATTTGGGAACATTCAAAAAATAAACCAGAACCTCTTCCCGTTATTAGAACAATGACACAAAGAGATTTGCAAACATTAGAAGAAATAAAAAAAGAAGAAGTTACGGCTTATTTCAAATGCCAAGCTCTAGTAAAACAACACAAACTTTCGATGAATCTTGTTCAATGCAGGATTACATTTGATAGAAGAAAAATAACTTTTTACTATACCGCTCCAGAAAGAGTTGACTTTAGAGCGTTACTAAAAGACCTTACTCAAGTATTTACAAGAGTAAGAATCGACTTACGCCATATTGGAGTAAGGGACGAAACCTCAATTTTAGAAGGTGTTGGGTTATGTGGACAACCTTTCTGCTGTTCAAGCTTCCTTAGAAAATTTGCGACAATCAACGTTAAACTTGCAAAAGACCAAGGAATGCCAATCGCTCCAGGAAAAATTTCTGGAACTTGCGGAAGACTTTTATGTTGCTTAACTTATGAATATTCAAATTATATTGATGCGGCTAAAGGAATGCCTCCAATTGGCTCATCTGTAATGACAACAGAAGGTCTTGGGAAAGTTTGCTATCTGCAATTTATGAGTGGAAAAGTTGCAGTAAAAATGGAAGACGGAAAAACAAAAGAATTCGATAAAAATGATATCGAAATGGTTGATGCAGATGTTAACGTAGAAATTGATGTTCCCGCTATTAACAACTACCAAGATGAAGATAGTAGCAATATCGACATCAAACAACTCGAAGATGACAAAAACAGTTCCACTGGAAATGTTTAAAAATTTTGAAAGCAAAAGGCAAAAACCTTTTGCTTTTTAAATATGTTTGATTTTATAATATGAGCGAGGATTCTTCATTAAGAACCTCCACGAAAATATACAAATTAATGGAGAAAAACAATGAGCGTATTGGAAGCAGGAATGATGGTTTGTTTCGGAGCAAGCTGGCCATTCCAAGTAGTTAAAACATTCAAATCAAAAGAGGTTGGAGGAAAAAGTATCCTATTTTTATGGTTAGTTGAAATTGGATACGTAATGGGAATGTTGCACCACATATTATACGCACCAGATAAAGTAATTTATTTATATCTGATGAACTTTATACTTGTTGGAGCGGATATGACATTGTATTATAAGTATAAACACGACGCAAAAGTTAGAGCTGACCTTGCGAAAGCAGAATTACCAGCAAACGTTGTCCCAGAAGAAATCCCAGTTGAAGTTGAATAAACTTTAAAACTCAAGATTTGCAAAAGCATAATAAAACCGACCAAGCAAAAAGATGGTCGGTTTTATGTTAAATACTTTATAAATTACTATTTCAACATTTCATTTATCGCTTTAGCTGCTTTTTTACCAGCACCCATTGCGTTAATAGCGTTTGATGCACCAACAGGAGCAACGTCACCACCTGCAAATACACATGGGATATTTGTTGAACGAGTATCAGCATCTACTGAAATATAACCTTTTGCATCAGTGATAATGTCTAACCCTTCAGCTTCTGCAGATCTTTGAATAATTGGGTTAGGACCAGTACCTAGAGCAACAATAACAGTATCAACATCTTCAACGACGAATTTGCCTGTTCCAACTGGCTTTCTTCTACCTGTTGAATCTGGCTCACCAAGTTCGCATAATTCAAACTTCATGCCAGCAACATAACCTTCATTTTCCAAGATTTCAACTGGAGCATGCAAGAATTTAAATTGAACGCCTTCTTCTTTTGCGTGACGAATTTCTTCCAAACGAGCAGGCAATTCTTTTTCAGTTCTACGGTATAAAATAGATACTTCTTCAAAACCCACACGAACCGCAGTACGAGCGGCATCCATTGCTACGTTACCACCACCGATAACAGCTACTTTTTTACCAACTCTTAATGGAGTAATGCTTTCTGGATCACGTCCTGCACCCATCAAGTTAACTCTTGTTAAAAATTCATTTGCAGAGAATACACCATTCAAGTTTTCGCCTTTAATATGCATCATTTTTGGAAGTCCTGCACCTGAGCAAATAAAGATTGCATCAAATCCATCTTCTTTCAATTGTTTCAAAGTGATAGATTTACCAACTACCACGTCTGTATGGAATACTACACCCATTGATTTCAAGTTTGTAATTTCTCTATCCAAAATTGTTCTAGGAAGTCTGAACGGAGGAATACCATAACGCAAAACACCACCCAATTTGTGTAAAGCTTCAAATACAACAACTTCATGACCAGCTTTTCTCAAATCAGCTGCGGCAGTAATACCTGCACAACCAGAACCAACAACTGCTACTTTTTTGCAAGATGGTTTAATTTCAGTTTGTTCAGCTTTTGTATTATCACCAACATAACGTTCTAAAGCACCAATCGCAACAGGTTGACCTTTGATACCTAAAACACAATTGCCTTCGCATTGTCTTTCTTGAGGACAAACACGGCCACATACAGATGGAAGCATACTAGTTTGACGAATAATTTTACCAGCTTCTTCCAAATTATCTTCCTTCAATGCTTTTATAAATTCAGGAATTTGAATATTTACAGGGCAACCTTGTACGCATCTTGGATTTTTACAATGCAAACATCTAGAAGCCTCTAGTTTAACTTGTTCTTGTGTTAAATTACTTTCAACAGGCTCAAAGTTTGAACGTCTTTGAATTTTATCCTGTTCTTGAACTCTTTGTCTTTCCACAACCATAATTTTATCCCTTCTTCTAAAAATTATATTTATATTTTATAGATTAACAATATTCTAATTAAAAAATAGACTTAGTGCAAGTTGTTAATCTAGCGTAAAATATCTAGCTCAAGACTTTCAAATATTTTCAAAATGTGCTAAAATGAGGAAAATTTTATTAAGCGAGTGAGTTAATGATAGTTTTTGAATATATTACTTTTATCTTATGTGTAATCTTAGTCGGATTGACTACTTGGTTTTTCTCGTCTAAATTTTATGAAAAGCAATTACTTTCGCTTAAAACTGAAAACTTAGAATTAAAAGCAAAAATTGGATTAAATGAAAATATCATTAACACTGTCAAAGCAGAATTTTCAAAAATTGCACAAGAATCCTTAAAAAACCAACAAGAACAGTTACTTTCTGTTCACTCAACAGATTTAAAAACAAAGATGGATTTATTTAAAGCTGAAGAAATTTCACCTCTTAATACGATATTAAAAGACTTTAAAGATAGCATTGACAATTACCAAAAATCACACAAAGAAGAATCCTTAGAAATTAAAAATGCAATTTCAATCGCTGAAAAATATGCAAAAGCCTTGACGACAAATCAAAATTCCAAAGGTGAATTCGGCGAAAAACTACTTGAACAAACACTGAATTTTGCAAACTTAAAAGAAAATATTCATTATACAAAACAATTTTCTCAAGGAGCAACAAAACCAGATTTCATTATATATTTGCCTGAAAACAAGCACTTGATAATTGATTCAAAAGTTATATTGAAAAATTATCTTGAATACCGTGAAACAGAAACTGAATGCGATAAAAAGGCTTTTCTGAATGATTTAACAACTTGTATAAACCAACTCGGAAATAAGCATTACGAACAGATTGAAAACACACATCAAGCGGGATTTATCTTGATGTATATTCCAATAGAGTCTTGTGTAAATCTGATTTATACAGACCCAGATTTTAGAAAGATTTTAGAACTAGCAAATGCTCATAATATAATCCTAACTGGAACTTCTTCCATAATTGTTACTCTTCGCTTAGTTGCGAATCTCTGGACTACAAAAAACAGTTATGACAATGTTAAAAATATCATAGAAACGGGAGAAAAACTTTATAACAATATTGCAACACACGCACAAAATCTTTTGACTATTCAATCAGCAATTGAAAATGCTTCTAAATCTATAAATTCCGAAATCAATAGATTTAAAGAAAAAAATAATGGAAGTATCTTTAAAGAAGCAGAGAAATTACACGAATTTGGAATAGAAGCAAAAAACACAAAATCTGGTAAAAAATTTATTGAAAACAAAATACCCGAAGAGTTTTTAACCACAGAAGAATAAATATTTGGGGCTACAAGGAGAACAAAATGACAGATGCATACTTTAAAGAAAATAACAAATTTTTAGGACTAAGCGGAATAATTAACCGCCGAAATTTTATAGTTAATTTTTTAATCCTTGAAATTATTGAAGCATTGATTTTAACAACTCCATTGTTATATTTACTCTTCACTAATCCCGATATGATGCTTGATTTTTCATCAAGTGCAATGCGATCTAATGTTTTTCCTATTTGGTATTCAATATGGCTAGGAATTGCAGGGCTAATTGAATCAATTTTATTTTTCCCAAGTATCATAAGAAGGGTTAGAGATATTGTAGGAGAAGTTGATGAAAACAAAGTTTGTTTAGTTGCTTCTGTTCTTGCAGTACTCGTTTTAATCGGTTATACTCCTGCGAATAATATTGCCCCATTATTTAGAATAATGTCATTATTTGTAATTTTTATTCTAATGATGACAAAGGGAAAAATCTCTTCTAAAAAGCCAAAAAGTAAGATTGCAAAATTCAACTGGGGAGCATGTTTTGGAACATGGATGTGGGGACTTTATAATAAAAGCTACATCACAGCACTAATGCTACCATTACTTTTAACAACTGGTTGGTTTCCATTCATGCTAATTTGCGGAATAAAAGGGAATGAATGGGCGTACGAAAAAAATAAAAAATATTCAGAAATTGAAGATTTTCATAAATCTCAATCTAATCAATCTGCACTATGGGCCGTTGTAACCCCAATAATCTTAGTTTTAGGATTTATTGGAATAATTATTGGTTCAGGAGTTGCGGTTTATTGCCTAACAAAAGATAACCCAAAATTTACAAATATGATAACTCAAAAAGCTGCCGAATACCAAGAAGTTGCAGTCCAAACAAACTTTGAAAAAATAGAGTTGACGGATTCTGAGTATAAATTCTACATTGACCCACAAATTTGGGTAAAACTTCCAGAAAATTCTAAAAAGTCAATGTTCCAACTCGCTCTAACACACATTGCAAAAGAAAAAAATATAAACGTTGAAAATACAGAAGCGAGAAATGAATTTAAAGGAATTGAAATTTATAACAAAATAAAAATTTATAGCTCTTTTAATAACGAACTTTTAGGAGAATACACAACTACTCCCGTAGAAATGAAAAAGTCTTACCAAAAAACAATCAAAGGCGAAAAAGGTGCATTGAAAGAATACATCAATACAATGAATAGTGGTTATAAATTCAACGAACATCCAACTTTGCCGTAAAAAAAATAAAAAGATGAATAAAAAATTTTATCGCAAATCCACCTGTTCAACGTTGATTTCTTGCAAATATTTATCCAAGATTTCACAAGCATCATATATAAACTGTCCGCAAGGGCGAGTTTGATAATACGTTTCAGTCCTTTCTGATGGAACATAAGAATCCGACTTGCAATCCAAGTCCAACAATTCACGACAAATTATTGAACCATGAACTTTTTCAAACTCTTTTGCAAGGTGTTGAACACGCTCATAGTGTTCCGCTTTAGCATCCATATCTATCGGTGAAATATAACCCTTTGACAGACCTAAAACCATAAATATTCCACTCACCGCACCACATACTTCTCTCAAACGCCCCATTCCTCCTCCAAAAGAAGATGATAATTTTAAGGCAGTATTAAAATCAATTCCAAACTCTGGAGCGTAAGTTGCAAACACTGATTGAGCACAATTATAACCATTTTCAAATAATTCTTTTGCTTTTTCTGCGTGAGATATCATATTAAAAAACCCCTTTTATTTACACAAACAATTCATACAAAATCACAGAAACAGAAGTTGCCAAATTCAAGGATTCCACTGTTTTTGCCATTTCTATCTTAACTGAATTTGTTGAAAATTCTATCAATTCTTCAGACAAACCATTCGCTTCTGACCCGAACATTACAACCGCAGGAAGCTTAGGAGTGAAGGATTTTAACATATTAGTTGAACGTGGAAGGGTTGCAATTTTTTCAAAACCATCAAAAATCCCCTTTAAATCCTCTATTTTTTGAATATGAAATATTGGTAATTTCCAAAGATTTCCAACAGATGCCCTAACACACTTAGGATTATAAATATCAACACTTTCGCCATACAAAACAATTGCATCCGCACCAAAAGCAACAGATGAACGAATAATAGTTCCGAGATTTCCTAGGTCTTTAATATCTTCTAATAATACAACTTTTTTAGATTTTTTTAAGATATTTTTATCGTATTTTTTTTGAAAACCTACTGCAACAGCAGATGGTGCAGAATCAGTCGTAGAAAGCTTTTTCAAAACTGGTTCCATCGTTTCAATGACAATATTTTTGGCAAAAATATAGTCATTTATTTTACTTTTTTCAACAAAAATATTTTCTAGTTCTATTCCGCAATCAAAAGCTTCTTTAATTGCTTTGTAACCCTCAAGCAAAAATTTTCCACTTTGAATACGGTATTTTTTTTGTTGAAGTTTTACAATTTCTTTTACTAGATTATTATTGACACTCGTAATTTCCACTACTTTACCTCAAATTCTTTCAGCCATTCTTTTTCTTGTTCAGTCATCATACCATAATCAATTAATTTATTTTCATAATTCATATGAACAAAAGAATGTATTTGACCATCTTTATAGTAACAAGAATTTTCTAATCGAACCCCGAAAAAGCCTTCTTTATATAACCCTGGTTCAATAGAAAAACACATACCTTCTTCAAGATTAACTTTTGCAATTTCACCTGTACTCAAATTTGGAGGATATTCATGAACATTTATACCGATACCATGACCCAATCCATGGTTAAAAACAAAACCATCCAAATCTTGAGAGTTAAAAAAGTCATGAGTTGCTTTATCAATTTCAAAACCCATCACTGGTCGTTCAGTATGAGTTTTAGTATAATTATAAGCTCGTAAAAAGGCTTTTAAAACCGTTGTATAAATTTTCTTTTGTAGAGGTGAAGGAGTCCCTTTAACAAATACCCTTGTAATATCTGTTGCTAAACCACCTTCAAAATATGCTCCACAATCAATCAAAACAAGACTTCCATCTTCCAAAACTTCATCTTTAGAACATTTTGAATAATGAGCAAGTGCGGAATTTTTATCTTTAGCTACAATAGATTTGAAACTCAAACCTAATGCACCTTGTTTTTTAAATTCTTCTTCTAATCTTTGAGAAATATCAAATTCTGAAATATTATCGTTATTTTCAATATAATCTCTAATAGCACTAACAGCCATATCAGTACGATTAAAAGCATTCATCAAATGTTCTAATTCCGCATCTGTTTTCTTTGCTTTCATAAGTTTTACAGGATTATTCTTCATTGGAATTGCACTATCACCCAACAATTTATAATCATAACCATTGATTGAAGTCTTATCAACAAACACTTTTTTATTAACGGTTTTCAAAAACTCATCCAAAGCCTGCATTTTATCCTGTGTAAATAAAATCACATTATCTTTAAAAATCAGAGCCTTTGCTTTAATTTTCGCAGAATAATTTTGAGAAAAATTTCTCATATTAAAAAGATACGAAACCTCATCCAAATCCGTCAAATAAACAGCCGAATCAGGAGATAAATGATGAGAAATTCTTCCTATCTTTTTAGCAGTAGATTTTCCTGTATATTTTTCATCCAGTACCACATCAGAAGAATTATCTCTCGATATTTCAGAATCCAAAGGATCAGAATCTAACAATTTTACCTTTCGAGATTTAGAAATTATTTCAATTTTATTTTGAGAATTCTTTTTTGAAAACATCCCAAGAACTTCATCTTGAGGAATTTTTTTTATAAGTTCTGGCAAATATTTTTGCCCTGTTTGGAGCTTTACAACAGTAATGTTGTCATGATTAACTTCTAAATCAGCTTGAATATGATATCTTCCATCAACAAAAAGATAAATTGTTTCTGGAGTAACCAAAGCCTCACCAGTAGAACCAGAAAAATTTGTTAATTTATAGCGAGAATTTTCCTCTAAAGTATTATATTCAACCAAAAACTCATTCGTTGCGTTAACCAATAAAAAACGAAGAGAATTTTTAGCCATAAAGTCTTTAATTATAGTAATGTTATCCAAAATTTTGCTCCAATTTTATAATTAAAAAAGAGCCGATTATAAAATCGGCTCTACAAAAAATCTATTAGTGTTTGCCAGTAACTTCGATTAAATGCCAACCGAATTGAGTTTCCACAGGCTGAGAAAGTTCACCAACTTCTAAAGAAAAAGCAGCATCCTCAAAAGGTTTAACCATCATACCTTTACCGAAGAAACCTAAATCACCACCATTTTGACCTGAAGGGCAAAGAGAATTTTCTTGAGCAGCTTCAGCAAATGACTTACCATTTTTAATTTCATCATATAAATCTTGAGCTTCTTTTTCTGTTTTAACAAGAATATGACTTGCTCTAACTTCTGTTGTCATAATAAATACTCCTATATTTTCTACAAGAGCGATTATAAAATAAAAAGGTTTGTCTTGCAATACGACAAGAACAAACCGGAAGTTATAAAACATGAAAAATTTTCTTATTTAAGGCGTAAGTCCGAAGGTTTTAAACCAAACCGCAAAAAGAAAAAATCTTGTCGCAACCCCGAAAAAGTGCTTGGACACTCCGAACTTACATATATATAATAAACTGTCATGCCAGTAGATTTCACCATTCTAAAGAATAAATTTTCGCCCCAATATCTAAGGATTTTCTACTACTACTTTAGAGTTAGATATAAAATTTCAAAATTCATCTTGATTTTAAAAAAGTTTTATTGTAGAATAGACGAGTGACAAGTGAATATTTATGCGGAAGTAGCTCAGTTGGTAGAGCGTCTGCCTTCCAAGCAGGCTGTCGCGAGTTCGAGTCTCGTCTTCCGCTTATTAAAAAAGAGTCGTCTATCGACTCTTTTTTAATTTATATAGGCAATTTTTCTATTCTAAATGTTTTGTTATATATAATGGGAAACATAGGAAATATTATAGCATCTGTCAGAAAAAGAATTCCAATTTCTTTAAATGGAACTCAATATTTACCTGCGAATTATAAATTCAGCCTTAAAGATCCATATATTTTAGAAGCTCTTCCAGAAGGAAGTATAGATAAATTTGTAAAATTTGAAAACCAAAATCTTAAAAAAGTTTGTCAAACTTTAAACAACCTTACTACTTCTAAGGGATTTAGCGAAGGAGAATTGAAAGCTTTATACCTTAAAGCTTTTCCTAATATTAAACCTCCATCCGATGCAAACATTGATGCCATGGTATATCTAAATTCTTTGTCTGGCAAAATTGGGCAAAAATTTGATGCTCACGGAATGGCAAAAGGCTCGATTTCAGAGCAACTGAAAGAATTAAACAATCTTCTCACAAATGGGATAGATAAAACCAAAAACTTTTTCACTGCACCACTTGCTCTCCCTGCTGAAGCAATTCAAGGAGCAGGGGCTGGACTTGGAACCGCAGGCGGATGTGCATATAGAAGTGGCTCATTTATACTCGTAGGCGAGAAATCAAAGCTGATAGAAGAAAGCGGAATTAAACACGTCATAGTAAATGACGCTTATTACAACATCATAAATGATTTGCAACGCAGATTTCCAGAAGTCAATTTCGTCAGAGCGGACAAAGCCACAGAATATTTTACAAAGCTATAATTTTCTTTCTTCTCTCAATTTTTTTACAAATTTTTCCAATCGAGAAAGTGCAATTTTAAGATTATCTAGGGAATAAGCATAAGATATTCTCAAATAACCTTCGCCACATTCTCCAAATGCTGTTCCAGGAACAAGAGCAACCTTTTCTTCTTTCAAAAATCGTGTTGCAAATTCCTCACTTGTCAACCCAAATTCTTTTATACATGGGAAAACATAAAAAGCCCCAAAAGGTTCAAAACATTGCAAACCAATTTTCTTAAAAGCATCCATTAAAAATCTTCGGCGTTGATTGTAAGCTTGTCGCATTGTCTTTACATCTTCATCACCATTTTTGATAGCCTCAATTGCAGCGTACTGACTTGATGTAGGAGCACACATTATCGCAAATTGGTGAATTTTAGTCATTTGTTTAATAATCTCTTTTGGAGCACAAGCATAGCCCAATCGCCATCCAGTCATTGCATAAGCTTTTGAAAATCCGTTAATATAAATCGTTCTTTCCTTCATACCAGAGATTGAAGCGATTGAAAAATGTGTATCCTTGTATGTCAAAGCGGAATAAATTTCATCCGTCATAACCAAAATATCATGTTCAATTACAACTTTAGCAATTTCCTCTAAATCCTTTTGTTCCATAATTGAACCAGTTGGATTATTCGGAAATGGGAGAATTAAAACCTTTGTTTTTTCAGTAATCGCATCTTCCAATTCTTTTGCGGTTAATCTGAACTCATTTTCTTCTTTTAGATTTATAATTACAGGTTTTGCCCCCGCTAAAACGGCACAAGGTTCATACGAAACGTAAGACGGTTGAGGAATTATAACTTCATCCCCAGCGTCGATAACTGCACGAAGCCCAATATCAATAGCTTCTGAACCCCCAACAGTTACAAGAACTTCATCATCTGGATTATAATTCAAATTATATGAACGCTTCAAAAAATTTGAAATTTCAATTCTTAAATCCTTCAAACCTGAATTTGAGGTGTAAAATGTCTTACCTCGTTCTAATGCATATATCCCTTCATCACGGATATGCCAAGGAGTATCAAAATCAGGTTCTCCAACCCCTAAAGAAATAGCATCTTTCATTTCACTAACAAGGTCAAAGAATTTTCTAATCCCAGAAGGTTTTATACCTACAACAGTTTTTGAAAGGAAATTCCTCATGGAGTAATTACCTCACGTTCATCTTTTTCTTCTTTATTTAATACAGTACCATGGTCTTTATATTTTTTAAGAATAAAATGAGTTGCAGTACTCAAAACAGAATCCAAAGTAGAAAGCTTGTCAGATACAAAATTAGCGATTTCTTTCAATGTTTTTTCTTCTAATATCACCATTAAATCATATCCACCAGATATCAAATAAACAGCCTTTACCTCTGGATAATTATAAATTCGTTCTGCAATATTATCAAAACCCTTGCCTCTTTGAGGAGTAACTTTAACTTCAATCAATGCCATAACCTTTTCAATTGAAGTTTTTTCCCAATTGATTAAAGTATGATAACCACAGATTATACCTTCATTTTCTAATGCCGAAATCTCTTCTAAAACTTTCTCTTCCGTCGTACCTAATAGGATTGCAAGTTCGTTAAAATCAATTCTGCTATTTTTCTCCAAGATAGATAACAACTCATCTCTCATAAAAAAATCCCCCGTATTCTCTTTTGATTATATCAAAAAAACAGGAGATTTTTTATTTTGTAAATTTAGAAACAAAATTTTCTAACCAAGAATTTTTTAAACCCATAGATTCTTCAAAATTCTTTTTAGGAAGTTTAGAAGCCATCTCAAATGAATCTACCATTGAATCAGAGTCAAACAAACTTTTTGAATCTTTTTGTTCTTGTTTTTTACGACCCCTCATCATATAACCAGTATTGCCACCGCTTCCGCCGTCGTTGTTCATATTAGCGGCTGCTTTTATTACAGGTTGAGCACGTCCAATATTTACATCGAAACTCATTTTTCCATTCCTTATGTTAGTTTCCCTTACTTATATAAAAACGAAAAACCATGAAGTTTTGTTACAATCTCGAGAAAAATTTACAGAACTTAATAATTATATTTAGGGTCAAAGGTACACTATATAAACTTTTCAGAGATTTATTACTTAATGTTACAATTATAGCAAATAATTAAACTTTCAAATGATTTTTACCGATACATTATACAAAAGAGTACTCAGAGGTTTTGACATGTCATTAGCAATTTCAACATTAGAATATCTGCAAACACGGTTGAATATACCGGATTCAAAACTGCAAACTTATGCAGATAAGTCTGTTGAAGAAATTATACAAGCAGAGGCTGCTCAAGGAAATCAAGCGGCTATCCAGCTTGCGGCGGATATGTTTTCTGATCCAACACAGTTAATCGAGTTGTTTCAACTTGCTGACCCTGAAAATAAACTAATTATTATGCAATCAATGAACTCCGAACAATTGGAAAAACTGTTACCAATGTTAGAAACAGAAGACTTGTTACAAGGATTGCAATTTTTCACACAAGACAACTTGATGGATTTATTGAAAGAAATACCAATGGAAGAATTGGTAAAAACTGTTATGCAATTGTTTTCAGAACGAGAAATTATAGAAAACATGCCAGAAAAAGAGTTAGATAAACTTTTAACAAGCCATGATATGGACAAAGAACTAGTGTTGAAGAATTTACAATCCCTTCCAGAAATTTACTTGCAACAAATTATAGAAAGCGTTACAGGAGAAGAAGCACAAGGTAACGCACAGGAAATGGTTATCCAAATTAGCCAAATGGGCGACCAGAATTATAAACAAGCGATAATGAATCTTCAACCTGAACAAAAAAGACAACTAACACTTGCAATAACAAGTGCAGAACCTAAATATTATGAAAAATTCAGTGCTGATGCTTATACCCATATAATAAATAGAGAACGTCAAAAGGACGAAACCATAAAAGCAATGGGAGTAATCAAACCAGAATATTTGCAAAAAATGATTGCAACATTACCACAAGACTTGATGTCTGTTGTAATAACACAAATTGATACAGAAAAATTTGCAGATTCTTTGATAAACAAATTTCCTGAAATATTGGCAAAGTTCATCGCAGGATAATGGATGTAATTTTAAATGTCGGCGTAGCAACGCCGACCTACATTTTATAAACGAAACAAGCGTAGTAATTATCTTTTCCAAACAGCGTCAGAAATTTGCCAACCGTTATTTATTAGGTATGTCAAGCACCAATAGCCGTTTCCTTTCAAACAATTCTGCTCAACTTCTTCTCGTGTTCTATCAAAACCTGCTGGGACTAATCCTTTATCTGCGGTATATGCCATTACATAAATATCTTTTCCAATTTTGTTTGGTTTTCTATCTCCATTTGCATCAAAATAAAAAACTAGCCCAATGCTATCGGTATTGATTCCAAAAAGAGTATTCATTCTATAAATACTCATTCCATCAATATTAAAATATGCACCTTTTGCAATCACGAAGGTTACAATATAAGTTCCTAATCCAGCATCATAATCCCAAGGAGAAGAATTTCCTTGCAAATCTTTTACAGTTCCCTTTTTATGCCAACAACCAGCTGTGTTATAACAAACTTTTTCGACTTTCAAATATGGTAAAATATAATTTTTGAACCAGTTATTTGTTGGCTCTTGTCCTTCATCTGTCGCTATTGTCATATCAAAATCAACATCATCAGCTTGAACGGCACGCATAGTTTGTGCAATAGTGGAATAAGAAGCCTTAATCTGTGTTTCAAGTTGTCGTTTTCCAATTTTTGAAATCAATGTCGGAATTGTCATTGCTGCAACAATTCCTATAATCCCGAGTGTAATCAAGACTTCTGCCAGTGTAAATGCTTTTAAATGTTTTGTTATCTTTTTCATTTTTAGCTCCCAAATAAGAATATGTGTAAAATTATGCCATCAATGACATATATTTATGACATGAATTATACCTATTATATAAATTACTGTCAAATATGACATTATAATAAAATAAATAATCTCTTAAAATATGTTTAAGGGAGAACACTATGGATTCTGAAAATTTGCTTGGTGCTAAGATTAGACATTTGAGAAAATCTAAAAATATTTCGCAAGAAAAACTGTCAGAGATGGCAGGGATTAGTCCTCGCCAAATGATTAGGATTGAACTTGGGCGTTCTAAACCAACCCTTGATAACTTAGAAAAAATTGCAATAGCACTAGGAGTTTCTATTCAATCGTTGTTTGAAAATGACTATTATGAAACTATTAATATTTTGAAAAAGAAATTGCACGAAAAAATTGAGGCTCTCGATGAAAAAAATACTAGGTTTTTGTATATTATTGCATCTCGGTTAGATTAGGATTTTTGCATTACATAGATTCGAAAAATGAAATTCCCTTGCGATAAAAGCTAAATAATGATAAAGTATTATCAAAAAGGGATGAGAGATGGAAAAGAATACGCAAGAAGTTATTTTTGATGAATCAAAAACTAATTTTTTAAAAATCGATACTCCGATAGGTAAATTGAAATTCTTTGTCAATTCGGTAATTATTTTTGTAGCTCAAATTATAGTTACTATTGGAATGTATTTTGTTGGTTCAAGTTTTTATATCAATCCTTCTTTATATTGGATTTCGTTTGTCGTATTTATCTTCTTTTTATATTTGTTTTTAGTAAACTACGCAAAAAGATTGTGGGATATTATGGGAAACAAAAAGCTCGCTATTATTGTTGCAATTTTACTTATAATGCTTAGTTTTACTGTATATTATTCCTCTATTTTAGCTTTTATTTTGAATTTTGTCGCTTTTTTAATCTTGATTTTTACATCTGGGAAATTGATAAAGAAACCTGAATAAATTTGGTGAGTTATGAATAACATTTTAAAAAACAGTTTAATAATATTTTTTAGTTTAATGGTAACTTCAATGCCTGTATTGGCACTAGATTTAGACTTGTCTGTTGATGAGGAAATTAAGAAAAAATATGATACTTCCAAACTTCAATATGATGTATTACCAGCACTTCCAAAGGTTGATTCAACAAAAACAACCACTCCTCAAAAACCAGCAACAAGTTCTACAACTACAACCGCTGTACCAAAAGCGACCCCGACTTATACTGTCGAAGCCCCAAATGTTACAAAAGCAGATTTGAAAAATGCTATAAAAATTCCTGCGGGTACAAAATTTCAAGTTCGTTCAGACCAGAAAATTTCTGATTGGTTAAGAGCAGGGAATACTTTAAGTTTCACAACTTATGCACCTATTTATAAGTCATATATTTCAATTCCAGTTGGCTCAAAAATTTATGGACGAATTGAGGATGTCCATCGTCCTCAAAAAACTGGTAATGGTGGTTTAGTTGTAATAAGAATTACAAGTATAATTTATAATGGCAAAAACATTCCCGTGAATGGCAAAATTACAAAGGCAGATTCTAAACATATTTATTTAAACAACATCAAAGGGCAACATCAGTATTGGAAAAATGTTGGCAAACAAATCGATAAAGGTGAAGCTTTTTATCGTAAAACACGAAAAACTTCAACCAAGTTAGCAAACAATCCTCTTGGTGTGATAATTTCTCCTATCCCAACAATAGTAGGTTTTGTCGGCTATACTGGTGCAACTGTTTTATCTCCATTAACAGCACTAACCTCAACAGGAGGTAGTTTAACTATTCCTGCGGGTAGTTCGTTTGAGGTAAAATTAATTGAAAATGCTTATATCAATTAAGGCTAATGTCTAGTAATTATTCGCTTTTTCTGTAACGAAAACTTCTGCTAGTTTTCCAGATTTGTTATTTTTGAAACGAATTTCTTTACGCATGGGTTCTTTAGGTTTGAACTCATCTTTTTGATAGCCATACAAAAATTTCATGAACTCTTTACTATACATACTAAACACCTGCCTAATTTAAAACTTCACACATATATAATAAAACACAAAATGTAAAAATATTGCTATTTGTGTAGAAATTGTTACAAACTTAGTAGTTTTAATATTATCCAGTCGAATAAGTAATTTTGCTAATGTTTTCAATTCTGCTAAAAGTACATAATCTGGTATATGTTTGTTTTTTAAATAAAACTTTTGTTTATTTTAAACAAAACTCACACTAAACAAGGAGGTAAAAATGTCAATTAAAAAACTAACTGTGGCTGCTGCGATTGCCGTTGGAATAGCTACGTGTTCCTTGACTCCAGCAATGGCAGCTTGCCCGTGCAATACGAAAGCACCTGATGAGGCTCTTCCCGTTGTAACTGGTCCAGCATGTCCTGTTGCGACACCACAGCCCCAAACTTGTACAAAATGCAAGAAAAATTTGTCTGATTGCGAATGTAAGAAAAAACAACCTTGTCCAGAGAAAAAGAAACCTGATTGTGGTTGTCCAGATGAAATAAGTTGTGACAAGCCAGCTGTTCCATCTACTGCACTATGCCCTCAAACAGGAAAGCCTGATAGTGCTGAAATGAAACAGGTTTACGGATATCCTCAAGCTATTTATGGTACGAATAACTATGTAGGCGAACCTGCAAATTCGATTTTTTCAACAGAAAAAGCGATGAAAGGTTGTCCTGCAAGTAGAATGTCATCAAATATCAATGGTTCAACTGTTGCAACCGATGGACAAATTACTGGTGCGGCATCTCAAATGCCATGCTTAAATGAATGCCCAAATAAATATAATGGTATAACTATTGATAGAAATGAACGTAAAATGGATGGCAATTCTTGCCCTATTGATATTCAAACAAAAAACTCTATTAATGCAGTTAAGAAAACTCTAATTCCTTATGAAATTCCACAACAAATTCAAAATATTACAGGTGGTGCGGCTCCTTTTGGTGGATGTCAATTCCCAGATGTTCCGAATAGCCATTGGGCTGCTTGTGATATTGACAAATTAGCGATAAATGATGTTGTAGTTGGTTATCCAGATGGATTTTTCAAACCAAATAGAAATATTTCTCGTGCAGAATTTGCAACAATGTTGGTTAAAGGTTTTAATTTAGATTGTGATTTATCTAGAAATACAATGTTCTCAGATGTTGCAAAATCAAATTGGGCAAACCCTGCAATTGCAAAAGCTGTTGACGAAGATTTGATGAAAGGTTATCCAAACAGAACCTTCCGTCCTAAAGCTCCAGTAACTCGTGTTGAAGCTTTAACTTCAATTGCGAAAGGTATGACTTGTGATATTGACAGATGTAAAGCAGATGAAATCTTGAGTAGATATTCTGATGGTAATAAAGTTCCTGATTGGGCAAGAATTCCTGTTGCAAAATCTTTGGATAGTGGTGCGTTAAAAGATTCACCGACTCCAAATATGATTATGCCAAACAAGGATGCTTCTCGTGCTGATATCGCTTCAATGATGCAAACTGTGCGTGTAGCGTTGGGTTATGACACAAATCCAAAAACAGCAAATACAATTTGTCCAGCTTGTCCAGTTGATAAAAATGCGTTGATTGAACACGAAGAAATTGTCAAAATTCCAACATTGAAATTATCTATGATAGATCAAGTTACAGCAAAATCTTCTCACGTTGGTCAATATTTCAGAGCTAATACTCTAGAAGATGTGACAATTAATGGCGTAACTTATCCTTGTGGTTCAACTGTAACGGGTCAAGTTGTAGAAGTTATTAGACCTTCTGGTTGCGAAAAAGGTGCGTTAAAATTGGCCTTTACTGAAATCAAAAATGGTGATTGTAAAACTAAATTACCTAAACAAATTTTGCAAGCACAAGTTAACAAATCAAAAAATGTTAACCCTGTTGCAAGATTAGTGGAAATGCCATTCACTTGGGCTGGTTCATTGATTGGTGTTGTCGGTAGAACTGCGGGTGGTATTTTAACAACTGTTGGTAATGCTGCTGAAAATGTTTCTAACGATGCAGGTTATATGTTAGGTCATGCCTTCCAAGGTCAATTCGGAGCTTCTGCCCGAAGCTTGGGTGATGGTTTATACCAAACAGTCAAGGCTCCTGTTGATGTAACAAGAACTGCTTTGTCTGGTACAATGGGCTTATTCCAAACTACTGGTGATGAATTTGCTTACCTTGTTGACCCTCGTGGATACAAAATATCTGCGGTTAATCCAAGAGAACACATTACTATCGCTTTCGGATGTAACGAATAGTGTAAAATAGTTGATATTCATTACCAAAAGAGTAGCACTCGGTATTTTTACCGAGTGCTACTTAATATTATCTAGTTTATTGTTAATCCTTAAAATATTGACAAATATGTATCAAAAATTGGGTCATCTTGTGTGATTTTATCAAGCTTTTTTAAAAATACTTTTTTATTAGCTGATTTTTCAGCTTCAATTCCTTCTATTTTCTTTTGACTAAATCCTGCTAATGTTTCAAATCTTTTAGCCATTTCATCATAACCTTTTTCTCTTAGAGTTTCAGCCTTGAATAAGTTAACTCTTTTCTTTCTAGCAATTTCTTCTATTTCCATTTCTAGGTCGGAATTTTTATTCTCAAAGCGAATTTCTTCTTTCAATGCTCTCAAAACCTTAGTTAATTTTTTAGAAATTTCACCATCTGAAAATTTATCTAGCCAACTATTGAAACCTTCACTAATTGCAAAAATTGTACCTGTGTTTTTGCCAGTTTCAAGAAACTCATATCTATCTTCACTATTAAACTTAAGTGACAATGTATCATTTGGCATGTCTTTTGTAGATTCTTTAAAAAGTTTTTGAATATTTGAGATTCTGTCAGAATTTTTTGCAGCCGTTCTCACAATAAAATTGCCACTAAAAGATGGTGTGCTATTAATTTGATTATTCATATATACCTCCACTCATAGAACACCTGTAAAGATATATTTTGTTAAAAGGGGTTTTAATTGTAAACGAATGTAACAAAATATTTTAATGTTGAAATTGAACTAAATCAAAATACTTTATATATACAAGAGAGAACAAATAAGAAGAGGTGACCGAATATGGCTATTTCAAATTTTCAAGAAAAACTATTATTCTATACTAAACAAAAAAGTTTAATTAGTTCAAAATTATCAAATATTCAAATGCAACAATTATCAGCAACTAAAGATACTGCTGCTAAACAACAAGCTTATAACCAACAGTTACAAGAACTATATTATGATGAAGAATATGGTTATGGAACTGATGAGTATTCAGAAATGTTACTTGAACTTCAAAATGAACACGAATTTGAATTATCAAGTTTGAATGCTTGGGAATCTGAATTAGATTTACAAAAAGAAAATTTGGAAACTCAATTGAATGAAATTAACGGTTATGAATCAGCTTGGCAAAAGTTGTTATTGACAAATATTAAGAATGATTTCGTATATGGAGGGATAAGCGGTAAATAGAAACTAAAACTAAATAGCCAGAAGAGATAAAAAGAGCGGATTTTAATAAAATCCGCTCTTTTTATATTTAAAATTATTTTTCTAAAACTAAGCTTTAGCACCTGATTTAGAAATAATTTCTTCTTCGATGTTCTTAGGAACTTGTTCGTAGTTATGGAATTCCATAGAGAATGTACCACGACCTTGAGTGTTAGATCTCAAGTCAGTAGCATAACCAAACATGTTAGCCAATGGAACAAGTGCTCTAACGATAACGTTACCAGTGTTACCTTGAGGTTCTTGACCTTCAACACGGCCACGTCTTCTTGAAATGTCACCGATAATTGTACCTGTGAATTCATCTGGAATTTCGATTTCAACTTTCATCATTGGTTCTAAGATGCAAGGTTGAGCTTTGCGGCAACCCTCTTTGATAGCCATAGAACCAGCGATTTTGAATGCCATTTCAGATGAATCGACTTCGTGGTATGAACCATCGTAAAGTTCAACTTTAACGTCAATCATTGGATAACCAGCTAAGATACCGCCTTCAAGAGCTTCTTCCATACCTTTTCTTGCTGGTTCGATGTATTCTCTAGGAATTGCACCACCAACGATTTTGTTTTCGAATACGAATCCTGCATTTTCTTCTGCTGGAGAAATTCTAACTTTAACGTGACCATATTGACCTTTACCACCTGATTGACGGATGAATTTAGAATCTTGGTCAGCGTTTCCTCTGATTGTTTCACGGTAAGCAACTTGTGGTTTACCGATGTTAGCTTCAACTTTGAATTCTCTCATCATACGGTCAACGATGATATCTAAGTGAAGTTCACCCATACCAGAGATGATTGTTTGACCTGTTTCTTCATCAGATTTAACTCTGAATGATGGATCTTCTTCAGCAAGTTTTTGAAGAGCAATACCCATTTTGTCTTGGTCAGCTTTTGTTTTTGGCTCAATAGCAACTGAAATTACAGGTTCTGGGAATGTCATTCTTTCCAAGATAATTGGAGCTTTTTCATCACACAATGTATCACCTGTTGTTGTATCTTTCAAACCAACAGCTGCACAAATGTCACCAGCGTAAACTTCAGATTCTTCAATTCTTTGGTCAGCGTACATTCTAACTAATCTAGCGATACGTTCTTTTTTACCGTTTGTAGCGTTTAGAACATATGAACCAGAAGTGATTTTACCTGAGTAAACTCTTAAGAATGTTAAACGACCAACGAATGGGTCTGTCATAACTTTGAATGCCAAAGCTGAGAATGGTTCGTCATCAGAAGAATGTCTTTCAGTTTTTGTTCCATCTTCTAATTCACCTTCGATAGCTTTTACATCTAGTGGAGATGGCATATAATCAACGATTGCGTTCAATAACAATTGAACACCTTTGTTTTTGAAAGCTGTACCACAAGTTACAGGAACGATTTTGTTGTTGCAAACAGCTTTTCTCAATACAGCTTTTAATTCGTCAACTGTAATTGAATCTGGATCTTCGAAGTATTTTTCCATCAAAGCATCATCTTCAGAAGCGATAGCTTCAACCATAGCATCGTGATATTCTTTAGCTTTTTCTAACATATCAGCTGGAATATCTTCTTCTTTAATATCTGTACCTAAGTCGTTAGTATAGATTTCAGCTTTCATTGTCATAAGGTCAATTAAGCCTGTAAATTTATCTTCAGAACCGATTGGTAATTGAATTGGAACAGCGTTAGCACCTAATCTAGTTTTGATTTGGTCAACAACTCTGTAAAAATCAGCACCAGTTCTATCCATTTTGTTTACGAATACCATACGAGGAACTTCGTATCTATTAGCTTGTCTCCAAACTGTTTCAGATTGTGATTGAACACCACCAACTGCACAGAATACAGCAACAACACCGTCTAATACACGCAAAGAACGTTCAACTTCGATTGTGAAGTCAACGTGTCCCGGGGTATCAATGATGTTGATTTGGTGACCTTTCCAAGAAGCTGTTACAGCAGCTGATTGGATTGTAATACCACGTTCTTTTTCTTGTTCCATAAAGTCTGTTACAGCAGCACCATCGTGAGTTTCACCGATTTTGTGAGTTTTACCAGTGTAGAACAAAATACGTTCTGTTGTAGTTGTTTTACCTGCATCGATGTGGGCTGCAATACCAATGTTTCTAATTTTTTCCAATGGAGTTAATCTTGCCATTTTTTCTTTTCCCTTTTTATTATATGTACATCGCTATTTTATATTTAGCCTCACTCTGATTATCCCATAAAAATATCAGATTTCAATTAAAATAGAAGTTTTATTAACTTTTTTAAGGTGGTAGAGGCGAAAGGGAAAGGGAATAAGGAAATAGGGGAATAGGTTCGTAACAGTTTATAAGCTAATAAGTTTAAAGTCTATAAGTAGATAAGTCGTTTATACCTATATAATATTTTCCATTTTCGATGAAAAAACATTATATTCCTTTTCTCTTTAAAGAAAGATAGGGGTTCGGGGGCAAAGCCCCTGATGACTCGAGCCATTTAATCATTCGTGTTTTTCTTTTTCGGTTCTACTTTTTCTTTTTTCATCGAAATAAAAAAGAAAAAGTGAACAATAAATATAATTGTCGGATTAGTAAATCCGACCTACATTGCTTCGCATTGTCACAAATAATCATAAAAAGCAACAAAGTAAAAAAGGGTGGTTCAAATAAGAACGACACCCTTTTTATATCTTTACTATTCTTCGTCATCAACGCCAAATTTATTAAATAGTTTTTTAGCTTAATTTAATCTTTACGAATAATGTTTGCCATTTGGCAGTTATCTAGCAATTTTACTGTTTCTATTGCTTGTCCCAATGGGGTTTTTGCAGCTTTTACCCTCTTATATGCCTCAATTGCTGCATCTTTTGTTTCAAACGGAAATCTTAAACAAAATTTTTGTCCTTTACGTCTAAAATTTGCCAATGGAGAACCATCCCATATAGTTGTGATGTTCAACTCATTCGAACTCGGTTTTACAGGGTGAAATAATTTAACAAAAACATCAGGACCTTGGGAGTAAATTTTAGGTTCAAAATTATCCGTCAATTCAAGGGTGCTACTTGTAATGTCTTTTAATTCTATCTGAGCTTTCTTTACCAAACTTAAATCTTCTGAGGATAGCACATGTAATCTATCTTGGATACGTGAATTAATTCTAAATGAACCAAAATTAGGAGATGTATAATTATTTGAAATTTGCACTTACTTAATCCTTTTTAAATCTACTTGTAAGTGTATAACGTTTCTAAATAAAAATTTTGCGTTATTATTTTAAAATGTGAAGATTTGTTAAATGCCTACGGACAATCCTGCACAAATGTTTATTGATTGACCTGTAATTCCTTTTGCTTCTTCAGATATTAAATATTTTACTAGTCCTGCAATTTCTTCTGGCTTAACAAATCTGCGTTGTGGAATACTTTCAAGGATTTCTTCTTCTGAAAATTCGCTATCTTCTATTGAAGATTTTCCTAATTCTGTATCGACCCAACCTGGGTTAACTGTGTTTACTGTAATGCCGAATTCTGCTAGTTCTAAGCCTGTTGCTTTTGATAATCCAATAAGTCCCGCTTTAGTTGCAGAATACATACTTGCGTAAGCTTCTCCCATTACTCCAGATATAGATCCAATATTTATTACTCGTCCAAATTTATTTTTTTTCATGTGTGGAATGGCACTGTGCATTAAATATATTGGAGCTTTAAGATTAATTGAGAGCATTTCGTTTAATTTTGATATCTCTGTATCTTCAATGCCACAATATGTGTATTCCCCTGCGTTATTAACTAAGATGTCAATCTTTTTTTCTTGGATAAAATCACCAAGTTTAAGTAAATCTTCTTCTTTGGATAGGTCACAAACAAAATACATTTCATTTCCAAATTCTTTAAGTTTTTCCTCGTTTCGTGCTGTAACATAAACATTTCCATAGCTTTGAAGCGATTTTGCAATCATTTTTCCTATTCCTCGTGATGCCCCTGTTACTAAAATATTCATTTTGTTTGCTCCTTTATAAAAATATGGCGTTAAAAAATCCCCGAATTGTCGGGGATTAAATTTCTATTGTTTAAATTGTTTTGCTATTTAACAATTCCAAAACCTAGTAAGAATGTGCAGAAAATAAATATTGCACAAATAATTCCTGTAAGTTTATTCAAACCTTTTTCAGCACTTTTTTGAGATGCGAAAACATGTGATGCTCCGCCAATTCCTCCGATGCCGTCACCTTTTGGAGAGTGAAGCAATACTAGAATTGTCAAAAGTACTGCTGCAATAGTTTCTATTGTCCATAATATATTTGCCATTATTTAGTTTTCTCCTTTTTGATAAAATGTGCTCTTTTTGAGTTTAATTCAATATTTTCAAAAGTGTATAGTCTTGCTGGTCGTTTTGAAGAGGATTTTGTATATTCTTCTAATTCAATCAATCCATCTGTTGCAAGAGCTTTTTTCCTAAAATTACGTTTATCCAATTTTCTTTCCATAATAAGTTCGTAAGCTTTTTGCATTTCAGTAAGCGTAAATTTTTCTGGTAACAACTGATACGCAACAGGGCATAATTCAAGTCTTTCTCTTGTTCTTTTTAGAGAATATTGGATAATTTCTTTGTGGTCATAAGCAAGTGGTGGAAGATCACTAACTTTGTGCCAACCAAGTTCTGGGGTTGATACAATTTTGATGTCTTCAGATCTTACCAATGCAAAATATGCACAAGTAATTACACGAGCATTAGGGTGTCTAAGAGGATCTCCGAATGTATATAGTTGTTCAAGATAGATGCTATCTACATCAGTTTTTTCCTTCAATACTCTGAGTGCTGCTTCGTCAAGATTTTCTGATAATCTTACATAGCCCCCTGGAATAGCCCATCTCCCTTTAAATGGTTCAGTAGTTCTTTTTACTAGCAATACGTGAATTGCGTTGTTTTTAATCGTCAAAATAACTACGTCAACTGTGATTTCGTGTGTTTTAGTTTCGTTAAACATTCTTATAATAACCCTTCGCCTTATATAAATATATAATAAACATGCCTGATACAATTAATCAATTTGTAAAAACATTTAATATTTGTTAACAATTTAAGGTAATGTATGCAATTTATATATACAAAAATACTTTATATATGTACAGGGGATATAAGAGATATTATGACAAACGTTTATATGGCAGCATTACATAGTCGAATTGACCATATGGGTCCTCCACCATCAGCAATGGGTGGAAATCCTTTCGGTGGTCCTTGCTGTCCTTCATTTTGTGGAATCTCTACTCCAAGAATTGGTATGGCTTTAGCTGGTTCATTTTATAATGCACCAATGATGGGCTTTGGTGGTTTTGGGTATTCTTCATCAATGCCATCACTTTTTGCTATTGCTGCGGCAACAGCTATGACTTCTTCTGCTCTTGCTTCAAAATCTAATGTTGGAACATTTGGTTCTTTAACAATGCCTCAATTTGCTACTCCAACATTCCAATTCCAACCTATAAATTATACAATGCCAACATACTCTTTCCCTTCATTTAATTATTCTTTACCATCAGAATATAAGTTCAATTTCTCTGGTTATACATCAACAAATCCATTCAAAACAACTGGAGAATCAAATTATAATACAAGTTCTTCTTCAAAAATTAAAGCTGGATTGTTGAAAGGAAACTTGAAAGGTAAAGAAGCTGTAATTACTCAATTATGTGAAAAATATAATGTAGATGTTGCATTAGCTCTATCAATCATTGGTCAAGAATCAGGTTTTGGTACAAGCAATTTAGCTCAACATAACAACTTCATGGGTTATAGAGCTGCTGGAGATGCTGGTAAAAGCTCAAAAGGTTTTGGCTATTTTTCAACTCCAGAAAAAGGATTAGAAGCCGCAATTAGAAATCTTTCAAAATACCCTGAAAAATATGCTTCAAAAGGTGTTAAAAAAGCTGATATGAATAACATCGATGCCATTGGTAGAATCTATTGCGAAGGTTCTTCTTATTCTTCTGCAATTAAAAATATTTATGATAAAACAGTAAAAAGTTATTTGGCTTAAGGATTAATATTTAATTACAAAAAGTACATATATTCTTGAAGTCTGGAATTGTTTCGTGTACTTTATCCATGTAACCAAATTTTTATAAGAAAGGGAAAAATGGATAAGGGATATATCGAAAACGGTTTTATCGTTGATTTAACCGCTGCAAAAAAGACTTCTGAAATTATTTATGAACTTTCACGAGTTTTGGATATGCCAGAATCAAAAGGAAAACATATCTGCTTGAAATTGGGTTCAGTTAATCTTTCAGAAGCTGAATTAACAAGTGTTAAAGCCCTTGTAGAGTTGATGGAATCACAGCTTGCATTTATTAGTACAAGTTCAACTGTAACGCTAGAATCTGCAACTGCATTGGGTATTAAAATATCAGAATTTACAAATGAAATTGAAGCTCCAGCTTTCGAAACAACAGAACCAACTCCAGAAGTTTCAAATGCTTTGGATAATATTTTTGGAGAGGATTCTTCTAATAATAAAGAAGAATCTCCAGAAAAAGAATCTCCTCAAGTAGAAAAAACAGATGATGAGATTTCTCCAATTGTTCGTCACGATGAAGTAATTGCTGAAAAAGTTGAAGCTCAAGAAGTTAAAGAAGAGTCAGACGAAGAAATTACAGCGTTGAAAAATGCTCCAGAAGCCCTTCCAACTCTTTATTTGAGAAAAACAATTCGTTCAGGTCAAAGTATATCATCTGATGGTAATATTGTTATTATTGGAGATGTAAATCCTGGATCTGAAATTATTGCTAAAGGTGATATTACTGTTTGGGGTATTTTAGGCGGAATTGCTCATGCTGGTTCAGATGGTAATAATTACGCAAAAATCAGAGCTTTAAAACTTAACCCTGTTCAAATTAGAATTGGTGAAGTTTTTGCAAGGAGACCTGATACAATCAATTTGCCATATATTCAAAAATCTTGCGAATACATTCCAGAAGAAGCGTTCACATATAATGGCAGTATTGTTATAAGAAAAATACATGAAGAAAATTAAGGAGATATAAATGACTGGTAGAGTAATAGTAATTACATCCGGAAAAGGCGGTGTGGGTAAAACAACTACTAACGCTAATATCGGAACTGTTCTTGCAAAAGCTGGTAACAAAGTCGTGATGATTGATACTGACTTAGGTCTTAGAAATTTAGACTTGTTACTTGGTTTGGAGAACAGAATCGTTTATACAATTGTTGATGTTGTTGAAAAACGTTGTAAATTGAAACAAGCATTGGTTAAGGATAAGAAAAATCCTAATCTATGTTTATTAGCAGCGGCTCAAACTCGTGACAAGACTGCGGTTTCAGAAGAACAATTGAAAGAAATTTGCGAACAATTACAAAAAGATTATGATTTCATCTTAGTGGATTGCCCAGCTGGTATTGAACAAGGTTTTCAAAATGCTGTTGCTGGTGCGTCTGAAGCAATTGTTGTTACAACTCCAGAAATGTCTGCTGTTCGTGATGCGGATAGAATTATTGGTTTGTTGGAAGCTAGAGAAGAAATTGAATCTTATAAATTGCTTATTAATAGAGTTAGACCAAATCTTATCAAATCAAATGATATGATGAGTGTTGAAGATGTTGCAGAAATTCTTTCTGCTGATTTGATTGGTATTATTCCAGAAGATACAGGAATTATTACCTCTACAAATAAAGGCGAACCTATTGTTAATGATGAAAATTCACTAGCAGGTAGAGCTTACAGAAATGTTGCACATAGAATAATGGGCGAAGAAGTTCCATTCCTTAATCTTGAAGAAGAAACAAGTTTTATGACCAAGGTTAAGAAATTCTTCTCTCACCTTGTAGGTAAGGAGAAGTAAGATGAGTGAAAATTTATTAAAAGAAATTTGCAACAAAGTTTTGAGTCTATTCAAACAAACTGAAAAAGAAGAAGAAAATGCAAAAGATGTTGCTTGTAACAGATTACGTGTTGTTCTTATGCAAGATAGAACAAATCTTACACCAGAATTGTTACAGCGTATGAGAAGAGAGCTTGTTGAACTTCTTTCAAAATATGTTGAAATGGATAAAGATGCTCTTGAATTGAACTTCGACCAAGAAGGTGATCAGATGGCATTGATGCTTTCTATTCCAGTTATTAGGGCTAAAGATGAAAAAGAAATTGAAGAAGCTCTTAAAGCAGAAGATGAAGCAGAGGAATCTGATGAAGATTTAGAATCAGAAGAAGATGACAATTCTGAGGAAGAAAAAGAAGAAGAAACTTCTTCTGAAGATGAAGAAAATGATTCTGAAGACAATCAAGAAAATTCTGACGAAGTAGAAAAATCAGAAGAAAAATCAGAAGAAATTAACAACGAAGAACAAGAACAAAATCAAGAATAGTTTTGATTTTAAAATATTTTACAACAACCCACCGTCACATTATATCTAAGGCGGTGGGTTATTTTATAATTTGAATAAGAATATCAAGACTAAATATTTCCCAACTCAAACTTGCAGAAATGGCAGATGTTTCGCTAGATACAATCAATATGATAGAGCGAGGGGTTGGGAATCCAAAATTCTGCACAGTTATATCCATTGCAAAGGCACTTAATGTAGATTTGAACACACTGGTAAAATTATAGTAAAAAAGATTTGTTAAATTCTATCTGAAGTTAAAATTGAAAGGGCAAGTTTCAATGCTTCATCCGCAAATCGTTTTTTCATCTCTATTCGAGGTATCTCTGGAGATAATTTAATTTCTTTAATTGTCACAATACCTTTATATCGAACAGAAATATAAACCAATCCCACAGGCTTTTCTTTCGTACCTCCTGTTGGTCCCGCTATTCCTGTTGTACATAATGCAATATCACAATTTGTAACTGCGTACAGCCCGTTTGCCATTGCCTCAGCACATTCTTCACTCACAGCACCATAATTATTCAAAATATCCCAACTAACTCCAAGGATTTTATGCTTAGCTTCATTCGCATAAGTTACAAAATTCAATTTTACATATTCTGAACTTCCAGAAACATCTGTTAACCGAGAGCTCAACAATCCTCCCGTGCAAGATTCCGCCGTTGCAATCGTTAAATTATTTTCAATTAAATATTTACCCAATTCTTCTTCTAATGTCACAACAACCTCCTATCCTGGATTTACACAGGCTGTAATTGCATCAATCAAACGCTTCACAGGGACAGTTTTAATTTTTTCGTGCTTAATATTTCTGTTTGCATAAGGAATAATCGCTTTCTTAAACCCTGATGCAGCTGCTTCATTTAAACGTTTTTCCAAATTTGAAACAGGGTGAATTTCACCAGACAAGCCAATTTCACCAATAATAACTGTTTGCGGATCAACCACAACATCTCTCGCACAAGTTGCAATAGCCATAGCAATCCCTAAATCAGCACTAGGTTCATCAACATCAATCCCACCCATAACGTTGATGTAAACATCTTGCTTAGAAAGGTTTAACCCAACACGCTTTTCTAAAACTGCCAAAATCTGAAGAACCCTACTTGTATCAACACCATTCGCAACCCTGCGTGGAGTTGGATAAGGGGTAGAACCAACAAGAGCCTGAATTTCAACAAGCAAAGGTCTTGTTCCTTCATTCGTTACGACAATTGCACTCCCGGGAATAGCCTCTTGTGAACGTTCATTCAAAAATAATTCATTAGGATTTTTGACCTCCACAAGCCCTTTTGTTTGCATTTCAAAAATCCCGACCTCTGATGTATTTCCAAATCTATTTTTCATAGAACGCAACATTCTGTATGATTTATACTTGTCACCTTCAAAATAAATAACCGTATCAACCATATGTTCCAAAATTTTTGGGCCTGCAATATTTCCATCTTTTGTAACGTGACCAATTATAATGATAGTAATATTTTGAGTTTTCGCAATTTGCATCAAGATATTACAACATTCACGAATTTGTGAAACACTACCAGCAGAACTCGTTATAGTTTGAGAATAAATAGCTTGAATCACAACAGTATCTGGTTTAATCTCTTCAATCTGTTGACGAATGTTTTCCAAATTGGTTTGTGGATAAACATACAAACAATCTGAATTAACCCCTAAACGATTTGCACGAAGCTTTAATTGGCTTGCAGATTCTTCCGCAGATACATAGAGAATTTTTTCTCCATTCTTCGCAAGCTCGCCACTTGTTTGAAGAAGAATAGTTGACTTTCCAATCCCAGGATCACCAGCAATCAAAACTAACGAACCTTGAACAAGCCCGCCACCTAGAATCCTATCAAATTCAGAAATATTTGTACTAACTCGAACCTCTTCTCCAATATGAATATCATTTATCAAAGAAGGTTTGGTATCATTGACAATTCCTTGAGGAGAAGTATTTTGAGACTTGAGAGAAGTTTGAACCTCCTCAACAAAGCTTCCCCAACTTCCACATTCGGGACATTTTCCTAAATAACCCGCAGTTTCATAACCGCATTCCTGACAAACCCATTTTGATTTAACTTTAGCCATAACGTAATTATATGCCCTCCAACATTGATGGTCAAGGAAATTTTTGAAAAGCCCAATTACATAATATCAAAATATTTAGACCGTACACCTCTGCAAAAAGATATTGTTGAGTTGAAATCCATCTCCGAAAGCAAAACTTGTACAAGTACAGGATTAGGAATTTAAAACTTTTACCAAGTCATAAACTTTTTTCTTCAAATCTTCATATGTCGAATTATTTTCAATGACATAATCCCAATCTTTGACATCATCCAGTCCGACCTCAGTTATATCATCTTCTCCAACCAAAACCCCACGAGCCATTCTGGTTTTTCTCGAAGCTTCTATACGAATAGAAATCGCACCTGCCGATTTAAACACTTCGTATTCATGCGGAACTCGAACATCAGTAACCATAATATCGCCGTCTTGTTCCAAAATCTTTTTCATCCAGTAATCTGCATCTTGAGAGCGTCCCCAATTGCCAAGCTTAATCAAATCTGCACGATATAGTGGCTTATTTTTCTCTATTTCTTCATAGGTAATATTTTTTTCTTTAGCATATGTCAATTTTATAATATCACCCATCGCACAGCGTTTAAAAGATGGCATTTGAGATAACATAATTTTCGCAACTGTGTCTTTACCAGAATACTGTTTCCCAGAAAAAATAATAATCCGCCTTGCCATACTAACCCCTACTCTATGACTTTCTCTATATTTATATAAATAACACAATTAAAAGAATTATTAAATATAATAACATTAGTACTTTTAACATTTTATCTTTATAGATAAACTCCGCAGGATCATCATTATCAGAGCAAGTATAAGTTTTAAATAATAAGCGGAATACTACTATAGAAAAAGGTATTACTGTAATATACAAATACTCTGTACCAGTCCTTTGTATTGTCGAAGGATCTAACATATATGTAAAATAAAAAGCAATAGATAATACCGCATTTATTGTTACAAATTGATTTAATAAAGGCTCAGTATATTCTTTTATAGACTTTCTACAACCTTTTTTATCCCTTATAAGGTTATATTCTAATTTTCTCTTTGAAAAAGTAAAAAACATTGAAGTAAAAAAAGTTAACAAAATGACTAACGGAGAAGGAATAACTAAAATTACACCACATCCCACCAATATTCTTAAAATAAACCCCAAGGCAATACACACAACATCTATAATTGGAATAAATTTTAACTGCACTGAATACCAAATATTTAATAATAAGTATAATACAACAGCCAGTAATACATATGTATTTATATATAATGAAATTAAAGCACTACATAACATTAAAACAACAAATAACACCCAAGCATGAAAAATAGGAATTGTTCCAGAAGCAATAGGACGTTTTTTCTTTATTGGGTGAGACTTATCATTATTTACATCCCAAATGTCATTGAAAACATATACCGCAGAAGCAATAAAACAAAACGCAATAAAAGCCACAATTGACAGCAATATTGACTTTATACTAAAGAACTTTAATGAAAAAATTAATGGTATAAATACAACTAAATTTTTAACATAATGTTTTATCTTCAAACAGTTTAATATTGCCTTAAACATTTAAACCCTCCCATGAAACAATGCAAGAAATAACATTGCTATAAATACAATTAAGTAATAACCATATATAACATCTTCAAATCCAATGCGAATGCCATATTTCACAATAAATCGTTTTCCTAAGTTAAAAGCAACTAAAAATAACATGGTTACAATTAATGAAAACAATATTAAAATAAAGAAATTACAATGCTTTTCCGCATTAAAACTAGCAAAATTCGCAACTTTTTTAACTGAAACGAAATTTATAAGTCCTTGATAAGTTATAAAAATTGGTAAAACAATATTGATAATTCTTGCGGAACAAAAACTATACAATAAGCCCAACAGAATTACAACATAAATCAAAAAATTTTGAGAGTACAAAAATACTGAGCTATTACCATAATAATAATTACAAACCATAAATGAAATTAATATAATAGATAAATATATAAATTCTTTTTTATATTTCCATAAATTTTTCTTATTAATCAAACCATATATTAGTGGGAACAAGAATAAAAATATTGAAGGCATAAACTTATATGGAGAATCTTTTCCCGAAAACCTTAAAACGCCATTGCTACGACCTGCAAATTCGACCTTCGCAAAACTCAAAGAATAAATTGGATGTACAAAAAAGCCCGTTATAATATTTTGAACTTTATTTGAGGAATTATCCTTGTTAATATAATTCACATCTTCTTGAGCTACGCCCTTAAAAAATATTGGTGAATTAGGAAATGATAATTTTTGTAAAAATGAAAATGAAAAATAACAAACCAGCATAACTAGTAATATTTGCAAAAACCGTTTAAGCACCTGTCCATATTTAGCATATAAAGATGTCAATAAATAGAATAACAGAAAAACTACAGGTATTATCAATACAGGAATTATCCCAAAAGCAGATATGCCCAATAATGAAAGAGTTAATATATCTTTCTTTCTTAAGGAATTTCGTTCTTTTATATCTAAAACTAGTTTTAGTAAAAGAAGCACAAATAAAGAACCAAAAATATATGTTTCAGGAATTGCAACAAAAATTAAACTTGAAAAACTTATACCAAAAATAATGCTCACGAAAAATGATAACTTTTCATTTTTTATTAAGCGGAACATTATTTCTTTTATTAAAATAACCAATAAACTAACAACTATCGATTGGACAAAAATCAAAGTAAATCGTTGCGAAACAAACAGCCCTTTCAGAATGTTAAAAATGGGTTGTAACAACATTAACATAAAAGGATGTACTCCAACACGATAATGATTTGCATCTAAACTAAAGAAATCCCAATAAACTCTTGGAGAATCTGCATCAAAAATTATATCCCATTCATTTATAATTATGTCATTATATAATAAGATATACATACCTAGCAATAGATAGATAGATAGGAAAGCTGAAAATAAAATTGTATTTTTATGCTTATTAATAAATGGAAATATAGTTTTTACCCAAAACATTATACTGCCTCCTCTCCTTGTGTTCTGAATTGCATTTCGTAAAGGTGTTTATACTCACCATTTTCAATAGCCATAAGCTCTTCGTGAGTACCAAGTTCAACAAGATTTCCTTCATTGATTACTGCAATTCTATTTGCATTCTTAATCGTAGATAATCTGTGTGCAATTACAAATACAGTCTTATTTTGCATCAAGTTATCCATTGCTTTTTGAACGATTGCTTCTGATTCGTTATCAAGAGCTGAAGTTGCCTCGTCCAAGATAACAATTGGCGCATTTCTGAGCATCGCTCTTGCAATCGCAACACGTTGTCTTTGACCACCAGATAGAGTCAAACCTCTTTCGCCAAGCTCTGTTTCCAATCCTTCTGGCAACTCTTGAATCATATCTTCCAAGTGAGCAGATTTTATTGCCGCCATCAATTCTTCAGTCGTTGCATCTGGATTTCCCATCATTATATTTTCTTTAATCGTTCCTGTGTATAAGAAATTATCCTGAAAGACCATTGAAATATTATGACGCAAAGATTTAATCGTAAAATCTTTTATATCTTTTCCATCAATAGTAATAGAACCAGATTTAATATCATAAAATCTTGGTAATAAATTTACTAATGTTGATTTTCCACCACCTGAATTACCAACAATCGCAAGGGTTTCATTCTTTGGAATTGTTAAATTTATATCCTTTAATACTGGTTGATTTGGTACATATTCAAAATACACATCCTTAAATTGAATTTCTTTTTCAAAACCTTTCAATTCAACTGCGTTTTCTGAATCTTTAATCTTTGGTTCTAAATCAAACAATTCAAATACACGACCCATTGCAACAAATATATTTTGAATCCCTGTTAAAGTATTACCCAAAGTTTTTACTGGTTTATACAAAAGTAATAACGATGTTACAAATGAAGCAAATGCACCAGCTGTCATATGACCAGTGTTAATTAAATATGTTCCATAACCTAAAACGATTGCAATACCGATTGATGCAATTAAATACATCATTGGGGACATCCAACCAGCACGTTTATATAACGACATATTTATATTAAATGATTTCCAAGTTTGGTCTTTAAAATACTCATTTTGTCTATCTTGCAAACCATAAGCGGCCATTACTTTATTACCAGAATAAGTTTCGTTAATATTTGTTGTAATTTTACCGCCAATAACCATATTCTTATTAGAGGCATCTTTTATACGACGTCTAATCAATGCAACTGGCAAAAATGCAATACACAACAACTACACCAACAAAAGCAAGTTTCCAAGAGCTATAAATCATTACAGCAATAAGACCTAATGCCCCGAATAAACTTGTTGTAATTGTTTTGATTTGGTCAACAATACCCGCAGAAGCTGTTCCAGGGTCGCCCATATATCTTGAAATAACAATACCAGAAGAATTGTCATCAAAGAATTGTGGGTGCATGTGAATTAGTCTTTCAAATAAGTCGAATTTGACATCGTTTGTAATTCTTTGAGATGTCCAAGTTGAAAGATAACCGTTCAAATAACGAAGAACTCCCTGTATAATTGCAAATAGGATTACACCAGCTGGAATAATAAATGCCATTTGCAAACTTGATATAGATAAATTCAACCCATGCCAGCTGTATGCAAAGGCTTTTCCTCCTACAACATAGTCCATGTATGGTTTTAGAGCAAATGCTGTTACCCCATCTAACAAACCAAGAGGAATTGCAATAGCAAAGCCCAAGAGAATTCTAAACCAATATGGTTTTATATATGGGAATATTCTAGACAATAACCAAGAATATTTGAATGAATTTTGAGCAGATGTTGCAGACAAGTGATATGATTGTAATTCCTCAATTTCAAATGGGACTTTTTTTGCATACTTCCACCATAAATCTTTCATTGAGTGACGACAATTTGAATATTGAGGACTTAATCCAACATAATTAACGATAACAGGATGTGCCTTTGCTTCTTTATATTCTTTTGAAGAGGTAAATTTTTTATCGTAATTATTTGTAAACCAAGGTTCCTGATAATCATATTCAAATGGCAATTCTATTATATTATCTTTTAATATAACATTCATCGCATCTGAAAAATTACCATACTTCGACATTGAATATAAATTAAAAAAGGTCTTAAATTTTGATAAAAAATTGCCTTCTCTAAATTTTTTCAAATCCAATAAAAGAACACTAAAATCGTAAATGTTTTCTAAATTAAAACGTGTTTTAGCTGGACAATTTAAAGAGCGAGTAAGATCAATTGATGCTGCAATAACATGTCCTTGTAAATCAAAGTTATATAAATCAAGCAAATCATTATTTACAATCATTGGTTCCCCAACCAATAATAATATTTTATCTATTTCTGGGCATAGCTCGGCCAACAATATTCTTGACCAACTACCTCGAAGCAATGTATTATTATTTGTTTTTACAAATTTAATTTTTACGTTTCCAAAATTTTTAAATGTTCTAGAAAAAACATCCATAATAGAATTTTCTAAATTATCATATAACAGGATAATATTTATATTATGTGTTGAATTTGATATTATACTGTTAATTGAAATATAAATATTTTTCCAATTAAAATTTTCTATTATATATGCAATATTTATCTGATTATTCATAAATTCTCCTATAGGTAATTAAAATATTTTTTTGATAAATGAAAAATTATTTGAGACTCTAATACCATCCATTGCCCAAATAGTATAATCCGAAAACCCATTTCCGCTTAACCCGCCTTTGTAAAATTTTGAAACAACGGATTTTATAAGAGGATTATATTTCCAACATGGATATGCAAAATATTCAAAGCCCCCAAAATCTAAAGTTTTTAAATAATAAGGTGTTATTATTTCATTTCCTAATATTCTTTCATCAGAAAACAATGTTAAATCTTTATGAGTTTTGGAATGATATTGCAAATGATGTCCTTTATTCACTACTACTTTTAAATCAGAAGCATTCGCCCAATAAGAACCCTTTTTTACGAAATCATCACAAATAAAAAACTCTGATTTGAAATTAAAAAAGCGTAAAATAGGAATTACATACTTCAATGTAACTTTATCTACGTCATCAAAACGAATAACAATATGTCGTTTACACTGTGGATTATATACATTCAATGGCACAACTTTTTTACACAACAACTTAATACAAAAAAGTTGCAAGAAAAATACAATATAATGAACTGTACTTTCACTATCATCACGAATATCTTGCC
>OGGJ01000214.1_pt1 | contig 62788 bp, 52 predicted proteins | sample 1571071 | NCBI WGS metagenome assembly OGGJ01 (sample SAMEA2581954, study PRJEB24529) | metagenome | biome: Human gut stool | place: China | collected 2011
CGACCGGTGGTGTCTGACGAACGTAGTGAGGAGTTCCGCCGGTCAGTGATAGAAAAAGCCAGACGACCGACAGAAGCGACCGGGTCTCCAATCCCGATCACCGGAGACGAATTAGTAACGACGAAATAAACCTACGTTTATAAGTGTAAATATGTATATAACTACCAAATTTATTTCGTCAAATGAATATAGTCCGTCAATATAGTTTGGATGAATTGTAAATTATTCATATGAGTTTCTATTCCGGTCAATTCCTTGATCTTAGCCGATAAAGGCTCCAGGAGTTTATACTCTTTGTTTTTTTCGAATTCCCGGAACACTTCCCGGACAATGGCCATGTCTTTATCCGAAAGCATAGCGATTTGGGGAAAAGTCGGCTGGTAAGATTCCGGTGTTTCGAAAAAACTGATCCGTCTCAGATCGGTGTCCTTTTTTTCATGAATGACCGTGGTACCTGCTGCCAAATCCCCGAGACGCTGCATTTTCGAACTGATGATAATGCTCAGCATAGCAAGAATACCCATACTGGCACTGATGTCTACCAGACGCAATATCCAGCGCAACAGACAATTCCAGAAAGAGAGCTTTCGGCCGTCGAGCCGTACGACCCTTAAATGTAAAGTTAGTTTACCCAGACTCCTGCCATGAAAAAAGTATTCACAAACAAAATGGTAACACATTAAAATGACCAATAAGATAATGGCTGTCGTGGTGTTCCTGAAAATACTACTGAGGGAAGCCAGGGTGAAACAGAGTATGTATATTCCGCCTAAGAAAGCCAGGTCGATGAGGGTTGCCCCTATCCGGTTCACCAATCCTGCCGGCTGGTATGCAATATTGACGTGCTGGGCAGTACGTATAGATATATCCATATAAGTTGAATTTATATTCTATTTTATCTTGCAAACATATGTTTTTTTCTGAAAAAAATATACTTTTATGCTGTTTAACTGAGAGTATGAAAGAAGCCCGGTTTATTTCACGCAATAAAGATAAATGGAAAAATATGGAAAACGGACAGCAACCGGATGCGGAGCATTTGGCTGCTAATTTTATCGAATTGTCCGATGATCTGGCTTATGCCCGTACTTTTTATCCGGGAAGCGAGGTGGAACGCTACCTGAACCAGCTGATTGCCGGTTATCAAACCGATATCAACTCGCGGCCTGTGCGGAAAAATAAACCGATATGGTATTTTTGGAAACAAGAATTGCCTTTACTGTTGGCCAGCGAATACAAAACCTTACTTTTTGCCTTTTTCTTTTTCGTGTTGTCGGCTTTTGTCGGGGTATTTTCAGCTGCTCACGATGAGTCGTTCATCCGCTTGATTTTGGGAGATACTTATGTGAATATGACCATCGATAATATTACTTCCGGTAAACCGATGGGCGTTTATAACCAGGGAGACGAATGGGAGATGTTTTTGCGGATTACGACGAACAATATCCGGGTGTCTTTTATCGCTTTTGCTTTCGGGTTATTTTTTTCGGCCGGAACTTTGTGGATCCTTTTCTCGAACGGGATGATGATCGGTGCTTTCGAATATTTTTTCTATAAATACGGTTTATTGGCCCACTCCGTCATGTCGGTATGGGCACACGGTACTTTCGAGATTACTTCGGTTATTATTGCCGGAGCTGCCGGGCTGATTATGGGGAATAGCTTTTTGTTTCCCGGGACTTATCCCCGTTTGTTTTCTTTCAGGCGGGGAGCTGTTCGTGGGGTGAAGATCGTAGCGGGATTAGTTCCCTTTTTTATTCTGGCCGGCGTGATCGAGAGTTATATTACCCGTTATGCAGATGCTATGCCTGTCGTCGGTGCACTCTGTATCGGGATTTCGGCTGTCGGCGTGATCGGTTATTTTATCGTTTATCCTGTGATCATCGGGCGCAGACAGAAGTTGAACGAAGGAGAAATAGATTGATTGATATTTTAAATATACATGTGAATGGAAAAGATTAATTTTAATCAGGTACGTGGGTTCAGTGATTCGATTACCCTGACTTTTAATTTTATTAAACAGGAATTTAAGCCTTTGCTGAGGTCTTTTGCGGTGATTGCCCTGCCTGTTATTTTTATCGGATTGTTTTTTATGAGCTATTCGGCTCGTGAGAGCTTGATTGCGATCGTACAGCCTGATCAATACGCCGGATCGCCGCTCGATATGCTGACCAATAGCCTGTTGACCAATCTTTCGACGATGGTGATCTATTTCTGGATGGCGCTGATCGGTATCGCTTATATTCGTGTTTATCAGGATAAAGTTGCTGCGGCCGACGAGGCAAGAATCACTCCGGGAGAGGTTTGGCAAGTGATGTGGCGTAATCTGGGTAAATCCCTGTTGTGGGCGGTTATCTATTTGCTGATGGTTGTTTTCGGTACGATACTCTTTATTGCTCCCGGGGTTTATCTGGGAGTCGTTTTTGGTTTCGTATTCTATTATATGATACTGGAAAACCGGTCGATTTCGGCGGGAATGAGCGGTTCGAGAGAGTTGTTGAAGGGAAAGTGGTGGAATTTCTTCGGGTATGTGATCGTTTTACAGTTGATTGTCGGCGGGCTTTCTTATATTTTTTCCATTCCCTACCTGGTTTTGACTTTTAAGACTACTTTTACCCAGCAGCTTCCTGGAATTTACGAAACGACTTTTAGCCTTTTGTTCGCCAACCTGGGACAAAGTCTGTTGCAACTGATCTCCGTGGTGGGTATTGCAGTCCGGTTCTTCACTTATCTGGAACAGAAAGAACATATCGGTCTGTTGAGTAAGATCGGACAGATCGGGAATAGGGATAAACAAATGCCGGAGCGTGAAGAAATGCATTGAATATATTGTTTTTGTCGTCGTTCTGCTTGTGGGACGGGGAGAGGGGGGGGCTGCTTCGGTTTCGGCGGAGTCGGTATCGGTTTCTGGTCGGATCGCTTATCGGGAACGTACTCCCGGAGAAAACTTTTTACAACAGTACCGTGACGATCCGGCATTCGATTATTCGGTGAAACCGGTTGCCGAAACCGGTGATTGGTGGCAGAGATTGAGGTGGTGGCTCATGCAGCATATCTTCGGTAGTTACACGCATAAAGATATCGTATGGCTGGACTTGTTGCTGAAAGTGCTGGCAGGGCTGATCGTCGTTTTTGGCATTTATAAACTCGTACGCAGTAAGTTTTGGCTGACTGCAAAATCGGAACCGGACTTTCAGAAAACGATGGACCCCTGGATAGGTGAAGCCTGGAACGAACTTTCTTACCGGCAAATGCTGGAACAAGCCGTGGCGGAAAATGATTTCAAATTGGCTATACGCATTCGCTATGGAGGCCTGCTGCATTTGATGGATGAAAAAGGAATGATCCGCTGGGATGCCCATAAAACGAATAGATCCTATTACTATGAATTGAAAGATAAAGCCTTAAGGGATGATTTTGAAAAGCTCGCTTATATTTTCGATTGCGTGTGTTACGGTGATTTTGAGGTGAGTGCTTCTCTGTATGGGCAACTTGAACCGGTGTTCGACGAATTCCGGGATAAACTGAAAAAATGAAGATTAGAAATTTTGTCGGTATTGCATTATTGTTGATCTTATCACTGATCTACACCTGGTATGAGGCAAATCGTCCCCGGCCGGTAGATTGGTCCGAAACGTATTCGCCGAAGGATAAGATCCCTTACGGTACTTACATTACATACCGGAGCTTGCCTGAATTATTCCCGGATTCAAAGATCAGGACTTCGCGCTTGTCGATAGCCGAAGAGTTCGGAAGTGGGCGGGATACATCTGCCGGGACATACATTTTTGTCGGTTCGGACTATCGGATCGATGCCCTTGAATTGAAACATTTGATGCAGTGGGTAGAGAAAGGAAATGATATGTTCGTTGCCGCCGGGTGGATTGCCGACACGCTGTTGAATGCTTTATCCCTGAAGCTGGAACAGAATTTGAACCCCAGCGGCAGTAAATTGCTTTTTGCTCCCGGGCACGTATATCCGTTTTATAAAATCCGGCACGGTAGCTATTTTGTCTTGCCGGCTGATTTTAAAGGCGAACGTTTGGGGATCAGGATCGATAACGATTCCACCGATTTTATCCGCCTACCCTATGGGCGGGGACAGGTATTCCTGAATTTGAATCCCTGGGCTTTCACCAATCGCTGGGTTTTGGATAGTGTCTGTGGCGATTATTATTACAAGGCGTTGTCGTGGTTACCGGATAAAGGTCGAACAGTGATTTGGGACGCCTACCACACGTTGGGAAGGCAGGAAGCACAAACACCTTTGCGGGTGATTTTGCAATACCCTGCCTTAAAATGGGCGCTTTATCTGTTGCTGGCAGGAGCTTTGTGTTATGTGCTGTTCCGCGCACGGAGAGAACAACGTCCGATTCCGGTAATCCACCCTCCGGAAAATAAAATGCTCGAATTTATAGCTACCGTGAGTTCACTTTATTATAAACAGAAAGAACATTCGGCGATTGCTTTAAAACTGACCGACTATTTTCTGGGAGAGGTCAGGACCAGATATCAACTGGCTACCGACCGGCTGGACGAACCCTTTATCCTTGGGTTATCCGCACGCTCCGGGGTAGAGGAGGAAGATACCCGCAGACTGGTGCAGCTGATTACGAAAATCAGGACCAGCCGGCAGGTGAATGAAACCGAATTGCGTAATTTGGTACAGGGAACAGAACTTTTTAACAGGAAATTAAATCAATAAAATATGGATACTGGTTTTGAAACGAGAATAGATTTTTCAGCGTTGAATGAGAAAATTGGTTTGTTAAGAGAACAAATGGCCCGGGTGATTATCGGGCAGCGGCAAGTGGTCGATTTGTTACTGACGGCCTTGCTGGCCGACGGCCATGTTTTGATCGAAGGAGTACCCGGAGTGGCTAAAACATTGATGGCTAAGGTGTTGTCTCATTTGATCGAAGCCGGTTTCTGCCGTATTCAGTTTACCCCCGACCTGATGCCGAGTGATGTCCTCGGGACTTCGGTATTTTTACCTTCTACAGGAAAATTCGAGTTCCGGCAGGGGCCTGTATTTACCAATATTTTATTGGTGGATGAGATCAACCGCTCGCCGGCAAAGACGCAGGCTGCCCTTTTTGAAGTTATGGAAGAAAGACAGATTACCAATGATGGTGTAGAATATGCTATGGAGTTTCCATTTATGGTCGTCGCAACGCAGAATCCGGTAGAACACGAAGGCACTTATCGCCTGCCGGAAGCCCAACTCGACCGGTTTATGTTTAAAATTTTAGTGGATTATCCCAGGAAAGAAGAAGAGATTGAAGTATTGGAATTGCACGATAAAAGATCGTCCGAAAGTTGGAAAGAACAAACACCGGTAGTATCGGTCGGGGAATTGAGCTATTTACGGGAGAAAGTACATGATGTGCATGTCGACGGAAAAATAAAAGCTTTTATCGTAGATATCGTCGGTACAACCCGCGACAATGCCTGGTTGTACCTGGGTGCCTCTCCCCGGGCATCGATCGCTTTGATGAATAGTGCAAAAGCATTTGCTGCCATCAGCGGACGTGATTTTGTCGTTCCTGAGGATGTATTGTATCTGGCTGCTCCGGTATTGCGGCATCGCGTGCAGCTTTCGGCCGAGAAAGAGTTGGAAGGGGTTGTGGTGGATCAGGTCATTCAACAATTGATCGCTAAAGTCGAAATTCCCAGATAATGAAGGAACTCTTTTTGAACCGGCGTTTTTTTATGTTCCTGTGGGGTGGGGTATTCGCTTTACTGCTGACCTTCGTATTTCCTCGGGTATATCCCTGGGTAATTTGGGCTTTGGGATGCGGAGGGGGACTCGTCGTTGTGGATATCACCTTGTTGTATGGATTCGGAAAGGCATGCGGTGCACAACGTATCGTAGGGGATAAATTTTCCAACGGGGAAGAAAATCCGGTACGGATCCGGGTGGAAAACAAGTATCCTTTTGCGGTCCGGGTGCGTGTCGTAGATGAAGCGCCGGTCGAATTTCAGGAAAGAAACAACAGTTTGAATTTTTGTCTGTCCTCCCACGAACACAAAGAAGGTACTTACTTCCTCCGCCCTGTAAAACGGGGGGCTTACCGGTTCGGGCAGATCAGGGTATTCGTGACCTCCCGTTTGTCGCTGGTCGAACGCCGCTATTCCTTCGGAAAAGAAAAGGAAGTGGCGGTTTATCCTTCCTTTGTCTCTATGCGGAAATACGAATTACTGGCATTTACAGGCCGGCAGTCCGGTAACGGGATAAAACGGATACGGGTGGCCGGTATTTCCACTGCTTTCGACCAGATAAAGCCTTATATCCAGGGTGATGATCCCCGTACCGTAAATTGGAAAGCGACCGCCAAATGCAACCGGCTTATGGTCAACTCCTATACCGAAGAACGTTCACAATCCGTGTATTGCGTGATCGATAAAGGACGGACCATGCAAGCTCCTTTTCGGGGAATGACGACTTTGGATTATGCGATCAATGCCACTCTGGCCTTGGCGAATATCATTCTGAAAAAAGGAGATAAAGCCGGATTACTGACTTTCTCTGATAAAGCCGGAGCGTTGATAAAAGCAGATAACCGCCGGTTGCAGCTGAATAGCATCAGCGAGGCGCTTTATAGTCAGCAGACTTATTATCTGGAGTCGGATTTCGAGCAATTGTGCGTCACGGCTTCCCGGCAGATCCATAACCGGAGTCTGCTGATCCTTTTTACAAATTTCGATACCGTCGACGGGATGAAGCGCCGTTTGCCGGCCTTGAAAAGGTTGACGGATAACCATTTGCTGCTGATCGTTTTATTTGAAAACACAGAGATCAACCGGGTGGTGACCGAACCGGCCTTGAGCATCCGGGATATCTATTTCAAAGCTTTAGCCGGAAGTTTTATTACAGAGAAAAGGCGTATCGCCCACGAGCTGAGAAATGCCGGTATTTATACCATTCTGACCGAACCCGAAAAACTGACCGCTACGGTGATCGATGGCTATCTGGAAATGAAGGAAAGGGGACTTGTTTAAATCTGCTCTTCTGCAGCATCGATCCCCGTTGCAATTTCCTGGATAATCCCTTTCCGGATATAGACTTGCCGGGCATGTTTCCGTACCAATGGGCGGTAGTATTCGAAAATAATTCCTCCGAGAGCACAGGAAACACCTGAAATCAGGATGATAGCCGGTAAACCGGTTTGCTTTTCCAGACTGCCCAGAAACATACTCCCCACCGGAGCTATTCCGGTGAAAGTCATTGCCAGATATCCCATGACACGTCCTCTTTTATCTTCATCGGATAACGTTTGTAACAGGGTGTTGATAGAGGCTACCGTACTGATGATGGCAAATCCTGCTGGCAGGCAAATGAATGCTGCAATCCAATAAGTATCGATATACGATAGAATCATTAGGCTGATCCCCAGCAGGAAGGCCGATATCGTGACTACCTTACCCAGGCCGACTACGCTTTTGCGGGCTGCGAGGTAAAGGGCGGCCAGAAAAGAGCCCACTCCGATGCAGGATAGTAAAAATCCCAGCATTTCGCTATCTCCCTGAAGAATATCCTTGACATAAGCCGGAATAAAAGTCATGAGCGGCAAGCCGAAGAAACTAACGGCACTCATTAACAACAACAGGGCCCGTATGGGAATGTTACCGGACACATAGGAGAAACCTTCTTGTATATCTGTGAGCACATTCTGCCGGCGGTGCTGAACGGTAAAAGGAGACAGGCGTATCAGGAAGAGGGCGATGATGACTCCCAGGTAACTGATTCCGTTCAATAGAAAGCAGAGCCCTTCACCGAAGATTCCGATCAGTACTCCTCCGACTGCCGGGCCGATGAGCCGGGAACCATTGATCACAGCCGAATTGAGCGCGATGGCATTGCTGAGATGTTCTTTGGCTACCAAACTCGGATAGAAGGCTTGACGGGTGGGATTGTCCAGGGCGTTGATGCAACCGATCAGCAGGCTTAAAATCAGGATATGCCATACTTCGATCACGCCGCTCAAGGTCAGTGCTGCCATCGAAAGGGCTTGTACCATAGATAAAGATTGGGTCAGGATCAGTATTTTTTGCCGGTCGAAACGATCGACAAAGACACTCATGAGGGGGGTGACCAATAAAATCGGAATTTGGGCCATAAAAGTTACCGTTGCCAGCAAAAATACCGAACCGGTCAGGCGGTATACCAGCCAGCTCATCGCAATCTGTTGCATCCAGGTCCCGGTCAGCGACACACACATCCCCGTGAAATACAACCGGAAATTACGCGTCTTCAACGATATCAGAATAGATGAAAAAGCCTTACCGTTATCCGGTAAGATCTCCCGTAATCCTCGAATCACTTTCTTTTTCTTTTAATCCCTGATTTTGTTTCGTTTAAAGCCCCAGTTCCTCTCCGATCAAAATGACTTTGATTCTGCCTGCCGGATAACTCTTTTCTGTAATTGTCCAGACGTTACAAATCCGGTCGGGGCTATTACAATCCATACATACACCGGTCTTGTGGCATGGGGTACGGAAGCCTTCATGGCGTATTGCATTTCGGGGGGCTGCAATGGTCCTGACCCGGTGCATGGCTTCCTCCAGGTTTGCGGTGATTTTATTGATACCGATGAACAATACCACATGTTTAGGCCCGAAAGTGATACCGCCGACCCGGTTACCGATCATATCCAGATTGACCAATTGACCTTTTTGTGTGAGGGCGTTGCTCCCCGTTAGAAACAGGTCGGTTAACAGAGCCTGGCGTCTCCAATAGATCTTTTGTTTCCGGCTCATACCCGGAGCGAAACTATCGATGACCGAGAGTTCCGGATTTTTTTGCAATTCATTCAAAACGCCCGTAGCCTTCATCGTTTCGGAATCGCCCCAGGAAACAGTCTCCACCTGTAGTCCCGGGAAGATATCCCGGAAAAATATCGCACTGGCTTCGGCTGTATTATGGGCAAAAAATGCTTCGAAATGGTTGTGGCGTAAAGCTGCAATAGTTTTGTCGATGATTTCTTTGTTCATATTTTGCTTACTTTTTGTCTGTTTTAACGTATACGACCGATAATTATCCGTGAATCATCGATGCTGTCCGCTGTAGTTACAAAGCCGGTAAAGAGGGTAAAAACAACCTGAAACTCTTGTAACTGAAATGATAGATTAAATGATGGACAAAGATAGGGATTTACTCTTTTTATCTGGAATTTGTTTGTTAATATTTCATTTTATAATTTTACACTCTTAATAACATCGATTATGAAAAGATTGCTCACACATTTAGGTCTTCGGTTTTTTCTGCTTTTTTCCTGTATTTTTCTTTCCTCGTTTTTTATTTCACTTTCTGCTCAGGAGTTTGTAAAAGGGGGGGCGAATGGTTTCGAATGGCGGTTGATAGGCCGTGTATTTTTTGACGGAGGGTATTTTTTTAACGATACCACCGATTTAGGTAGTAGTTTTCAGGTGAACGATATCCGTTTAGGGACCCAGATTCGTTTTCTGGAGCACTGGGAAGCTAAAATAGAATTGGGGTATGGAGACAGTAAGATCAGTATGAAGGATATTTTCCTGACTTACAAATTCGATGAACAGGCTGTCCGGGTCGGTTATCAATATGAGCCTTTCGGAAATTCCCGGGTAGGAACGACGAATTTTCGTTTTATGACCAATGCTGCTTCGGATAAAGCGTTGGGAAATTCCCGGAAATTGGGGGTAGGCTACAGCTATAATCACCAATGGTTTAATTTTATGGGAGGTATATACAGCGACGGAGATGTACAGAAGTCCAAGTCGCTGGATCAGGGCTATTCCCTGGCGGCGAAACTGATCGGCCGGCCTCTGTTGAAAGATAAGAAACTTGTCCATCTTTCTGTCGCACCCCGGTTCAGTAGCGGACAGGAAACGATCACTTTCAATGCCGGCATACCGACCGATTTATTGACGAAAGACGATAATTCGTATGTAGAGGCAAAAGTGGATCAGGTGATTAATCAATGGAAGCTCGACCTCGAAATGATTTTACTCTACAATAAATGGTATTTCCAGGGGCAATATTTTCTGGCACACCTGAATCGTTTTCAGGCCGGTAATTACAATGGCAAAGGATGGTACGGTCAGATCGGATACATGATTCTGGGAGCAAAGCATAATTATAATGCTGCTACCGGTATGATCGTCAATCCTGCTCCCAAAAGCCTTGAAGTGTTATGCCGCTATAATATGATCGACCTGAATGATGCCGGTATCCGGGGAGGGAGACTGACGGATATTTCTTTGGGAATGAATTATTTTATCAATAAATATGTAGCGGCAAAAATCAATTATACCCATATGATGGTCGGAAATAGTTCGCCCAAGGGAGGTGATGATTTCGGCCTGCTTCAGGCCCGGCTGCAATTTTCATTTTAGTTTGCAGACGATAAAAATTTCCTTACCTTAGACCGGTCGGAAAAGTCCATAAATTTTCCGGATCGGATGGGCTTATTCTGTCGGAACCGATAGATTTAATTTTAATAATATGAAAAAGATTCTGGTAAGTTTAGCCGTATTGTGGTGTGTGGCACTCGGTGTACAGGCACAGGATAATCAGGAGTATGAGAAGCAAGTTGCCAAGATGTTGGAAATGACTCATACCATGGATGCCATGAAACAAATCTTCCCTCAGATGACAGCTATGTTAAAGCAGCAGTTGCCTCAGGCTCCCGATGAATTTTGGAAAGAGCTGGATGCTTCTATGAATGGGATGTATGACAAGATGATCAAGGCGGTGATCCCGGTGTATAAAAAATACCTTACGCTGGATGATCTGAAAGAGATCATCAAGTTTTATGAAACTCCGGTAGGAAAGAAATTGTCTGAAATGAATCCCAAAGCGACAGCCGAAATATTACCTATCGCCCAACAGATCGGGATGCAGACGATGCAGGAACTGATGCAGAAAGCACAGGAAAAAGGGTATTTGAAACAACAATAAAAAGGGATTCCGACAAGTCGAATTTTCGACTTGTTGGGATTAGTGTCCCATGTAGGGATATACATGGGTATAGGGCTGATTGGCGGGACTTTCGGTTCCGGATTTTAAGCTATTTATTAAAGCTGATCAGCGTGTTCAAAGAATGTACTGATAGATCAGTTGTCGGTCTGTTTACGGCAGAGTGGGCCTTTCTTTCATTAATAGCCCGTTTCCTGTTCTAAAGGCGGGTATCTTATTTTTCTTTTTTTCATTTACCATCTTCCCTATTTTAAATAAGATTGAAATAAAGAGTAATAATAAGTGTTATTAAAAGGAGGATAGCGATTATTATTTTGATTGTTTTATTTGTCAAAAATGTTGATGTCAATGAAATGATCAATACAGATGAAAGAATCCATTTTCCTTTTTCTGTCCAAGAGGTAGCTAATAGAATGATTATTATTGTAGCGATGACTAAATAATCTATAATTCCCCATTTTTTTTTCATAGTCCTGAAATATTATAAGGTATACATCCAACCCCGGAAAGTTAATAATAAGTTGTTGTTATAAAAAGTGTGTATACGTTTTTTGTAATATTATATCTTGTCGACTATAATGTTTTTATTTTCATCCAGGCGGATCATTCCGTTAAACGGGTTGCCTTTCGGATCCTTGAAACCGGATATTTTGCCGGTTTGGCCTTTTTGTATTAATGTATCTACTTGTTTTTGGGTGAGTTTCTTGCCTTGTATTTCCATCGGAATCAGAAAATCACAGGATTTCCGGTATAGGGTACATCCCCAGGCGGTTTTTCCCTTCACAATTTCTCCTTGTCCGCATTTGGGGCATTTCAATACAACTGCAATTTTTTCTCCGTTCTCCTTTTTCCCTTTTCCTTTCTCCCTTTCTTTTTTAGTTTTCTTGTCTTCCCCGTCTTTTTCCTCCGGTGTTTCTACAGTGATCGTTTTCGCTGAAGAATAACGTACAAAATGGACGATTTCGTTTACCATCGCCTTCAATTCTTCCATGAAGTCGGCCACCTGATAGGTACCGTCTTCGATCATACGCAACTTCTTTTCCCATTGTCCCGTCAGTTCTGCGGATTTCAGAAGGTCGTTCTGAATGGTGTCGATAAGCTCTATGCCTGTCGTTGTTGCTAAAATCCGTTTTTTGTCTTTGCGGATGTATTGCCGTTTAAACAACGTTTCGATGATATTTGCGCGGGTAGAAGGGCGTCCGATTCCGTTTTCTTTCATCAGATCCCGCAGTTCTTCGTCTTCCACTTGTTTCCCGGCAGTTTCCATGGCCCTCAATAAATCGGCTTCCGTATAGTATTTAGGGGGCTGAGTTTGTTTTTCCTGGATTTCGGGGGTATGCGGGCCGTGTTCTCCTTTTTCGTAAACCGGTAATACGTTTTCTTCGTTTTGTTTGTCTGTATTATTGCCGAATACCCCCCGCCACGCCGGATCGATGATTTGTTTTCCGGTGGCTTTGAAGTCTTCGTCGCCAATTCTGGCCATAACGGTTGTATTGGCTATTTCGCAGTCCGGATAGAAGACGGCAATGAAACGGCGGGCTACCAGATCATATACCCGCTTTTCCTCGGGAGACATATCGTAACTGAATACACCGGTAGGAATGATGGCATGGTGATCCGTAATTTTTTTGTCATTGAAGACTTTGGCTGACTTCCGTATTTTTCCTCCTGATAAGATCGGCTGTGTTAAAGCCTCATAAGGTTTCAGGCCCTGAAGTATTTTGGGAACTTTGGCATATTGGTCGTTCGGTAAAAAGTTGGTATCCACACGGGGATAGGTGGTCAGCTTTTTCTCGTAAAGCGACTGTATGATTTTTAAGGTATTTTCGGCTGTATAGGCGAATTTTCGGTTACATTCCACCTGCAATAGAGTCAGGTCGAACAGTTTCGGCGGATGTTCCATGGCCTTTTTCCGCTCGATACTGAGAATTTCCAGTTCGAGTGGAGTGATTTTTTCCAGGAGGGCTTCGGCTTCCTCTTTTTTATTGAACCGTCCGCGCAAACAGGAGAAAAGTCCTTCCCGGTAATTCGTCCGTATTTCCCAATAAGTTTCCGGTTTAAAGTTCTCGATCGCTTTTTGTCGTTCGACGACCAGGGCTAGGGTAGGGGTCTGCACTCGTCCGATCGAGAGTACGTTTTTTCCTGTCCCGTATTTCAACGTATAAGCCCGCGTGGCATTCATCCCTAACAGCCAGTCGCCGATAGCCCGTGCAGAACCGGCCGCATAGAGAGTATCGAAATCTTGCGATTCCATGAGTTTTTCGAATCCTTCCCGGATGGCTTCTTCTGTCAGCGAAGAAATCCAAAGGCGTTTGATAGGTACCCCGCATTTGGCTTTGGTCAATACCCAGCGTTGAATCAGTTCTCCTTCCTGGCCGGCATCCCCGCAATTGATCACCATTTCAGCTTTCGAGACCAGCTCCTCGATAACGGCAAATTGTTTTTTTATTCCCTCGTCTTCGATCAGACGGATCCTGAATTTCGAGGGGATCATCGGCAATACCCCTAAATTCCATTTTTGCCATTTCTCCGTATATTCTCCCGGTTCTTGCAGGGTACATAAGTGTCCGAATGTCCAGGTAACACAATATCCATTCCCTTCCAGATATCCGTTCCGCCGGGTCGTAGCTCCCAGAATATTCGCGATTTCCTTGGCAACACTTGGCTTCTCTGCAATACACATTTTCATAATTCCGCACGACTTGATTCTGCTACAAAGATAATGTAAACCGAAAGCAAAGCCAAGTTTACTTGAACTTTGCTGAGATGTAGCTTATTTTATCGAATGATAATGCAAACCGGGTGCAGAACGAAACGAATTCGTTCATTTCTTCCGCCAGGGGAGACTTATGTTTCTTTTACCACTGTTCCCAGAAAACGACTTTCCGAAAAAATGTTCCGGTATTTATTTTTGAAAAAAGCAAATAAATGGATCTCTTTACCTCTTTCGGCCGGGAGAGTAAAGGTATATTCTCCTGTAGCCCGTATGGTTTCAAAACCTTCCAGCCAATATATCTCACCGTCGTCTACCCTGGTTTTATCGTAAATGGCTATTTGTAATAAATCGTCGTCGAAACCCTGATTTTTATACCCGGGATTCCATTCCAGGCGAATAAGATCCGGAGTGGTATATTGCATTCCGAAATAATCCGGGATATAAAGCGGCCCGTAACATATCTTCAGGCCTGAAAATTCGGTAATTTCTCCTGTCTCCGTAAAGCTATGGATATTCTCTTTTATAAAAAGGTTATATCCGCTTATGTTTTGTCCATGCGTAGCATCGCTCCAGGTCATATACATCGGCATTTCCAGTTTATGATAAAATGAAGCCGCCCCTTTAAACCTGTTTTTCTGTGCTTTTTGCTTACTACTTTTCGATTTTCTATACCGTCCCGTTTTGCTCCTTATTCTCAGCTGTCCGTTTACTTCATAAAGGATAACATTTCCGAAACTTCCTTTCAGCTGATTTAATAAGTTAGATCTTGCAGTACCCATAGCCTGTTTTTTTAGTTTGAAAATGAATCAATTTCCCGATAACAGCGATTCCCCGGAGATCCCTTTGAGTATCAGCTTCCATGAAATTAACTAAAAAATGATTAAAATCCAAATAAAAACTGGATTAAAGCTTATTTATTTAGTTATTAATCTGGTAATAAATAGGATTTGTACTGGATTTAATCTGGATTTATCTATACACATATCCTGCTTTGTCCTATGTGGTTAGCATCCTCCGATAGTTATAACTATATAATAAAAAAGGTCCAATTAAATCAGAATTTAATTGGACCTTTTAAGGCAAATTATTTCACTGAATTTATTTAAACTAAACTCAGGGTAAATATAGTTTACTACTTGATTTCTATATGATTATCTTTTAGAAAAGGAACCGATTAGGTACGCTCCGCGGTCCTCAGTGTCATATTTCTACTGAAGAACCGTCTTATTTTCAGCCGCAAAAATAGCCTTTTATTTTTCCACTACAAAGAAAAAAATGCCTTTTCAGTTTTTAGAGAAAGATCTCAGGGGAATATTTTCCAGTTGGAGGTACTTATAAAGTGTGCTTTTACTCTTAATTTCAATTTGTTGGCATATTTGTTTTACAGCAAATCCTTTTTGATACAAGAGAGCTGCTTTTTTTACTTTTTGCTGGGTTTCCGGATTCAAGCCCTGAGGTCTTCCGAATTTTTTTCCTCTTTTCCGGGCTGCTTCCCGTCCTTCACGAGTCCTTTCCATAATCACATTCCGTTCGAATTCTGCCAGAGCCGCAAAAATATGCATCGTAAATTTCCCCATATAATCGGTCGTATCGATATTATCCTTGACCGAACGAATCCGTATGTTTTTACTTTCCAGCTCCGAGCATATCCGGACAATTTCAGACAGGCTACGGGCCAAACGATCTAATTTATAAACGACTAATACATCGCCTTCACGTAATAGTGAAAGGCAATGTTCCAGTTCCGGACGTTTTTTTACCCCGGAAATTTTCTCGCAAAAGATTTTTACGCAATTTTGTCGTTGCAACACATCCAGTTGCATATCCAGATTCTGATCACGCGTACTCACCCTTGCATAACCGAAAATCTGTCCTTTAATTTCTTTATTCATCAAGGTCATTTCCTCCCAATAATAAAAAACTTTTCACAAAAATATAAATGTTATCCGAATTGTTAAAAGTCCAATTAAATTCTGATTTAATTAGATTTCAGGGTAACATATTTCATTATTAACTAATAAAAAAGGATGTATAATATATCCCCTCATATCATTCAACTTCCCAAAATTATTGACAAACGCGGAAACCTTTCATTTATTGAGGGACTTCATCATATTCCTTTCGAAATTTATAGAACTTATTGGATTTATGATGTTCCTGGTGGAGAAACACGTGGTGGTCATGCTTATCGGACAAATGAAGAATTGATTGTAGCACTTAGCGGGAGTTTCGATGTTATTTTACATGATGGCCGGCAAGAGTATCGTTTTAGTTTAAATCGTTCTTATTACGGACTTTATGTACCCAAAATGACTTGGCGTTTACTTGAAAATTTTTCTACCAATGCATTAGCATTAGTCCTTTCTTCATCAGTATATGATCAGGATGACTATATTCGGGATTTTGATACCTTTTTACACGAAGCTTCTTTTGTTTAGATATATCGTTCTAATTTGCAAATATGTCCAAATCTGTTTATGATTGTTCCATAATTGAACTACCTCGCATAGGGAATGAAAAGGGGAATATTACAGTGGTACATGGTAGAGTAAATCTCCCTTTCGATATTGCAAGAGTTTTTTATTTATACGATATTCCTGGAGGAGAAGCACGAGGTGCACATGCTCATAAAATGTGTCATCAATTTTTAGTAGCTGCTAGTGGAAGCTTTGAAATCTTACTTGATGATGGACATAATAAACGCACAGTAACACTCAATAGACCTTACTATGGATTACATATACCTCCTGGAATATGGGCTTCAGAACAAAGTTTCTCATCGGGGTCCATTTGTTTGGTTTTAACTTCACATGTTTATGATGAAGCCGATTATATCCGAGACTATAAATCTTATTTAAAACATATCGATTATGATTCCAAGTAAACTCGGACATTATTTTGATGAATTTGTCGTAGGAGAAACTATCGAACATGCACTTTCAAAAACTATTTTTGAAAGTGATAATAATTTTTTCAGCTTATTGACGATGAATCATCATCCGGTTCATACGAATTTGGACTATGCTGAAAAAAATCAACATGGTAAACTACTTGTTGTCGGAACACTGGTGTTTTCATTGGTTGTTGGAATGACTGTACCTGATATCAGTGGTAAAGCTATTGCTAATCTGGGATATGAAGATATAAGACATTTATCTCCTGTTTTTATTGGTGATACGATTTGTGCCAAAACTACCATTCTGGATAAACGGGCATCTAAAACAAAGTTAGATCGGGGGATCATATATGTTGAAACAATTGGGTACAATCAACATGGGGAACCAGTTATCAGTTTTCGCCGGAATGTTTTGGTAAAAAAAATTGCTTGAATATGGAACATTTATTTCGTAGTCTAATGTTTGTTCCGGCTCATAATGAGCGATTAATGAATAGCGCTGCTCATTGTGATGCAGATATTTTACTACTAGATATTGAAGATTCTGTTCAACCGGATTTTAATAAACAAGTGGCCAGAGAAAATATATTACGATACATTGAAAATGGAACTTTCCACGGCCGGATTTTATATCCCCGGGTAAATGACCGGGAAAGCGGAGAATTACTACGGGATATATATCAACTTACTGTCAAGGGAATTACAGGATTCATGTATCCTAAAAGTAAAAAAGGGGAAGACATATATTTTTTTGGAAAATTATTGGAAACCATAGAATATGAAAAAGGGTTCCCTATCGGTACTTTTAAAATTATCCCGCTTATTGAAACTACCAGTGCTGTTATGAACATACAAGACATCTGTACTGCCTGTCCTAATCGTGTTACTGCAGTCGCATTCGGATGTGAAGATTTTGTAACTGATCTCGGTGGTAAGCACGATACTGAAGGACTGAGTATTTTCACTGCCCGGGCAAATATTGCTATGGGGGCTAAAGCATGCGGAGTTGTTCCTATCGATACGGTTCACATTCGGGTCCATGATCTTGAAGATCTGGAAAGAAATTTAATTCTATCGAAAAAATTGGGGTTTGAAGGTATGTTAATCCTTAACCCCAAAGAGTTACCGCTCTGTCATCACTACTACACTCCCAGTGACGAAGAAGTAGCTTGGGCAAAAGAAATGATCGACTTAGCCGAAGAAGCTCAACGTGAGGGGAAAGGGGTAGCTTTAAAAGATAATAAATTTATCGGTCCTCCTATGGTAAAAATGGCTAAGACTATTATAACAAAATATCATCTGATTTGCCGAACAAAAAAATGATTCTAATGAATAATTTGATTAATGAACTCGATTTATCTAAAGAATATTTAGAACATTTTGAACATCAGTGTAGTCTGATGGCTGGAAATTTCGAAACACGCAGAATCAACTTTCATGCATTCACTGATAAAAGCAGAGTTGCCCCTTATATTGAAGATTTCATCCACGAACGCAATCTGCATACCATTGCTTTTAGTGATAGTGTTTCCCTGCATCAATGTGGAGTAGTAAAACATATTTATAATCGTTTTGCCTCCAGCCATACAATCATAAATCCGTTCGAGCGTACAGCAGATGGTAAATACAAAATTTTCGAAGATCAACCTGCCGGAAAACTGGATCTGCCGCGAGCTGAATATTATCGTCGTATGGAAACAGTTGTAGAGGCAATGAGAGCTTCTTTGCTCTCTGATGTCTTTATTATCGGCGCCAATGCTATTACTATGAAAGGAGAGATCGTGTCAATAGATGGAGAAGGAAATCGTGTCGCCGGAATGATGTGTGGGCCGAAACATGTTATTGTTGTAGTTGGTCGTAATAAAATTTGTTTGGACTTGGACGAAGCTTTAAAAAGAATTAGAAACGTAGCTGCTCCACTGAATTATATCAGACATATCAATAAGCATCACAACAGATATAATGACTTGCCATGCGTACAACGAGGCAAGTGTTTCGATTGTACACATCCACGTAGTGCGTGTAGAAAAATAGCTATAGTACGTGGTGAAGTTGAGTTTAATGCAGACCGGATTCATCTGCTTGTTGTTAACGATGAGCTTGGGCTATAATTAACTAGTTATGAATAAGAAAGTAATTATTATTGGTGGAGAAGGTAATGGAGGCGTTATTGCTGCATGTATTGAAGATAATCGTAAAAGATTCGGGGACCTGGAATGGCAAGTTGCAGGTTTTGTTAATGATTTTGAAAAACAGGTTTGTGGATATCCTGTACTAGGTGGAACGAATAATGTACAAGAACTCTTGAAAGAGCCGGACTACTATTTTATGTGGGGTATTCACATGATCGGACGCAACATTCTTACAGAGCAAACTTTCCGCAAAGTAAATATTCCCTGGGAACGTTTCGCCACTATTGTGCACAAAACAGCTTTTATTGCAGATAGCGCTGTACTTGAGCCAGGAGTTTTCGTGATGTCTAATTGCTATGTCGGGGCACAAGCCCATATCGGACAGTGTTCACTTATGATGGCGAATTCTTTAATCGGTCACAACACACATATCGGAGCTCTTTGCCATTTTTCGGTCGGTTCGATTACCAGTTCTTACGTTTCTATCGGACTCTGTTCGGATGTAACACTGGGCGCCAGAGTAATCGAGAAAGTGAAGATCGGTGATTTCGCTGTTGCAGGAGCCGGTAGTTTAGTAACACACAATATTCCCGACTATGAAATTCATATAGGAACTCCGGCAAAGTTCATGAAACGAGTACGGGAAGACTGAGCAGAAATTTTCAAAAAGTAGGGTTCCTATGATCAAATTTTTAGATTTACAAAAAATAACTGAAAGTCATATTTCGGAGATAAGCGAAGCGGTAGATAGAGTTATCCGTTCCGGATGGTATCTGCAGGGAGAAGAAAATGCAAATTTTGAAAAAGATTATTCCCGGTATATCGGTACCCGTCATACTATCGGTGTCGCTAATGGACTGGATTCTTTGATTCTGATTTTTCGTGCTTATATCGAATTAGGGATAATGCAACCCGGAGATGAAGTTATTGTTCCGGCCAATACCTATATCGCATCTATTTTAGCAATTACAGAAAACGGATTAAGGCCTGTTTTGGTAGAACCTCGTATCGATACCTATCAGATCGATGATAGTAAGATTAATGAAGCTATTACAGAACGAACTAAAGCCATTTTGATCGTTCATCTGTATGGACAATGTGCATATACGGAAGAGATTAAACAATTGTGTCAGAAACATAATTTAAAGTTAATTGAAGATAATGCCCAGGCACACGGATGTCTATATCGAGGACGCCGTACCGGCTCTTTAGGAGATGCCGCTGGACATAGTTTTTATCCCGGAAAAAATCTTGGAGCTTTAGGAGATGCCGGTTGTGTAACAACCGACGACGATACATTGGCCAATACAATACGGGCATTGGCCAATTACGGTTCAACCCGAAAATACGTTTTCCGGTACATCGGTCGTAATAGCCGCCTCGATGAAATGAATGCAGCCGTACTGGACGTCAAACTCCGGTATTTGGATACAGACAATGCCCGGCGAAAATCAATTGCCGGCCTTTATATGAAGAATATTAATAATCCTAAAATCAAATTACCACATATATCGGATTTCGATTGCCATGTATTTCATATCTTTCCCATTCTTTGTAAAGATCGGGAAGAATTACAGAAATATTTGACAGATCAGGGAATTCAAACCATTATACATTACCCTATACCGCCACATAAACAGGAATGTTACTGCCAATGGAACAACTTATCCTTCCCTGTCACAGAGCTCATTCACGAACAAGAGTTAAGTTTGCCTATCAGCCCTGTAATGACAGAACATGAAGCAGAATACATCGTCAATCGGATAAATGCATTTTAATTCCCCCATTCGACAACTGAAAAACTTATTTTACCGATTTTATCATTCTGAAATTGTCAAAGTATTTTCTTTGTCATCGATAGCGACATTGGTCAGAATGCTCACAGGCATGATCAGTATCAAAGTCGTTGCTGTGATTATCGGTCCTTCCGGTGTTGCTATACTCGGACAATTAAATAATTTTGTATATATTATCCAATATCTGTCCAGTGGGGCTATCAATAACGGTATTGTAAAATATGTAGCTGAATACAAAACTTCATTCTATAAAACACGGTCACTGTTAGCAAACGCCCTGCTAATAACAGTGATGTGTTCATTCGTATGCGGAATCGGTATGATGGTGTTCCATACCGATTTAAGTAATTGGATCATGCTGTCACCGGAATACGGGTACGTATTTATAGTGTTCGGTATTACTGTTATTCTCTATGCTTCGAATACTTTTCTGATCTCGATAGTAAATGGTTATAAAGCATATAAAACATATATAAAAATTAATATTGCCAATAGTATTACAGGATTGTTGTTTACTGTTGTTTTTACCTGGTTGTACGGATTACAGGGGGCTTTGATATGTGCAACGACCTATCAGAGTGTCGTATTTTTTGTTACTTTATATATGGTTCATAAACAACCCTGGGCTAATTTAAAATACTTTAAAGGCAGGATCAACCAGAACATAATCAGGAATTATTTGAAATATGCACTGATGACTTTAGTAGCTGTAGGAACAATGCCTGTAGCTCAGATTCTGATAAGACGATATATTATGGTGTCTCTGTCTGCAACAGAAGCAGGGTGGTGGGAAGCGATGAACCGTATATCAAATATTTATCTGCTTGTAGTGTCTACCTCATTTGGAGTTTATTATTTACCTCGTTTATCCGAAATTGTCGATATACAGGAACTAAGAAAAGAGATATATAAGGCTTTTCAGATTATTATACCTCTCCTTTTAGGTGGTTTTTCCTTAATTTATCTGCTTCGGTATTTCATTATCAGAATCCTGTTTACACCGGATTTTATTCCAATGGCAAAGCTATTCGGTTGGCAAATGGCTGCCGATTTGTTTAAAGTAGGATGTTTTATACTCACCTATGTCTTGATTGCTAAAGTGCACACAGTCGCTTATATCACTACCGAAATTCTTTTTACCTTGGTATACATAGGGCTCGTTTATTTATTGATACCGATGGGAACCGGCATTATAGGTGTTGCACAAGCAGGTATGGCTGCTTACATTCTTCATTTAGGAGTTGTGTTTGGATATATGAAAAGGATCGGTTATTTGTAAATATACGATAGAATGAAACTTACAAAAAGTGATATAAATCATATCTTTTCAAAAATTAAGAAATTAGCTGTCCGGGCTTATCATAAAGGCAATTATGGTCAGGCGATTCGTTATGTAGAATGTGCTTCCATGATTGCATATCAGACAAATATTTCATATGCTGACGATGATTTGGAAGAGTTGAACCGGCTACTTTCTTGTAAATTACTCGGTGAAAATACAGAAATTCCGGCAACAGATTCTAAACGTATTGTATTTTACGACTCTTCCGGAGTAGATAATGTTGCACTTACCCAGCAATACCTGAATGCCTTTATTGCATGGGGGATTGAATTTTTGTATATTCTGAACAATCCTTATTCAAACGAAAAAAGAGGAGCTCATATTTTTGAAATATTAAAGAAGGATACAAAAGCATCTGTTTATATCGTCCCACGGGATTTTTCCCGAATAGAAAAAATACAAGCTATCTATCTTAAAATCACAGAATTTGCCCCGGCGAAAGGAATATTGCATTTAGCTCCAGGAGATATCATACCACTTCTCATTTTTAATAACCTTTCCTGGTGTGAACGCTATATGATCAATATGACCGATCACGCTTTTTGGTTAGGTAAGAATGCTGCGGATTATTTTTTGGAATTCAGGGGATATGGCCATACGATTTCTATAGAAAGGAGGCATATCGCTCCCGATAGGCTTTTGGCTTTACCTTATTATCCGATTGTTTCATGTCAGTCTTTTAAAGGTCTTCCCCCTTTACCTGAAAAAGATATGGTCAGGATATTTTCAGGTGGTGCACTCTATAAAACATATGGGGACCAGAAAAAGTATTTTTGTTTACTCGAGTTATTGTTAAATAATAATTCTAATATTGTCATTTACATTGCCGGTAGCGGGAATGAAGCCCCTTACAGAAAATTTATCAGAAAGAATCATTATGAAAACAGATTGTTTTTAATAGGTCAACGGGATGATATTGTTCACGTATTCCGGCATATTGATATTTATTTGTCGACTTATCCGATCGGAGGAGGTTTAATGACTCAATTGGCGGCAGTTAACAAAATACCGATCCTTGCTTTTGCGGATAAGAATATTTCATGTAAACATCTAGACGCACTATTACCTTATGGAAAATACGGAAATGAACCATTTACTAAGGATAATTTAACATCTTTTCATCAATATGCGAATCGCCTGATAAATGATGTTTCCTTCCGAAGACAAGAGGGGACTAAATTGCAACAACGATTGATATCTCCTGAATTATTTAATCGATTATTATACGATCATTTATTTCAGACTCCGAAAAATCCGGCTTTATATGAGCCTATTGAAGTGGATTATAAGGCGGTTGAGGATATCTATATGGAAGTCGAAAATGAATATATGCATAATTGTATATATGAACTTATATCTACCTTCAAATGGAAAATAAGCTATTTTTTTCCTAAATCCACGGTTATTCTCATGCAAATAGGGTTAAAAAGAGAAACTATACTCCGTGTTTTGAAAAGAGTAAAAAAAGGCTATGGGATTTTCCGGAGAAATTAGGATATGAATACGGTCTTTATCGTTGGAGTATTATTTGCCTTTTGTACAGTCATGGCTGTGACTGAGACAAACCTGAGGAATCAGGAAAAGTTTATTCTATATGGATTGACTGGCTTAGTAATGGTTTTAATTGCAGGTTTTCGGGATGGGAATACGGTAGGTGATTATAAGAATTATCTCGCGATGTACGAATCTCCGGATAATTACCTGACAGTAGAAAGCTCATTTAAATTAATCAGTCATTTTACTAAAGCAATTGGGGCTTCCCCTTATTTTTTGTTTTTGATATATGCAGCGATTGGAATTTCTTGTAAGTTTATCGCTATTAAACGGTTGACATCACTCCTCTTTCTCTCGTTGGTTATTTATATTTCGAACGTATTTTTATTATACGATATGACTCAAATGAGAGCGGGAGTTGCTGCCGGTATATTTTTGTTGGCCATTCCTTCATTAGCTGCCCGGAAAGGGTTGCATTATCTTATGTTGATTCTATTCGCTTCTTTTTTTCACTATTCGGCTTTGGCATTATTACCATTGTATTTTATTAACAATAGAGCATTTTCGGTTAAGTCCAAATATTTTTGGTGGGTTATTATTCCTTTTGGGTTCGTAGCAAATTTGTTGATAGGTGATATTACCGCTTTTATTCCGATAGAAGCGGTCCGGGTGAAACTTGAATTGTATCAACAATTGCAGGAACAGGGAGTTCAAGGCTATAAAGATGCCAATTTATTGAGTCCGACTTTTTTATTCCGGGCTGCATTATATTATTTCCTATTATACAAGTACGATCTGATCCGGCAAAAAAACAAATATTTTCCATTACTGATTAAAATAGAGGGGATTGCTCTATTCTTATTTCCGGCTTTATCCTTCATTTCATTATTAGGCTATAGACTCAGTGAATTATTCGGTATGGTAGAGATCATTCTTTATCCTTTGATCATTTATACATTAAAACCTCAATCAGCAGCAAAAGCTGTAGGAATAGGTATCGGTCTTTTACTTCTTTCTGTCAATATTTTTTACAGACACTTGATTATCATCAGATAAAATGAAAAAAATTCTTTTTATAGGTATTAATTATTACGATTATACAAAAGAAATTATTAAACATATCGAAAAGGAAGAATATCGGGTTACCTATTATCCTTTGCGATTAATGGATACGCTGAGTCGGGTACAACATACGCTTACTCCACAGTTATTCCAGAAAAAGCAGGATCGATATCATGAAGAGATCATGGAAAAAGAAAAGAATAATAATTATGATATTATTCTATTTATTCAGGTACATGATATGTCTTTGAAGAATCTGATAAAGTTAAAAGATATGCATTCTGAAGCCCGGTTCGTTTTATACAACTGGGATTCTGTCAAAACTCATGATTATCGGAAATATATCCCTTACTTCCATAAAGTTTTCACATTCGATTATCAAGATGCGGAGGATTATAATTTAGTGTATTTACCTCTTTTTGGAATAGAAAAATATACTCAAAAACAGGTAGTTAAAAATAAGATTGTATATTTTGTCGGTAATGTTTGCCATACACATCGCTTTATAACCTTGATGGCCTTTATTAAATATTGCCAAAAGAACAATATAGAATTCCGCTACCATATCTGTTGTTCTCCGGTTACGGTTTGCAAATTATTATGTGCAGGTATTATTCCGCGACATTTTTCTTTTTACCGGGCTTCCGATTTGAAAATGAGATATCTCTTAGAAGCTTTTATTGTTTTCGATTGTCGTAATCATGAACAAAACGGATATACGATGAGAATTATTGAAAATTTGTGTTCTGGAAGAAAAATCATAACCGATAATTCTCATATAGAACTTGAACCGTTTTATTCTAAAGAACGCATATTTGTTTATCAAGACCTCAATTTTGAAGGAGTGAAAAATTTCATTGATTCCGAAAGAGATTTTATCGGTAATTGTCCCGGCTTACATATCGGTGCTTTTGTGCATAATCTTCTGGCATAGATATCTCCCTACCATTTTTACAGCCTATTTTCCGATCAAATATTTGTATCATAAAACATATTAATTTCATAAGAATGAAAAATGTACTGATTACAGGAGGCGCTGGCTTCATCGGTTCTAACATTGCACGAAAATTAGTAGAACAAGGTTATAACGTAGTAGTTTTGGATAATCTTTCCCCGCAAATCCATGGGGACGATCCTGAAAAAACTTCTCCTTTGTATTGTAGTATCAAAGATAAAGTACGTTTTATCAAAGGCAGTGTCACTTCTAAAGCTGATTGGATCGAGGCATTGAAAAATGTTGAAGCCGTGATTCATTTGGCTGCAGAGACGGGCACCGGGCAATCTATGTATGAAATAGAAAAATATGTCGATGTCAATATTGGCGGCACAGCTATTTTACTCGATTTGTTGACCAATACCTCCCATTGTGTAACAAGGGTAATCGTAGCAGAATCCAGAGCTATTTATGGAGAAGGACGATATTGGAGTGATGAATTAAATACTTACGTTTATCCTATAGAGCGACCGGAGGGTACGATGAGCCAAGGAGATTTCGAAGTGAAATACCCGGGATGTACTGAACCTTTAAAGTTGGTTGCAACGACCGAAGATTCGGCGATACATCCGAATTCGGTATATGGTATTACCAAGCAGGTACAGGGGCAATTGGTACATTTAGTCTGTAAAAGCATAGGTATCGAATCCGTATCTTTTCGCTATCAGAATGTTTATGGACCCGGACAATCCCTCAGTAATCCTTATACAGGTATTTTGTCGATCTTTTCTACACGTATTAAGAATGGCAACGGCATAAATATTTTTGAAGATGGCCGGGAAACAAGGGATTTTGTATACATCGACGATGTTGTAGATGCCACTATACTTGGATTAACGGCTGAAGGTATTTCAGGACTTGCTTTCAATATAGGCACAGGAATAGCGACTGATGTACTTACGGTTGCCAATACACTGAAAAAATATTATGGTACAGATGTTCCTGTTACAATTTCCGGTAATTATCGTTTAGGTGATATCCGTCATAATTATGCAGATATTACTTTAGCCCGGAATCTTTTAGGATATATCCCACATTGGTCGTTTGATGCCGGGATCGCTAAATTTGTAGAATGGGTCAATCAACAGCATGTGCAGGAAGATAAATACGAAGATTCGATCGAAGAAATGAAACGTAAAGGTTTGTACAAATAGAGATTATGTTCTTGAAAGGGAAAAATATTCTATTCTTTTCGGCAAGTTTATTCGGTTATCAGGATGAAATAAGGAAGGGATTGTGCCGGGCTGGAGCTTCTGTAGACTATTATGATGAACGTCCGGCAAATACTTTTCTGGTAAAAGCACTGATACGTATTAACCGGAATTTGCTGGCTGGATACGTAGACCGTTATTATAACCGGATTATCAAGCAAACTTGTAAAAAAAATTATGATTACATTTTCTTTACAAAAGGGGAATCCGTCTCCGTAAAGAATATATGTAAATTGAAACAATTACATCCACAGGCTATATTTATGATATATCATTGGGATTCGATAGCGAATAATCATAATGCACAGCGTTTGCTTCCTTGTTTCGATCGAATATTTTCGTTTGATAAAGTGGATTGTAAAAATTTGAAATTACGTTTTCTACCTCTTTTTTACATACCTGATTATGGAGATATTCCTAAGTCAAAATCTGAAATAAAATATGATGTACTTTTTGTTGGAACGACTCATAGTGATCGTTACCAATTTGTAAAAAAAGTGGAGAAGCAGGTTGCAGAATTGGGTGGGAAATGCTTTACCTGGTTTTATTTTCCAAGCAAGATACTTTACTATAAAATGAAATTGCAGAATAAATATTTGCGTAACATTCCTGCTTGTAAGTTTCATTTTAAATCGATGGATAAAACCGTACTGTTAGAACTTTGTGCACAGTCTAAAATAATTATAGACATACAGCATCCCAAACAGACCGGATTAACTATGCGGTGTATAGAGACTTTAGGTGCCAAACGAAAGTTGATTACGACGAATCAGGCGATCCTCGAATATGATTTTTATGACGAAAATAATATTCTAATAGTAAATCGTGAAGCTCCTGAAATTCCCATAGAATTTTTTTCAAAACCTTATCAGGAGATTTCGTCCGAAATTTATGAGAAATATTCTCTGGATAATTGGATATATACTATTTTTTCTAATCCTTAACTTATTTCATTAATGAATATTACCTTAATCGGAGCGTCGGGTTTCGTCGGAACCCGACTTATTGATATGCTTTCAATGCAACCGGAGCTCTATAAATTATGTAATATCGATAAACAGCAAAGTCACTTTTTCCCGGGTATAACTGTGATTGGAGATGTAAGGGATCGGGAAAAATTAACAGAATTATTAAGAAGGACGGATGTCGTGATTTTGTTAGCTGCAGAACATCGGGATGATGTTACTCCCATTTCGAAATACTATGATGTGAATGTAAAGGGGATGCAGAATACGCTGGCAGCAATGGAAGCGAACGGTGTGAAACGGATTGTTTTTACCTCTTCTGTGGCTGTCTATGGGTTGAATAAAAAAAATCCGGATGAAGAACATCCGAAAGATCCATTTAATCATTATGGAAAAAGTAAGTGGTTGGCGGAAATGGAACTTGAAAAATGGTATCGGACTCATCCCGATTGGAATATCAATATTTTACGGCCTACTGTTATTTTTGGAGAAAGGAACCGGGGAAATGTTTATAATCTGTTGAAACAGATTGCCGGAGGAAAATTTGCCATGGTGGGGAAAGGGGAAAATAAAAAATCGATGGCTTATGTCGGGAATATTGTGACATTTATTAAGTTTTTGATTGAGAATAAGCAGGAAGGATATAATGTTTATAACTATATCGATAAACCGGATTTTACTATGAATGAGTTGGTAGCGCATGTGAGTATAGTACTAAATAGGCATATCCCGGCGACTCATTTCCCTTATTGGTTAGGTATGGCAGGAGGTTATTGTTTTGATATGTTAGCTTGGATACTGAGGAAAAAATTAACGGTGAGTTCTGTGCGGGTAAAAAAATTTTGTGCAACGACACAATTCGACGCCTCAAAAGTGGGCGCATCGGGATTTCGTGCTCCTTATACTTTGGGAGAAGGGCTTGCCCGTACATTGGAATTCGAGTTTGTACATCCTAAGCAAGATAATATAACATTTAAAAGTGAATAAGTTATGAAAGGTATAGTGCTTGCCGGAGGTTCCGGTACGCGGCTTTATCCTATTACGAAAGGGGTGAGCAAACAATTGCTACCCATTTTCGATAAGCCGATGATTTATTATCCGGTTTCCGTGCTGATGTTGGCAGGGATTCGGGAGATATTGATTATTTCAACCCCTCAGGATTTACCCGGATTCCGGCGGTTGCTGGGAGACGGATCGGATTACGGGGTGCGTTTCAAGTATGCGGAGCAGCCGAGTCCGGATGGGCTGGCACAGGCGTTTATCATCGGGGAGAAATTTATAGGGGAAGATTCGGCTTGTCTGGTACTGGGCGATAATATATTTTATGGTCAGAGTTTTACACGGATGCTGCTGGAGGCGGTGAGGACGGCAGAGGAAGAACAAAAGGCGACGGTTTTCGGTTATTGGGTGAATGACCCGGAACGGTATGGTGTGGCGGAGTTCGACAAGGAAGGGAATGTGTTGAGTATCGAAGAGAAACCTGCACAGCCGAAATCCAACTATGCAGTGGTGGGGTTGTATTTTTATCCCAATAAGGTGGTGGATGTGGCGAAGCATATCAAGCCGTCGGCACGCGGAGAACTGGAGATTACGACGGTGAACCAGCGTTTCCTGCAGGATCAGGAGTTGAAAGTGCAGTTGCTGGGCCGGGGATTTGCGTGGCTGGATACCGGAACACATGATTCATTGAGTGAGGCGTCGACTTTTGTGGAGGTGATTGAAAAACGGCAGGGGTTGAAACTTGCCTGTCTGGAAGGGATTGCTTTGCGGCAAGGCTGGATTACACCGGAGAAAATGCGGGAACTGGCACAACCTATGATTAAAAATCAATATGGACAATATCTTCTGAAATTGGCGGCTGAGTTTTCCGGAAAGGAGAAATGATAAAAATCGCTTGGGCTTTATCTGAGAATTCGTGTGATATTATCAATATAAATATGGAACTGATTGAAACCTGTATACCGGGTGTTGTTATTGTACAACCCCGTATTTTCGGTGATGAACGCGGCTATTTTTTTGAGTCGTTTTCGCAGCGTGATTTCGAACGGCAGGTATGTAAAACCGTTTTTGTCCAGGATAATGAGTCGAAGTCGTGTTACGGTGTGGTGAGGGGATTGCATTTCCAGCAACCTCCGTATGCCCAATCCAAACTGGTGCGGGTGGTGAAAGGTCGTGTACTGGATGTGGCGGTGGATATCCGTAAGGGATCGCCTACGTTCGGGAAGTATGTTTCCGTTGAATTAACGGAGGAGAATAAATGGCAGTTTTTCGTTCCGCGGGGATTTGCCCATGGTTTTGCGGTATTGAGTACAGAAGCTGTTTTCCAGTATAAATGCGATAATTTTTATGCACCGGAAAGTGAGGGGGCTTTAGCCTGGGATGATCCGGATTTAGGAATCGACTGGCGGATTCCGGCCGCTAAGGTGATCCTTTCTGAAAAGGACAGACACCATCCATGCCTGAAAGATGCCTGTGATTGGTTTGACTATAATGTGAATCTCTATGAATAGGATATTGGTGACCGGAGCCAACGGACAGTTGGGGAATGAGATGAGGCGGCTGGCTGGTGGGAAGAACGGAAAAGATTGCTATATCTTTACCGATATAGCGGAATTGGACATTACCGATTTGGATGCCGTGCGGCGTTATGTGGTGGACGAGAAAATCAGCGTAGTGGTGAATTGTGCTGCCTATACGAATGTAGACAAGGCAGAGGAAGATGAAGGGACGGCCGATAGGATTAATCGTCTGGCGGTGGAGAACCTGGCAGTTGTCTGTAAGGAAACGAATGCTACCTTGATTCACGTTTCAACTGATTATGTGTTCGGCGGAAACAGGAATCTGCCTTACCGGGAGGATGAACCGACCGATCCGTTGGGTGCTTACGGCAGGACGAAGCTGGCAGGAGAACAGGCTGTAGAGCAGAGCGGATGTCGTTACCTGATCTTCCGGACAGCCTGGCTGTATTCTGCTTTCGGGAATAATTTTGTAAAGACCATACAGCGTTTGACAGTGGAAAGGGAGCAGTTGAATGTCGTATTTGACCAGGTGGGAACGCCGACTTATGCCGCCGACCTGGCCGCTTTGATCGTTCATGTCCTTGAAACAGGAAAATCAGGCAACATCAGGGAATTTACCATTTTTCCAATGAGGGCGTGTGTTCGTGGTATGATTTTGCTAAAGAGATCGTTGCTTTATCGGGAAATACTTGTGACATCCGGCCGTGCCATTCGGATGAGTTTCCGGGTAAAGTAAAACGTCCGGCTTTCTCAGTGCTGGATAAAACAAAAGTGAAACGGGATTTTGATTGTACCATTCCTTACTGGAAGGATTCACTTGTGAAATGTATAAATGAATTAAAACGGAAATAATGGATTTTAAAAGGAATATATTGATTACCGGTGGTGCCGGTTTTATCGGCTCGCATGTTGTGCGTCTGTTTGTGACGAAATATCCGGAATATCATATCATTAATCTGGATAAGCTGACTTATGCGGGGAATCTGGCCAATCTGGCAGACATCGAACAGCAGTCGAATTATACTTTTGTAAAAGCAGATATCTGTGATTTTGAAAAGATACTGGAATTGTTCCGGCAGTACTGCATCGACGGAGTGATCCATCTGGCAGCGGAAAGCCATGTAGACCGCTCGATCAAAGATCCGTTTACCTTTGCTCAGACGAATGTGATGGGGACCCTGTCTTTGTTGCAAGCCGCTAAAGTAAGCTGGGACGGACAATATGACGGGAAACGTTTCTATCATATCTCTACCGATGAGGTGTACGGGGCCCTGAAGTTTGACGGCACCTTTTTTACGGAGACAACGAAATATGATCCGCATTCCCCCTACTCGGCTTCGAAAGCTTCTTCCGATCATTTCGTGAGGGCCTTTCACGATACCTTCGGTATGCCTACCCTTGTAACCAATTGCAGTAATAACTACGGTCCTTACCAATTCCCGGAAAAACTAATCCCTTTGTTTATCAATAATATCCGTCACAATAAACCTTTGCCCGTTTACGGAAAGGGGGAAAATGTGCGTGACTGGTTGTATGTGGTGGATCATGCCCGGGCCATCGATCTTATTTTCCATAATGGAAAGGTTGCCGAAACATATAATATCGGTGGCTTTAACGAATGGAAAAATATCGATTTGATCCGGGTTCTGATCAAGACGGTAGATCGCTTACTGGGACGCCCTGAAGGAGCATCGGAGAAGCTGATCACATACGTGACAGACCGGGCCGGACATGATTTGCGCTATGCTATCGATTCGACGAAACTGAAAAATGAATTGGGCTGGGAACCTTCTTTACAGTTCGAGGAGGGTATAGAGAAAACGGTGAAATGGTATCTGGATAATCAGGAGTGGCTGGATCAGGTGACGAGCGGAGATTATCAGGGATACTATGAAAGGATGTATGGCAATAGATAGGCAAAAAACGGAAACGGTTCATTGGCACGCTGTCTTCACCGCCTCCCGTGCGGAGAAGAAGGTGCGTGACCGGTTGGAGGAGCTGGGTGTGGAGTGTTTTTTGCCGGTACAGACGGTGTTGAGGCAGTGGACGTACCGGAAGTCGCGGGTGGTGGTGCCGGTGATTGCGGGGTTGGTTTTTGTGCGGGTAGGCCGTCAGGAGCAGGTGAAGGTGCTGCAGACGAAAGGGGTGGTGGCTTTTCTGAGGCTGAAGGGAGAGGCGGGGGCTGCTGTGATTCCGGATAAGCAGATGGAGGACTTCCGTTTTTTGTTGGATTTCTCTGAGGAAGCGGTGGAAATGACCAATGAAAATATAAAGGCCGGTGATTTGGTCAGGGTGGTGAAAGGTTCGCTGAGGGGGATGGAAGGTGAACTGATCAGACACAAGGGAGTAACGAAGGTGTTGGTACGTATTGATATGCTGGGGTGTGCCATGGTTAATATTCCGGCGAGCTTTGTAGAAAAATTAAATAAGTAATGATCGGCAATGAAAGAGTTTTCTGTTTGTTATGATCGTTTTTGCCTGGGGAATTATACCCTGGTTTGTGATGTCTCGGATACCGTTCAGGCGACCGCGGATCTGGGGGCTTTCGAGATGTATGTCCTGGGCATGTGGAACGATGGGCTGGTGGTGACGATGAAGGCATACGATGAGGTTTGTGGTGAAAATCAGTTTGTCCTGCTTGTACCGGACGGCAGCGAGCAGTTGATGAGTTTCTCCCCGGGTAGAGGTTTTGTGGTCCGGCCATACCGGGCGGCACGTCAAGGCCGTTTTGCCTATTTGCTTGATTTCTTATGCGGTTTGAAATACAAAGGTTATCAGGGTTATGAGGAGTATGACGAGGAAGAAAAGATGATTTTCGGTATTGTGCGGGTCGGTGAAAAATCCCTGACCTATGGAGGAAAAAATTTGCAGGAAGTGAAATCTGATTTCATTCAAAAAATCGAACAAGAAACTGCGTCAAGGGATAATAAAATAACAAATTCAGAAATTTAGAAATTGAAACCGATTGATTAAAAGAATTATTACGGTTTCAAAAGTGACAAAGGTTACAGTGGTTCAGTCTGACTTCTGTAACCTTTGTCACTTTTGTAATTCTGCTAACCGATAGAGGTGCCCCTAATTCACTTCCAACTTCCCTGATTTCAAAAGATCAGGGAAGTTTTGTTTATAACCGGAAACCGGTTCCGTAAACCGTTTTTATCCACAAAGCAAAAAGACGGTCTGTGAGAGAATACGTCTTATTGATTTCTGTGATAAAATCTTTATCCAGCAACTTCTTTATAGCCGATTGTACAGCGCTGGCCGAAGCCAGCCGATGACGTTTAATAAAAGCAGAAGAAGTGACTTGACGGGCTTCTCCATCTTTTGCAATGGCGTACAACACTTCTTTCTGACGTTCCGGTATATGGGAAAGGATTTCCCGGAATATGGTGTCGTTGTCACTTAGTAGCCTATCGATACTTTGTTGAAGAATACTAATCGTACACTCCTTATTGTTTTCAGTATCTGCAAAACCTTCATTAAAAGTTTTTTGAATATAATAAGTATGCCCCTGAAACAAGGCGTATACCCGTTTGGCCGTGTCTTCGGAAATAGATTTTCCGAATTTATTGAAATTACCGACAATGAAGGGAATGTATTTTTCGTCGGGGATAGCACTTAGTTCGAGTATATCCGCACTATGGTAAAATGGACGTGAGGCAGATACGAACATATTTTGCATCATATGCCGTTCACTTCCTGCGAAAATGAAATGGCAATTGCTTATTTTTTGAATATGTGTCCGCAACAGAGCCTCGATATTCTTTTCCGGATATTTAGCGATCTGCTGAAATTCGTCGATGGCAATAATACAGGGTTTATCGGCTTTGGCAAGATAAACGAAAATTTCATCCAACGTATATTCGGGTCGGTCGATATCCCCTAACTCCAAACTAAAAGTCGGGGTATTCGACAGTGGATCGAAACCGAATTTCCCGCTAATCGATTTCAGCGTCTGCATAAAAAGTTGAGTCATTCTTTTACTCCGGGGCAGCAACGTTTCATAAATTTCTTTCCCCAGCGTATAAGTAAACTCCCTCAGACTGGAAGTATGTAAGATGTCGATGAAAAAAGTGTAATACGTTTTTTTCCATTCCGGTTTTTCATAACAAAACTGAATTAATCCCGTCTTTCCCATCCTTCTCGGGGAAATAATCACCAAATTATTTCCGTTATCCAACGACCGGATCAAACGGGCCGATTCTTCTTCCCGATCACAAAAATAGGCCGGATCGATTTTCCCCGTCACAATAAAAGGGTTCACTATTTTCTTCATAACTCCATTTTTATACAAATATAATTATATTATTTGAATTATGCAAATCGCATAATATTCCTTGGTGTCTGTATGTCGTGGAAATTGGTTTATTTGACGGTGTTCGTACAGGACTGGTGCGGGTGGTGACGGATAAGGGAATTTTTTGTCGATGATTTTCCAAACCTTATTGATAAAAAATGCGAATACTAGTGAAAAAACGAATCTTTCTAACCTGGAAAATTTATGAGACAAGAAATGGAGAAAACGGTTTTGAAAGGAAGACACGGAGGTTGGTCGATATGGCTATCTGTAGCTTTCGGAATGGTATGGCTTTTATTGCTTCCCGGACAGTCGGTGGCTAGGGTTCCGGGCAGTAGGGACAAACAACAAACTGCGGAAACGTTGCGGGTTGTTCACGGTAAGGTAACGGATGAGAACGGAGCTCCGATTGTGGGGGCGAATGTTTGGATAAAGGGGACTATGGTAGGAGTGGCTACCGATGTCAACGGAGATTATACCTTGCGGATAAACCCTGAGGCGAAGACGTTGAGTGCTTCATTTATCGGTTATTCAGAGGCGGAGAAGACGATTATGCCGGGAATCGGGGTTTATAATTTTACTTTAAAGCCGGAAGCCAGGAAGCTGGACGAGGTCGTGGTGGTCGGGTACGGTACTACCCGGCTCAGGGATTTAACCGGTTCGGTATCTTCTGTCGGGGCTGCTGATCTGGAAAAGGAACCGGTGATGAATGTCGCTTCTGCCTTGCAGGGGAAAGCGCCGGGGGTTCAGGTGTCTATGGCTTCGGCGAAACCCGGTGAACCGGTGAAGATCCGGGTGAGGGGATCCACTTCGTTGGAAGGTACCAATGAACCTTTGTATGTGATCGACGGTATTCCGGCCGAACAAGCCGATATGATCGCCATAAACCCGGACGATATTCAGTCGATCGATATATTGAAGGATGCTTCGGCAGCGGCTATTTATGGGTCGAGGGCCGCTAATGGCGTGGTATTGATTACAACCAAACGGGGGATACAGAATGAAAAGCCTCAGCTGAATCTGAAGTATTTTACCAATTTCGATACCCAGATAGAGAATTTCAGCATATTGAATGCGAATGAATTCCGGAATGTCATGATGGATGCTGCAATCAATACGTTAAAAGTGGATCCGACCAATGAAACGGCTTTGAGTATTAAAGAAGGGACTATCCTGAAGGATGCCGATACAGATTGGTATAAACTATTGTCACAGAAAGCTTCAACGAACAGTGTGGAGCTTTCGGTGAGGGGAGGAAGTTCAAGACTGAAATATTTTACTTCCTTCGGGATGAGTTTCCAAAATGGAGTATTGAAAGGGGATGACCTGAAACGGTATACCGGGCGGATCAACCTGGATTGGGATGTGACTTCGGTATTGAAATTCGGTACCAATGTAAGTTTGGCGTATACCGATCAATCCCAGGAAGGACAAGGGTTGTGGCAGATCAAACAGTTTCGTCCGGATGTCCCGGTTTATGCAGAGGACGGTAGTTATTATAAGATCGGTACGACAGATAATCCGGTGGCCAAAACGAAGATTACCAACCGGAACGATGTTTATCGGTTTAATGGGACGGTATTCGGGGAGGCCCAGATTATTCCGGGACTTCGTTTTCGTTCAACTTTCTCTGTAGCTAAGAACTTTAATTTCACCCACCAATATTATCCCAGTTTTTTACAGGAAGGTAATTATTATAACAATTATACCGGTAAAGCTGTACGGGGAAGTAACGAATCGGTACGTACCCTTTGGGATAATACATTGAAATATGAGGGGACATTTAAGGAGATACATGCTTTGGATGCTTTGTTCGGAGTCTCGTTCGAGCGTTACAAGGCTGGTGATTTCAGTGCTACCGGTGTCGATTTTCCGATGGACAAAATCTTGAATAACCTGAGTAGCGCTACAACTCCTTACGATGTAAGCGGGAATTCGTCCGGAAACGGACTGATTTCGGTCTTCGGACGGTTTAACTACCAATTGATGGAAAAATATCTTTTCACTTTTACGGCTCGTTTCGACGGTTCGTCGAAATTCGGTTCGCACAATAAATACGGTTTTTTCCCCTCGGGGGCTTTTGCCTGGAAAATCGATCAGGAACCTTTCATGAAGGATATTGAAGAAGTGAACGAATTGAAATTAAGGCTTTCGGCCGGAGTGACGGGAACACAGAATATCGGTAATTATAACAATAAGGATCTTTATGGCCCGAACGATTTTCTGGGAAAACCGGGAATTATCCCGACAACCCTGGGAAATAACGATCTGCGCTGGGAACGGACCAAGCAATTCGATATCGCTGTCGATTATGCTTTGCTGGATTACCGGTTGAGCGGATCTATCGGCTGGGATTATAAGAACACCAACGACCTGTTGTGGTATATCGATTTTCCGACTTCACTGCAACCCTTCAGCGGGATGTATAAAAATGTCGGACGGGTACAGAATAAGGGATTCGAGTGGATCGTCGATGCAAAGATTTTCAGGGAGACGGAGGTGAAATGGGACGTTACTTTTAATCTGGCCGTTAACCGCAATAAGGTGAAATCTTTGGTATCCGAAGGAGCACAGGACTGGGCCGGTAAAGGTGTGGTACAGGGAAGCGGTACCGAAGTACTGGCCGAAGGACATCCGGTGGGAGCTGTTCTGGGGTACCAGACCGACGGTATATTCCAGTCCTGGACACAGATCGAGGAATATAATAAAAAGGCACAGGAGCTGAGTAACGGGACTGCCACTTATTATTATAGCAGCGAGACCAAACCGGGACAGATTATTTACCGGGATGTGAATGGAGACGGGCATATCAGCGTGAAAGACCGGGTCATCATTGCTAATCCGGAACCGAAATTTCAGGGGGGATTTTCTTCCAATGTGTCCTGGAAAGATTTATCCCTGTATCTGATGTTCAATTATTCGGTAGGTGCAGAACGCTTGTATAACAATACTTTGCAAAATATTTCCGGTTCGTTGAACAACCTGATCGATTATAACCTTTACAACCGTTGGTCCGAACAGAATACGTCTTCCCGTTTACCGGCTTTGTATGTCGACGATCCGGTTCCGGCGACGAATAATCTGGAAGTACACAAAGCTTCTTATTTGAAGCTGTCGCATTTGCGGATCCAGTACAATTTGCCGGTATTGTGGGATGCCAGGTATTACAAAGGGGGACAGGTATATTTCGCTATCGCCAATCTTTTCACTATCACCCGCTATCCGGGAATCGATCCGGCAACGGTAGGTAGTGCTACGGCTAACTACGGAGGAAATTACGATAGTGATATTTATCCGGGTGTCCGTTCTTATACAATCGGGTTACGACTTAATTTTTAATTATTAGCACGAATGCTTATGAAAAAGATATTTATCCTTTTGATGGTCGGTAGTCTGCTGTTTTCCTGCCAGATTACGGACGTCCTGAACCAGGAGCCTCCGCATAATCTGACTCCTGATAATGCGATTACGGATGAAAAGTCGGCAGAAACCGCTTTGACCGGTATTTATGGTGAACAGATCGGGTATGAGTCTTATATGTCGATCGGAAATCATGCAATGACTGCCGGTATTTTGCAAAGAAACGACAATCCCGGCGTGGTTGTGAGTATCTATTATATCGAAAACCGTTTGCCGGAACTGAATCTGGTGGGGGCGGCATATACTCCTTTTTGGGATGCTTTTAATACGATTATCAATTCGTCGACGAAATTACTGGCTGTTTTGGAAGGAATGAGCGATAATCTGTTTACCGATGGACGGAAAACCACCATGATGGGAGAGATCCGGTTTCTGCGGGGGTGGTATATGTTCGATTTGTTGAGGATGTTCGGGGAATATGATAAATTGGACAGTAAATATGGGATGATCATCCGGGAGACTCCCCCTACTTCCGATGATGTTTATAAAGCCCGTTCGACGGTTCAGCAGACGTATGATTTTATCCTGAAGGATATCGAGTATGCTATATCGAACGCCCCGGATTTTACTTCTTCGGATTTTGCGTCGAAAATGGCTGCCAAGGCTCTTAAAGTGAAAGTACTTTTCTATATGGGGAAATACAGTGAGGCTTTAGAGGCTGCCAATACGTTTATCGGTGACGGAGAACGGGCATTGGTGGCCCCCTATTCGGCTGTTTTTACCGATTTTTCTAATCAGGAGCTGATCTATACCCGGGGATTTGCAGGGACAGATGAAGTGAAATATCAGGCCACGCGGGTACAGGCGTATTATAATGAGGGGAAATGGGGACCTACGGAGTCTTTTATGGAACTGGTCGGGGACGATCCCCGGAAAACGGTTATCCTGAAAAATGGAGTCGGGGATGTTTTCGGACCTCAGCAGACGATTCGGAAAGCTTCGAATGCAGAAGGAACAATGCCCACTTACCTGATGCGTTATTCAGAGATTTATATGATGAAAGCCGAATGTGAAGCCCGTACCGGGAAAGGAGATCCTTTGGCTACCCTGAATGCTTTACGTTCCGGTCATGGATTACCGGCTATTACGGGAGTGACCGATATATTACAGACGATCTATCAGGAATGGATACTGGAAATGGGGTTCGAGAATGGGCATGAATGGTACGCTACCTGGCGGATGGGAGTGGATCAACTTCTGGAAACCAATCGGGCTGTGGCTGAAAAAATGGCTACTGCCGCCGATCCCGAATTGTATAAAGCCAATTTGCCTTATAAACGGATTTATCCGATCCCTTCGAGCGAAATCAATGCCAATAAGTTGATGGAACAAAATCCGGGGAATAATTGATGGCCTGATTCAGGACTGAGTTTTTGTGGTTGAAGAGAGAATCGTGATAAAGTGGATTTTATTGCGATTCTCTTTTTTGTCGGAAAATAGCCCGGTACCCCCGTCTCCGTCCTTTATTGTTAAATATTATACAGTTGTTGGAAGGAAAGTTTACTCAAACGTTTCCCTTTAAAATTTTCACGTTTCTTTAACAAACCGGCCGGTTTTCGTATATTAATTCTTAATATTGTACCTGAAAATATGAAAGACAGAAACCTATGATGACTGTAATGATGAAGTTGACGGACAATAATTTTAAACGTAAAGTTACGTTGCGGGCTTCTGTTGGCATAGGGGAAAATATAATAGAATAAAGAAGCTCGCTGAAAGGCGGGCTTTTTTTTGCGATAAAAGTGAAGAGGTTCGAACTGACCGGTTTTGTCATGAAAAAAAGAGTAGAAATTAAAACCATACAATGAAAATCAAAGGAGAACCGAGGGCATTTCTGAGTAATGAGGCCCGACAATTACTGAATCTTTACGAATCGTTAGGGGAACGGGCAGAGATTTTTTTGCCGCGTCATATTTATGACAATCTGACCAGTTTTGTGAAGCTTTGTTTTGAAGAACCCGATGACCCGGCTGTCCAGCAGTCGGAGATCAACCGTTATTTGTTGAAGTTCCGGGAAGATATTCCGGGATATACGGATGTTGCTTTGATGCTTTGTCCGCATCATCCTTCCAAAGCTTTCGAATTGAGTGGAAGGCGGGGAGAGTTTGTGAAGAAGATCGATGAGTTCCTGGATACCGAAGCAGTAAGTCCTGATTCCAGAGTTCTCTTGAAAAATATTAAAGACACTCATGATTTTTCGGTAGGAACTCCTCCTGTGCGCAGTAGCCATATCGAGTTTATCTCCCAGGTACAATTGGGCGGGCAGGTACGCGATTTACGGAAATACCGGGATGTGATCGGGGTAACCGGTGATCTGAACGAAGCGCATTGGAATTATTTGATGGATACTTTGGAGCAGATGATCGGCCAGAGTACCCATTATACAACCGGGGCTGAGAAGGCCGACTTTCTCAACCGGATGCGTTGGGCGGTGAATTTCAAGGGACTGAACGGTATGATTACGACGGTGGTTTCGGGAAATGCCGATAAAGCGGTCAGTCTGCTCCGGGGAGAAGTGTTCGGTAAGAATAGTGTACAAGTGTTGGAGAATCCTTCTACCGAAGAATTGTTCGAACAGATGAGGGTGGATACAACCTCGGTCTTTGTGGTGAAAGCCCGGCATATGCGGGTGAATCCTTTCTCCGGTGAAAAATGGTTTCCTCTGCTGACCCGTCTGGTGATTGTCGACGATTCGCGGGAATCGAGGAGTTCCAATACCTCTCTGGTGTTCTGTTTTCATAACGGGATTATCCATACACTGAATAAGGTACATACCAAGAAATTGGGTTCTCCGGCCAATACGCAATTGAACTTGCGGTTGATTCTGGAAAATGTGAATCCCTCTTTCCTGTCAGAATTCCGGGAAAAAATCGAGCTGCAAATCAAAGCCTACGAGAAAGAGATCAATCAGATTCTGACCGAACAGATCGGGACTACCGGGGATGCGGTGAAACGGTTGAATGTGTTTAAACTGGATATGTTCTCCAGGAAGATCGTTCAGGATAAATATTCCCTGGAAAAATTACGGGATTTTATTTATTTTCTGGAGAATTGCCATAAAGAAGAAAAACGGCAGGCACAAACCCGTGAATTGATCGATGAATTCGAAAGCCGGATCCGGCAATACTTTTATTCGGATTGCCCCCAGATTCAGGTGTTGAGTGTATTGGAAGGCGGCGGACGCAACCAGATCCGTACTTATGGACGTTATCTGTTGCAAAAGCCTTTGCACCGACTGGAAGATAAGGTGTATAAAGCTTGCCGGTTGATCCTGAATATTATCCCCAGCAATTATGAACGTACCCTGAAGAATCACTTTCATAAGAATTTCGGCATCAACCTGTTTTTAGAGAAATATCAGGCTTATATCACGAAGATAGATAATGATGCTAACAATAAAGGCCGTTACGATAATTTCCTCAATGACCTGGGGATCCGGGAAAAATACCGGGCCTTGCCTGTGGAGGATCAGCAAATCGTGAAAGAATTCTTATCGGCTTTAGGCAATCTGGAACAGACTTCGGTTTCCGATTCGGTACAGATGATTATCCGGGATCTGTTGTTTCATCCCAATGGAAAGCCGAAACCTTATATTATTTACAATGCGATGCAGGCTTGGGAATATAAGGATTTGCTGCCTGACGATACTTTCGATATCAATCCTTTCGATATCGAAATCGAGAATTTGCCTGACGGGCGTTTAGCCTATGAACGGCTGACGGATAAATTACTCCGTATCAAATCGACGCTGGCTTTATTCGACGATAGTGGCAGCCTTTGGGATTTGTTTTGTGAGAATACGACGATTCTGATCAACGATCCGAATAATCCGACCGGTTATACGGATTTCAATACCGAAGCTTTGAATGCGTTCCTGAAACTGATGAATACTTGTAAGATTACTCTTTTTCTCGACGAAGCTTATGCCGACAGTGTGAAGGTTACGGATAAACATATGCCGAAATGGCGTACGATCTCGCGGTATATCATCAATAATATCAATGCCCAGGCCAATATCCGGGCGGTATCATCGTTATCGACCACCAAGAATTTGTCGGCTACGGGCGATCGGTTAGGGGCTTTGGCGGTGACCCCTCAGGCTGCTGCGGTCGCTGCTTTTGTGCGTCAGCTGAATTCCTGTTCGCACGGCAATAACAACTCTTTACTGATGTTGAATAATTTGCTGGAGACGGCACAGGTAGCTAAAAAAATAAAAGATACGCTGGAAAGCGAGTTACCGAAAAATGCTTCCCGCTTTAAGATCAAAGAGACACTGATCCGGTTTATCAATGAACAGATCGGACGGATTGAAAAATCGAACGCCAATAGTGTTGCAAACCGTCAGTTGCATAAGACCGCCGGATTTGAAGGTAGCCCGTTGTACCTGTTCCTGCTGGATGAGCTGGTAGCTTTGGATAAACTGGATATATTGGCCCTGCCGGACGATTTTAAATACCATAACGAACCTTTCTTCGTTTATTACCAGAGACGGTTGGTGGAAAATCTGAACCGTTTCCGGGTGAATAAGAATTTCCGTTCAGAATCGATGTTACGGATGAGTTGGGCAAAAGAGGTGGCTCAACGGGTTGTAGCTGAATTCGAAGGGACGGAAGTCAGTTGGTTGCCTTCGGATGGTTCTTATTTGTTTAACTTCCGGGTGGGGGAAGGGTTTTCTTATGCCGATCTGCTTTGTTTCTGCCAATATCTGGCGTTACACCGGGGGATTGCTGCTGTGCCCTATCCTACCGGTTTGGTCCGCTTTGCTATCGGAGGTTTTCTTGCCGATACCGAGGAGAGTAAGCAAGTGTTTAAATATGAACAGGAAGACGGTTTTACCATTTTTATGAAATATTGGACACTGTTTGCGGCTAAGCGGTTGGATGCGGCTTATAAGGAGGTGGAAAGCCATACGATTTTGGATGAGATTTTCGCTTATACTAAAATTCAGGAATTGATCGATGCGATTATCGGCGATTATCCTTTATCCGCTAAATACCGGAAAGACAAAGCGCCTTCTTTGCAGATCCGTGATATCCGGACCTTGTACCATGCCTCTCCCGAGCGTAGCGGGGTGAGCATTACGACGATCGACCGGTCGGTAAATTCGGTCATCGAATTACATGGCGACAAGATCGGTTCTTGCCGGGATGTATTCGAGTTTATCCGGAGTGCTGCTTTTACGAAGGTATATGAAAATTTACTGGCACAGATTTATAAGCAAGTGCCGGCCATTGCCGACCTGGATTTCAATACGGTAAGTTCGAAATACAGTAAGGCGGTGATCCTGAAATATATCACTAATAAGAAGACGTTCCAGCCCAACTATAATGTACTGGACGATCCGATGGAGAAAAATGTGATGCGGGAAATTCTGATTGAAATGGAGCATCTTCTGTTCTCGGATAGTAAAGTGAAGATTTTAGCTATCGATGCAACCGGAAATCCGGAGTTGGATAAATCGAAATTGGAAGGAATCAATGTGATTATCAAGAAATATATCCGGGAAATTTTATTGCATTTCAATCTGCCGTTTGAAAAAGACAGCCTCGAACCCAGCCGCAAGGAGATTGTCCGGGTAGCCGGAGAAACATTCGAGGAAATCACCGGTATTCGGTTGAGTGACCTGAACCTGCAAATCTGGGTAGATGAATTTATCAACCGTCTCCGCGCTCTGCCCGAATTTAAAGAGACGTTGCTGGCTCAGAAGTGTATGGGGTATATGATGGATTCGATCGCTTCGGGGATGAACAAAGAAAATTTGCCGGTAACCGATAAGATCCTGTTTCTGTATTTATTACATAACGATCATTCTTTCTATCGGCTGGTATCGGCCAAATTGAAGTATTTCAGCGATAAGATCGGAGCTTGTGCGGACAGGGAGGTGAAGATGTTTACAGAGGAGTTTATCACCGAGATATTACCCACCCAATTGAAGGAAATCAACGATTATATCATGCGGCGCCGGGATATTAAGGTGGCTGAGAAAGAGATCCACCGGGTGAGCCGGAAAGTGGTGTTGTTCTATATCAGCATGATCAAGCGGACAAAAGGAACCGATTATTACAAACGTTATACCCATACGATGGTCCGGCTGGTGGAGACGGCTTTTATGAAACAAAATTCCAGTGTCAACGAGATGGTACAGCACGGTATTTCTATTTATAAAGATTTTGAAATGGAGAATAAGGTGCTGGAGACTTTCGAAGATGGACGGATCGCCTGGATCAACGAACTGATGCAGAAATGCGGTGTCATTTCTTCCGAGCAGCCGGTGCAGGAGCATACCCGTATCGTTACGGATGCTAAGAAACGGGAATATCCGTTCCACAAAGTGGATCGTCCGGGGACTATTTCGAAAAAGCGGCTTGGGGAGGCAGGACCGAACGATTATTTGAAGCTATTGGATTTGCGGCCCGATTCGTCTTTTTTTATCGGTCGTTTGGCCCGGTTTATCGCCAATATGGATTCGGACGATTATCGCTGTAAGGTGGTGAAACATGGCATGGTGAAGGAGCTGGTGATTTTCCAGAAGGGATATATGAAATACCTGACCGATAACTACCGGCTGAATTATACCGAAGACATTCCGATCGAAGATATCACCCGGTTCGTCCCGGATGTGATCAGTTTCCTGGGGGCTCCCGAAAAGCTGATTTCTTTCCCGCAGATCGGGTATTTCGATATACCGGGGCCGAACGGGAACATCAAGACGATCGTTACGCCGTTGAAACAGAAGGTAGATTATTTCGGGGATGTCAAGAAACCACGTCTGACGGTGATCAATGAGAAAATTAAAGAGATCGGCGGTAATCCGCGTCACGGTTCTTTGTTTGCCGTGGAAGAAAACGACGGTAGTATCTTTGTTATCGAGATCAATGGGGATAGTGGGGTAGGGAAGTCGGAAATGATCGCCGCTTTTATCCTGAAATGGTTGCGGAATAACCTCGAGGGGGTCCGTTCGGTAAAACTGATTGCGGGCGATATGTTCCATGAGTTTCAGGATGCCGAAGGTAATCTGTATGGGATCGGTACAGAGGTCGGTGATTTCTCGCGGACGACGGATTTCGACCCGGATTATATCAAGTATTATAAGTATCTGTTCGAAAGTAGTGCCGACAGTAATGTCGAAGATCTCAATTCCCGGAGCACGGTGAGCGGTATGTGTGATATCACGATGCCTTATAAGATCGATATCATGCTGAGTGCCGGAAACTATTCGAAGGAGGAAGCAGGTATAACCCGGGTGGACAATCCTGAAAATTTCCTGTTGTATATGGATGCCCATGGGGAGAGGAAAGAGAAAGCGACCAGTCAGGATGGTCCTAATTTCCAGCGTACCTTGAAGCGTTATACGGCAGATAAGAATATTGTAGATGTGATTGCCCGTCATGGTAATTATCTGGATGATATTTTAGATTGGGATTATGTAGAAAATGAAAAGCAATATTATCTGGCTTCTTCGTTCAAATTATTGGATAAGATCGATATTACGGAAGTAGTCGGTCAGATTTTCGGCGGTAAGCAGTTTAAACGGGACGGGGTTGGGTATACCATCCAAACGGTCTCTTTCGATATGATACAGAACCGGTTTATTGCTACCGTATCGTATGGGGAAAGAGAAAGCCGGGAAATGATGATCGACCGGAAGATGTTCAGTGCGATTTTCGATTCTCTGGCCAGTACTCCGGGAGGGCAACCGTTTATTGCTGAGGAAGGACAGTTGGAATCGGTGATGAACCTGGTGAAAATCATGCGCGGAGGGAGCGACGGTAAGGGGAAAGCCCGGAATATTCAATGTGGTATGCTTTCAACGGAGATCGGCAAGAAAGGCCGGGAGATTACCGGACCTCAGAAAGCCGCTATGGAGCTGAAACGGATGATTCAAGAGGTACGGATTACCCGCCCGGAAATCAATGAAGGGAAAATTTGCGTGAAACGCCTGCTGAACGAGAAATATCGTCCTATTTTCAAAGGAGAAATGAATAGTTCGGAATTGTGGCGATATAATTTCTTTATCTATCAGCTGGAGAACATGAAGAAAGCCGACTATCGCCGGATGGACGATATCGACCGTAAGGTAGATATGAGTAATCTGGTGGATTTTGTACCTGTAGACCCGAAGAAAGAATTCAGTCCTTTGTTGGTGAATCCCAATCTGAATATCGAACTGAGTAGTTTCAGCGAGACGTTCGAGGAATTGATGAGTTTGCCGAATTATCCGGAATTTGCGTGTGAATTCGCCGAACATATGGAACAGTTGTATGTCGCAGAGGGATATAGTGAAGAAACGAATATCAATAATATGATCGTACAGTTATTGCTTCTGGAGGGATATTGTACGACCGAGGACGTGGCTCGTGGTAGTGTCATTGAAAAAGTGAACCGGGAGACGATTGCCGCTGCCAAGTATGCGGTGGTTCGGTATTTGGAAGGCGAACGGGTGAAACGCGCTTCATCCGGTAAACCTGTCGAAAAGATCGCGGCTACCGGTACAGGTAAAAAGGTTGCTACGAAGGGGATACGTAAAAAGTAAAGTATCGGGATTTTGATTTGGGAAGCCGCTTCTTTCCGGGGAGCGGCTTTTTTGTTGTTGTTATTTGTTGAAACCTGAAAACATTTTTTATCTTTGTATTATAATGAAGAATGTTTTGTTTTGTATATTAATGATTTATGTGGTTTGTGGCTGTCGGTCACAGCAACCGCAAGAGATTGTTCGGCTTGCTGTGAAAAGCTTGGATGAACTACAGTCTGTGTCGGCTGTACTGGTCAGTAATGCTGCTTTTGACGGTGCGGAGTTGTCGGATGAGCTGGCCAGTCGGATACCTTTTCTCTTTAAACAGGTAGTACGGGATTCGGGTACTTATTTTTTTACCTTCGAACAAATCGATAACCGGGTTTTCTACCGGAACGATCAGCCTTATATGGCTTGTGTATATCTGGATATGTTACTTGGTACGCGTATTCCTGTTGAACCCGGTGCGAAAAGGTATGATTATTTTGCCCGGATCCAGGAGGAGCTCGATTTGATGCAGCAAATCCTGGATGGTAAGAAACTGCGTGAAGTTGCTTCCGATTCTTCCCGGATCGTCGATGTATGGGTGGAGCGGGCGCCGGATACGCTTTTTAACGGGCAGGATTGTTATGTACTCAAACGGCATAATGATGTCACGCTTATTCCCTCGAAAAGTAATAATGAGTCATGGAAAGCCAATGTAAGATATAAAGTGATGCATAGTTATAATACGTATGCTTTATTTATAGAAAAACATACAGGTTTGCCTGTTTACTGGTCTTATACCAATTCGGGAGATCAGGACGGCAGGAAAATTCCGGGAAACCGGAATACGGAATTTTTGGAAAATATGGAGCTGAAGGATATTCCGGACAGTTGTTTTTATCCTGCTCAGGCAGATAAAATTCGCTATGTCGCTTCTTTCGACGAGTTCGTGCAGGAGGTGAAGGTGGGTGATGAGGCTCCTGCTTATGAATTGACGGATGTCATGACCGGGAAAGTGTATTCCAACGCATCGCTGCAAGGCAAGATCGTGGTGATGCAATTTACTTCTACCGGGTGTGTCGGATGTGTATTGGCCCAGCCGTGGATGAATAAATTATATGATCGCTGGAAAGAGCAGCCGGAGCTGGTTTTTCTGTGTGCCGGTCTGCTCAGTGAAAAGGATGCTAAGATTCAGGTTGAAAAATATGAGTTCGCTTATCCGATGACCACTTGTAATCAGGCTTTTTTCTGGTCGTTCGGAGTGCAGGCCATACCTTCTTATTATGTGATCGGAAAAGATAATCAGGTGCTTGCCAGACCACAATCACACATCGGTTTGAAGAATTTTTTAGACAGTTATTTTAATAAATAATTGCGGGGAGCCGGGTTTGTTATCAGGAAGAATGGTAGGCCACAGGAAATAGAACGGAAATTTTTGGTCAAGGGAGATTTCAAGTCACAGGCTTTTCAATCGGTACGGCTTATGATTTTGAAATGGAGAATAGGGTACTGAAGATTTTTAAAGATGGACAGGTCGCCTGGATTAACGAGCTGATGCAGAAATGCGGTGTCATTTCCTCCGAACAGCCGGTGCAGGAACATACCTGTATCGTTACGGATGCTAAGAAACGGGAATATCCGGATCGTCCGGGAACTATTCCGGAAAAGCTGCTTGAAGAGACTGTTTCTGGAGGGATATGGCACAACCGAGGATGTGGCCTGTGGTAGTGTCATTGAAAAAGTGAATATCGTCATTATTTCGTCATATTTTTTTTAATGTCGGCGTAACATTGGGTTCATAACTTTGTCACAGTTAAAGACAAGGCTATGAATTTTTCTTTTATCCGGGATCGTAGATCATTTTCAGATTTTATTTTTATTCTGTGGGCAGGAGGAGCGGCCCTGCTTTCTTATTCGTTAGTATATGCATTGCGTAAACCTTTTACGGCTGCTACATTTGATGGGCTGAGTATTTGGGGAATGGATTATAAGGTTGTAGTGACTATTACTCAGATTTTAGGTTATTTGTTGGCCAAGTTTATCGGCATTAAATTGATTTCTGAGTTAAAGGGACAACATCGTTTAAAATTTATTTTGGGGGCGATTGTTTTAGCTGAGTTGGCTTTAGTCGGTTTTGCTATCCTGCCGTCTCCGGGTAATATCTTTGCTATGTTTTTTAATGGGCTGGCTTTGGGATGTATGTGGGGAGTGATTTTCAGTTTTATAGAAGGGCGGCGGGTAACGGATATGCTAGCCAGTTTATTGGGGATTAGCATGGTGATTAGTTCAGGTGCAGCGAAATCCCTGGGATTGTTTGTGATGGACCATTGGCAGGTCAGTGAGTTTTGGATGCCTGCCCTGATCGGTGGTTGTGCTTTGCCATGCCTGGCTTTATTGGGATATGTGTTGCAATCTCTGCCAAAACCTTCCGAAGAAGACAGGGCTTTGAAAGCAGAGCGGATGACTTTGGATGGAAGGCAACGCTGGGCTTTATTCAAAAATTATATGCCTTTTCTCTCTATTATTTTAGTCGCTAATTTTTTGTTGGTGGCTTTACGGGATATAAAGGAAGATTTTCTGGTGAAAATATTTGATGTTGCGGGGAGTGGTTATTCTTCATGGATATTCGCTCAATTGGACAGTATCGTTACTTTGATTATCCTGATCATCTTCGGATTAATGGTTTTTGTCCGTAATAATATGCGGGTTTTATTGATTTTATTGAGTTTGGTGATTTTGGGCATGCTGACCATGTCTTTTATTTCGTTGAGATATGAGGCATTGCAACTAAGTCCGGTAGTTTGGTTATTTATTCAAAGTCTCTGTTTATATCTGGCTTATTTGTGTTTTCAGACTATTTTCTTTGATCGTTTTATAGCTTGTTTCCGTATCCGGGGGAATGTCGGTTTTTTTATTGTATTGATTGATTTCATCGGTTATTTAGGAACGGTGATTGTCTTAGCCGTAAAGGAATTTTTAAATCCGGATATCAATTGGTTATCGTTTTATAACCAATTGGCGGGTTATGTGGGTTTGGGATGCAGTGTATTATTTGTCGGTGCTTGGGTTTATCTGTACCGGCGGGCAAAACGAAGAGCGTCTGAAAAGGTGATGCCTCTGGAAACTGCTCATGCCTATTGATTGGTTTTATTCTAATTACAGTAATATTTGATTTAAGGACATGAAAAAAGTTAGTTGTGTCATTATGGATTGGGCCGGAACGGCTGTCGATTTTGGGTGTTTTGCTCCATTGAATGCTTTTTTGAGGGTGTTTCAGGAGCAGGGAGTGACGATCACTTACCGGCAAGCCCGTGAACCGATGGGATTATTAAAGATTGAACATATAAAGGCTATTTTGAAAATGCCTGAAGTGAGTGAAAGGTTTCGTACAGCACATGGACGGGAATGGAATCAGAATGATGTCGCAATCATGTATCAGAGTTTTGAGAAACATTTGTTTGCTTCACTTCAGGATTTTACGACTCCTGTTCCGGGAGTTATAGAGACAATGGAACAATTACGTCGTGAAGGGATCCGTATTGGTTCAACGACAGGGTATACCGACGCTATGATGAAAATTGTACAACCCGGAGCTGCTGCTCAGGGATATACTGTAGATTGTCTGGTAACTCCGGATCATTTGCCTGCCGGACGCCCGGCTCCTTATATGATTTACCGGAACATGACAGAGCTGGCGATTCCTTCTGTTGACGAGGTGGTTAAAGTTGGAGATACTATCGCCGATATCCGGGAAGGATTGAATGCAAAAGTATGTTCTGTCGGTGTAATTACAGGTAGTAATGAATTGGGATTGACCGAGGAGGAATACAAAACTATGCCTGAACCGGAGTTATATACTTTGAAACAAGAGGTCAGAGAGCGGATGATGGCAGCCGGTGCACATTATGTGCTGGATAATATCCGTGAATTGCCGGACCTGATACATAATTTAATGAATAAAAAATAATAGGTGTATGAGAAATTATTTACTGTTGACTCCTGGACCGTTGAGTACTTCTGAGACGGTGAAAGAAGCCATGTTACAGGATTGGTGTACCTGGGATAAAGATTACAATGAAGGAATAGTTACTGTGATCCGGAAAGAATTGCTGGAGGTGGCAGGACTGGATGAGAAGGAATATACAACTGTGTTGTTACAAGGAAGTGGGACTTATGGCGTAGAGGCAACTTTGGGAGCTGTCGTGAAACCTACCGACAGGTTACTGATTATAGCGAATGGTGCTTATGGCAAACGGATGGCGGCCATTGCTGATTATTATAAACTGGATTATGTCATGGTGGCTTTGAAAGAAACGGAGCTGATTACCCCCGCAATCGTGGAGGAGGCTTTGAAAAATCATCCTGGAATCAGCCATTTGTCTTTGGTCCATAGTGAAACAACGACGGGTTTATTGAATCCGATTGAAGAAATTGCAGAGGTGTTGCGTGGACGCGGGATCACCTGGATCGTTGATGCCATGAGTAGTTTTGGAGGGATTCCTATCGATATGAAAAAACTGGGTATTGATTTTCTGGTTAGTAGTGCCAATAAGTGTATACAGGGAGTTCCGGGCTTTACCTTTGTTCTCGCTTCTCGGGAAAAATTGCTGAAATGCAAAGGAGTTGCCCGTTCTTTGTCCCTGGATATTTATGCCCAATGGGAAGAAATGGAAAAAGGGCATGGAAAATGGCGGTTTACCTCACCGACTCACGTTGTACGGGCATTTTTTCAAGCTTTGAAAGAGTTGAAAGCAGAGGGAGATATAGAAGCCCGTTACCGCCGTTATTGCCGGAATCATGAGGTATTAGTGGCAGGAATGCGGGCTATTGGTTTTTCCACCTTGCTGGAACCGGAAAAGCAGTCTCCGGTTATTACTTCTTTTCTTTATCCGGAGCCGGGTTTTTCGTTTACAGAGTTTTATGGGTTGCTGAAACAACAGGGTTTTGTCATTTATCCCGGAAAGGTTTCGGATGCTGATACATTCCGGATTGGTACTATTGGAGATGTATTCCCGGAGGATTTTGAAAGATTGACACAAGCTGTTGCGGCTATCAGACAGGTAAATTAAACAGGGTTGTCCGGACAAGTTTGACTTTTTTTAGTTTTTTGGCTGTTTAAGTGTTTCTTTTGCTTTAATTTTGTTGTAAAAGAAATCAATATGCCACAAGAGATAGAAAGAAAGTTTTTGGTCCGGGGAGACTTTAAAGCATATGCTTGCCAATCCTTTCGGATTGTACAGGGCTATTTGTCCTCCGTACCGGAAAGGACGGTCAGGATACGGGTGAAAGGTGAACAGGGCTATCTTACTGTAAAAGGTAAAAGTGATGTTCATGGAGTTACCCGCTATGAATGGGAAAAAGAGATTGCCAGGGAAGATGCAGAAGAACTCCTGAAATTGTGCGAGCCTGGGGTGGTTGACAAAATTCGTTATTTAGTGAAAGTAGGGGGGCATATTTTCGAGGTAGACGAGTTTCTGGGGGAGAATAAAGGGTTATTGCTGGCTGAAGTTGAATTAAAGCAGGAGGATGAACTTTTTGAAAAGCCGGAATGGTTGGGAGAAGAAGTGACCGGAGATCTGCGTTATTATAATGCAATGCTGGCACACCGCCCCTATCGAAGTTGGAAGTAATTCCGGATTTATGCATGCTTAACAGTTTGAGAGTTCGGTTATTCCATTGTCTGAAACTCTGATTGAAACAATAGAGTAACCGAACGATTCGAATCTGTATTTATTTCATTTTTTCTTCTAATTCGGTACTGAGGGGCAGGTGGTCCTGGAAGTGGACCGTGACATGGGTACCGTCGCAATAGGGTTTATTAGCGGATGCTCCGCAACGGCATAGGGTGACCCGGTTACGTTGTTCGTATTCGGTGCCGTTAGGTCCATTCACAGGAATACCTCCTTTGACCCAGAGCGGACCACTACATTCTTCCTGTGGGTCTTCGATCAGGCCTAAAGCCGGTTTTAAGGGGGGCTCATAAAATTTTTCCTCTTCTTTGTCCCAAAGTTTTAACCGGCCGGAGGGGCAGTACATGCTTTCGTGTACGGCCAGATCATGGGCTTCGGTGTTGTCGGAATCTTCCGTCAACTGCCAAACCGTTCCTCTGGCCATACAAAAACGGGCATGTACACAATATTCGGTGTTGTCGGCCAACTGAACTCCAGGACCGTCATACAGATCGGCATTCTCTAAAAGAGGGATATTGCCGGCGGTTAGCGTCGGATCCCAATCGGCATGGTGATGGGAACCGTCGCAATACGGATGATTTTTGGACTGACCACAGCGGCATAAAGCAGTGGGTTCGTTGTCGGTCGGGTATTTATGCCCTTTGGCATATTCCCAGGGGATTTGTTCTTTATTTAAAACGAAGATCTCTTGTTGAAGAGGGGGATTTCCATATACCAGATAGGGGCCGTCTGCTGTAATTTCAAGGTGATATTTCGGGTCAGGAGTAGGTGTACCCGGTTCGATTTTACGAGTGTTTTTTTCCATAATTAAACGTTTTAATGATACTTGTTATACTTAAATTCGGATGGAAAGTTCCGGGTTGACTGGGAGAATTTTCACCGGTATAAGTTTTGGAATAGAATTTGTTATAAATGTATTGTTTGGTTTATTGAAATATTTTACTTAATTTTACATAAAATATTGGATTCCTTTTGAAGGAATAAGTTATGAAAGTTTTGAAAATATTTAAATCGTTGTTATACAGGATTCTAATTCTTGTTTTGATAGGTCCTTTGGGAGCTTGTTCGGAGGAGTGTGGCTATGATTCTCATGCAGGTTATCAGTTAGGTAAACAAAATTTCGATTATTTGGAAGGTAATATGGCTTCTATTTTGTCGTTTTGGGATCTTGCTTTGAGAATGAACACGTATTTGACGGCCTTGGATGAGGAAGGAGAAGACCGGGTAGAAGAACTTTTCCCGGACTATCGTCTTCAACAAGTGAATGAACACGAATGGATCGGATGGAAGGGACAGGATTCGGTTTTTAAGATTGTAACAGACGATCTGGCATTGACCACTGAGACAGCTCATTGGGAAATTGTGGGCTGCCGGGCTCCGTATGAGGGACAGCTCACCGTTTTGTGTTCCGGTTTAAGGACCTGGGTGTTTCATGTTTCCGCTTTGCAAAACCGGAAATGGATATCCGATGCCAGTCTGAAAATTAATTATAACGGAGAACAAACGCCCCGGAATTTTAACGATGGGGATTGGATTGTTTCCGGTGTGGGGAAGAGTATGACCGATGAGGAAGAAATACTGAATTTTGAAATTGCAGAATCGCTGATCCGTTATGCGGAGAGTCATTATCTTTTCGATAAAGGACTATTGTATCTGCGGTTGAAAAATAGGTTTTCTCCGAAAGAAGAGATTGTTAAGGCTGAGATGAAGACACTTCCGGGAAGTGACCGCTCTTTGCAAATCACCTATAAAGGAGAGGTTTATTCTTATTGATGGTTACAGAGGTTTCCCCCGGCAACATCGGTGGCCGGGGGAATAGGTAAAATCAGTATAGTTCCTGTAAAACAGCATCCAGGGCGGCTCCCCGCATTTCGGTTTTAAAGATACGGCCTTCTTTATCGAGGAGGATACAAGTGGGGACTCCTGTGATATTGTATTTTTGGGCGACAGGTCCGTTAAAACCGTTGGGATCACACAGTTGTTTCCAAACCATTTTTTCTTCTTTCATCGCCTTGTCCCAGTCGGTTTTCTTTTCGTCGATAGAAATACTGATGATTTCAAAGCCTTTGTCTTTATACTCCTGATATACATGACGAAGGTGTGGAATCTCGCCCCGGCAGGGACCACACCAGGATGCCCAGAATTCCAGCATCACATATTTTCCTTCGGGTACACAGGAAGAAAGCTTGACCATTTTCCCTTCCGGATTCATCAGTTCGATATCCTGATATTTTTCGCCGATAGCCATCGTTTTGGCTTTGTCAGCTATGGTTTTGAAGTTTTCGGCCATTGGGGGAATATTCGCCCAGGCTTTGGTGATGAGTGTAGTCAATTGTTCGAGCTGAGGGACGGTTAAATTGACGTACATGCCTTGTAGGAATTGAAGGGCTAAATCATATCCTACTATGTTTTCGGGATGTTCTTCGATAAATTTCCATTGGGCGATGTTTAATTTCTTGTTGATCTCGTTTTCTTGTTTGATTAACGCGATTCCCTCTTCTGTATTGAATATGCCGTCCATTGCCGGCCGATGATATACTTCCAGATATTTTTCATTTATGGTTCCGGATTGTTTTCTGAGATCGGCGATACTTTTCAAATACCGGTCGTACAGATCCTGGGAGGCGGAGCCCTTTACTACCGGATCTTTCCGGAAGGTTTCATCGCTCCAATAATAAGTACGCAGGCTGTCGACGTGACCGGAATAACTGATAACCGAATTTTCCAGGTAAAACCGGCTGGCTAACATTTGGGACGGGTCATCCTGGCCGGTTTTGTCGATGATTAATTGATACATACCGGGACGGTCGACTTTACCTTTCAATTGGAACCTGCCGTTTTTAATAACCGTGCTGTCGATGGTGACCGGAGGATAGACGGCTTCGTTTACTAACTGTACTTTCATGCCTTCACTGTTTCCCCCGATGTTACCGTTGAGGATATAACCGTCATATTTAGTTTGGCAAGCGACTAAACTACTGCTGCATAAAAAAGCTAAAAATATTTTTTCATCGTATTAAGGAATTAATTGTTCTAATGCGGCGTCCAGGTATGCGCCCCGCATATTGGTTTTGAATATTTTACCTTCTTTGTCCAACAGAATACAATGGGGTACTCCGGTCACATTATATACTTGTATGGCCGGTCCGTTTTCTCCTTGCGGATCATTTAATTGTATCCAGGGCATCTTTTCTTCTTTCATGGCTTTTTGCCAATCTTTATTCTTTTGATCGATCGAGACACTGATGATCTCGAATCCTTTGTCTTTGTAATTCTGGTAGACGTGTTTCAGATGAGGAATTTCACCCCGGCAGGGGCCGCACCAGGATGCCCAGAATTCGAGCATCACATATTTTCCGGTTGGAAGGCATTCGGATAATTTTACTTTTTTCCCTTCCGGATCGGTGAGTTCGATGTCTTGAAACGGGGCTCCTATAGCGATTTTTTTGGCCATCTCTGCTTTTTCCTTGAATTCGGTCATACGGGGACAATTTCCCCAAACCCCGGAAAGTGTATTTTGCAGATCTTCGATCTGACCGGAGGTTAAGTCGATCTCTCCGAGCAGGAAATAACCGGCTTGATCGAGAGCCACTACAGAAGCCGGATTTTGTTTGATAAATCGGATCGTGGCCTGAATGATCTGCCGATCCAGTTCGGAGATCCGGCGGGCCAGGCGAATGCCCTCCTCGGTATTGAAGATGTTGTCTAATGCCGGACGGTGATATTGCTCGAGGTATTCGCCGTCTGCCTGATTTCTGGCTTTACTCAGTTCTTGGATAGAAGTTTTGAATGACTGATACAGATCTTCTGTCTCCGAACCCTGGATTATCATCTTACCTTTACGTTCCGGATTCCAGTAATAAGTGGGTAAAGTATGGATATCTCCCTGGAAAGTGATATCCGAATTTTCCAAATAGAAATTGCCGGCCAACCAGTTGGCTTCCGAGGATTTTTTCCCTACGGGAGTCGTATCGATGATCCAACGATAAAAGCCGGGTGCCGGAATTTCCCCGGTCAATTCGAAACAATGATCTTTAATGACCGTTGTTGCAATTGTTTGAGGAGGATAGCTATTATCCAACAGTTTGAAAACCATCCCTTCACATGGGCCTTGGATAGAGCCGGTGATGTGAAAAGATTTATTTTGTGCCTGGCAATACTGAATTGCCAGAACAAGGAATAGCACAGTTAACAGATTTTTCATTTTTGGGGATTTAAGGGTTTTCGATGAGTAAGTTGTTACCTGCTTTGGCCGATTGCGGGATGGGTAGGATCAATTGTTTATCCGACTTTATATTCGGGCGTATGGTGGTGATGTCTAAATCGCCGTGTTTATAATACCTGATCATATCGTACCACTCTTCCTGGTTTTCAAAAAGCAGGTCGATCCATTTGTGCTGGCGGATCATTTCTAAAAGCTGGTTGTCAGGAATAGTACTCACGTCATATACTCCCGGGACATGGGCATCCAAAACGGTTTGCAGACTGGTACGGGCTGCCGCAAGATGATTGCCTCCCTGCCGGGCTTCCGCTTCTGCATGGATATAATATACTTCTCCCAAACGCAGGAAGTAGTAGGTATTGCTCTTGCCGTCATCATTGGTACTGTGAGGATATTTCCCGTTTTTGAAAGAAGTTGTGATGACGTCCGGTGTAAGAAACGGGGCGGCAAAACGGGGATCGTAACCTTCTCCTGTTTCTTTGTTCCCTGGAGTGGGATCCATCGCATCGGCTATTTTTTGAGAATAAGAACTATAAGTTGTCCGGTCTAAAATGAAACTACATTGTTCTTCATAGTTGGAGACATAAGGAGCGAACAGCACTTCAGGAGAATCGAACATATCGCTGAAGATACTCATAAAGTCAACCAGCCCGTATCCGTAGTTGCCGGCTGTTTGAATCACTTCATCGGCCAGTAGGGCTGCATTTACGTAATCTCCTTTACTTAGTAATACTTTTGCTTTCAGGGCTTGTGCGGTTGTTTTTCCGGCCTGCGCATGAGTGGGCGTATAATTACTCATAGGCATGTCCGGAGCATATAATATAGCTGAATCGAGATCCGATTCGATAAATTTATAGCTTTCAGCTACAGTCGAGCGGGCCTTTGCTAACGGTTCCCGGTAAGGTTTGTCGGACAGGACGATACCATATGGAGAATCGGTATCGTAAAATTGCCCGAAATAGCGTAACAACATAAAGTGAGCCATGGCCCGGTTGAAATAGCCTTCGCCTAATATTTCCATACGTCTCGCAGGGTCCAGGTCTTTTACCGTATTGTTTTCCAAAAATTCGATCATAAAGTTGGCCGCGTTGATTACATCATATAAATTATTATAGACATTTCCGATGATACTATTGTCTTCCAGTACATTGTTGTCGGTGAAACCGGTTTCTCCTGCCAATCCACCACTACCCGAGAGTGCTAATGAACCGGCGAGCAGGCCGATATGGCTTCGGAAGTTACAAAGATCCCAGGCCCTCCATTGGGTATATACCCCGCGTAACACCTGTTCTGCACTCTGGGCATTCCGTATTGCGGTTTGGTCTTCCAGTTTATAATAAGGTTTTACTTTATCTACGTCTCCCATCAGGTCACATGCCCAAATCAATACAGAGAGAAATAAGGTAGAAATAATATATGTTGTTTTCATAGTATGAGATTTTATCGTTAAAATTCAACTTTAACACCTAAGGTAAATGTTTTACTCAATGGATAGGGATCTTCATTCAGGGTCATCTGTGAAGTAGTGAAACTACTGATCAGTTCCGGATCGATACCCGGCCATTGGGTCACGGTCCAGATATTAGAGCCGCTGACAAATAACATGGCCGATTGTACATTGATTTTCTTCAGGAAATTCTGTGGTAAATTATAAGAGAAAGTAATATTCTTTAAGCGTAAATACGATGTTTCGTAAATGTAACGATCGGAGAAACGAGAGTTTTTGGAAGGATCGGTATAAACCAGACGTGCATAACGAGCATCGGGATTTTCGGGACTCCAGGTTTTCCCATAGAGTTCGGGATAGATGTTATTTCCAATATACCCATACATATCGCTCATCATATTATAAACAGCAGCTTTAGCTCCTTGGGAGAATTGGAAAACGAACGACAAATTGAAATTTTTGTAATTGACCGAATTGAAAAATCCTCCGAAGAATTTAGGCTGAGGAGTAGCAATAACTTCCCGGTCTTTACTGTCGATATAACCGTTCCCATCCAGGTCCTTGTATTTGAAGTCACCCATACCGGTCGACTTTTCCTGGTAATAATTCGCTCCACGAGCTACGGCTGTTTTATTTAGAGTAACTACTTCATCGTCGTTTTGGAATATTTTTTCGACGATATATCCTTTTAAAACGCCGGCAGGCTGACCTTCTATATAGGTATCGACATCGTTACTGGAAAGCTCGGCTCCATTGAGTTTTTCGATTTTGTTCCGGTTCAGGGCTATATTGAATTTCGAGGTCCAGGTCCAGTCGGCTGTACGGATAATATCCCCGCCGATTTCAATCTCAACGCCTTTGTTGGAGAGGTCGATTAAGTTGGACGTATAGGAAGTGGAACCTGATTCGAGCGGATAGGGGGAAGGAGCCAATGCACCTTTGGTGTAACGATAGTATCCGTCGATGCTACCGAACAGGCGGTGGTTGAAGAAAGCGTAATCTAATCCACCGTTGAATTCGGATGTTCTTTCCCATTTGATATCCGGATTAGGTAATAAACCGGGAGTCAGAGTCGATTGTCCTATATAAGGATTGCCTTTTTCATAAAATTGTCTGTAGACGAAATCGTCGATGTTGGTAGAACCGGTTTGTCCCCAACTGAAACGTAATTTCAGATCGTCGACTTTTTCTGTATCGGCCATGAAATTTTCGCTGCTCATCCGCCATCCCAGGGATATAGAAGGGAAATAACCTCTTTGATTACCGGGGCCGAATTTGGAAGAGGCATCGGAACGGAAATTGATTTCTGCCAGATATTTGTCGAGATAATTATAGCTGGCACGGGCATAAATGGAATTGAGGGCACTTTTGGACTTTGCGTCTCCGATGCAGTGTGTTTCTGTTGCAGACCCCGCATTATTCAGGACTTCATCATCCGGGAAGCCCATGTAGTAATGCGAAGTATATTCACTAAAAGAACGGTCCCAACCATAGCCGACCATAAAACTGAAATAATGGTCTTCTATCTGGAAATTATAGTCGGCCCTGAAGTTGATCGAAGTATTGGCGGCTTTGCTGCGGTCGTCCTGAAGGGTGGACATGCCTCCGCCTCCCCGATCGTCTTGGGCGACCAGCGGGTTGTAATTACTATACTGATCCTGAAACATAGAGATATTGATATCTCCTCTGATTTTCAAACCGTTGAAGATTTTGTATTCCAGATAACTGTTTCCCAGGAATTGATAAGATTCTTTTTTGTTTTTATTTTGCCGGTTTGCGACTGGATTGGCTAAACCTACGGGGAAACCCCAGGTCGGAGTTCCGTCGATGCGGTATAATTCTCCCGTTTCATCGTATACGGGTACATCGGGTCTGACATTCCATTCTCGGGTAATACCCATTTCTTCGCCTGCAGCTCCGCTATGGCGTTTGGTCATTGTATAACCCAGGGCTGCTCCTACTTTGAAGCGTTTCGAGACATCCGAGTCAAAGGACAGACGACTGTTGTAACGTTGCATATCGTCGTTGATAAACAAACCTTCCTGGTCGATTGCATTGAAAGAAAAGGAGTAATTGGATAATTTTCCACCTCCGCGGATAGCCAGATTATACATGTGAGTCAGTGCATTCTTATTATTGGTCTCATCTACCCAATTGGTATTTTCTTCACCGAAAGCCTCGTCTTTTAATCCGTCGAATATCATATTTCCGTAATTATCATAGGAAGTATTGGCCATATAATCGATTGCAGGATAGATTTGGCCGTATATGATATTATCGTCTGTGATTTGTGCTTTGTTGATGGCTCCGAGTGTATTTTTAATGATTAATTCCTGGAGATTTTTAAATTTAGTTGTGTTTAATGGTTTGAATTTTTTAATTTGGTTACCGACACTCAAGGTATATCCCAGACTGATTTTCATTTGTTCGTTGCGGTGACCGTCCTTGGTTTTGATGATGACTACTCCGTTGGCTCCTCTGGAACCATAAATGGCTGTTGCGGCAGCGTCTTTCAATACGTCGATACTTTCGATGTCGTTGGGGGAAAGAGTTGAAAGCGGATTCAGCATATTCAGGCTGCGCTCGACAAAGAAAGGTACACCGTCGACGACATACAAGGGTTCATTATTGTTTTGCGATTTTAACGGGGAAGTGATTCCCCGGATGTTTAAAGTTGCTTTGGCACCTGGTTCTCCTGAGTTTTGATTGACCAATACCCCCTTCACTGCTCCACCTGGCATGTTGTCGAAAGTCGTGGCTCCGTTGGCATATTTTTCCAGGTCTTTCGCTTTGACCGACGATACGGAACTGGTCAGGTTTCTTGCCGACTTGCTTCCGTAACCGATAACTACAACGTCTTGCAATTCAACCTGATCTTCTTCCATGACGACATTATGACGGACATCTTCCGTTGCCGGAAAGTTATAGGTGACTTTTTTCATTCCGATAAAAGAATAGACGATTTCCACCGCATTACCTTTGAGGATGGCAAGCTGATAGTTACCATTGATATCGGAAGAAGTACCAATGTCCGAGTTACCGATGAAGACCGTTACTCCCGGTAAAACATTTCCGTTTTTGTCCTTGATATTACCGGAAAGTTTCACTCTTTCCTGTTTGACTTGAGGAAGATCGCCTACCGGACGAGGGGTGATATAAATAACGTCGCTTTCATAAGCACACTGATAAGGCGTGTTTTTGAAGATATGGTCTAAAATTTCGTCTACTTGCTTCTGTTGGGCGTTAACGTCAAAGCGTTTTAGTCGGGCGACATCCTGTTCGTTATAAACGAACCGCAACCCGGTTTGTTTCCAGATTTCCTGTAATAGCGTATTGACGTCACATTGCTTTAAATTCAAAGTGACGACTTGCTTTTGAGAGTATCCGGAAGCAAAACCTCCCAAGGTGAATACCAGCATAAAAATTGAGAATAACTTCATAATCCTGACAATTTTTAATCTTTTTAAGTCCGAAAGGACAAAGATTCGTTTACATTCCATAAATTTGTATTTTAAGGTAAAACAATCCGACAGCCTACAGTTAGCTTTGTCCGCTGTCTTTTTATCTGATTGCAGCTGGGAATGGTGGTACATTCCCGGCTGTTTATTTTGAATAAACGAACATTTATTTTACCGTCACGGTCCGGCCTTTGATGATGAAACGGGCGGTGGAAATTTTTTCAAAATAGTGGAAAAGTTCCGATACCTCTTTATATCTGGTCATCATACCTGACAGGTGAATATTTTTAGTTTGCTCGTTGAGGTAGAATACGTCCAGATCGTACCATCTGGCTAATTTATTCATGACCGATTCCAAGGACTCGTTTTGGAACATGAAATTTCCGTCTTTCCAGGTGATATAAGGTAAAACATCCACTTCTTCAATCGTTAGTTTCCCGGAGGAGGTATAGGCTGCCTTTTGGGAAGGGTTTAGGTGAGTCTCCTGGTCGTGGTGGCGGATACTGACGCTACCGCTGACCAGAACGGTTTCGATGTTGTCTTTATTTTGAGTACTGATATTGAATTGGGTACCATATACTTTGACTTCAATATCGCCGACTTCGACAATAAAAGGCTGTTTTTCATTTTTAGCAACTTTAAAATAGCCTTCTCCCTGAAGTTTTACTCTTCTTTCCAGGCTTGAGAAAACCGTTGGGTATCGGAGTTCTGTCTCTGCATTCAACCATACTTCGGTCCCGTCTGCCAGTTTGATTTTGAATTCTCCACCTCTGGGGATTTCGAGTCGGTTTATCAGGTTTGCAGTCGAAATGTTGGCTGATTCTGCGTAATTCAAGACTCCTTCATTGGAAATACGGATTAGTGTTCCATCTTTTTCCTTTAACTCCTGCGAAGTGGTGTTTACGGGAATCGCAGTTCCGGAAGAAAGATGCAGAATCGCCTTTGACGAACCCGGATGAATCGGAACTTCGGCTAAAGTCGGAATCAGTGAAGGGGTATGGATCAGGTAAAAGGAAAGTCCGCCTCCGAGCAGAATCAGGGCGATGGCTGCAACTCGGATAAAAAGACGGCGGATATGACGCCGTTTCAGACGGGATGCAAATTCAATATATTGACCTTGAATACGGCCGGATTGGATAGCAGCCTGAAGGTGAATGTGATGCCGACGGAATCTTTCGAAGTACCTTTGATGTTCAGGATCGTGTCCCAACCATTCTTTCAGAAGCTGTTCTTCCTCTACGGCGTTTTCCTGTAAGAGATGCTTTAAAAGTAATTGATCGATGTTGTCTTTATTTAGGGATATTCAGTAAATGTCCCTAAAAAGTAAGATGGCATATAAAGTTGATAGAGTATAATCACTTTATATGCCATTATTATTGCCCTTTTTCTGTGTTTTTTCACATAATCCTATCTTGTTAGACACGACGCTTCGGAAGAGGTCTGATGACCCCTTCTGGTTCTGTCGGTAAATTTATGTCATGCCGCTTTATCCGCCCGGTTCCTGATTTTATCTATCATCAGTATGGCATTTGCCGTATGTATTCCAAAGAAAATCCATAGGATTTCCGTCTTCCTGTTCCGTGCCTTTATCCTTGAGAGTGAGTAATGCTGCTTCTGTGTGCCGAAGCTGCCTTCAAGCCTGGTGGCCCTTTCTTTGGAGAGTTCACTTCTGA